>ENA-ORBV01004213-ORBV01004213.1-microbial-mat-metagenome-genome-assembly--contig:-NODE-4213-length-27887-cov-5.911650_pt1 | contig 27887 bp, 22 predicted proteins | sample MGYA00237777_ERZ505514 | MGnify/ENA primary metagenome ERZ505514 (study PRJEB26160, sample SAMN06269048) | microbial mat metagenome | isolation source: Oligotrophic lake microbial mat | place...
TCTATTCGTCGGCAGCGTCAGATGTGTATAAGAGACAGTCGTTGGTGCTCGGGGCAATTTTCCTCCAGGGATGCACGAACGTGCGCCAAGGAAGCGCAGCGGTCGAATTTGACAGGCACGCCGAGTCGGAACTTTCAAAGACCTACAAGACCATTGGATTCAATCTCCCGGCCTCGGCGGCGGACCTCAAGCCGAACAAGGACCTTCAGAACGAAATTATGCAGCAGGTGATTCTTCAGACAATGCAGAGCTCGAATTTCGAAGAGGAAACGGACATGTATGATTTTTAGTTATTATTTTTGAAAAAAAAGGGGGTTTGTGGGTAGAAAAACGCTTTCCGATGAGGCTATCGCTAGCGAAATCTTTGGTTTAGCGGGAAAACCAGGCATGCGCGTGGATGGCCCCGAATGATTGGCCCCGAATGATGGATGGCCCCGAATGATGCGGCCCCGAATGATGGCCCCGAATGATGGCCCTTGTCAAAAAGTCGCTGGGCCGACCATGGGTGCAAGCGGTCTACCGTGAATAAACGCCTACTCGTCCACGACACGGCCTTCGCCACTCATCGTCAACGGTCGCCCAACGCCGCCCGAGCTTTCCACGTAGGTCTGGATCAAAAAACCTGGCAGCTCAAGGGCAATACTCACTAAACTCGGTCTCCGAGTGTCTCAAAGTCATTGACATGTTCAGGACGCCGGGTGGGCGCTTGTCCTGGCGCAATCCGGCTCTGCTGGCGGATAGCTTAATGCACGGGGTCCGGCCAGACGATAGATGTCTGCATGCGATTGGTTCTCGGTTTTTTGGTGCTCGCGCCTTCCCTCTGGTTGGCCACCCAGTCGATGGACCTGCCCTTCTTTGGGCGCTACTTCGACGATGGTCTCTACCTCGCCTCCGCCCAGGGCATCGCCGAAGGCCGAGGCTATCGGCTGATCAGCTTGCCGGGGACGCCACCGCAGGTAAAGTATCCGCCCTTTCTGCCCACGCTGATGGCGGTCGCCTGGAAGGCCCGGCCGCAGTTTCCCGCAGTGCTCGCGGTGGCGAGTTGGTTGGCTTGGCTCCCGTTCCCGCTGCTGCTTTTGGGTTGCTGGCGTTGGCTGCAGTTACTCCCCTTGCATCTCTACTCCCGCGCCGCCGTGATGATCGCCCTGGGCGTCAATTACCACTTACTCCTGGCGTCGAGACTCATCATGACGGACCTTTGGGGCTTGGTCTTTCTGATGGCGGCGTGGGTGGCGCATGCGCGCGGTGCCGTTCTGCTCACCGGGCTTGCGGTTGCCGCGGGCTGCCTCACGCGCTCCGCCTGCCTGCCGCTGTTGCTGGTGTTGCCGGCTTTTCTGGTGTGGGAGCACCGCCATGGTCCACTTCACCAACGGGGCAGGGATGCGCTCAAGTTGCTACTCGTGGCTGCGCCAGCTTTGGCTTGGTGGTATGGGCGTAAGCTACTGCTGAGCCCGGTGCGCGGGGATAATTTCGTTTACGCCTATTCCGAGTATGCCGACCACTTACAGCCGCTGCGCATCCTCGATAACTTACCGGCCTACATCAGCTCAGCCGGATGGTTGTTCCTCGGTGGCGGACCAGATCTCTGGTGGACCAGTTTCTTACCGATGGTCTTCTTTGCCGGGGCGTTGGCTGGCATTGTGCGCGGCTGGACCGCCACGCCTGTCATCCGGCCCTACCTCGTCTTCGCCGTCATCTATAGCGCCATTGTGCTCTCCTGGCGATTTTCACCGGAGCCACGCTTTCTGCTGCCGCTGCTTCCCCTGTTTGCCGCCGGGTTGGCGGGCGAAGCGGAACGGCTGGCCGTTCTGGTGCGTAGGTCTTGGACGAAGGGCCAGCAGGGAAGCGCGGTGGCGGTGACGGCGGTCTTTGCCCTGCTGTTCGGCTTTGCCATTTTCACGGGCCTTTACGCAACCGCGGTGAAACTGCCTCGTGATTTCGCCATCGATCGGCAAGCCCGGGCGAGGCTTGAGCCCTTCCTGCGCTGGGCCCGCAGCCGCCTCCCGGCTGATTCCCGCGTCGCGGGATCGTTCGATGGCTGGTTCTATCTGCAAACCGGACACCGCGGCGCGCGCATTCCCGATCACCTGCAAGTGAAGGAGGGCGACACCCGGCCCATGGAGGCCGTGCTCGGCGCGTGGGCTCGTTACTCTTTGGCCAACGGCTACACGCACTTTGTGGTGACCGAGGCCGATTTTGGCTTGGCGGCCGCGCCAGACCAGTTGGCCGCGCTGGCCGAGCGGGCCCGGCAGGTTCCTGAGCTTACGGTGCTTTACGAATCCCCCGCTGCGCTTTGCTATCGTTTGGCGACTCGCGCCCCTTCCGTTCACTCGGGTCTCAACTAGGATCAGAGCGCACCTCGATCGGGCGGCGGTGGATGGCGTGATGTTTACCGTGGCCGGTCAGAATGCAGGATCGAACCTTCTACTGGCTCAGGTTGATGGGCCGCTTGAAGCCGGGAGTTGGGCGGGTGGTTCCACAATTTTATAGAAGCATGGCCACCATGCGGCGCCGATAGACCCGATGGTCGCGCTGCGGCACGAGTAAGTTAGTTCAATTTCTCGTGGCAGGTGGCGCAGTCGTTCGAAGCTTTGTTCTTCTGGTGACAAGTCATGCAGGAGCCCATGTTGGTTTCCACTTCGCGCTTCAGCACGTCGCGCTCGGCCACCGGGCCGTGGCAAGTTTCGCACTTGGCGCCGGCGTCGGTGTGGACTTTGTGGCTAAAGAAGACGAAACCCGGGATCTGATAGACGCGATTCCATGGTACGGGTTTCTTAGCTATGTGAAACTCGGTTAGTTTCTGGATATGTGGCGATTCTTTCTTGATCGCGATGTGGCAGGACATGCACTTCTTGGTTTCCGGAATCGTTGCTTGCTCACCGGGGGCGGGCATAGTGTGGCATTCGGCACACTTGAGTAACGCGGTTTCGGCGTGGGTCTTATGAGAGAAGGGAAGTGGCTGATCGGTGGAGAATAAAAAGAGTAACAACCAACTCATAACGACTGGGTCCTCATCTGGTTGGCGAGATACTCACCGGCGCGCATACTTAACGCCAGCATGGTGAGGGTAGGGTTCTGCGCGCCGCCGGAGACAAAGCAGGACCCATCGGTGACGAATAGATTCTTCACGTCGTGTGACTGGTTATGCGCATTAAGCACGCTGGTTTTGGGGTCGTTGCCCATCCGGCAGGTGCCTAGTTCGTGGATACTTTCGCCGGGCGGCACCATTTGCCAATGTTTGGTAAGCACTTCGAAGCCGGCCGACTTACACAGCTCTTCCATCGTATTCGCCGCGTCCTTGGCCATGGCGAATTCATTGTCGGTATATTTTTGGTGAATATGCAGCACGGGGATGCCCCAAGCGTCCTTGACGTTGCGGTTAATGCGCACGTGATGTTCCTTGCGGGGCAGCACTTCGCCCATGGTGGTCATGTTGAAACCCGTGCCCCGAAGATCGGCTAACTGCTTCCACATGGCTTCGCCGTAAGTGGGAAGTAAGTGGGGGCCGGGGGTGCCGCCGGAGCCAAAATCGAGGGCGTAGCCGCGGATGAAGTCTTTACTCTTTTCTTTCAGGTTGCGGAAGCGCACGATATAGCCGCCGCCTCCCATCAGGCCGCGCGGAGCGTTGCCGCCCTTGGCCTCCGGCACGATAGCTTGCACGGTGCCTTTCACATAGAATTGGTCGAATAAATAATGGCCGAGTACGCCGCTGGAATTGGCGATGCCGCTATTGAGCAAGATGCGGGTGGTTTCGAGACACGAGGCGCCGAGATACAAAGCCTTGCCGACCGGCACGTAGTATTCGCGCTTCGACAAGCGGTCGACGAAATGAACGCCGGCGGCTTTGCCCGTATTCTTGTCGAGGGTAATTTCGCGGACTACGGCATTGGAAACAATTTGTAAGTTGCCGGTGGCGACGGCGTCGGGCAGGAGTAAGTTGAGGGAACTGGCGAGCGTGCCTTGCGAACGGCGTTGCTTGGTGGTAGGGACGCTGGCTCTTTTGCAGGCGGCCTCGAAGCGCTTGACGGATTCCGAGTCTTTCGTTTCGTCTAAAGTGACGTTGCCGTCGGGTAACTGCGGAAAGCCTTCCTTGCGGCCGGACACATGAAAGATAGGCTCAACGCGTTCGTAGTAGGGCGCGAGATCTGAGTATTGGATGGGCCAGTTATCGCCGAAGCCGTCGTGGTCTTTGGCTTTGAATTCGTAATCGGACAGACGCCAACTGGCGCGTCCCCAAAGGAGCGTTTTGCCGCCCATCATCCGGACACGGACCCAATAGTAAGGGTCGCCAGGATCGTAAGTGTAGGGATTCTCGCGCTCGTCGGCCCAGGCGTTGGCACTGAACTCCGAGGCTTGGGTGACATGCGGAAAACGGCCCGGTTCGCCGAAGCCGCGAAAGGGCAAGTCATAGACGTTGCGGAGCAAGCGGTTCTGGACAAGGTCGACCTGGGGGCCGGCGTCGAGCATCAGGCACTTAATGCCGAGTTTCGTCAAAGTATAGGCGGCCATGCCGCCGGAAGCGCCGGAACCGATGATGAGAACGTCGTGGTCGGATTTACGAAACATGGCTCCTATTGGATGGTATCAAAAGCTCCGGGCTGCATCAGGGAATGACCAGGCGGAATGACCGTGTCCGCGCTGGTCTAGTCGTACCGCAGCGCCACCATCGGGTCAATGTGCGATGCACGCCGGGCGGGCCAGTAGCCGGCGGCGAAGGCGCACAGCAGAAGCAACAGCGCGGCGCCGGCGAAGACCAGCGGGTCACTCGGCTCAAGCCCGTAGAGCAACGACCGCATCGCCCGCGCCAAGCCCCACGCCACCGGTAAGCCGATCGCCAAGCCAACGCCGGCCAGCAGCATGACCTCCCGCAATACCAGCCACTCCACCTCACGCGGACGCGCCCCCAAGGCGAGTCTCACGCCAATCTCGCGCGTGCGCCGCGTCACCATGAAGGCCAGTACCCCATACAGGCCGATCGCCGCCAGCGCCACCGCGAGCAACGCGAACGCCAACGACAGCACCGCCGACAGCCGTTCATTCACAATCGTCTCGTTGATTTGCTCGCGCATCGTCCGCGGGTCGAGCACGGCCAGGTTGGCGTCAAAGTCCCGCACCACCTTTTGCGCCGCGCCAATCACCGCGGTTTCCGGCATCGCCGTCCGAAGGTAGAAGGCTGCCTCGGTGATACGTGGCGCCGCTTGGGTGATCGGCAGGTAAACGAACGGCGCCGGTTTCTCCCGAATTGAGTTGAGCCGCGCATCTTTCACCACGCCCACGATGGTGGCATTGAGGTTGCGCCGCCCGAGACCGATGCTCCGTCCCACGGGGGAGACATCGCCATAACAGGCGCGGGCGAGCGATTCATTCACGATCACCACGGGCGTGGTCTTCGCCGCGTCGCTGATGGCGAAATTACGCCCATTTACGGGCATATCCAGTAGCCGCAGAAAGCCGGTGTCAATCCCGTTGAAGCCGACATTGAGTTGTCCGTTCTTGCTGGATTTTAAGCAGCCCGGCACACGCACTGAACCCGCCCAGCCGCGGTCGGCGAGCACCGGCAACAAGGAGACTCCCGCTTCACGCACGCCCGGCATGGCGGCCAGCCGATCTCGGAGACGGAGGTAGGTTTCCCTGCTCGCCTCCGGCGTGTAGCCGCTTAGTGTCGCGTCCATACGGAAGGTTAATAGCCGATCCACTTCAAACCCTGGGCTTTGCTGGCCCAGGTTCGCCAAGCCCCGCGCCAGCAGTCCTCCGGCCACCAACAGCACCAGCGACAAGGCAAACTGCCCCGCCACCAGGGTGCGCCGGAAGCGCACGCCACTCGGCTTGATCGTGGCGGAGCTGGCATGGTCCTTCATCACGCTCGCCAAGTCCTGCCGTGTCGAATCGAGCGCCGGCAGCAACCCGAACGCCATGCCCGTCGCCAAGGACACCAGCAGCGTAATCAAAAGCGTCCGCCCATCAAGCGAGGCGGTGAGAAAGTCGCGCGAATCGGCCGGGACAATGCTCTGCAAACTGGCTAGGCACCAACTCGCCAGCAGCGTGCCGGCCAGTCCACCCACCACCGCCAGCAACGCGCTCTCCACCAGCATCTGCCGGACCAGCGCGCCACGCGAGGCGCCAACGGACAGGCGGATCGAGATCTCGCGTGCCCGCGAGGCGCCCCGCGCAATTAGTAGATTCGCGACATTGGCGCACGCTACGAGCAGCACCAGGCCAGTCATCCCCAATAAAATTAGGAGTGCCTCGCCACTGTCGCGCTGCAGAGTTTCGCGGCCCTGTCGGCCCGGGCTCAGGTACAATCGGCGCGAACGTGCCCGGGCTCGCTCGTCGGCCGGTAGGTCGGGCTGCTGGGCCAAAGTCGTTTCGATCGACGGCTGCAAGGCGGCCTGTAAGCCGGCCGTGGCCTGCTCCATGGACACTCCCGGCCGCAGCCGCGCGATCAAATTCAGCCAACGATTGGTGCGATCGGCGAGGATGTCGTCGCCGGGAGTCACGCGGGCCTTCATCATCATCGGTACGTAGAGTTGGGCGATGCGGCCGGTCTGGGTGCCAGTGAAGCCCGGCGCCGCCACGCCCACCACGGTCATCGGAAAGGCATTCACCCTCACGGTGGAATTGATGACGTCCTTGCGGCCAGCGAAGTGCCGCTGCCAGTAGCTATGGCTCAGCACCACCACTGGATGGGCGCCCGGAGTCCGGTCGTCGTCGGCGTTGAACAGCCGGCCTGCCGCCGCCTTCACGCCCAACGTCTCAAAGTAATTGCCCGAGACAATCTCGGCATCGAACATCTGCGCCGCGTGGTTTCCCACGCCGACGTTCAGTGACAAGTTCCCTCGGGCGGCCACACCGGCGAAGACCTGATTGCGGTCGCGAAGTTCCGTATAAACGGGATGCGAGAACGACGAATGTCCATCGTCGTCGCTCCAGACGGCGCCGTTGCCGTACGGGCCCGGATCTTTCACCAGCACCAGCCGGTCCGGGTTCGCCACCGGCAGGGGGCGCAGGAATACATGATCCACCAGAGAGAAGATCGCGGTATTGGCGCCGATTCCCAGGGCCAGCGAAAGCACGGCCACGAAGGCGAAGAATGGCGAACGGCTTAAGGTGCGGAAGGCGTAACGAAGGTCGTTGAGCATCGCATCTACCTTTGCACGTCCGCTGCCAATCTGCCCCCGCTTAGCAAAATGAGGGATTTGCTATCTTGCCGTCCCCGCATTTGTCTCAATCCCGGATCCAACCGTCCCACCAGCGGACACTCCCTGTGATCTAATTGTCGGCAGAAGGCAACCGCATGAAATTGATCACAATGCTGGCGCTGCTGGCCACCCCCGGCCTCGCGCAGGACTCGCCGCTTGAGCATTTCGAAAATAAAATTCGCCCCGTGCTCGCCACGCGTTGTTATGGCTGCCACAGCGCCCAAGCCACCACCTTGCAGGGCGGCCTGCGGCTCGATTCCGCCAAGGGCATTCGCGAAGGCGGCAACGCCGGCCCCTTGTCGGCGAGCCTGCTGCATGCGCTCAGTTACAAGGATGCCGCGCTCAAAATGCCTCCTGGCAAGCCGCTGCCGCCGGAGACCTTGGCCGAGTTCGAGATCTGGATGAAGAATGGCGCACCGGTGACGGAGTCTGTACCGTTGAAGCCGAAGAGCGAACGCCTATGGTCCTTACTGACGCCGGTTGGGCATCCGGCGCCCGCCATCCAAGATACGAAGTGGCCGCGTACGGAAATCGATCGCTTCGTGTTGGCCAAGCTCGAGTCAAAAGGGTTGACTCCGCAAGCCGAGGCTGACCGTGCCACGCTGATCCGTCGTCTGTCGTTTGACCTTACCGGGCTGCCCCCCACCAAAGCCGCCGTCGATGCCTTTGTGGCCGACAAGTCCTCGCGCGCTTACGAGAAGTTAGTCGACCAGTTACTCGCCTCGCCCCACTATGGCGAACGCTGGGGCCGCCACTGGCTGGACGTCGCGCGCTATGCCGACTCCAATAATGACGCTGTCAATTCGGGCATCAAATTCCCGTGGTCCTACACTTATCGCGATTGGGTGATCCGCGCGCTGAATGAAGACCTGCCTTACGACAAATTCCTGCAATATCAATTGGCCGCCGATCGCGTTCCCGGTTTACCCACTCGGCACTTAGCCGCCCTCGGTTACTTGAGTCTGGGCCGCGAGTTTCCAAAGAGCGTTCCCGAGACCGTCGACGATCGCATCGATGCCGTTACCCGCGGCATGTTAGGTTTCACCGTCGCCTGCGCCCGCTGTCACGACCATAAGTTCGATCCGATCCCGACTAAGGATTATTACTCCCTCTATTCGATCTTCTCGAATATTCGTCCGCCAGAGGACTTACCTGCGCTCGCGCCGCACTCGTCGGTGAGCGAGAAAGACCAGCTCTATCGGCAGCGCCTCACTCGCAGCCAAAGCGATTTCGCCGCCTATCGCCAGCGCCGGCATGCCGAGATGGTCGCCTTCTTCCGGACGCAGTCGGCGGACTATGAAAAAGCCGCACGGAACTCCGAAGGCAAGACGGCGCTCGAAATCGAAGAGCTAGTAAAGGATCGCCAACTCAATTCGCACGTCCTCGCCCGCTGGCGTAAGAAACTGCCGGACCCCTCGGCGGTGCCGCTCGACGAGTTCGAACAAATCTACACCGAGGGCGATAGCAATAACTCCCGCGCCCATCGCAATCGTTATACTTTCTTGCTCTCCCAATACGCTTACGATGGCGCGCCCCCTCGCGCCATGGCCATGGAAGACGTCCCCGATCCTGTCGCCGCCCATGTCTTCGTCCGTGGTAATCCCGCCAACCCGGGCGCACTTACCCCACCGCGATTCCTCTCGGCGATTGCCGGCGGCGATAGTCCGGTTTTCCGCAACGGGAGCGGCCGCGCGGAGTTAGCCACGGCGATCATCGACCCTAAGAATCCACTTACTGCCCGCGTGATGGTGAATCGCGTCTGGATGCACCACTTCGGCTCGGCCTTAGTGCGTACGCCCAGTGACTTCGGCTTCCGCGGCGACGCGCCCACGCATCCCGAGTTACTCGATTGGTTGGCGGTTAAGTTTGTGGAATCCGGCTGGTCGCTAAAGGCGCTGCACCGGATGATTCTGTCATCGAGTACTTACCGCCAAAGCAGTGAGAATAACGAGTTAGCCCGTAAGTCCGACCCCGAGAACTTACTCCTGTGGCGCATGAACCGCCGGCGCCTGGAGATCGAAAGCCTGCGCGATGCGATGCTCTCCGCCTCCGGCCAACTCGATCAGACGGTGGGCGGCCTACCGTACTTACTGATGGCCCAACCTTCCGTGCCGCGCCGCACTGTCTACGCCTTTATCGAACGCGGCCGCGTGCCCGCTACCCTGGCCGCCTTTGACTTTGCCTCGCCCGATCAGCACGCGCCCCTGCGCTACAACACCACCGTGCCGCAGCAGGCCTTATTCTTCCTGAATAGCCCACTCGTGGTGGAGCAATCCGCGGCCATCGCCCAGCGCGCGCAGTCTACGGCCACGGGCGACGCCGGACTCATTCAGGCTCTCTACGCACAGTTGTTCTCGCGCGCGGCCACTAATGCCGAAGTCCAGGCTGGCTTGCACTATCTGGCCCAAAGCGAAGCTTCGGCGGAGGCTGTAAATACCTCGCCATGGCAATACGGCACCTTTGGTCAAGGGTTCCGCCCATTCGGCACTTTTGCCAATGAAAGCTGGCAAGGGGGCGCTTCCATGCCGGCGCCCGGCACGGGCAAGGCCGTGCTGCGGCCCACCGGCGGCGAGCCTGGTGAAGGACCCAGCCAAGCTGTCGCGCGGCGCTTTGTCAGCCCCGTCGCAGGCAAGCTCAGTATCGACGGTACGCTCCGGCATGGCCAAGGGGCGGTGGTGTATGGAGACGGCGTGCATGGCCGTATCGTCGTTAGTCGCTTAGGTGAAATCGCCTCCTTTGCCGTCAACGGCTCTTCCGCCGAAACCAAGCTCAATGGCCTAGCGGTTGAGCTTGGCGATACGATCGACTTCATCGTCGATTCCCGTCAGGACCCCGAAAACGATTCCTTCACCTGGGCTCCCAACATCCGTATTGGCGACCAGCATTGGAATGCCAAGAATGATTTCCACGGGCCCCCGCCGCGCCGCCTCGATGCTTGGGGCCGTTATGCACAAGTGTTACTCCAAACCAATGAATTTGCCTTTGTCGACTAAGGAGGATGCGATGTTGAAGTTATTCACCACCCGCCGCGAGATGTTACGCCAATGCGGCATGGGCATGGGCAGCGTGGCCCTTACTGGGTTACTCGGTAAGTCGCTCGAAGCCGCGCCGACGCTGAATCCGCTAGCGCCCAAAACCGCCCCGTTACCGTTCAAGGCCAAACGGGTCCTCCATTTATTTATGAATGGCGGCTGCTCGCACGTCGATACCTTCGATCCCAAACCCGCGTTGCAGAAGTACGCCGGTAAACCCATTCCGATTACCCTCAAAACCGAGCGCCGCACCGGTGCCGCCTTCCCGTCGCCTTTTGCCTTCAAGCCCTATGGCCAAAGCGGTATCGAAGTCAGCGACGCGTTTCCTTTAGTTGGCGGCTGCGTCGATGACTTATGCGTGGTCCGCTCCATGCACACCGACATTCCGAATCACGAGCCTTCGCTGATGATGATGAACTGCGGCGACACCCGCCAAGTTCGGCCCAGCTTTGGCTCCTGGCTCACTTACGGGCTTGGTTCCGAGAATGAGAACTTACCCGGATTTATTGTCCTCTGCCCGGACGGCCTGCCGACCCAGGGTAACCAAAACTGGCGCTCCGCCTTTCTGCCCGGCGCCTACCAAGCCACCCACATCGACACGCGAGAGACTCAAATTGAGAAACTCATCGAGAATATTCGTAACCACGCCACGTCGCGTCCTGGCCAGCGCCATCAACTCGACTTACTCAATGAACTGAACCGTAACTATCAGGAGCGGCGCCAGAACGATGCCATGCTGGAAGCGCGCGTCCAATCCTTTGAGCTGGCCTACCGCATGCAGATGGAAGCCGACGACGCCTTCGACTTAACTAAGGAACCCGAGAGCATCAAGAAGATGTACGGCGACGAACTGCAAGGCCGCCAGATGATGATCGCCCGCCGGTTACTCGAGCGTGGCGTGCGCTTCGTGCAGGTGTGGCATGGGGCCGGGCAGCCTTGGGATAGCCACGACGACATCAAAACTAACCACGGCCGGTTAGCTCGGGAATGTGACCAGCCGATCGCCGCTTTGCTCAAGGACCTGAAGCAGCGCGACATGCTGAAAGATACGCTCGTGATCTGGGGCGGGGAATTCGGCCGCACCCCCACCGTCGAACTGCCGGACTTAGGAGCCAACTCCGGCATGAGCAACGGCCGCGATCATAATCCCTATGGCTTCACCATGTGGCTGGCCGGCGCCGGCCTCAAGCGCGGCTATGTCCACGGCGCCACCGACGAATTTGGCTTTGCCGCCGCCGAAAACAAGGTCCACGTGCATGATCTGCACGCCACCTTGCTGCACTTACTTGGCTTTAACCACGAGCAGTTCACTTACCGCTACGCCGGCCGAGATTTCCGCCTTACCGACGTCCATGGCCATGTGGTGAAGGAGTTACTGGCTTAGGCTTAGCCCGTCTCGCGGAAACGCACCGTCGGGTTTTCTTCAATTAGTCGCTGCATGCTCCAAATCGAGCTAAACAGCAGCACCACTTTGTCGTTCAGGTCCTTGGCGAGCAATATCCCCGTGCCAAAGGCGCGTAAGTTGCGGATCTGCTCCAGGGTCGCCTCTGGCCAGCGTCCGGCCATGTAAGGCAACGGAGAGGTGCGGGTCTTGACGTTATATTCCTGCAGAAACCGGGCCTCCACCACGTCGAATTGTAATTGCCCGACGGCGGCCAGAATCGGATCGCGGCGGACGGCGTCGACCGAGTAATAAACCTGCACCACGCCCTCTTCAGCAAGCTGGTCGATCCCCTTGCGAAATTGCTTATTGCGCGAAATGTCATCGTTAAACAAAGTGCAAAAATGCTCGGGCGGAAAGCTTGGCAGGCGCGGATATTCAACTTTATCGTCGGCGCTCAGCGTGTCGCCGATGGTGAATAGTCCCGGATTCACCACGCCCACTACATCGCCCGGAAATGCCTCATCAATAGTTTCCCGATCGCGGGCAAATAGCCGATGCAACCGCGTCATCCGAATCTTACGGCCTAAACGCGGGTGGTTCACGAGCATGTCGCGCTCAAAGCGCCCGGAACAAACCCGCAAGATGGCCATGCTGTCGCGATGGTTGGGGTCCATGTTGCCTTGGATTTTGAACACAAAAGCGGAAAATGGCGCGCCTTGCGGCGAAACCGGTTGGCCATGGCTGACGCGCGGCGCGGGCGACGGAGCCAGCTGCACTAAGGCATTCAGGAACGCTTCCACGCCGAAGTTATTCAACGCACTGCCGAAAAACACAGGAGTTTGTTCGCCCCGTTTGAAGCGCGGATCGTCAAATTCCGACACCACGGCGCTCAACAAAGCCAGCGTCTCGCGCAACTCTGAGGCTTGCTCAGTGCCCACCATCTCTTCGAGCGCATTGTCGTCGAGCGAACTGGTCCAGGATTCAACGCGCTGGTCGCGCGAGCCGGGGTCAAACTGCAGCAACCGTCGCGTCGCCAATTCAATGACGCCCCGAAAACGACGCCCCGCGCCCACCGGCCAATTGATGGGGCAAGCCGCAATTCCCAGCACCTTCTCCAGTTCGTCAATCAACTCCAGCGGGTCGAGCCCTTCGTGATCCATCTTGTTGATGAACGTCAAAATCGGAATCTGCCGCAGCCGGCAGGCTTCGAACAGCTTGCGCGTTTGCGGCTCGATGCCTTTGCCGCTATCGATCACCATGACGGCGCTGTCGACCGCCGTCAGCGTGCGGTAGGTGTCTTCGCTGAAGTCCTGGTGGCCCGGCGTGTCGAGCAGGTTGAAGAGGCATCCCTCATACTCGAACTGCAGCACCGTGGACGTGATGCTGATGCCGCGGGCCTGCTCGATCGCCATCCAGTCGGAAGTGGCGTGGCCTTTATTGCGCTTGGGCCGCACCGAACCCGCGGCGTGCACGGCGCCCGCATACAGCAGCAACTTTTCGGTCAGCGTGGTTTTGCCGGCATCGGGATGGGAGATGATGGCAAACGTCCTCCGGCGAGCAATCTGCGCGGCGAAGGCGGGGTCATGAGGGATGTTGGGGGTCGGAAGAGAGATAGTCGACAAGACCTTACCAGTATGGCGGAAATCCCTCCATTACCAAAGCAACCGTGCTCTAAATGACGCGGGCCTTGCGCCGGCAAGACCCGCGCCACGGCCGTCTCTATTGGACTGCCAGCGTTGCGCCCAGTAGGGAATTGGCATCGCCGGACCTGATGATCACCGGCAATTCACCGGACGGTAGCTTCGTGGCTAACCGCAGGTTCATCTGGGTGATGCCCGCTGGTAGGTTGGGTGCTGATTGAGTTGAGCGTCAAGTTCTGATTGAGCGCCGCAACTTGGCCGTAACCGTTGCGGCTGAGCGTGAAGATGCCGGGGCTGGCCGGTGCCACTTCCACCGTCACCATGTTCGAAGGTTGCCCATCGCGCGTCACCTGGAACTGCGTCCGGCCGCGCGCCGACAACGGGACGCGCACCTGCAGGTCGCTGGCGTCGGTCCAAAGGGTGTCGTCCACCGCGCCGTTCACGCGCACCACGCCGCGCTCCAGGTTGGTGCCGAAGATGCGCACAATCGATCCGGCCGCCACCGGACCTTGCCGCAGCGTGGCCGCGTTCACGACGGCCCCTTCGGCAATGCGCGGCGCGGTGCCTGGTAAGTAGGCTGGAAACGAGTTGCCTCCGGGCCAAGTGCGCACCCCGGCACCAGCGGTCGTCAGTGCCGCATCGAGTTCGCCGAAGAAGGCCTCCAGCACTTCGTCAACCGGCAGATGATTGGCGGCGATGGCGACGCTGATGCCGTTCGGGCCATGGAACATCCAGGAGGATGTGCCTGGCATCCCGCCGGTGTGTCCCCAACGCGAGCCCGCCGCCGTGGCCGTCGCCGTAGACTTCATCATACGGCGTTGGCGGTGTTCGAACGCGAACGGCCGGACGTGGTGCTGATGGCCGTCCGCCTACCCGGCATGTCCGGTGTCGAGGTGCTGAAAGCTATGCGGACCAAGGGGCTCGACATGCCCACGATTCTGATCACCACCTTCGATGAAGAGGCCGCTTTCCTGCAGGCCATGCACGCCGGGGCCAATGCCTTCCTGCGGAAAGATATCTCGCTCGAAGACCTGAAAGCGGCCATCGATGCGGCGCTCAAGGGCGAGCGGATCTTCCGGCCCGCCATCACCCAAGTGGCGCAGCGCCGTCTCTTTGAGATGAAGGCCAACTTCCCTTCGACTGACCTGCCGGATCCTTTGACGCCGCGCGAAATCGAGGTGCTGCGGCTGATGGCCGCGGGCTTGAGCAATCGCGAGATCGCCGACAGCATCCACGCGGGCGAGGCGACCGTGAAGACCCATGCTTCGAGTATCTTGTCGAAGCTCGGTGTGCGGGACCGGACGCGGGCGGTGCTGAAAGGTCTGGAACTCGGTTACGTCTAGTGCTTTGACCGTTGCCGGTCGCCCAGTCCCAAACGCGGCCGCCCATCTTTTCCATGGCCGGCACGTCGTTGGGGAGTAAGAACCGGTCGCGCACCATCTGCCGGGCGGCCTCGCCTAATTGTTTCAGGTAAGTGGCGCGGTCCGGATAGCGCTCTCGAACTCTTGCGGCGGGGAAGGGCAGATAGGAGCCGGTTTGGGGTAGTAAGCCGCCGGCGGCACCAATCAGGGGCGTGCGTATGTTCCAGCCCGTAAAGGCCCCGAGCGGAACAGTTACCCAGGGCATCTTCACGCCGGCTAAGTCATTGCCGTCGGCATCGGGCTTCGGTACCAGCGCGTTGTAAATGGCGCCGAGTTTGGGCGGCTGCTGTGGAATTCCCTTGGTGAGATACTCGGGGCCGAAGTCGAGATACTGCACCCGGTAGGCTGGCGGGTCGCCGGCGGCCAAAGTGCCATCGCTGATTCGCGGGTAGCGCGAGGGGGGCGGCTCTTTCGCGTTCACTACCCATTGGTGTAAGTTCTGCAAGATGGCGCGCAACGCCCACTTATAGTCATTCCAATTGGGAAGGTTCTGCCCTGCAGCGGTGAGCCGGGGCGGGAAGGCCGCCGGACCGTGCTGGCCGCCGGCGAGTGAGTAGACGCGGGTGGTGACGGGCAGCGGTAAGTCGCGCTGGCCATCGAGGCTGGTATGCACGAAGGCGCCGGCCGAGCCCCAATATTCGTAACTCGAATTGGTGTACAGAATCTTCGGAATTACTTTCGCGGTTCGGGCCCGGGCCAGGATACTATCTTTGCGGCCAGTGGCTAACTCGGTATCTTCCGCGTCGGAATACGGAAATTGGTCCGTAGTAGAGTAACTGGCATTGCGGTAAGGTCCGGAGGTCCGGCTGGGTTGGGTGAAACGTTCGAAGGTGGCGCGGCGTCCGCCGGCTACATGCGGTTGCAGGCCATCGAAAACCAGGCGGCCTTTTTGGTCGGCGTTGAAGCCTTCGTAGAGTAAGGCTTTCAGCGCCATCGCACTTTGCGACGTGCCCACGCCCACGGCGTAGCGCAGGGGGCGGCCCAAGGCCTGGCCGTACTTAAATTCCGAAACTAAGTCCCGCAGGGCGGCTAGGCCCAGGCCGGCCACCGGCGGGTCCTTCGCCCGATAGATGAATTCGTAGATATGCCCGGGCGTAGCCGGCTGCGCCAGGACGATTTCGGTGCCTGCCAGCCGGAAGTCCTTCACCGGCTTGCGCTCGGCATAAAGGCTCTCCCGGACGTGTAGCACCAAGCCGCCACTTACCGGGTAAGGGACATGGCCTCCATCGCCCAACGAAAATCGCTCGACGGCAGCCGACGGAGTGAACTCGCCGCGCACCCAGCCTTCTACGCCGTGCGCGACGGGGAAATAACTCCGCAAGAGCCCGTCGCGCAGCGGCACATCATGCTGCCAGCCGATCCAAGCCAGAGTATAGCCTTCGCGCAACAAATAGCCATCGCCGAACTCCTCGGCCGCCCTCGGATTCGCCGAGCCGCGGGCACGGTTGTACATTGCCAACATACCCATCCCGCCGCGGTTGGGCGGTTCGACCAGCACCGTATCGTTGCCGAGCTTCGAGTCCTTCGGGCGCAGTAGCACCACATCGGCCGAGAACTCCACTTGGCCTGCATGATTGCGCGGAGCCAAAAGCAGATCCGTGATGCGCTCGGTCGGCTTTACCGTGAAATACGCTCGACCGCGCACCATTTCATAAGCACCGGACTTCCCGAAGGGCTGGCCGCTTAAGACATCGTGACGGTCCTGTATTTCCAGGCGCACGAACGCCGCTGGCATGCTGATGGCGGCGAGCAAGGGTACGGTCAATAGTTTCCACATCGAAGGAGAGAGTGTATCACCGGGCATCTACACGAGTAGGTCTAGAATCGGCTCGAAGTCGAACGTACCGAACTCATCCTGAATGAGATCTCGTTCGCCCGTTATCGGCAAGTGACGGAGCGCGAGCTCAACGAGGTGGCCTATCAGGGTTGGGAACTCGTCGGCATTGCCCCCTGCACGTCTCTCAATGAGGAACGCGGCAAGGAGAAGACCATGGTGACGCAGACCTATCCGAGCTACGTCTTTAAAGGCCTGCGGAAGGATCCCTAGAGTTCAAGCACCCACTTGGCGAGCGTAGTCACTCGCGTCAAAGGCTCCCAGCGAGCGAGCGATCTGCCCGCCGGCGCTCATTGTCCAGCGCTCCACGCCGCTGACTCGCACGGGTCGGCCGGTGCGGGCGTGGGTGCCGACGAGGGTCCAGTGATACTCGGGTGGGTCAAGCACCAGCCGATCCAGGATTACCTGCAAATCCGGGAAGTCGGTCATGAAGCTGCGGGCGACAGCGGCAATCGCCTCTCGCCCTACGGCGGGCGTGCCATCATTTACCTGGAGCGACCCATCCTCGGCAAAGAATGTCGCGACGCGGGCCGGATCCTCACTGCACCAAGCGGCCGTATAGCGTTCGGCGAAATCCTGCACGTTCACCCTAAGCTGCCTTCGGCGCGTACTCGCGCTTCACCAAAAACACATACGCCCCGACGCCCAAGGCCAGGAAGAAGAGGATCGAATACATGGGCGCGGTGTAGCTGCCGGTCTGGGTGAGCAGGTAGCCGGTGAGCCAGGGGGCGACGACGCCGGGCAGGTTGGCGGCCGCGTTCTGCACGCCCACCACTCGGCCGACGGCGGCGCTCGAAAGCAGCGTTTGGGTGAGTGCCCAATAGTTGGCGGTGGTGAGGCCGAGTCCGGAGAGCGAGAAGATGCTCCAGAAGAGGGCGACTTCAATCGAACTCGAATAGGCACCCAGGATTTCGGTGCTGGCGACGAGGAAGCCGGCGATGATGAAGCGCTTGCGGATCACTACCGGGTCGGCGCCGCGGGCAATGAGACGGTCCGCCCACCAGCCGGCCAGAATGGCGACGATGGCCATGCCGCCGAAGCTGGCACCGGTGAACCAGCTGCTTTTGCTGACGTTGAGTCCACGCTGTTCGGCGAAGTAGGAAGGCAGCCAGGTGAGGCAGTAGTAGACGAAGTATTGATAACAGAAAGTGCCGATGAAGGTGCCGAGCATGACGGGGCTCATCAGGGTGTCCCAGAAGCTAAGGTTGGCGCCGCCAGAGCTCTTCTGGACGGCGGCTTCGAGTTCGCGGTCGTTATCCTTGACGAGCAGAAGCCAGGGGATCAGCCAGATTAAGGAGCCCAGGCCAATGATGAGGAACATGTTCGACCAGCCGTAGGTCACCAATAAGGCCCCGGCGATTGGGGTGCCAATGGCGGGCCCGACTTTGGCCGCGGCCATGTAAACGCCGATGACGAGTCCGCGTTGGTTTTCCGGGACGTTGAAGCGAATCCAGCGCATGCCGGCGGGCGTATTGAGGCTCTCGCCCACCCCCAGCAGCAGGCGCAACCCGAAGAGCTGCTGAAAGTTAGTGACCCAGGCCGTGGCCGCCGACATCAGGCTCCAGACGAAAAAGCCGCAGGCGAAGGGAATCTTCACCCCGTATTTGTCCACAAACCAGCCGGCCGGAATCTGCAGCAGCGTGTAGGACATGAAGAACGCCGACAAGAGCCGGCCCTTCTCTTCCTTAGTCAAATGGAAGTGGCTTTGGAAGGTGGCGTCGATGACGGCGACCGAGAGATTTACGCGGTCGAAGTAGGCCACCATGAAGCCTACGCAAAGCAAACCAATGATTGTCCAACGGCGGGAAGAAGTCATGCGTTCGAGGTTCACGATATCATAGGCTTGGCCCGAAACAAGTTCACACAAAAATGTTGGGTGGGCCCCGGCGGCTTTCGGGTATGCTAATCAGCGTGTCCTGGTGGTTGGGAAATCGGGCACGATTTGGGTGCGTAAAGGCGGAGATGGCATGCAACTGCGCGTAATGGCCTTCATTTTAGCGGGTGGTAAGGGGACACGATTGTACCCCCTGACCAAGGAGCGGGCGAAACCCGCGGTCCCGTTTGGCGGCCGGTATCGGATTGTGGATTTCGTATTGTCGAATTTCATCAATTCGGGGATTTATTCGATCTACGTTTTGATCCAGTTTAAGAGCCAAAGTCTCCTGCAGCACTTGCGCGACGGCTGGGAGTTCACCGGCCTTCTGAAAAATCATTTTGTCATTCCGGTGCCCGCGCAGATGCGCAACCAGGGCGAATTCTGGTATCGCGGCACCGCCGACGCCATCTACCAGAATATGAATCTGATTGAGCAGGCCAACCCGGACCTGGTGTGCATTTTCGGCGCGGACCACATTTATCGCATGAACATTCGCGACATGATCGAGTTCCATGTGAAGAAGGCGGCCGAGGTTTCGATTGCGGCGATTCCGGTGGAGAAGTCCTTGGCGAGCGAATTCGGCGTTATCGAAGCCGACGAGAACGGCGCCATCCTGGGCTTCCATGAGAAAAACCCCGAGGCGCCCACCATGCCCGGCGACCCCAACCGCGTTTATGCTTCCATGGGGAACTATATCTTTTCGACCGGCCGCTTGCTGCGCGAACTCGCCGCCGACGCCAAGCGGGAGGACTCGACGCACGACTTCGGCCGCGACATCCTGCCCAGCCTGATCGGCCGATCGGCAATGATGGCCTACGACTTCCAGACCAACAACATCCCCGGCGACCCGCCCGGGCAACCGGCCTACTGGCGCGACGTGGGGACGATTGAGGCCTACTACGATGCCAACATGGACCTGCGGGCCGTCACCCCGCAGTTGAACCTCTACAACCGGCGCTGGCCCCTGCGCACGGCCGGTTACGACGATCCTCCCGCCAAGTTCGTGCTCGATGAAGAGGGCGGCCGGCGCGGTGAGGCCGTCAACTCCATCGTCGCCGGCGGCTCGATCGTGTCGGGCGGCATGGTGCGTAACTCGATCCTCGGCCGCGGCGTGCGCATCCACGATTTTGCCGTCGTGGAGGATTCCATCCTCTTCGATAACTGCATTGTCGGCAAGCGCGCGCAGGTGCGCCGCGCCATTCTCGATAAGAATGTGATCATCCCGGACGGCGCCCGCATCGGCTTCGATCTGGAGGAAGACCGAAAGCACTACCACGTTACCGAAACCGGCATTGTAGTAATCGAAGGCCGCCGCAGTTCGGTGGAAGTGGCGTCGGTGATCTTCTAGCATGCGCGCGCTCTGGTTTTTGCTAGTGGGATGCCTGGCCGCGCAGCCGGGCTTTGTCGCGAACTACGACGAAAGCAAGGTGGGCGCGTACACCTTGCCCGATCCGTTGGTGTTAGAGGGCGGGGGAGCGGTGAAGTCCGCACGCGACTGGACCGAGCGGCGTCGCCCCGAGATCCAACGCTTGTTCGAAGAGCACGTTTACGGCAAGACGCCGCCGGCGGCCAAGATCGAGTTCGAGGTGACGAAGCGCGACCCCAAGGCGCTCAACGGCGCGGCGACGCGGCAGGAGATCACGGTTTGGCTGGCCGGGAAGCAAGGCCCCACGATGCAGATTCTGCTTTACGTGCCCAATCAGGCGAAGGGCCGCGTGCCGGCCTTTGTCGGCCTCAGCTTCACCGGCAATCACTCCGTCGATCCTGACCCGGCGATCAGCCTATCGACGCGCTGGATGGCGGCGAATGGCGTGGGGGTGAAGGGCAATCGTGCGACAGATGCCAGCCGCGGCACGGCTGCTTCGCGCTGGCCGGTCGACCTGATTGTCGGCCAAGGCTATGCGCTCGCCACGGCCTACTACGGGGATCTCTTCCCGGACCACAGAGACGGCGCTTCCGATAGCATCCTGCCGCACCTGCCGGCCAGTAACTGGAACGCCCTTGGCGCCTGGGCCTACGGCATGAGCCGCATCTTGGACTATCTCGAAAAGGATCCCCGCATTGACGCGAAGCGCGTCGCCCTGGTCGGGCACTCGCGCCTTGGCAAAGCGGCGCTGTGGGCCGGCGCGCAGGACACGCGCTTTGCCATCGTGATCGGCAACAACTCGGGCGAAGGCGGCGCCGCACTCTCCCGCCGCAATTATGGCGAGACGGTGCAACGGCTGAACACGAGCTTTCCCCATTGGTTCACCCGCAACTATGCGCGCTACAACCTGGCCGTCGACCAACTGCCGACCGACCAGCACGAGTTGCTGGCCCTGGTGGCGCCCCGGCCGCTCTACCTCACCGGTGCCACCGAGGACCAATGGGCGGACCCTAAGGGCGAGTTCCTTGCCGCCGCCGCCGCCAGCCCCGTTTACCAGCTTTTGGGCACCGATGGCTTCGCCGGGAAAGACCCCTCGCTCGTCGAGCAGCCGGTACGTTCCCGCATCGGGTACCATCTGCGCGCCGGCAAGCACGACATCACCCGCTACGACTGGCAGCAGTTCATCGCCTTTGCCGACCTTTATCTGCGGAAGGGTGCGGTAAAATAAACGCTACATGGCGAATACCGCAGTTTCAGCTCCAACCGCCGCCCCCAGCGCTCCGTTCCAGAAAGTGGTGACGGCGGTGGCTTTGGCGTGGCTTTTGCCCGGGGCGGGGCACTTCTTTCTGAAGCGACCCATCCGCGGCGCGATCCTTTCGGCCTCCGTCGTCGTGATGTTCGCCTTCGGGTTGCTGATGCGCGGCGCAATGTTTGAGTGGCTGTGGACGTCAGCGGACATGCTCACGACACTGATCTACTGCGGCGGCTACATTGCGAACAACGCGGCCGGGGTTCCCTACTACCTCGCGACTTGGATGGGCTACGTCCAGCCGGACGTCGCGGGACATGTCCACGACTACGGCACCAAGTTCCTGGCCGGCGCCGGTTTGTTGAATGTCCTGGCGATGGTGGATGCGTATGAGATCGTCACGGGGGAAAAGGACTAATGAACCTCTCGCTATCGCATTTTGAAGCCGCCATACTATTTGCCCTCCTCACCAGCCTGGTGTTCGGTGTGGTGACCAAGAAGACCGATCAGGAGCGCATTAAGTATGGGCTGCAGACCTTCGGCTACTTCGTACTGGCGCTATTTGGCATCGCGTGGGCGATGAAGCTCGGGCACGGCTGAGCCATCCCTAATCCCAATCGAGATCGCGCTTCGGCGGTCCGGTGGCGGGGTCAGCCTGGGCGCTTTTCAGCAGTTCGTCGAACTTGCGGTTGAGCAAGCTCTCCCGATTCTTCACGTCATGCAAGGACTTCTGGAAGGCATCCTCCCGCTTGGCTGCGGCGCCTTTGAGGCGCTGGACGGCTTCGGCCATGTCCTCAATGGGGGCGTTGGGCTTGGCGAGCGGCTGGTGGTGGATGACGGCTTGTAGGACGGGGTCGATCTTCAGGGTTGCTTGGCAACAGGGGCAGGTGACTTCGAATCCGATGGGTTTTGCGGGCTGGGGCATAAAGAAGATCGTACTCTATGCCGAGAGTACTAGTAGGCGCGGTCTTCATCCGGGGAACCGGATCAGGCTGTCGCTGCCCGGTAACTAGTACTTTTGCCCTAGGGTGTTCGCTCTATTGGCATCAGGCCGTTTGGCACCTAGGCTGAAGAAGAAGGAGTACGTGGCCGATGCTGCGCAGCATCATCATTTGTCCGGATCAAGAATTGAGCGAGAGCCTGCAGGCGAACCTGCTCGATCTCGGTCACGTGGCAGTGCTGAAAACGGTGGACAAGTATCCGCACTCCCATGAGCTGCTTCGGATCGTCCGCACCAATGGGCCGCAGATCATCTTCCTGAGCTTGCAACAAATCGATCGCGCCCTGGAAGTGGTGAAGGAATTAGAACAAAGCGCGCCCGGCGTGCAATTTGTGGCCATCTCGCGCACCACCGATCCGCAAGTCCTCATCGATGTGATGCGCGTCGGCATCCGCGAATTCCTTTCACTGCCCTTCAACCTGCAGGTGCTGGCCGATTCCATCGGCCGGCTGCAAGAAGCGCTCGATAAGCGCCCGGTGGTGATGCACTCGACGGACCTGCTGTTCGCCTTTCTCCCCTCGAAGGCCGGTTCTGGAACCTCCACCATCGCCGTGAACGCCGCGATGGCCATGTCGCGCCTGAACGATACCAAGGTGTTGCTGACGGACCTCGACCTCAACTGCGGCATGGTTCGCTTTATGCTGAAGCTGCAAAACGAATACTCCATCGTTGACGCGGCCGAGCATTCGCTCGCCATGGACGAGAACCTGTGGCCCCAACTGGTGTCGAGTATGGGCAACCTTGACGTGCTGCACGCCGGCCGAATCAATCCATCCTTCCGCCTCGAAGGAACCCACGTCCGTCATCTGCTCGACTTTGCCCGCCGCAACTACAAATCGATTTGCGTGGACTTATCGGGCAACATGGAGAAGTTTTCGTTGGAGATCATGCTCGAAGCGAAGAAGATCTTCCTGGTCTGCACACCGGAGATTCCTTCGCTGCACCTGGCGCGGGAAAAGTACCTGTTCCTCAAGAACATCGAACTGGGCGACCGCGTGAGCGTATTGCTCAACCGTTGCACCAAGCGCAATCAGGTCATCTCACCCGAGCAGATCGAGAATCTGTTGGGTATGCCGGTGACGATGACGTTCCCGAACGATTACCATGGCGTGCACACGGCGCTCACGGCTGGCCGGCAGGTAGAGTCGAACTCAGAACTCGGCCGCCACTTCCAGAACCTGGCCCAAATGATGCTGGATGCGAGCGGCTCCGCTGTGCCCGTTCCGGCAAGCCCGCCCGTCAAAGCCAAAAAGAAGAGTCTCCTGGACCTGTTCAACTTCAAGCCCGCCAGCAGCCGGGACGGCGTCCCCGCGCCGGCCGCGCTAAACAGCCGCGACTCTTAGTTATTTGGGCCGCTTCAGTTCTTGGGTAACGTGCCCAGGGGCATCAGGGTTACGCCGACCAGCATCTCCTTCGGTTTCTGTCTCGATGCCACCACGACGGCCGTCAACTTGCGCGCCGTGTTGTCCATCACGATGCGTTCGATAGCCGGGCCCGAGACGTTCTTCACCGGCTTAAAGCCCTGTTTTTCGAGGCTCGCGCGAAAGAACGCCGCCGATGTCTTCAGGTCGCCCAGCGTGGTCGTTAACGAGTAGATCTCGATATCCGGTTGCGTAGCAGTCTTGCTGGCCTTGGCGTAGACGGGCCGAAAGCCATGGAATGACGGAATGCTGACGGGATAGAGTTGCTTCACCTCCCCTTGCCAATCCTGTTGGCCGAAGAGAGCGGAAAGCGAAAGCAGGAGCACAATGGAAATGCGAGTCATGGTTTTTTGTTACTGAAGGTAATACGTACGGTAGAGGGTGTCGCGTTGCTTCGGAATATAGCCTGCCCCGCGAATGAGAGTGCGCAACTGCTCCGTGGTCGACTGGTAGTGGGCTCCGGCTTGCGAGACCACATTCTCTTCGATCATTATACTCCCAACGTCGTTGGCGCCAAAGCTCAGGCCCAGTTGGCAGAGCTTATGACCCACCGTGAGCCAACTCGACTGGATATGCGGGATGTTATCGAGGTAGAGGCGGGCAATGGCGAGGGTCTTGAGGTAGTCGACAGCCGTGGCCTCGTGCTTAATGAAACGGCCCAGCGAGGTATCGTCCCGTTGGAAGGGCCAGGCGATAAACGCCGTAAATCCGCCGGTCTCCTCTTGCAACTGCCGGACGACGTCGAAGTGGTTGAGCCGCTGCTCCAGAGTTTCGCCGCAGCCGAACATCATCGTGGCGGTTGTCTGGAGGCCAATTTGGTGCGCCGTGCGATGCACGTCCACCCAGTCGTCCACCGAACATTTCAACCGGCTGATGCGGTGACGGACGGCATTGTCGAGAATTTCGGCACCGCCGCCGGGGACGCTTTGGAGACCCGCGTCGCGCAACCGCAGCATCGTGTCGCGCAACGTCAAGCCGCTCACCTGGGCGATGTTCGTGATTTCGGGGGCGGAGAAGCAGTGGAGCCAGATCTGGTCGCCGAACTCCCGTTTCATGGCCCGCAGCAAATCTTCGTACCATTCGATCTTCAGGTCCGGGTGCAAACCGCCCTGCATCAAGATTCCGGTGCCCCCTAAGGCGATGGTTTCGCGAATCTTCTGAAATATCACCTCCTGCGAAAGTACATAACCTTCAGCGCTTTGGGGCGGGCGGTAAAAATTACAGAAGCTGCAATATTCGGTGCAAAAGTTGGTGTAGTTGATGTTCCGATCAATCTGGTAGCTGACGATCGGCTCGGGATGCAGGCGCTCACGAAGGGCGTTGGCCTCGGCTCCGAGAGCGAGAATGTCAGGCGAATTGAACCAGTCGAGCGCTTCAGCGCGAGTCATTCCAGTCATAGCATATCAGACGCGCATAGTTAAGGGAAGAGTGCAAAATATCCTTGATTTTGAAGGCTTTACAAACCCTGGAGCAGGATGATACCCTTGGAGTTTAACATGCGTACAGTGGACCTTATTCAACGTAAGCGGGATGGCGAAGAACTGGCGGTGGAAGAAATCCGCCACCTGATCGAGGGCTACACCAGCGGCAGCATTCCCGATTACCAGGTTTCGGCGTTCTTGATGGCGGTGTTCCACTCCGGAATGACAGACCGCGAAGTGAGCGCGCTCACCGACGCCATGATCGCGAGCGGCGTCACCGTCGACCTCTCGGACATCCCCGGCCCCAAGGTGGACAAGCACTCCACGGGTGGCGTGGGCGACAAAACCAGCCTTATTGCCGCACCCCTGGCTGCGGCAGCGGGCTGTATTGTGCCCATGATCTCCGGACGTGCGCTTGGCCACACCGGCGGCACCCTCGACAAGCTTGAGTCGATCCCCGGCTTCCGTACCAATCTCACCATTGAGGAATTTAAAGCGCAGTTGCGCGAAACTGGCTTGGCCTTCATCGGCCAAACGCCCGAGATCACGCCCGCCGATGGCAAAATGTATTCGCTACGCGACGCGACTGCCACCGTCGAGTCGATCCCGCTCATCGCGAGCTCGATCATGTCGAAAAAGATCGCCGTCGGTCTCGATGCGGTCGTGCTGGACGTCAAAGTCGGCTCTGGCGCCTTCATGAAGCGGCAAGTGGAAGCTCGCCGCTTGGCCCAGATGATGGTCGGCATTGGCCGCCGTCTCGACAAACGTGTCCAAGCTCTCATCACCGACATGAACCAGCCGCTCGGCTTCGCCGTCGGCAACGCGCTCGAAGTGATGGAAGTGTCGCAGACCCTCCAGAACGCCGGCCCCGTCGACCTCACCCGCCTTTCGCTCGAACTCGCCGCCCGCATGATCTTCGTCGCCAAGCTAACCAAGACTCTCGATGAGGCCCGCGAACTCGCCCAGGCCAAGCTGCTCGATGGCTCCGGTTATCGCAAGCTGAAGCAGGTGATTGCGGCCCAAGGCGGCAACCCCGCCGTGCTCGACCAATTCGAACTGCTGCCCAACGCCACCGGCGCGCGCGAAATCACTTCGCCCCGCGGCGGCTACATTAGCGCCATCGATGCCGAACTGATCGGCAAGGCCTCGTCGATGATCGGCGCCGGCCGCGACACCAAAGAAGACTCGATCGACCACGCCGTGGGCGTCATCCTCGAAGCCAAAGTTGGCCAGAAGATGGACTCGGGCGCGATCCTCTGCCGCATTTACTACACCAACGACGCCCACGTCGAAGAGGCCGCCGAGATGGTGGAAGATGCCTTCCGCATCTCGCAGACCGCGCCCGAAGAGCGCGAACTGATCCTGGAAGTCGCTAGCTAAGGCGGGTCCCGGGCTCATGGAAGCCACGGTCGTTCTCCTGATCGGGTTGCTGGCATTGGCACTTGGCGCCGTCGCTGGGCTCTTGTCCGGTAGGGCAGGGAAGCCGTCGGCCACTCCGCCCTGGGTGGATCAACTTGAGCGCTCTGTGCGCGACGATAGCCGGGCCGCTGCGCGCGAAGTACGGGAAGAGCTCTCGGCCGCCATCACCCGCCAGTCGGATTCGATGCGCTCGCTTCTCGACGACCGTCTCCGCGATGTGCAGCAGGACGGTGCCCGCCAGCTCGAACAAATCCGCGCGACCGTCGACGAGAAGCTGCAAGAGAACCTCGACCGCCGCTTCAACGACTCCTTCAAGACCGTCTCCGATCGCCTCGAGCAAGTCCATCGCGGCTTGGGCGAAATGCAGACGCTGGCCGCTGGCGTGGGCGACCTCAAGAAGGTCCTCAGCAATGTCCGCACCCGCGGTACTTGGGGCGAGGTGCAACTGGGTGCCTTGCTCGAACAGGTGCTCTCGCCCGAGCAGTTCGCCCGCAACGTGGCCACGCGTGGCACCGCCGAGCGCGTGGAGTTCGCGATCAAGCTGCCTGGCCAGGCCGTCGATGGCGAAGCGCCGGTCTGGCTCCCTATCGACGCCAAGTTCCCCGCCGACGCCTACCAGCGGCTGGTGGAGGCGCTCGACACCGGCACGCCGGAGACCATCGAAGCCGCGGCGCGGCAACTCGAGAACGCCATCAAGCTGAACGCGCGCACCATCCGCGAGAAGTACGTCGAACCACCGGCCACCACTGACTTTGCCGTGATGTACCTGCCCACCGAGGGCCTCTACGCCGAGGTACTACGACGGCCTGGCTTAGCCGAGAGTTTGCAAGCCGATTTCCGGGTGGTAGTCGCTGGCCCGATGACCCTCGCCGCGTTGCTGAATAGTCTGCAGATGGGCTTCCGCACACTGGCCATTCAGCAGCGCTCGGGCGAAGTGTGGAAGGTGTTGGGCGAGGCCAAGACCGAGTTCGCCCGCTATGGCCAGGCGCTCGACAAGGTGAAGAAGAAGATCGAAGAAGCCGCCGTCGCCATCGACGAGGCTCAAGTAAGGACTCGCGCCGTCAACCGCCGCTTGCGGGATGTCGAAGAGATCGGCACGCAGAAGAATCTGCCGCTGCCGGGCTTCGAGTCCGACGACGTTATTTGATCCGTTCGGTGACCGAGACCTCGGCCTTGGTCTGGAACGGAATACGAGTTTCCACTTCGATCACCGCTGGCTTACCGCGGCTCATCAGCACGGTGCCGCCGCCGGCGCCCGCTCCGGCCGCGCCGCCAATCGCCGCGCCTTTACCGCCACCGAAGATCGCGCCCAACGCCGCGCCCACTGCGGCGCCGGCACCGATCTTGGCCGCATCGGACTTGCGCGACGTGGCGCCTTCGCGGTTGAAGACCTCCGACTGTAGCATGATGGTCTGCCCATCCGAAGTGGTGAGCTGCGTCAGCTCAATCGCCAGCTTCGAGACGCCCTTCACCCGCCCGGCGCGGTCACTTTCGGCGATCCGGCCCACGGCACGCGCGCCCTTCTCGGCGAGCACGAAGCCCGACACTTCGAGCGGCGCGTCGAGCGTGGCGTGGAAGGTGTCTCCGGTCTGCATCTTGTCCGTCGACAGGGTCTCCTGCAGCCG
>ENA-ORBV01004214-ORBV01004214.1-microbial-mat-metagenome-genome-assembly--contig:-NODE-4214-length-27887-cov-5.578065_pt1 | contig 27887 bp, 14 predicted proteins | sample MGYA00237777_ERZ505514 | MGnify/ENA primary metagenome ERZ505514 (study PRJEB26160, sample SAMN06269048) | microbial mat metagenome | isolation source: Oligotrophic lake microbial mat | place...
CTATTCGTCGGCAGCGTCAGATGTGTATAAGAGACAGGCTCTGGTTGAAGCGTTCGGGTATTTTGTCGGTTGAAGCCATAACACTGGTTCAAGGAAGTATTGTGAATGATACGGAGAGCTCTCCTTAGATGGAACACGTTATCTAGTAGGTGGCTGGTTTCCTAATACTACTAGTTCAGTTGCTATTACAGTAGGTCTTCCACTACTACGGACTCCAGCAAGCAGGGGGACTGAGCGATCCTTTGATGAATGGAGCTAGTGCGCGTGCGACTTACAAGTCTATCCCTCACCCGCGTCGGCTGCAAATTTTGTTTGTTGCACAAGACTCACTCACACCCAAATCCCCACCTAGCTAGCTAGCAGCGGTGCACCATGCATGCACCATCATGCACCCCCCACACTTGACTGTCCCAGTTTTGATCCGAATACCCCCATTTTCCCAATCTACTAGCTGACCAGAAGCCGTCCAATAGTAGCTACTAGTTTGTTGTACTGTAGCTCTGATCCCCAAGATGGCAATAATACTGCACTAATCGTACCTACTTCCTAACCATGGACGACGACGACGATTCCTGGAAGCCCCCCGATGATATTGAGGATCTTGCCGACTTTCAACTTCCTGATTTTAAACTCCCGGATTTTAAAATTGGCGGGGCTGTCACGCCTGTCGATTTGGACTTGGATCAGTATAATGTAGACCTGGATGACATTGGTAACGATATAGATGGATTGGAAGACATTGAAGATGTTGGCATGGTGCCGGAATTCAAGCTTCCAGACGGGATGTCCGGCTTGCCCGAAATTGAAGACATCCCCGATGTTTCCGAGCCGAACTTGGACTACAACTTCGATTATCCTGATTTCTCCATCCCTGCAACGCCTGCTCTACTGGATGTGGAAGAACCGGGAGAAGGAGAGGAAGAGCCCAAACCTTCCTCTACAAAACCTAAAAAGAAAAAGAAAGTAGAGTCCAGCAGTTCAGAAGAAAACAGTTCGGACGACAGCTCGGAAGAATCTTCCTCCAAAAAAGTCAAAAAGAAGGCGCCCGCGGCAACAAAGGAAAAGAAGAAATCCTCATTCTTAGATAGTTCAAGTTCAGAAGATTCTTCCTCCAAAAAAATGAAAAAGAAGACACCAGCTGTGGAAGTGCCCAAAAAAGAGGAAAAGAAAAAGTCAACCCTAATGGACAGCAGTTCAGATGAGTCTTCCTCTGAAAAGGTCAAAAAGAAGCCCCTTACTCTGAACATAACAATAGCGGAAACGAAGGAGGAAACGAAGAAGAAATCCTCAGTTTTAGACAGCTCAAGTAGTTCAGAGGATTCTTCATCTCCAAAGGTCAAAAAGAAGACACCAGCGGTGGAAGTGAAGAAAGAGGAAAAGAAAAAGTCGACTCTTCTTAGCAGCAGCTCCGAAGACTCTTCATCCGAAAAAGTCAAAAAGAAGACACCTGCTGTGGTAGCCCCAATAAAAGATAAGAAAAAGGAAACCGTCGGCAGTTCAGAAGATCCCTCTTCTGAAAAAGTCACAAAGAAGACACCTGCTGTTGCACCGGCAACAAAGGAAAAGAAGAAATCATCATTTTTAGACAGCTCTAGTGAAGATTCGTCATCTAAAAAGGTCAAAAAGACGGCTTCTTTGGTAGAGCCAGCAAGGGAAGTAAAAAAGTCGACCCTTCTTATCTCTAGCAGTTCAGAAGCATCGTCGTCCAAAAAAAACAAGAAGAGTGCTGTAGCAGAAGCAACAAAGATCGCTCCTTTGGCGCCGGCGGTGACAAAGGAAAAGAAAAAGTCAACAGATCTCAGCTATAGCAATTCCGAAGATGCTTCATCCGAAAAAGTCAAGAAGCCTGCTGTGGTAGAACCAACAAAGAAAAAGAAAAAGTCAGAATATCTTAGCTCCAGCAGTTCAGAGGATTCCTCGTCAGAAAAAGTAAAAAAGAAGCCTGCTGCAGCAGAAGCATCCATGGAAACGATCACACCAACGCTCCCTAGCATCTCAAGCGACAAAGCTCCACCCGCGAAAGGAAACAAAAAGAAAGAAGCTAGCAATTCAGCATCTGCCATAAAAACGGAAGCGAAAAAATCAACCTCTCCAAGCAGCCCAAGTAGTTCAAAGGACCATTCCTCGAAGAAATTTGTAACGGGTGATTCACCTTCAACTACAAAGAGGAAACAAAAGCCGGCAACTCCTATCAGCTCGGAACATTCATCAAGCAAAGTTGCAAAAGATACCAAAAAGAAGAGCAAACAAAAGACCCCTGACAAGTCGGACCATTGGTACTCTGAAGTTCCTCAATCTACTTTCAGCTTGCCAACGATCGAGCCGTCCAAAGCTTACGAACCACCACAGACGCCACCCCAACAGTCTCCCACAAACGTGACAGGTGTTACATACGCAGAGACTTCGCGTGCCGCAAAATCCCAACAAATCTTTCGCCACTCGCACCAGGAGGAACTGCAACAGCCGCAGCTGCCCAAGGACAAAAAGAAGCTGGAACCCTATGGCTACGATGACTTCTTAGAAACACCGTTTCGGACCAACAAACCAAAGCTTCGATTTACGGACGAGCATAAACAAGAAATGGAACCAGACCTTCAGTGGCACCAGCCTCTACAACATGAACAACCACATTATCAACACGAGGAACAATATCCACCACCCTATCGAGTTTCAATTGATGATTCTGAAGATGCCCATGAGATTGTCGAATACGATGAACAGTTTTTCTTTCCCCGAAAATCTAAAAACCCGAAAAAACCCAAGCGAGATCAGGCCGACATCCCCCGCGTCTTTGTGGCGCCGCACAAAAAGCAGCACGGCACAACGGCAGCACAAAAAGGGCAAACCAAGCCACCAGGAGCGACAAAGCCAAACAGCACGGATGGGGATATTGCCAAGTTATTCTTTGAAGGCCTTGCGAGCATGGAAGCTCAAGACTGTGTGCGAGCACTTGAAGTCGTATGTCCCCTTCTGTTGTCTTCCAAGCAAAAGTGCGCGGAGGCGGTAGACTTGGGTGGCCATGGTATATTAGTCATGACAATGAAAAAGTGGCTTTACGACAAAGGAGTGCAACAATTGTGCTGCCAAGCCATTCACAATATTATATTCAATTATCACGGGGAGGGTGCTCGTATTGATATTATGGAAGCCTTGGCTGTCATGGGAGCCTTTGAGACTATTGTCAAATCGATGGATAAATATCATGAATCACAGGGAGTGCAACGCTATGGGCTAGCAGCACTGGGGAACCTGTTGTTTGGCAAGGGTGACCAGGTAGTAGCACGAGCACGCAAATGCGTCGAACAATTGGATGTGATCACCACGATTGCTGGAGCCATGAGGCGTTTCCCAAAGAATCCAGTGGTGCAGGGGTGTGGCTGCATTGTTCTGACCGGATTGTTCAAATTGGGAGACTACAAAGCCAAAATGCTGGGAGCGGGAACGCTGCTTGATGTTGCCAACGCCGTCACTAATCATCCGGATATTCCATCGATTGAAAGAGAGGCGTCAGGTTTTATGAAGCTGTTTTTTGGATGGCATCAGTCTACTAGCGCATCAGTCGTTAGCAAAGCAACGAAGTTATGAAAGGACTGGGTGCGACAATCTTTGCTGGGGCGGTAAGCTACATCATGAGATGGGCCTCTGCTGACTAATACTGTAGAATATACATGGTAGGTAATAATACTAAAATGACAATAGCAATGCAGTCTGGCATTTATTCAGCGGCTTCCTTCTTGGTGTGTAAATCTGTATTTTTGCTTTGGAGACGTTGCCGTGAATGAATTGGTGACTTGTCTTCGGAATGTTGATGGGGCAAGGGATCAAGGCATTTGTGCTTGACGCAGAGGGAGCGTGTTCAAAGCAAAAGATCATCTCCTGCTGATTGGACTTGCTATAAAAGCCTCTGTTTGGTAATTATATGAACTATACTTGAGTTGAGGTGCAGCAGGAAACTGCACCGCATTAACTGGATAAAGTAACCGACAGGTAAACAATCAAAAAGATAATAATGAAGCAAAGGAGTGCAGTCACCAAGATATTTCCTCCGTCACAACTCAATGGATTGAAATGCTTCCATGTCTCAACCCGGTATTGATACGGCAAATCCAATACGGTTCCACTGTGGCAGCAATCCATCAAGGACACCAGTGTAACACCCTGTGACAAGGCCGTGACCAAAGTGGCATATATATCGTCATCTCGAATAAGACCCGCGCTATCATAGTCGACAGGCACCAATGTTTCATCGTAACCATCGGCTTCTTCGCTCGCGTCATCATCTCGCACTCGTCCTCCATGTCCTATTAGAGCACCGAGAAAATCAGAGTGTGAGAAAAGGACCCACGGGTGAAGTACACAGCATCATTGCCACTCCTTGTATGTAGGAGTCGACTTTGAAAAGCACTTACCGGAGTAGTGACAAAAGACCGCGTCCCCACTTCGGCTTACTCTAGCCATTGTTCGATAGGCTTCCAAAATGTTGGCTCTTGTGGGGTCTGGGTGGTCCCCATCATCAAGCAACACGATAATATTGTCTTCATCAAAGCCACAATGTTTCATAATGTAAGCCTTCATGTTCAAACAATCGTTGTGGCACCCCTTGAGCTGACCCGTCTTGTGGTTGGAATAATTGATACCAATCAATACGGCACGCTTGGTACCATACCCAGTGGGAGGAGCAAGACAAAAGGGTTGTGTCACATCCATGGGTTGGGAGGATGTGAGTTGAGGAATTTGCTTGTATCGACCCTTGTTGAGTATATCTCTCATCTCGCTCAACACTTCCACGAACGTCAATGGCTCTTGATCTTGCAATTGTTGTTTCTGCCCATACAAGACTGCGAAAAACAAAGGATACGAATGTTTGAAGGAATGGAGAGTTATACAGGTGAAGAATGCGACAGCGAAGTGAGCGAAAAGTCATGAGTCACACTGTCCACACCACCAACTCAATATCAGAAAAGCATACACACCCTTCAATAGAGCGGATGTACAGGCACCTCCAGCTTTCCCATTGCTCCTGGGAAGCGAAAAGTCTGACACATTCGTAACATCCGCGCTTGTTTGCTCATCTTTGCAGCCGCTAATCATCATGACCATGGCCTTTATGTCCTTGTTGCGATTGCTCCTCGGACTGCGGCCCTTCTCTACGTCATTATTGGATGTCGTGGAAAGCCCAACCTTGTTGTTTCGTGATGAGAAGCTGGAGCGACGATTGTTGCTGCGACGAACCGTCGTCTGCGACAAGGTCGCCGACGGGGTTGTCGCGATGATCCTGGTAACAGGATCAGGCCTTGCCATGGTTTCTTTTGGATTGCTGAAACTTGGAAGTGGTGGTGAGGGTGGACTATTTGACTCTCCAGCCAGGTCGCAATAATGGGACCGAATAATGAATGTTCTTTTACTGATTTCTAGTTAGTTAGATAAGCTTCTAGACAGGTAATAGATGATGCTTTCTCGCTTTGAAGTTTTGCTCAGGTTTCATGAGATAAATGTGGCCAGCCAGTTATTTAACCGCTGGCGATAAAAGACAAATAGCAACGTACCCTGTTACGTTCGATATTCAAACGTGTTTGGTTACTTCCGACAAGAGAGTGGCTGCCTCTCTCATTTTCGGATTTCATTTAAACAAATTCGCTAATTACCATGCCTAACGGATGTATCACATGCATTTGTCCATTCGTGGCAATGAAACTCCGAGAGGAGAGGAATTGTGCGTCCGAATAAAGTTTTTCATAAGTCTGAGTACTTCGTTATGTAGCTGCCTGGTACTACTAGTACTGGTACTAGTACCTAGTTGCTAGATAGGGGCAGTCTACTCTACTAGCTAGCTAGGGTATTGTCTATGCATTTCAATTGTGCTGTAGTGTGGCTACTGCTAATAGGTACTTAAACCCAAATTTCTTCTGTGGTCTAGTTTCATGATAGGGTTGGGCAACAATGATAGATAGAGACCAGAAAAGGCAGTTTTGTTCCTCTACAAGGTGAATTCTCTTTTCCTGAAGTCGATCACTTCTTCAAAGCCCACACTTTCAGCTAGGTGCCCCCCCTAGTCTGCAGCAGCCTTGTTCAGATCACGGTAGCTAGATAACAACAAGAAATAGGAAATTGCCACTTGTAATCAAAAGTGATTATTTATGTTCTCTTTGTGTTTTGCTCCCAAATCAGTACTGTATCATAACCCAATCCCATTTCGTCCCACAAGTCGGGTTGGATAAAGGCACCATAGGCCACTCGCAATTCTTCTCCCGCTTGAATGTCGCGCAAGGCATAAAAGGTCATGTCACATCCCGCCGAAGGCTGTTGTTGTTCTTGGTCGGGCCCAAAACCAATATTGGCCTCGTCATTGTCGGAATTCATGAGGGAGCCTTGATCCAAATCGGCACAGACCATTGGACGCTGCGAAGCAGAACGCCGTGTATAGGCCCAGTCGATCAAATCGCAGGACAATTTGCGTGGCAATTGTCGTAAAAATTGTCGATACATGTGGGGACTAACAAAAGCGGCCGTATTGGTGGTATCCCAAATGAGCGTGCCTTGGGCGATTGGTTCGAGGGCAAAAATACCTCGCCCTGCGTCGGGGGTATACTGAACTTCAAAAGGAACGCGAATGGCGGTCGGTGAAAAGTCGGGACCCGGAATACTAGGGGCCACTTGGAATTGTGTCATGACACTCCGATAGGTGTCTTGGTAGATTTCCCAATCTTGTTGAGAAGGAACCGGCGACTCCAGACCGGATTCGTCTTGTTTGACTTGTTCACATTGCAATGCCAGATAATAGAGTTCCGTCACTGATCCGGATTGCCAAAGTTTCATGACTGCCTCGCGTCGTTGTTGTGCATTTTGGACTCGAGGTGAACGTTGTTGGTGTTGTTGGCGATTCGATTCCGGAGGATAGTAATCATCAATCGGAGGTTTGTGCTCTTCTTCTTCGTCGTCACTTTCTTCGTCTTCTTCTACCGCGTAGTAGTCTTCGTCGTCACTACTGGAGAAGGATTCCTCTTCTTCGTGGTCGCCTTCACTGGAATAATACACTTGGTTTTCCAAATCATGTGCAGCTTCCAATTCCTCCTTGTGGATATTCACATCCGCATCATTATCATTATGGTTGTCTTTTTCAATCATGCACTCTTCCGAATGATTATTGTTGTTGCTGCTGCCATTTGGAGCAGTCTCATCATTGGAGGGAATATCTTCCGCACGTGTCACATCGACATCCTTCACGGCATTATTCTCATCCGAAGCAGAAGCTGCAGCAACGGAGGAACTTCCAATACTACTACCGAAAAGTAGGGCCACTACGAATAATACGAAGGAACATCGCATCGGAAATCTTGCTGTTGGCGACAATAATTTTGACATCTTGGTAGTGTATTTTGGTTCCAGTATACTGAATTATATAGCAGTAGCTACAGTAGCTAGCTACACTGTTCTATACATTTGCGTACAAAGCCATAAAAATTTGCTCTCAAGTGGCTCGAGTGAGTCGGTGGAAGCATCATTGTTTTGTTGATTGGAGAATTTTTTTGTGCGTGATATTATTGATTCGTGAGATCCAATCAACGGACGTCCAATAACGGCATCCAAAATTTAAAAATAACGGTAAAACCACGATCACATGTGCGTCTTTCAGTGGATGACATCGATGTTTCTTTCAGAAGTGTTGTGTTCGCATCGTTCGATTGATTCACATACACGAATGCTATGAACTTCGAAGAATGTGCCAAAGATCCGCAAATTCAAACAAACGGAGAAAGAAGCCCATAGCCTCTCCTTCTCTCATCTGTCTTTTTCTTCCATCTTGGTGGTGAGAGTAAAAAAGACAAAACGACAGCAACACATTCAACGCCTCTTGTGACAGCCACAGGAAATACTCGGATCTTCCTAGCTACTGAATTTACTGGCCTGCCAGGAGACAGCTGTCCACCAACAATTTGGCTGTTCGAAGGGTCTCTACATATCTACCTCATAATTTTATTATAATCAACTTCGTATTCAGCAGCAGCATTGCACCACCCGACCAGAAGAAGAAAAAGCAACAACCACAAATAGATCCGTCGTCCTTGCTTCCATCCATTAACGTATAAAAAAAATAAAAAAAATGGAAGAAACCTCCAACACTACTACCGTGGCTACCATTGCCCCGGGAGGCATGACCACCTTTGAGGATTACTCCTTTACCTATCGGTGTGTCAACAGTACCATTGGTGGCCTTTGTGCGCAATCCTGCGTGTCTTTAGAGGCATGCGAGGAGTGCGAGTGTGCCGTCGTGGAACTCGAAGATACGGGAGGACCCTGGGGACAAGTCGTGGATGTGATTTTTTGTTTGTTGCCCATTATTTATTTGGTGTATGCGACCATCAAACCCAATCCGACACCCACGACGACTTCCCTACCCATCAGTGCGGCCATTATGTTTTTGGTGAGAGTCATGTATTTGGCCAGCAATCCCTTGTTGTGTGCGGCCTGTGTGATTTTGGGCTTTCACGAAGTCTTGACGCCATTGAGTATCATGGCGGGTGCTATCGCCCTCTTTGAAACCATGGAAGCCACCAAGTGTTTGCCGTACATGATGCGTGAAATGAAGGCCTTGACGGCCGGACATCCCGTGGCCGAAGCCATGCTGCTCTTTGCGTTTGCGTATTTGGTGGAGGGTGCGTCGGGCTTTGGAACACCGGTCGCATTGGGGGCACCCATGTTGGTCTCGACCGGCAATCCACCACTGGAAAGTGTGGTAGTCATGTTGCTCTTTAATACCTTTGCGACCGTGTGGGGTAAGTATTTTGAGTGTGGGCACTATTTGTGTTATTTCTTTGGATGGTGGAGGAACTTACTTGCTCATTACTTTTCTTATTGCCTTTTTATTTCTCCATTACTATTTGTTCAACAAGGCGCCGTCGGAACACCCCTTTGGTTTGGATTTGGAGAATTGAAGTTGTCCGAGGAAGACTTTATCGAAATTTCTCTCAGGGCCGCCATTGCCATGGTCGTATCAGCCTTTTGTTTGATGCCCTTGATCATTTCCATTTTGGTGCCCATGGACGTCATCAAACAAAATATTGTCTTTTTGTATTTGGCACTGGCCACCGTCATGGGACCCGTCGTGGGATTGGCCGCCGTCAATTATGAATTTCCATCGCTCATGGGAGGTTTGATTGGATGTGGGTTGACCGCCATTTTGATTAAATTCAAAGTCGGATTGAAGCCCTATGAAATCCATACTACGGACACCAACAGCAACAATAACAGCAACAATAACACACCGGATGCCACCCCCAATGCGACTACGGATACTCCTATGGATGTGTACAATATGGAAATTGCTTGCTTGACCGAAATTCCGATCGAGGCTCTGAAAACACATGGCAAGAAAAATGACGAACACAACAACCATGACACCAATGACAATGAGGACAACAATAACAATACAAAAAACACAAACAATGATGACACCAGTACCGAACAAGTGCAGGACACGGCCGCCGCTGCTGCTGCAACAACAACAAATACAACCATGACAAAAGCAGAGAGCATTTCTGGAACTTGGAATGTCGAAGTTACCGCACAAGATCCAGTGGAAGGTGGTGGTGATGACGATGATGACATTAAAACCGTTGTCACATTGGAACCCAAAACCTCCAATGATACCAACAACTACTACTCCAACAAGGAAGAAGGAATGCTGGAGGTTAAAGCCACCATTTCACCGCCTCTTGTCGAAGAAGACGTTGCCGTGGCTGACAATCTACAAGCTACTACTGCTACCAATAATAGTAGTGCCCTGGAACGATCCAAACAAATGGAAGCAAGATTGGGACCCCGCAAATCCTGGAAAGAAGGATACTTGCAGGAACTCATTCTTCGTACCTTTCCCATTTGGGGTGTCGTCTTGATTTTGTTGTTGACGCGTGTCCAACAAATTGGTATCAAACCCTACTTGGTCAAGCAAGAACCCTACTTTGATATCAAATTTGGTACCTACGGAGAATTCCGATTGTCCGTGTCGGTCGTCTTCCAACTCCGAAATATTCTGACCTATCCTGGACTGAGTTGGAAGTACGAATTGTTTTATGTTCCCTTTTTGATTCCCTTTTGTTTGGTATCCGCCTTGACCATGTTGTTGTATCGCAAGGATATGACGTGCAAGCCACAAGATATTGTCTACACCGTCATGGGTCGATTGTCCAATCCGGCCATTGCCTTGGCCGGTGCCTTGACCTTGGTCCAACTCATGATTCGATTTGGTACCGAATCACCCGCCTACTTGTTGGGAACGATTTTGGCCGATTGGTTGCAAGAAGGCTTTGTCGTCATTTGTCCCTTGTTGGGTGCCTTGGGATCCTTCTTCTCGGGATCCACCACGGTTTCCAATTTGACCTTTGGAGAGATTCAAAAAATTGCCGCCGAATCGATTGGAACCAGTGTCAATACCATGTTGGCACTTCAGGCGGTGGGTGGATCCGCGGGCAATGGTATTTGTCTCAACAATATCATTGCCGCCTTGGCCGTCGTGGGTCTCAATGTCAGTGAAGGTCAAATTTTGATGCGCACGGGTAAATATGTCTTTGCAAGTACGACCATTGCCACGGGCGTGATGCTGGCCATTTATTTCCGGTTTTAGAAACAAAAAGGGCCAATTTTGATAGCCAATTTGGCCTGACAGCTTGTACTTGAGAAAAAGTGAGGCGCCAGGTACTTTAATATCACTGGCTTTGGTACATTTCTAGTAGTAAATAGAGTGCATGATGAACCAGTTTAGAAATCTACGTTATTTAGCACAACTAGGTAATTTGAGTGATGTACAGGACGCCTTTCCATGGCAGCCTGGTGGTTCTTTTACTTGCTACTTAAACATCATGTTTCTCTTTCTGTATAGTTGTATCGTAGTTTTCTACTTTCCATCGGGACCTTCGTACACTGGATCTCCAGGTCCTCGGTAGACATCCAAAGGCGATCGTTTGCAATCACTGCCATAGTATCGTCCGGTAGGAACCTTTTCCAATTCGTCCGACATGAGCAACCAGACGGGTGGAACCGCGCCCTTGGAGGGTGGATTGGAGGCTCCCATCCCCCGCGTCATGTCCGTCAAAATGTATCCCGGCGTCACGGCATTGACAATCAACTCGGGATTTTCCTTGGCCAAAATCCAAGTATAGGCACTGACCAAAGCTTTGCTAAAGCCATAGGCATCGCCTCCACCACAGTTTTTCGTGTCCTTGGCAAGGGCATCCAATTCGGACATGCCACCGTCAATCGTCCAGGGTTGTGACAATTTTTTACAGAGAGCGGCATCGGAACAACTCGAAATAAAAATGGGACCCGATGCCGAAGCAATATTGACAATCCGACCACCGGGTCGTTGCAACATACTTCCAAAAGCATCATTGACACGTCGAGGTCCAAAATAATTGACATTGTTGGATTCTTGGACATCTCCACGTGTCATAATCCCCGCATTGTTGATAATTCCATACAAACTGGATGTAATTTGTTGGGTGGCTGTTACAGCTTCTTGAACACTGGCGTCCGAACCGGTATCCAAGGGAATTACATGGAGGCGTCCTTGGCACTTGGATTCGCCGACCGTCTTGGTCAGATCTGCCACGGCTTCTTGTCCTCGTTGGACATTGCGACTGGCCAACAAGACGGTGACATCGGCATATTCCTGCAAAAGCTTTTCACAAATGGCCTTGCCAATGCCCTTGTTGCCGCCCGTAACGAGGACGCATTTGGAAGACATGTTTAATTTCGTGTTGGTGCGTGTTGTTGATGATGATGATTGGAATGGAAATGCTGCGGAATCTTGACAGTTGCACAAGACCAAGAGGAAAGCCAAGAGGAAAGTAATACGAGGGCTGTTGTTATTCTTCTTCGCCACAAATAGCATGACGACGTCGGTTCACTACTCCGTCTTCTGTGTTGCTAGTTTTATGAGTACTTTCTTGATTGCTTTACTAGCTAGATAGCTGCTATGATCTCTGTGGACTTCAATATCCTGAGCTGTCAGCAGCATACCGTGGCTCTATCCTAATAATCGGGCGGAGATTACTACTGTACACACACTGAGAAAGATCATGGGGAAGGAAGAAGAAAGCGGAAGATCTTCGAAGGATATTGAAAAGTGACGTCATTCATGTTGAAGAGCGGCTGTGCGTTCCATGATTAATCCTTCGCCAGCCCCGTTTTTATGAATTCAAAATTCACATAAGATATCGCCGGCCGAGGTGCGAACCGGAACTTAGCGACGCGGACATCGCCACAGACCAAGGATTTGTTAAACATTTTCCGCTCTTGGAGGCAAATAGCGAATTTATGAGAGTGGAAGAGAAAGACTCACTCGACTGCTGCTTTGCTTCCAACAGGAAAATAGTGGCGGCTGTAGTCTACTTGCTATAACCCTCTTTGGCACGTATAGTAGGAGCAGCTGGAAGACTACCAATTTTGTGGAAAGATAGGTATTGCGCTTCCCATGAGATCAATCAGATTGACAATCAAGAACAAAACCACGATTAAGCCTCAGATCATAGCTGCTCACCCTTGAATAACAACAACAACTTGACAGATATAATACAGCAATGGTTGTTAAAGATCAGCCACCCACGCCGGTTCGTCGGCCGAAAGGCTATAAACGCGCGGACAAGCGCAGCAACAGCCACTGGGATGAGTCTGTATCGGCCACGTCGAGCTCCTATGCCGCTTTTCGCAACAACAAACAACCTTATGAGGAATCGACCGACGCTAGCATGAGCATGTATAGTGAAAGTGCAAAGTTCATAATGACACCGCCGTCTGCACGTAGCAAGTATACAGAGATTGGTCTCGATCCCGATGGCGTCAATCGGCGTAGTACCAAATTTTCTTCCGACTTTCAGAGCACCATCAGTTCACCCACTACCGAACGAAACACGGACCACAATGACTATAGTACCGTCACAAGTGGTGAATGGATGAGCAACATGCATAGTACCTTGCACGATGAGGAGAGTCGAGAAGATGTTTCCGTAGCAAGTAGGAGTCGCCGGAGGAAACGTGATTTGGAACGGGCCCTTCAAAAACAACAACAAAGAAAGCAACAGCAATCACAACCAGCGCAATCTTCTTCTCGTCAGCAGAAACCATATACATCCTCCAGCCGGCGAAAGGCGCGAGACCCAACCGAGGGGCGCCAAGATCCCGAGGAAGGCACGGAAGACAACCCATTTGATATCACGCACAAGATTCAATCTCTTCGGACACAGCGGGATAAAGGAAAACGAACCAAGTCGAGTTCCAAATTGTCAGTTGAAAACTCCTCGTTAGATACGGGCATCGTGAGTTTAACAGCAGACGAGAAGCCGGTACCTTATCGGCGTCATCACAAGTACAACACTGCAGTTGATTCTGTAGCAGAAGAAGAATCCTGTATCAGTCTCAAAAGCAGTCGGGAGAGTGTTTCTGTGTCTACGGCATCTCGTTCTCGCGGCTCTTCTAGGCCACGCAGAAAGGCTCGAAGTTCCTCCATGAAGAAGGGGCCTCAACAAGGACCACCGGAGGATGCACCTGCTGCCTCTTCCTCTCGCCTTCGAAGATATGTGCCCGATTTCAGTGACGAAGAAGACTCAAACAGTTTATTGGACGATAGGTCGGAAATGTTTTCGGCTGACATGACGACACAAACAGGAAAGGCTTCGGTTGCAACCAACGACACTTCGTCGTCCACGCTCATTATCCGACCTCTTCGTTGGACGGAGCAAGAAACGGATAATCTCTTGCTACAATTGGAGTTTTTTGGTGATCAACTGAATAACAAGGAAATTCAACGAATTTCCAGAGGAAGCATCAAGAGTTTAGTCAAGAGTATCCAAGGAGTAGTGTCCAAGGACAAGCTGCGACGAGATGATCCTATTCTACAGAATTTGAGCAAGGCTCTGCATTCTGTTCAATTCGTGGATTTGGATAAACTTCTCGGTCTCTTGCAGGCTCAACATGTGGCGGGTGAAATCATGAAAGACAAGCCTGTTCTACTCTTGTGCGGACCCTCAGGCGCAGGCAAGACTACCACGCTTCAATTTTTGGCGGGAACAACACTGGAAGAAGTCGAGGATCAAGGCTTCTTTCACTTGAAGCCAGTCCAGTTTCCACAGCCACATCTCAAAGACTATGAAACATCGAGCTACCGAAAGCACTTGACGCAGAACTTGCAAGCTACGACTGTTGTGCTTGGTAAAAAGGATATTACTGGTGATGACGATGACAGTCACAATGACGAAGACATCACCGAAATTGTCGTTTGCGACACTCCAGGATTGGGGGAATTCGACTCTGTGGAAGAAGAAATCAGCAACGGTCTGGGGATGATTAAGGAACTCGAAGGCGCCAAGTCTGTTCACCCAGTGCTAGTCCTCAGCAAGGAATCCCTGGGCAGCCGCTTTGGAAATCTCTATGACATTGTCCATTCCCTGCGCGATCGATTCCTCCTAGAAGCTAAATCAGACGTGGATTCTTTCAACTATTTGTTTACAAAATATGAAGGAAAGCAGCGAACTCGAATTTGTAAGCAGATTAGTGTTTTGGAAAAGGTCCCAGCTGAAATTCCCCATGAAACTCGCACAATCTTCAAGGCCGTTGTCAAGGACATCATGAAGAAAACAAAGCCAAAGGCACATGTAGTCATTCCCACCGAAGATGACCCTGGAAAATCCTTGCGCGACCTCTGGCGGGCGGCCGCAGAAACGGATGGAAAAGATCTGCTATTGCCTTTTGCGTCCGCCAATGCGCTGAAACAGCTCCACTTACAGATGCAGCTGACACTTCATGATTTTTCAAACTTGCTGACAAAAGGAGATTATCGAATTGCCGCGCACCGGCTGCATCAAATCAAAGAGATAACTAAAATTTTACACGATGACAAAGAGATTGCTGAAAAAGCCAATGAGTTAGGTATACGGCACATTAATGCCGTTTGTGAGTTGGTGAAGGAAATGGTGTATGATGATAAAGATTACGCATCAGCTATCTTTCGCCTTAACGAACTGTACAAACTGGAAACGGAGCTCCCTGAGGTTCGTCATTCTTGTGAGCGTACAATGGCAAAAGTACGGAAGAGCCTGGAGCAATTAATAGAGGAAGAATCCGTCGTGGAAAGCTTGAGCAAGATGGAAGCTCTTGGCAAGCTAGCAAAAAGTGATGCTCAAGCAAACGACCTTATCAAAGAAGCTCTAGATCTTGTTATGAAAAGAGTCCTTCGTACAATGGAAGATGAAGACTTTGAGAAGACGTTGGAGCATATGGCAGCTTTAAATCGACTTGCCCAGAGGCTCCCTGAAGCTAGCGAGTGCACCTGGCTTGCTGTGACGGCATTCAAGAAGTTTATTAATGTCTTGGTTGAAAAAGAAGGATTCGAAGAATTGCGACAACATATGATACAACTGGGTGAAATGGCTTTGTGCGTAGACGTAGCCCAGGAGTGCATCGAGCTTGGGTTTGAGAATCTCAGAAAACGATGTATCATGCTCTTTGAAGCCAAAAACTACGAGAAATTTGCCACGCATGTACGAAAGCTTGATAAGTTGGTGCAATACTTACCCGAGGAGCACAGGCTGTTCAATCGAGGTGGCATGTTGCTTGTCGATACGATAAACGAGATCACTGCTTCGAAACCGTACGGTACTGCCGTGGATATGATCTTGGGTCTCAAGGAAATGGAGGCACTTCTTCCTACCGGAGATACAAAGGAATGTATTCGATGTGCCTTTGAATCACTTCTGGATAGAGCAGTTGCCTCGATCGATGATAAGCACTACGACCAGTCTGCCGCGATGTTCCGCAAGCTCGGGACATTGATGGCTGCTCTCCCGAGCAGCAGCGCCACCGAGTCCATCAAGCAGGGGTTTATGCCATTGCATGAAAATGTGAAGCGGACTGTAAATGCACTAAGTACCAAGGATGCTGTCGGCTTCCTGGGCGAGCTTAACGATGAAACAGGTGTGTTTCCGGAATTGCGAGAAGGCGTTGAGGTTGGGTTCGAAATTCTTCTTCAGCAGTCCACCGCCTTGTTAGGCAAAGACACCTATAAAAAGGCGGTTGACCAGTTCAAGCATTTGTCGAAGATGATTCCTAAGCTTGTTATTACAGACGAATGTATCCAGAGGGGGATTTCAGACCTAGATCAGACCGTCTTCGCCAGTGTGGACGCCGTGGACTTGGAAGTTGGTGTAGATATTGTGAGTCAGTTGAACCGAGTTGCTTCCCTACATCCTGACTTTTCTAAGTGCATTAATGGGGCATTTGAGCGGCTTCTTCAAAAAGCGAGCAAGTCGTTGAGTGCTGAGGATTGCTCTGAATCTCTGGCCCAGCTAGATGCACTAGGAGAAATAATGCACCGGTACTCGATCTCTGACGGGTGTATTCAGCGCGGATTGAAAGAGTTCAGTGTCGCGTTAAATAAATTCTTGGAGTTTATGGAGTTTGAAAAAGCTGTGGATGTGCTGAAGCAGTTCTTCAGGCTGACCAATACCTTTCCTCAAGCTATTCAATGCGTTCAGCTGGGGTTTGAACTTCTCTTAGAGAAAGCTGTTGATCTGTTCGACCATAAAAGTTATTCCCGCTCACTCGTTGAAATGAAGCGGCTCGGTGAGCTTGCACAACAGTTCTCGCTACCTGAGGAATTAACGCAGGGCAACCTGAAGTGCTTGGCAGCCTTGATACCGGGCGCAATGGAAGATCTCGAGTTCGACGCCGCAATCGGAATCCTGCGAGAGCTGACAGAGGTGCGTCTTTTGATGCCAGAGACCCTTGTGTGCGTACAGATTGCCTTTGAGGTCCTTCTGAAAAAGTCGGTTATGAGAATCTCGGCTGAAAGCTATAGTGACGCCTTTGAGCATATGAGGCGTCTAGGCCGTGTAACTGCAGATGTGCCGGATATCAGTAACAACCAACGCCGAGGTCTCCAAGTTTTTGGGACTACAGTTTCTGACTCAATGCAACAGCTGGACTTTGAAACGTCAGTAGATTTTATCAAGCGTGTCAATGAGCTTGCTCCATTGTACCCCAAAATGGGAAATGTTATTAAGACGTCCTTTGAATCACTGCTCGAAAAGACGGCAGCAGCGTTTGAAGAGGTCGGCTTCAGTCAAGGCATTATTCAATTACAGACATTGGGCCAATTGCGACAGCTTCTTGAACTCGATGACGGTGCTGTCAAGGAAAGTAGGCGCCGGGTTCTACAATATCTTGTTAGCATTGTCAAGAAAAATGTTGAGTCCTCCGCATTCAGTACTGCGTTGAAATTTGTACAGGACTTGCATGATATAGTCAAGGTATACCCTGAGGCTGAAGAAGGGATGCGAGTTGGGTTTGAATCACTTCTTCGGAGAGCTGCTACAACGTTTGCCGAAAGGAAGACATCAGAAAGGGTTGATCAATTGTTACAGGTGGGAGAACTAAAAGAAAGCTTGAACATTGGGGAGTGTGTTGGTTTGGAAAGATTGGTGTACTCCGCCAAGGGTGTTTTTGAAGAAGCTCAGCTAAAGGAGGCAACCGAAATCATGGGGAAACTGGCGAAAGTAGCAGATCAATTTCCCGAGGCTCGCGAGTGCGTCGATATTGGACTTCAGGATCTGTGGGTAAAATTTGAACGATCTTTTGAAAACGGTGACTTTGAGTTAGCAGCAGAAGTACTCAAGGAAATGGGAGCTTTCCAGGTTGTTGCACCTACGGCTGACCGCTTTTTGCGCAAGGGCATGAAACGCCTGAGGAAAGCTGCGACCAATGAAACGGCAGTAGATACCGAATCTGATCTGTCCAAGCTTATTGAAGAGGTAGAAACGACGCTGGCTGCGACGGCTGGGACTTACAACCAAAAATGTGAACTCCTTAGAAATCAAATGGAGTTAAAGATTCGAGAAAAGGACTACAAAACTGCAGCGGATCACATCCTCACCTTGCTTGGAGAAATGACAGAGCGCGTTCCGCTAGCCACCGAACATGCACGTACTGGTTTTAGGCTTTTGATGACATCGATGGATGATTCTAGCAAGAAACAAGATTCTGAAAATATTGTCGCCATTCTACAGAACTTCTCACGCCTGGAAGATTTTATACCTGAAGCTGCAACGTGCATTCAACATGGAGTAAATATGCTTCGAAAACTGATGGAGGAGCATGCAGAAAGCAATGATTTTATGAAGGCTGTATTATTCATCGAGACTTTACATGAGCGTTGCGATACTGTTCCGAAGGTGTATGAGGTAGTTCAACACGGTGTCAATTTGTTGGGAAAGATGATGGAGAAGTCTGTAGAAAGCAATGAGCACAACAATACTGTATTATTCATCGAGACTTTACATGAGCGTTGCAATACTGTGCCGAGGGTATACGAGGTAGTTCAACACGGTGTGAATTTGTTGGGAAAGGCGCTGGAACACCCCGTTTGTACCGAAAACTATGGCATGGTTTCAGCTCTCATACAGCAATTGAGTCGGTCAGGAGTACCAAAAGCAAGCGATTGTGCACGCCGTGGTCTGAAAGGCATGTGGATGACCGTCAAGCGCACAATAGAAGAAGAAGAATATGCTACTTCCATGAGCTTAATGCGTCATATGAGAGGGCTTGCCGAGAATTTACCTGAAGCTGGCGACTGTGTTCAGCTCGCTTTCGTTGCAATTCGTGTTCGGCTCGTGAAGACGATCGACAAACAAAATTTCAGTATGGCCATGGACCTCATGCAACTTTTGAGTGATTTGGCTGAAGACCTACCAGAAGCATTCGAGTGCGCCCAATTTGGGTTTGAGGCTCTCCAGGAGAGGCTTGAAAAGTCAATTGAGCAGAGAAAGTTCAACATGGTTATAGAGCAAATGAAACACATTGGAAAAGTATCGGAAGCTCTTCCCGAAGTCTCAGAACTTTTCACCGCTGGGTTTTCTGCACTTGCAGAGGCGCTTTCTAGGCAGGTTGACAAAGCCCATTATAGTACGGCTGTTGATATTATGGAACAGCTGACCGATCTGGCAAAGGAACGCCCCGATGCGATGGATTGTACAAGACGAGGACTTTTCGCATTCTGGAGTGCCTTCGAGGATCGTATTCGAGAGCAAGATTACCGAAAAGCAGTGGAAATTCTTCAGCACTTAGGAAAACTTGCACATGCTGTTTCGGAAGCCGAAGATGGGGTTCAGCTTGGCTTTGAGGTACTTGAAGAAAAATTCGAGAAAATGATTGAACAGAAGGACTACGACTCTGCAGTTGCGCTGATGCAGGACCTCGGCAAACTGGCTTATGAACTCCCTGAAGCGGGATCTTGCATCCAAAACGGCTTTGAAGTATTGCGTGGTCGTTTGGTCAAAATTATCGAGCAACAAGATTACTCCACCGCAAGGAAACTCATTGCAAAGTTGGAGCAACAGATTCCAGCGTCAACAGAACCAAGCAAGCGCTTTCCTATGGAACAGAGCAGGGAAACAATTGACAATTCCACTTCCGGGTCAGTTGAAATCACCATTGACGGCGAAGACAAGCTAGACGTGCTACGCGAAAGGCTCAAGAGTACCATTGAAGATAAAGATATTGGGGCGGCCTTGGAGGTAATGATGACTCTCACCAACATGGAACATGTTGTTCCCACGGCTGGTGAAACCCTGGAAATGGGGTATACTCAGATTAAGGACCTGCTCAGGACATTGGTTGACAGATTAAAATTGAAGACAGCTCAAGAAATGCTGATGACACTTTCGAGGCAAACACATAGGCTGCCAGTGGCTGCTGAATGTACTCGATTTGGGTTGAAAGATCTTCAAAAAGCTGTGGAGAAAAGAGTGGAACAAAAGGATTATAGAGCAGCTATCGACTTGATAGGCGTCCTGGTCAGGTTGTCGCGGGAGATAGCTGATGCTGCTCGGTGTGCACAAAATGCTCTGAATGGGGCTATCCAACACATGGTCATACTCCGAGAGGAAACTTCGACTTCGTTTGAAGAACTTGCAGAAGTCAAGGACAACAACTTGTTTGCTCACATGTTAGAAACAGCCTGTGAGAACCTTGAAGCAGTCATGGCGACGGAGGAACTGAGAAGCTATTGCGCCCACTTGGACAAAATGGCGATCGGCTCAGATCGAGAGCCAAGAAGCCTCGAGTGCGCACTTCGTTTGTCTACAAGCGAAAGCTTCTGCTCCGAACAGGTCCGTAAAGTAGCAGACGCCGTTGGCTCTGACTTTCCTGAGCTCATGGTCGAGCCAGCATACGTCGATGCCATTGTTGGAAACGAAGATAGCCTTCTCTCAGTATTGGAACGTCTGTCTCTCCTGCGGCAAGTGCTTAACAAATGCCCTGGCGCGACATCGGTCGCTCGAGTGTACGCTGATGCGTTCGAGAAGTTTTGCATGTTCCTCGATGGTGTGGCCTCTCTAGCACAAACAGAATTCATGCCCAAGATGAACTTGCAGACGTTTGAGACTCAAGTAGTTCTGTTGACAACGCTTTTAAATCGCTTTGCTAAGGACCACACCAACGTGCCAAAGGACGAAATGAAGAAGATGGAAGACCTCGAGCACCGTCGCGCTCGATTGATGCTTCGATTCGAGATTGAGGTCGCTGATTCGCTTGAAGTCATTAAAAACTACAACTTCCCTGTCTTTCGAAAGGACGAGAGAGAGAAAATGTCGGCGTACATTCGGTCTTTGAGAATCTCACAGGTTGAAAAGTACCGCGAAATTCTCCTTGCTTGTAGTAATTCGCGAGAACTGACGCAAATGATATCGGGAAACGTCGATCTCTCTAGCGCTGACAGAACTCTATCCTCCTTTGATAAATCACTTGATAAATTTGTGGATCATTTGATCACCATACTAGAAGAAGAGAAGGAAATAATCAACGCGTTGCCAAAGACAAAAGCTGGATTACCAGCAGCAAAGGAAGAGGTCCAAGCACTTTGCAGAGACGTCCCTAAAGTCATGGATGAAGTCACTCTAATAAGTAACTGGCCTACAGAAGTCTACGGTATGGACACTTCGTACCAATTGAGTCGCCTCAAGACGCTGGACGAGACTGTAAAGGACTTGACAAAGAAGATAGAGGACGAAATGAACGGTATCGGGTTTGGCGCTTTCATCTCAAGTTTCACCAACAGCATGAACGTTCCCGATGTCTCAAGCTTGGCAATGACGGTGCCTTCTCTCAACAGTTTTAGGAGCATGAAAGTATCCGACTACTACAGCTGCGTATTGCAAACCACTCTGTCAGAAGACAACGCAGATATTAGTGATGTCGGTTTCGGGGTCGATTTTAGTGCCGCCGCTGGTGCTGGCACTACCGCTGACTCCAGTGGTGCAGATTAGCGTTGCCCATGAATTGATCATAAGCGCACGGGTGTTTGACAGGTAAAATGTTGTCACAATAATTGCATATTCTATAAATAATTTCTGTAGCTACACATGATTGGATTTTCACTGCTCTACCGTTCCGTGCGAGGCCGACCAATGCAAATCCTTCTTCAGAACGACTGCACTAGCTAGCTAGCTATGACGTAGATTGCACTGAGCCAAAGATATGCTTAGAATGAGCTGAAAACGCAATCCAAATGGAACTAACATTTAGAGCCCTCGCTGGCTTCCATGCACATGAGAAGCTGAACTAGGCCAACTATTACTTAGTAGAGAACACATGTCCCATAGTTGCTTAGGAAAAACCTTTTGCTACTCTAGCATAGTTTAAGCATTACATGCATATGAGGAAGCTGAACTAGGCCAACTATCAGTAGAGAACACATGTCACATAGTTGCTTAGGAAAAACCTTTTGCTACTCTAGCATAGTTTAAGCAAACATTATTATTAATTATTAACTCAAAGATTAGTATCATTAGGGTAAACTACAGCCATCGGTAACCCAACACTGTTTTGAAAGAAACTTTAAAAGACACTCGATGTGGAATAGCCACCCCTCATTGCCCGTAGGGTAAGGTTGAGTATGTCATTGCAAAATAAGATTGGAACCAAATAAACAGAAGGAAAGAAGAATAATAGAACGCATCATGGAATTCCTTCAAAATTTGCTGAGAGATGTGGATACAAAAAGATAAATAAACCGAAAGATGACCTCTTTTGGAGTCGAATTGGATCAGAGATAGGAGGAGGAGGGCTCCAACGAAACATATCAGGTGTCGGGAAGTGGGAGGTGGTGGATGGATGGGGAGGAGGGAGAAAGCTGGGCTGTTAGTGGACCTGGTTGCGCAACTTCTGGAGCTCCTCTTCAGGAAAGATATCCTTGTTGTACGTGGGGAGAAACTTGTTGATCCACAAGAGGAGGGCCTCTTCCTTGATCGAAAATTCATACCTGGACTTGACGAGAACTCGGGCGATGGTGAAGCGAGCTTTCTTGCGGTGGATGCATTCCTTGTCGGATTCTCCATTGACTCCAGCAGGGTTATGATGAAGGCAGAAATGAGTGGCGTTGGCGCGTCCATAGGTAATCAAATTCTCCAATATTTCTTGCTTCATTTCGGACCAGACGGTGTGGGTAAGCAAAAGAACATTATGTATCTTGGATTGGGGGTGAAAGAAAGCATTGCGGGCCCGGCGAGCAATGCTGCTGCGTAGCCTGCCTAGGCCAAGGAGGCTCTTTGCTTGGGGAAGGTCAGTGGGTTGTTCCCAATGTAGGACAGCCATGCCATCATTGGGATACGGGAGAAGGTTGTTGGCCATTGTGTTGGATATAAGCATTGAAAGATGTTGTTGTTGGTTATTGTCAGAAACGAAATACAGTAGAGTGAGCATGAGAGAGGCTCAGGTTGTGAGAAAATGAGAGTAGAGGAAAGTACATTAGGTATCACGACAGAGCAGACCACATCATGGGGACTCCATTGTGCTGAATTTCACTGAGATTGATCTATCTGATGGGAGTAGTTTCGATAGACTCATTTGGAGGTTTTGTGTAACTGAAGGGATGTAGCACATCGTGGCTGTTGAAAACGCCAGCGAAGGGCTTGACCCTCGAGAGTGATTACAAAGAGCATCTTTGGCTGAAGAAATGGCATCTTTGGTCCCGGTAGACTGAGGACTAAGACGTGCCCAAGGGATGGGGCATCGAGAGATAAGGTTGAGGGAAAACACTATGCGGCTCGTCCTGTAGCCATCCACTTGATCAGCTTGGAATTGGCTATAAAACGGAGAGAGTTTGGATGCCTTCAAAGTTAGCTTGTTGCCTCTCAAACCTTTGCCTGGCTGCAATGACATTGAGCAGCCAGTTCTTCTTGTATTGTGTGGACTTGTCAAGGAGGTCTGACAAGTTGAGTTCGAAGATATGTCTGTCAGCAAAAGACAGTGCCCGGGCACCTGCCAGCAATTCTGCAGTGATGCTGTTGTGCTGGGTGTGCTGTGTCGGAGAATCATTTGTGACACGCAAATCTGTTGGTCTTGGTGTTTCCGGAAGGTAAGATTCCAATTCAAACTCGTCATCCAATCTGACTGGATCATAGGGTTCTTCATCTTGATTGCTGCTTCTCTTTATCAAAGATTTCGCGATGTGCATAAAAGTACCTGCTAGTTGGCTTTCGGATTCTTGATTGGCTTCTTCTCTTTGTTCGGCCAAGCCTTCTCGCATCAACTTGGCGCCTTCTTGAAATTCTTGAATAAATTCCGTAACAACAGTAGTCAATGTGGACATGCCCTGTTGATTGGCTTGATGCCATCTGTGAACTCCTCAGAGAACCTTCTCTAAATCTGCATCCATTGGATTTGTTTCATGTTCAACAGTCTGTTGCATCACTTCGACATACTCTTTGAATTCCTTGGTTTGAAAGACAGGAAGCTGTGCAAACATTGGGTGAGTAAATTGATCAGGATCCAAGACAAGCATGGCTGCAGCATCCTGCAAGAACACTTCATTAAGATCCATAAAGAACCTCAGCACTTGCACTGCTGTTTGGGCTTTGCCCATTTCAAGCGCGCATGAAGCAACGGATTTGCACGCTTAGTACACCCATTCACCAATTGGTGTAGCCTTCAACAATGCCTCTGGTGCCTTGACAGTTGTACCAGTGTTGAAGTAAAACTCGTTGGTTGCGAAACACCCTGCAAGCTTTCTTATTGTGCCAAATGGAATCTTGGAATAGCATGCATTCTCCCACACACCATCAGCCCACTGACCCATTCGTTTGATCTCTCGTGTTTCTTCTTCCAACACGTCAAGAATTTTAGAACCAAGCTTCCTGCCCAAATGCAAAAGATCACAACATGGTAGGCCCAATTGCTACAGAATTGTCTTGAGTTTGCCACTGCAGGAGTCATTGTTCATAATTGGTGTAGCATCACCGGCCAAGTCAATGAGAAGTTTGATGTCAAACCAACCGGATTTGTTGAGCCAATCGTCCATTGTAAAATCGTTGAACTCACGATTGTTGAAGAACCAGCATTGAATGTAGAATGACATTGCCCCAACACAGCAGAGTTTCGGGTTCTTGTGTCGTGTCGCTTGTCCATGCTGCATGCTTCAGTGGGTTGTTTTGCCAATTGCTATCATGTTAATCATCAGGTACATAGGATGGCAATCTGGAATGCGAAGACTGAAGAAGTCACTCAAGTCGGCATGCCACAAAGATTCAGAGCGTAGCAAACCACTGGTCAAATAAATAAAACAGAACCTGTGTTGCAAAGCAGAGTGAACTGATTGTCTCACAGGTGCGTACCCTGATGACCAAAGAGCCTCTTCAATTGCATCATATTTTTCGGCAACTACATGCAGGGCAAATTCACGTGATGCCTTCTCTTGGTATGTTTCCTTCTTCTCACAAGGCACACACTCCTTAACGTGTTTCTCCAAATCTTCAAATGCTTTGGTCCGAATGCCTTCCCAATGCATGTTGATGACTAGGCGGGCAGTCTACTCCTTGTACAATTTCCTTAACATTGCTTTGTGCTGCAAGAACACGGACTTTCCAACGTTTTTTTTTTGTTCAACTTCAAGAGCAAGACCGGTCACTTGAGCCTTCACTGCCAAAAAACTGCCATGATCAAAAAAGATGTTCTGATAGAGAGTCTTCTTGTAGCCACCTCTTGGCTTTTGCTCACGAAAGGCCACACAAAACACAAATGCACATGCTTTCTCTGAGTCCAACGTGCACTTATAGTCATCATTCCCGTGCACTTTGTCACAACACTGCGTGCACTCTTCTTGTTTAGCATCAAGTGCCTTGATTGTGTTTATTGGACAGGTGTCATGACGCAAACCCAGAACCACTTGTTCTAGACGAGAATTATGAGCTAGTTGTTCAGGTGTTTTCAACGCCGGCGCAGCAGGGGATCTACCAGTAGCTGCGAAACGAGCCCACTGCTTCTTAGCTGCTTGGAAGCCCAATGTCATTGTCAAATTAACAACATTGTCAAATGAACAACTATTTAGTCATTAGCTCCACCACACTTGAAGTGCTGCATTGATGCAGTCCCTTTGGTCATCTATTTCTCCTGAATTGTAGCCTCCAGCCAACAGTCTTCTCCACCACTGCATCAATACAGTGTTTAGTCACTAGTAATCAGCACGCAAGACATGCCCCAAAATAACAAAATTATTTGTTGCCGGGACCCAAAGAATTGCGAGCTTACATGCGCAAGTTTTTGATCGGGGGGCAAAAAATGAGAAGAAAAGTTTGACCCAGGACCTAATGATGCTGTAGCTAACTAACTAGCTAGCTAGCTAGTCGACATAACAACACTCAAGCGCACCCTGCATGTGGATCAGCACTCGAAAGCTAACTTGTGAGGACACGGTTTGATGTTATTCTTTTTCTTTGTAGGTTTTCCTCCCATTAAACTTGTTAAGGATGATCGCGAAAGCTAATGTTCAGCTATCTATCCTTGTTGAACATCTCCATTTAGCCATTTCATATTTCTTCAATAGGAAATTCAGTACACAGTGAAAGTGCTGATAAGCACGCATTGCTCAAGCCCTGTGTCACTGTGCTACCCCGCCATGGGAATGTTAATGTGAAAGTGCAACCAGTGTCAGGTTGCCGTGCATTCTCATCTTCTCACTCAACAGATGAGTTGTCATCTTCATCAATTGACAAAGTCGGCACAGGTCTAGCAACTGAGTTGTTTCCTGACTTCTTGGGTGTTGGCTTGTTGTTGGGGCACTGACAATGATAGTTTCCTTGAGCATCAAATGGAGATCATGCTCTGAGACTCCATGCTTGACTCTTGGATTGTTGGCTTCTTGCAGAAGTGCTTCTAGCATGCATGGAGGAGACATGGGGTCAACTTGTACGGAAGATGATCATGATGCCTTGCCCAATAGCATGGCCTGACCCATTGTCCGGTACAATGTGTGAATAGTTTCAGTATGAAGATTGCCATTGAGTTGCAACAAACCAGCCAACCTGGACTACTGTAACAAAAATCCTGGCCTTTGGGCTTAGGATTGTTGTTGCTATGACTCCTAGCTAGCATGACAAGATGCAGCACCAGTTCTCGTTTTGGTTGCAGTTTGTAAGGATGTGTGCTGTGCTAGTGGTTTATGGGAGGAACTAGATGACAATTCAACACCACTTTCTTGACTTGTAGCTGCTACCATCATTGCAGTTGTCACAGTAGGTGCTGCAACAGTTGTTGCCATAGCAGTCATTGCTGCTGCAGTGGCTGGGGTTTCTGGTCTTGGAATAGCACATGGATCACTTTTCTTGCTCTGCAGAAAAGACGAGGCTTTCTTGGAGCTTGATCCTTGATTGCATTTACCAGGTGACGTGAAGTTTGTAATAACATTGCAGATTCTTCCTCCAAACGGAAAACTTCCAGTGCCGACTCTTGTTGTCTTGCCCACCTTTCATAACTGTTCCTGCTTCTTGGTGCTACAAAGTGGCTTTTCAACTGAACTACCATCCAACTTGCATGTGTTGGAAGCATGTGTCCTGTAGGCTGGAGAGATCTATATGTTTGTTGATAAAGATCAGTCTACTAGAAGAAGTGAGCTCTGTTGGAGCCTGTTGTCTGCCCCACTACGTGGACATCACACTGTTGGTGTGAACCGATGAAGATCTCTTGCATGAATGAGGTTCAATGTGGGACTGGGATTGAATGGAGTGATCTGATTGGCAAACACACTCCTGCCACACACAGTCTTCGATGGGGAACGGAATGGGGATGATGTTGTGTCCGAGCAATTGTCGTCGCAAGAAGTTGAATGGTGTGCCCTGGAGTGGCTTGGAATGGTAGTTGGCAACCATTTTGTTGGCAGGACAGTGGTAAACTTCAATGTTTCCTTTTTCAATCTGGTCGGTCAAATAAAAATAACGAATGTTAAGGGCACGGGTGTGTTTTGTCGAGCTGCTCTTACCGTTTTCCAATGGAAGGATAGTGATTTTGTTGTCTTGGTAAAGTTGTGCTTAATTTCATAGCCTTGTGCTTCCATAAAAAGTTTGGTCCAGAAAATGAGAACGTTGTGCTTAATTTTGTAGCCTTGGGCTTCCATAAAAAGTTTGGTCCAGAAAATGAGTTGAGACATGTCGTCTGCACCAACAAGTTTGGCCTCCGTGCTGCTGCGGGTGTTGAGCTTCTGTTTGCAGGATCCGTTGAGGATGCAACCGTGTCCGAGAGTCATGGCTCCAGCGGTGTGACTTTTGAAGTCGGGATGAACTGCGAAAGCTGTGTTGACAAACCAACGGATAATGTCAAGGCGGTCAGCGGAAAGGATGAGTTCATCGTCCCTGGTTTTGGAAAGGAAGACCATGAGACGGAGGAGCTTGCGCCAATCATCTTGGTTGGGGTCCTTGACTTGAGTGCACAAGGTGGCAACAGCGAGCTGGATGTCTGGGCGAGCCCGTTTGCAAAGGAAGAGGGCCTTTGCGACAAAGGCATGAAAGATTTCTGCCTGTCTCTTATACACATCTGACGCTGCCGACGAATAGAGAGGTGTAGATCTCGGTGGTCGC
>ENA-ORBV01004216-ORBV01004216.1-microbial-mat-metagenome-genome-assembly--contig:-NODE-4216-length-27879-cov-10.253255_pt1 | contig 27879 bp, 24 predicted proteins | sample MGYA00237777_ERZ505514 | MGnify/ENA primary metagenome ERZ505514 (study PRJEB26160, sample SAMN06269048) | microbial mat metagenome | isolation source: Oligotrophic lake microbial mat | place...
CGCCGGGGAGACGGTGGTGGTGAATCTCCGGCCGGGCACTGATTGGCCGGATTCTGATTCCGTTGCCGTGGACCAGGGCCGTGTAATCCGGGTGCTCCGGCGGATCGCCTATAACCTTGAGGAACTGGCCCGCAGGCGACGGGTGACGGACCTGTCCAGCCGTGAAAACGACGCCGGCCCGCGCATGCGGCTGCGGCGCCGCATGGGGGAGCCGCCCATCGAAATCTCCCGACGTGGGACGAGCATCCGCCAAAGCCGCCAAGCTTGGGAGGATTACGAGTCCCGCCTGCGGAGGGCCGGGCTCCCGATCCTCCCGAACCCCTATCGTCATCTCGACCGTTCAGAGAACTGAACGGCTTAAACCGGTTGCCGGTTCCAATGCTCCTCGGACCCCGACAGCCAGAATCCGGCCAGGATGATCAGACTGAATATACAGCCGACGAATGGCACACCCTCGATCCTCCCGCCGATTGAGCGCGACCTGGTGCGCGCCCGGCACTATTCGTAACGGGCGCCAACTTCCAATTCTCAGACTACTGCCAGGTAAATGATGGGCCAAACGAATACGAGTTCGCGGACCCATGTCTACAAATAGCCAGCTACACATCCAAGAGATCCGCAACTTCCCAGAACGCGACGTGTGGCCCCGAGCACCGAATCGATCTACAATGCGCGACTGGGCGGGAGTTACTCGCTGAGAGCCGTTTTCTTGATCCTCGAGCTAGCACGATACGGGCATCGAGTTAGCGAGGCAGTCTGGCCCCATGGACGCCAGCCCGAGGCTATGACTCAGCGGAACGAAGCAGCAAGGTAACTTCAAAGCCGCCCGGCAGAAGATTACGACAGTTAACGGTACCGCCGCAGGCTTCCACGCAACTCTTGACGATGGCCAGTCCCAGCCCGACTCCCCCAGTGTCCCGGGTCCGGGAGGAACTCGACCGGTAAAAGGGCTCGAACACGTGGGGCATTGCTTCGGGAGGCAGGCCTGGCCCCTCATCTGAAATGGAAATGAGAATGCGGTCCTCAATTCGCGTGCAGGTAACGGTAACGGGGCAACAGTCCCCCGCGTAGCGTTTCGCATTGCGGAGTATGTTGCCGATAGCTCTTCTCAAATAGGCGTCGTTGCCCTTCACCACCCACTCCGGGTTGATCCGGGAAACCACTTCCACCGATTCTCTCGCCGCGATCTGGCGAACAGTCTCGGCGATATTGACCGCGTCCAATGCCAGACCGCCGTTCTCTAAACCTGCTTGGGAGAAAGACAACAGTTCGCTGACCAGGGTTGACATCTCTTGAACCTCTTCGTGGAGCAGGTCGATTTCCGGTTGATGCGTGGGTTCGACGGACTGTTCCAGAATACCCAGCGCGGCATGAACTCGCGATATGGGCGCCGATAGTTCGTGTGCAATATCGCCCAGGAAGCGCTTTTGGCTTTTCACGAAGCCATCGAGCTTGCCGGCCAATACATTGATATGCCCGCCGAGGCGCCCGATCTCATCGCCGCGCTGTTCTGGAGCGCGAGCGTCGAATTGCCCCATGGCGATCTTTTGCGTAACTTGATCGAGGTGGGCAACCGATTTCGTCAGAGACCGCAGGAAGGGGAGCCAACAAATCAACCAGGCCGCAAGCATCGCCAGGCCAAACCCGGCCCACTCACGAAAATCGAAGAATAATTGGCTCTGGAACAGCGAAGAACAGCGAATGAGGAATACGGCCGGGCGTGGGCCAAACGGAAGCCGTCCGCCCGCCCAATACTGGGTTGGATTTTGCGTGGTGACGAAGAAAAACCGCTCGCGCGACCCCGGCGGCCGGGGTCCTTCGCGGGGTCCCTCTGGCCCTCGGCCTTCTTCTTCTATCCCACCCGGCGCCGATCTATCCATGCGTTCCGGGCCAGGGATACCGGGCCTTGGGTTGGCCGGGCCGGGGCGTGGCGGGTGCATGCGGGCGGCAAGATCGGGCGGTATCTTGGGCTGCGGCCCGGCAATCGCCAAACCCATCCTCGGGCCCACTACGAAAAAGTCTGCCGCATAGCGGTTCTTGTATGCACGAAAAACCGAATCCTTGTCGTCCGTGGCGTCTAAGTCCTGCTGGAACTCAGTGATGACCCTGGCGATGCGATCCTGGGCCGGGGCAACCAGCAGTGCATTCGGCCCCAGCCCATACCGAAAACGAACATAGGCCAGTACGCCGACCCCTAGCAGGAACCAGTGCAGCAGGCCCAACGCAAGAATTTTTCGCTGCAGCGACCAACGGCGCATCAAGCGTTACCCGCCTTCTTGAAGACGTAGCCGACACCGCGGACCGTCTCGATCCACTTTGGCTCAGTTGGGTCGTCTCCCAGCTTGCGGCGCAGCGCCGAGATGAGGACGTCCACAGAGCGGTCGAGTACTTCAAAGTCCCGATCGGCGACCTCCAATAGCAGTTGCTCCCGCGTCTTCACCCGGCCGTGGGAACGAGCGAGCGAAAGGAGTAAGTCGAACTCCTGCCGGGTAAGCCGAAGCGGGTTGCCGGCCAGTGTGGCGGTATGCGCTCCTGGATCAATCGTCAACTCGCCGACCACCACGGGATCACGCCGCTCGGCCAAGGCGGCGCTCGAAAGAATGGACCTCCGCAGCACGGCACGTAAGCGGGCCAATAACTCGCGCATCGAAAACGTCTTCGGCAGGTAATCGTCCGCGCCCAGTTCCAGCCCCACAATGCGATCCGCTTCTTCACCGCGGCCTGTCAACATCAGGACGGGAACGGCCGAGTGCGCTCGCAGGCGGCGGAGCACCTCGAATCCATCCAGCCCGGGGAGCATCACGTCGAGCAGAATGGCATGGAATGTCTCCCGCAGCGCCATATCGAGTCCCGCGGGTCCGGTATGGCACAGGGCGACCGAGTAGCCCATCTCCTCCAAGTATCTTTGCAGCAGACGGCAAAAACGCTGATCGTCTTCGACGAGCAGAATGCGCGTTGGGGAACAGGCTTCGGCTCCGGTCATTCGCCTACCAGTATCGGGCATTCCAGGTAGAAACCCTTCAATCCTTACACTCGCCTTACAATTTGGCGCGCCATCACATCAGATTCTTACAGTGATGTGGCACGGTTGTGGTTAGGACCGACATGACAACACACACCACTTCCCGACGGGGCTTTATGGGTTTAGCGGCTGGCCTGCTGCTGACCGGGGTCAGAGCCGCCGGCGCGGTTCGCCCGAACATCCTGCTGATCGTATCGGATGACCTAGGCTGGAATGATGTCGGGTTCCGCAATCTGGCGATCCGAACCCCGAATTTGAATTGTCTGGCAGGAAATGGCGTTCGGCTGGATCAGTACCGGACGATGTCGGTTTGCAGTCCGACGAGAGCCTCTCTGCTGACCGGCCGGTCGGCGTTCCGGCTGGGAGTACCGGCCCCCATTCCGGCCACCGATGCGTTGCCGGCCAGGGAGCGGCTGTTGCCACAGATGCTGAGCGCGGCCGGTTATCAGACGGCACTCGTGGGCAAGTGGCATTTGGGCGCCATCACGCCGGAGTACCTGCCGCATCGGCGAGGCTTTGACCTGCACTATGGGTTCCTGGGCGGCCAAACCAGTTACTTCACCCATCAGGGCGCTGGCAACCGGGTGGACTGGTACAGGAACGGCGCCATCGTGAACGAAGAAGGGTACACCACCGATCTGCTCGCGGCCGAAGGCATCCGTTTTATCAAGGAACGGGACAAGGATCGGCCATTCTTTCTGGATCTGTCGCTGAATGCGCCGCACACGCCACTCGAAGCGCAGGAAGAGTTCCTCGCTAGATACGCGAGTATTGAAGATCCGATCCGGCGGACGTTTACGGCGATGGTGGATGCCATGGACGCGGCCATCGGAAAAGTTGTGGGCGTATTAAAGGACGAAGGGATAGCGGACAACACGCTCATCATCTGGATGAGTGACAACGGGGGCCAGGCGACCATGAACGCAGGCGGCAGTAATGATCCCTTGCGCGGCCAAAAGGGAGGTGCCTACGATGGCGGCTTGCGCGTTCCGGCTCTGGCTGTCTGGCCCGGGGTATTGACGCCGGGACGCGTTCACAGCTCTTTGTTCACGGTGGTAGATTGGGTGCCGACCCTGGCCGAGGCGGCCGGGTTCGACACCGATGGCGTAGAGTTTGACGGAGTCAGCCTCTGGAAAGATCTACTGGGCGGGGAAGCCGTCAAGCGCGGCGCGGTCGTACTCGGCGGGGGCGCAAATTCGGCTGTGTTTAGCGGGGATTACAAATTTGTGGAACAGACGATGGGCCAGACCACCGTGCAGTCTCTCTTTCGGATCTACGATGACCCGAACGAAATAAACGATGTGAAGGAGCAGTATCCAGAAGTGGCTAAGGAGTTATTAGCGATTCTGCGGGCTCACCCAAGAGGGACAGCCGACAAGGCTAGATAGTAAGTTCATGGAGATTCACAGAATGATCGATCACAATCAAAAACCCTGGCTCATCGGGCTGCTAACAGTCTGCCTGACAATCCCCTGCATGGCACAGGCTCCCGGCATGCAAACGGGTGATGGGGTGTGGCTACGCGATGCCTTCTTTGGCGAGGTGGAGACCTTCGATCCATGCTTGGCTCATCAGCCAGGACAAGGTCAGTATCACAACCATGTTCAGCCGATTTGTTTGCGAGCGCAACTCGGCGACAACGTGGAAGTCATTGGTACGGGACGCGCAGGCAGCGTCTATCGTGAGAAGGCCGCGCCATGGACACACTCTCCTATCCTTGGCTGGTCACTAGACGGTTATCCCATCTACGGCCCCTACGGCTTCAGCGATGCCAGGAACTCAGGCAGCCCCGTGAAGCAGTTGAAGTCCGGCTACCGGCTACGCAACATCACGCGACGGGAGTCTCTTCCCGATTGGGCATTGGGCTACCATGCGAACATTCCGCCGCAGCTTCCGGTCGCCCAACAGGGCCCGCCTGTGAACGAACGCTTCCCGCTGGGACGATACGTGGAAGACTACGAATTTGTGGCAGGTCTCGGCGATCTTGACCAGTTCAATGGCCGCACCTCAGTAACTGCCGATTTTCCCAATGGCACTTACGCCTACTTTGTCACACTCAAGGATGATGGTACGCCCGCCTTTCCCTACATACAAGGTCTGCAATACTACGGAACTGTCCGAGGACAAGCCGGACCAGGTATGGCCGCTGTACCTGCGGATGCTCTGGACTATTTCAACAACGGTCAATTCGTGGGCCAACCCAACACCTCCGACCCGCAACTAAAAAGCCTTCAGACCCAGAACTCCCAGAACTCCGCTCGCGCCCTGATTGCCTGGGACCCATCAACAGGGCCGCAGACTACATGGCCTGGCGCTCAGCCAGCAGGCGCACGCACGCCCGGTGGCGGGGTGACTTCTCCGGCCAACGCCGACATTCAACGCATCCGCACTACAGACAGCACGATCTATCTCAATTCGAACAACCTGCCGAGCTACGTGATCGGCCCCTGGTTTGCCGGAAGCGCAAACGGCGGTGTGTTCATGAATTGGGCTGCGGCGATCAATAGCATGGGGCAGTTGCCACGTACTCCGCAGCCTGCCGCGGCCAAGACGAACACTGGCTTGGGCGCCATCGGCATTTGGGTGAACGGAGTAGCTATATTCAACGCAGCTGACGGTGCGTCCTATCGCAACGCCTCGGGAGACGATGTGGGAGGAGGGGCAGTGGTTGCCAATGCAGTGAGCAGGTCTTCAGCGTCACTCGAAGGCGGGCCCGTGACGCCAGGGTCGCTTGTGACCGCATTTGCACAGTTTGAAGCCAAACTTGCTTCGGACACCGAAGCGGCTGCCAGCCCGAGTTGGCCAACGACGCTCGGTGGCGCCACAGTTACTGTAGTCGACGCCAGCGGTGCAGCGGCGCCAGCCCAGATTTCCTATGCTTCCCCAAAGCAAGTCAACTACCGCGTTCCGCCACAAGCGGCAACTGGTTTGGCCACTGTTCGGCACACAGCAGGAGGCATAACCGTAATGAGTGCGCTCAACATCGTGCCCGTCTATCCCGGCATCTTCAAACAGAACCTCGAGAATCTGGCCGCGGCCCAGGTGGCCCGCATCCGCGAAGGGCGCACGCTCTATGAGCCGGTGACCGGGCCCATCACCATCGGTCCGGCGGCGGAGCAGGCGACGCTCATTCTCTACGGCACCGGGCTTAGCACGACGAGTGGCGTTACCGCCACTATCGGCGGCGCTTCCGTGCCGGTCGCCTATTCCGGTCCCCAGGGGACATTCCCTGGCCTGGACCAGATCAACATTCCATTGCCTGCGGACTTAGCCCGGCGCGGCAAGGTGGACATCGTGGTTTCCGCCGCCCAGAAGCCCTCCAATCCTGTTCATGTGACCTTCCAGTGAAGAAGGTAAGGCACTCAACTCCAAAGGACCCTCAACTCCATGAAAAACTTCCTGTTTCTTCTGAAGACCACGCGCACAACGGACTCGCTCCGGCACGGCAGGATGGGCGAGTTCCTCGCCCGTTGGCGCCGTGCCTTCGCGGCCTGTGCGCTTTTGACTCTCATTTCCCCCTTGCTGGCGCAACCCGGCGGGGGTGGTGGAATGGGCGGCGATGGCATTTGGCGTCGCGATGCCGTCTATGGCGAGATCTACAGCCTGGACAACTGCCTGGGCCATCAGCCCCCCACCGGCGAGTATCACTACCATGCGAATCCCGTTTGCCTCCGCGCCACGCTCGACGACAACATTGAACTGGTGCGCACCAAGCGGGTGGGCAGCGTATACCGGGAGAAGACCACTGGCCTGAAGCACTCGCCAATTCTTGGGTGGGCTTACGACGGGTATCCCGTCTACGGACCGTACGGCTATTCCACTGCCAACAACCCGAACAGCGGCGTGCGCCGGATCAAATCGGGCTTCCGGCTACGCAACATGACCACTCGCACGACGCTCCCCACTTGGTCACTGTCGGTTCATTCCGGCATTAGCCAGACGCTCACTTCCAGCCAGTATGGTCCGGTCGTCAGCGCAGAGTTTCCGCTGGGCCGCTATATTGAGGACTACGAGCACGACAGCGCCATAGGCGACCTGGATCAGTACAACGGCCGTACCGGCGTGACGCCCGAGTTTCCCAACGGCACCTACGCCTACTTCATCACCATCAACGAAAATGGCGCTCCTGCTTTCCCGTATATGGCTGGTAGCGAGTATTACGGCACCGTTAACCTCAGCAGAGTGACTACGGTCCCTGATGGCGTAACCACTTACGCGGGCACCGGGCAAACGGCGCCCGTCCTCACCACTTGGTCGACCGGCAAGACCAAGCAAGAGGCGCTGGTCATCAGCGGCTACAATCCAGCAGCCGGCCCCAGGAACACTTGGCCCACCGACCGGCCCTCCGGTGTCACCGGGCCGGGCGCGACCGCCGTACCCATCCTGGTCGATATCCAACAGATCCGCTTCAATGACTCGACGGTCTACATCAACGGCACCGGCCTCGCCAGCCATGTCATGGGCCCGTGGTTTGATCCGCTCCAAAGAGGCGGCGACTTTGGCAGCTATCCCAGCAACCAAAACTATACGCGCTCATTCCCTCGCACTCCTATTGTTGCGACGGCCAAGACGGCGGGCACCCTAGGTGCGCTGGGCGTTTGGGTGAATGGCGCCGCCATGTACAACTACCTGGACGGCACCAGCTACCGCAACGCCTCCGGCGCAGAGGCCGGTTCGCCGGCCGTCATCAGCCCGACGTTTATCAACGTGTCCGCCGCTTCCTACGAACTTGGCCCGCTCACCCCAGGCGGACTGGTGACGGCGACCGCCGCGTACGGTTCCGTACTCGCCACTTCCACGGAAGCGGCCAGCACGGCGGTCTGGCCCACCTCGTTGGGCGGCGCCACGGTTACGGTTAGGGACGCGGCGGGCATGTCGCATGCAGCCGAGGTGCTCTATGCCTCGCCTACCCAGGTGAACTACCGGATTCCCGCTGCCAGTTCCACCGGCTATGCGACGCTGATCATCACGGCCGGCGGAAAATCTTCTAACTCCAACATCAGCATCAACGCCGTCTATCCGCACGTCTTCATCGCCAACGCGGAAGAGGTCGCCGCCGGACAGGCGGTGCGCTCAGTGAACGGCGCCAACTTAACCACATCGACGCTCAGCAACATCGATTTGGGCCCTTCGGGCGACGTCTACCTGCTGCTCTATGGCTCAGGACGGGGTAACACGACAGCGGCGACGGCCACCATCGGTGGCGTGGCCGCCACTGTCACCTATGCTGGCCCGCAAGGCGAGTACGCCGGTCTCGATCAGTACAACCTCATCATCCCTCGGTCGCTGGCCGGTCGCGGCCGCATGCCGGTGGTGCTCACGGTAAGCGGATTCGCTACGAATCCGGTCTACGTGACCATTCAATAGCCAAGACGAATCGCGCCGGCCCCGTCGCTTCTGCGCATAAACAGGAGATACAGAGTGAGCAAACAGAATCTGGTCCCCATCAGGGATTCGCAGGGTGCGTCTCGGCGGGCAACGCCGCATCACGTCTCGCCAACCCTCGTCGACTACCGCCTGCCAGTGTCACTAGCCCCAGGCTTCGCCACCGCCACCATCGCTCACGGCGCCACCGATCCCAACCAGTTCGAGCCTGGTTATGCGGTCAGCGCCCGAAGTGCCGGCGGCGACGTGCGCTTGCTCCTTCAGGGCTGCGGAATCAGCGCCGCCAAGGACATCACGGCCACCATCGGCGGAGTTCGTGTTCCTGTGCGGGTGAGCACCCAGGGGTTTGGACCGGGGCGGGAGCAACTTAGCCTGCTGGTCCCGCGCTCGCTCTTCGGAAAGCGCAAGCGCGAGGTCATGATCACGGCGGGCGGCAGGCCCAGCCCGTGGTCTATGTGAACATCAAATGATGGGACTGTGGTGGCTGCTGTTGCTCGCGTTTCCGGCGCTACTAGCCCAGCCCCAGGCCGATCCCCGCCTGGAAATGTGGATTCGCTCGAGGCTGGCGCCGGGCGCCAAGGCAGTCGGCCCGGAAGTGCATTCCGTCACCTCCGGCGACCGGTATGTCACCATCGAATCCGCCGGCTTGTCCATGCAGTCGTTCGGACCGCTGGAGGCCCGTCCCTTTGACGGCGGCAACGGCGTCCGTCACTTCGCGTATCGAATCCCCCGCCAGCCCGCCCCCGCTGTCAAGCCAGTTCCCGTGCCCTTGGGCGTCATTGGAAGCTTCCTCAACGGAGTACCCATCTACAATCTGGCCGGTGTCCTTTCCTATCACGACCAGAATCTATGGCACGTCGATGCCGTTGCACAGCACAGAGCGCCCCTGCCCGCGCTTGTACAAGCCCTGCTTGAACGTCGCAACGCCCATTCCCCACTAATCGGATTTGCGCTGGACGGTTACCCCATCTACGGACCATACGGCTGGGATGCTCAGCTAACCGTGCGAGGAGTTCGGTCTTCCTATCGCTTGCGAGCCAGTAACTCGCGGCGCGGACTTCCGGCCGGCGAGGAGCTAACGCCCGCACAGGAAGGCCCTCCGATCAATGAGGAGTTCCCCAGCGGGACTTTCCTCGAAGACTACGAGTATGTCAAAGGCCATGGAGACCTGGACGAGCACAACGGCCTCTTTGCCAAGACGCCGGAATTTCCCCATGGGACGTACGCCTATTTCCTCGCCACCCGAGCAGACGGCGCCATGGCTTACCCCTACTTGATCGGCCCGTCGTACCGGGGAGAATTCGATCACGGGGATCAGAGCGAATGGAGACAGATCGGTTCGGCGAATGGCTTGCGCCTGCTCACCAAGGGCGGCCCGTGGCGCGCCGGAGCACCCGCCGCCTTCGCCGTTGCCAGCCCGTACGCCGTGCTCGAGCGGGTCCACGAAAAGGAGATGCACGTCCTGCTGATCTCGGAGGACTTGGCCTCGTTCAACCACATCCATCCAGATGCCTTGACGCGCCAGTTCTTCACTGGAACTCACGTGTTCCCACACGCCGGAGCCTACTGGATCTACGTGGATCACACGCCACCCGGTCAAACGCAAACCATCGCGAAGTTCCGCGTCACGGTGGCCGGTCCGCCTCAGCCCCGCACGGATCTTCGTGAGATAGCCCTTCGCGAGACGGGCACGCGCGCCGTAACGGTGGCGGGGGTCCGCGCCACGCTCACGACCAAAGGATCACTCGAAGCCGGCCAGGACATCTCGTTCCGCTTCGCGCTTGCCGAGGCGGCCACCGGCAACGTCATCGCCGATCTCCAGCCGTACCTCGGCGCTTGGGGGCATATCTTATTTGTCCGCAAGGAGGGCGATGAAGTCATCCATGCGCATCCGCTTGAAGCCACCGCCGCACCACCCAGCCCATGGGTTCATTCCCACGCGATGCCAGGGCCGAGCCCTGCCGGGATCGAGACCGTAACCGGTTTCAAGAGTCCAGGCCTGTACAAGTTGTGGCTGCAAGTGCAACGGAACGGAACCGTATTGACGTTCCCTTTCGTATTACGCATCGCCGCCCAGCGCGAGGTTTCCGTGTTGCGCGCAATCCCCAACGCGCAGATCATCTCCGTGAGCGCCAAGGGCTTTTCACCAGCAAGAATCGTCACGACGGCCAACCGGCCCATCCGGCTCGTCTTTCAACGGCTCGACGCACAGAACTGCGCCAATCGCGTGGTCTTTCGAGAACTGGGAATTGACCGCGAACTCCCGGTGGGTAAGAGCGTGCTCATTGAGATTGCCCCGCAACCAGCTAAGGAACTGGCCTTCCTGTGCGGGATGGGAATGTACCGGGGCGTACTGGTTGTTCGCTAGGCCCCGTGCAAGGCACCCCGGTCAGGTCAACCGGTGTGACCATTCCGTTCAGGTTAGAAACGGCGTAGCGTAGAGTTTTCGTCGCCGCAGGCTCCAAACGGCGTTGGAAATTCTCCACCGGTCGCTGAACTCTAGATCAATCGATTCTAGTTGAAGCTCTCCCACACACACAATAGTACTTGCCGCTCCACTTTCGGTTTCACCGAATTCGCACGTGGTGGCCCTTCACTAACCGAGCGCCCGGCATGTCGGCGTTATTGGGGTTTGAGGAGCATTGGAACCGGACACAGGTTTAAGGTGTTCACTTTGGTGAACACATCAAAGCAGGATGAAGGAATGAATCCTGAGTCCCGAGAAGAACTTCAACGACAGGAACGGATTCGCAGCCGGCTTGCCCGTGCGTTCTTTCGATTGGAGATGGCGGAACTCGAGCGAATCTGGGCCATCGTGTCTGCGCATCGCGAGGGGATGTCTGTCTGGAATATCGCCCCGCATGCGGGATTAAGCCCAACCCGCGTGCATCAACTCGTCACCAGCCCGCTGGCGGATTGTGTGGAGCAAGCCTTGCCGGTGCTCCGGGAGACGGGATGGCCTACTCCGGAAGATCCTCTTCCCGGCGCGGAGGAACAATTTGCCGGCCGCCTTACCGGGGAGGCAGAGGCACTGATTTCCTGCGCGGCCTGGCTGGCATCCCCTCGCCGCCGGGGAGACGGTGGTGGTGAATCTCCGGCCGGGCACTGATTGGCCGGATTCTGATTCCGTTGCCGTGGACCAGGACCGTGTAATCCGGGGGCTCCGGCGGATCGCCTATGACATCAAGGAACTGGCCCGCAGCCGACGGGTGACGGACCTGTCCAGCCGTGAAAACGACGCCGGCCCGCGCTTGCGGCTGCGGCGCCGCATGGGGGAGCCGCCCATCGAAATCTCCCGACGCGGGACGAGCATCCGCCAAAGCCGCCAAGCTTGGGAGGATTACGAGTCCCGCCTGCGGAGGGCCAAGCGCGACGAGCATGGCCGCCGGGAGGAGGACCAGCGGGACGAAGGCAGCGAGCAGTCCGCGTGGGAAGGACATGCCTCGTCTATTTTGTCGCGGCCCTGTCAAGGCTGTGTCAAGGTCTTGCGTTGCAGACTTCTTCGAAGGCCTTGGGGGTGGATAGCGGTGGGATTTGTTTCGTTGACAGAGGCGCTATATTTGACCGCGCCGGCGGGCCAGTCTCAACTGCGTTCGCTGTCTGCGTACACTGTTAGTATGCGACACTCGACGCGGTGGCTCGCTGGCTGTTTGCTCTCCACCGCGATCGCCTATAGCTGGCAACAACCGCAGCGGCCCCGAACGCCACCACCGAAGCCCCAGTCCGAATTAGAGCGAGCGGTCGAAGAGTTCAAAGTGCTGACGCGCGACCTGGGACTGCGTCCGGACGAACCGGGGAAGCGCGTGCGCGGCGCCTCCACGAGGCCTGCCTGGCACGGGCGAATATTTGAGAATTTCCGGAACGACAAGCTGGACGCGACGCCGCACGATGTGGTGCAGCGGGGCGGGTCGCGGAACCTGCTGCGGCGAAACCAGTTTGGGTTTAACGTCGGGGGACCAGTGGTGATTCCGAAACTTTATGACGGGTCGCGGAAGACGTTCTTCAACATCTCGTATGAAGGTGTGCGGGAACGGATTGGCCGGTCGTTCTTGCGTACGATTGCAATTGCGCCGGAGCGGAGCGGAGATTTTTCCCAGACGGTGGACAACGCCGGACTGGCGCTGCCGGTGTATGATCCGCAGTCGACGCGGGCGAATCCGAATTTCAATCCGGCGAACGCGGTGAGCGCGGAAAATCTGCAGTATCTGCGCGATCCGTTTCCGGGGAATGCGCTGCCGGCGGCGCGGCTGGACCCGGTGGCGTTGAAGGCGGTAAGTTTTTATCCGTTGCCGAATTCCGATGCCGGGCCATTCTTCCGGAACAATTACTTCGTGTTTTCGCCGGAGACGAACCAAGCGAATGGGATGATTCTCAAGGTGGATCATTCGCCAGCGGAGAAGCACCGGTTGACGTTTAACGGATCCTTCACGAACGGCCGCGCGGGCGCGTCGCGGTACTTCGACACCATTGCGGACTCGAACAACAACGATCGCGATTACAGCGCGCGCCGCGGGACGATGGATTGGACTTACACGCGAAGCGCGGCGACGATCCACGCATTCACTATGGACGTGCAATCTGATCGCAGCGTGAATGGAAGGCCCGGTCAGGAAAACGCGTTGGCGTCAATTGGTCTGCGAGGGCCGCTGCGCGATGCGTTTCCGGTGTTCGGGTTGTCGACCTATTTGGGTATGGGGCGCAACAATCCGGTTTCGAGGAGTTCGCACAATTACTACTACTTCACGGAATCGTTTTCCACGCGGAAGGGTAAGCACCGGTTGCGGGGAATCGGGCAGTACCGGCGCTACCAGGTGAACGCTTATATGCCGGAAAATCCGGCGGGGGCATTTCAGTTCGGGCCGTCGATTACTTCGCTGCCGGGTATTAACAATTCGGGTCATCCGTTTGCGAGTTTCCTGCTGGGATTATCGGAATCGGCGAGTGCGACAGTGATTGAGAATCCGTCGTATTGGCGGGGACGCTATTGGCGGCTGCAGGCGGCGGACAGCTATGAGCACTCCAAGAATCTGACGTTGAGCGCGAGCTTCGCGACGGAAATCTCCCAGCCGCGGGTGGAAAAGTATGATCGCTTCGCGTCGGTGGATTTGAATGCGATCAATCCGGCGAACGGATTGCCAGGCGCGCTGGTGTTCGCGAATCGGGACGGGCGTGGACGTTCCCTGCAGCCCACGCGTGTGCGGCCGGAGGCGAGCATTGGCACGGCCTGGAATCCTGGGGGCGACTCCAAGAGCGTGGTGCGTTTGAGCTACGGTCTGAGCTTCAGCAACATCCCGATTTACACAACCCAATGGGCCACCCAGGGCTTCGTGGGAGTTCCCACGCTGATCTCTCCTAACATCCAATTGCAGCCGGCTCTGAGGCTGGCCGATGGCATGCCGCCGTTGCCGCGGCCGTTGCCGGACCTGCGCCCGGATGCCGCAAACTTTACGAACGCGGATCTGGTGGACGCCACCGGCACGGTGCCGATGTATCAATCGGCGGGGCTATCGATGGAGCGGGAATTGCCGGGGCAGGCAGTCGTCAGTATCAGTTTGGGCCATGCCCGGGGGCAGCGGCTGTTTGTATCTAATAGCGCGGCGAACCCGAACGCGATTCCGGTTTCCAATCTGGCATATCGCGACGCGCTGAATACGGAGGCGTTCCGGCGCACGCTGCGGCCGTATCCGCAATATCAGCGATTCGATGTTTACAGCTCCTGGCCGGTGGGGAATTATAAGCGCAATGCCGCCGCGTTTCGCGTGGAAAAGCGGTCTTCCACCGGTTTGACACTGAACGGAACCTATGAGCTTTCCAAGCAAATGGATGACTATTCCGGACCGTACGGAATACAGGATTTCTATAACCGGCAGAACGAATGGTCATTGACGTCGAGCAATAACCCGCACCGGATCTCGCTGAGTTTCGCCTATGAGTTGCCCATTGGCTCGAAGAAGGGGCTGATGACCTACAGCGACTGGCGGCGGTATTTTGTCGACGGATGGTCGGTGAGCGGGATCACTTCCTTGCAGAGCGGGGAGCCGCTGGCGTTGCGGCCGCAATTCAATAATACGGGCGGCGTGGTGGACGCGCTGCGTGTCAATCTGGCGCCCGGCGTCGAGCCGGCGGTGGCCAAGCGCGGACCGGACTTGTGGTTTAATCCGGCGGCGTTTGAGCAGCCGGCCGATTTCACGATCGGCAATGGGCCGCGAACCCATCCGCAACTGCTGGCGCCGGGCGGACAGAACCACGATCTATCGGTGACCAAGCGCTTCGCGGTGACGGCGGAGCAGGTGATCGAGTTAACCGCGACGGGCTTTAACTTCACCAATACGGGCAACTGGGCGGATCCGGATGTGATGATCGGGCCGGCATCCGCGCCGAACGTAAATGCGGGAAAGATTATCGGATCGCGCGGCGGCCGCGTCATACAGGTGGGAGTGAGGTTGAGCTTTTGATACGGGTTTTCCTGGTGGCGGCGTTACTAACGGAGTGCATGAACGCGGCGGAAACGCGGCGGCCTTTGCGAACACTACTGCGCGTGGCGGCGCCGGAGCAGGATCCGCCGTTGGACCGCGCGGCGTTCAAAGCGACGCTTGATGGGAATCCCGCGAAGGTGTTGCGCGTGAGTGGACCGCAGGACGATTTGGTATTGCTGGTGGTGCTGGATTTGACAGGGGATCTGACGCTGGTAGATACGGCGCGCGAGGCGCTGCGGGTGCGGTTGGGCGCGTTGGCAACCCATAATTGGGTGGCGCTGTTGAAGTCGCAGGATGTACTGGAAGTGGTCCAGGACCCAACGCCGGACCGCGAGAAAATTGCGGCGGCGATTGGGAGTTATGCCGCGATGGGTAAGGCGGGCCTGCTGACGACCATTGAATCGGCGGCGGCGATTGGCGATTCGCTGCTGACGCGCAGCAACGTCCGCGTGGCGGTGCTGTACGTGACCGACAGCAATATCTACAACTACCGCGAGGACTTTACGAATCCGGTGATCAATGCGACCGATTCGCGGGATCTGAGCCGGCGATTTCCCGACCAACTCATTCGCGAGAAGGTGCAGAAGCTGTCGGATAGCCTGGCCGCGTCGGAGACGCCGTTGTTTGTCGTTCATCTCCACTATTTTTCCGATCCCATTAACCAGGCCTATCAGCGCGGGCTGATGCAGTTGGCCGAAGAGAGCGGCGGAATGGGGGCATTCTGCCGCAGCCGGGGCGAGATTCCGGAGGCGGTGGACAAAGTGGTGTCGGCGGCGGCAACCCACTGGAGCGTCGCGGTGGAGTTACGCGGCGCCAGGTCGCGCACGGCGAATGTCGATCTGTTTAACGGTGACCGGGACGTGCCGAATCGCGCCCGGTTCGCACTGCGAAAGTGAGGCCATGAATGCGCCGGGTGCTTCCTTATCTGTTGATAATTCCCTCATTAATTGCGTCCTACTTCGGCTGGCGTTCCGAGCAGGGCCGGCGAGCGGCGCTGGATCGCGTGGCGCAACTGGAAGGGCAGCGGGTGGCGCGAGTGGTGGAGCCGGTGGCCGCGCCTGAGACGGCGGCAGCGCCCGTGGCGGCGGCGGGGGGAACCCGCGTGGTCCGCGTGCCGACCGGTACGGATCCAGTGCCCTATCTGGCGACGATTGACGAGTTGCGGGAGCAACTCAAGGAGCAGGCGAAGGCGCTGAGCGATGCGCGGGATGCGGCGGCCCGCGCGGAGGCGGCGACTGCGACGGAGGAGGCGGACGGGAAGAAGTTGAAGGCGCAACTGGATGAGTTGCGGGATGACATGCAGGCCGCGCGGCGGCTGGGGGAGGCGTTGCAGACGGAGTTGCGTGCGAAGTCAGACCGGTTGGCGAAAGTGGAGACGTCGGAAAAGCTCATGCAGGAGAGGCTGGCGCGGGCGGAAACCGCCGCGGCGAAAGTCGGTGGAGCCTCGAAGGAGATTGAAGATTTGAACCGGCGCCGGGAAGCGTTTTTGACGGCGCTGTTGCGACGTTACCGGGAAGTGAGCGACCTGTACCGGAACTTTACTTTGAACGCGCAGACGCGGGAGACGCCGGGGGCCGGTCTGCAAGCGGGCGACCTGTCGCGCATCCAGACGGCGATTCAACAGGCGGAAGACGACTTGCGGCAGTTGCAGGCGCTGAATGCGCGGTTGGCCCAACTAGCGCGTTAGCTGTGGGCTTTTTTCTCGCAATCGGAGGAGCAGAAGAACATGCTTTTCTCTCCAACGCCGTAGCGGATCATCGCCGATTCGGGTTTGTAAGTGCCGCATGTGACGCACTTGCGGAGCGTGGTTTCAGCGGCGGGAGCGGGAGCGTCGTCAGAAACGGAGGACTTTACTTCATCGACGACGGCCTTTTGAATAATGCCCCAGACGGCGCGGACGAACGTCAGCACGACGAGCGAAATGATGATGCCGATGAGGTAGCGAAGCATGGAGTTTTAATAGGGAAAGGGCGTCCATTGAAATGGACGCCCTTCGTGGTGAAGCTGTTACTTCTTTGTCTTCGTCGTGCTCTTCTTAGCGGCGGGAGCATTGGGGTTCTTGTACTCGGTCTGGACCGCCGATCCGGCGGCTTGCAGCATGCCCGTGGCCGCTTCCGCAAACTGGCCCGTGGGCTGCAACTCCAGATACTTCTGGAAGGCTTCCGTGGTGCCGGCCACCGCAACAGTTTTGCCGTCCGGGGTGATGGTTGCTTTGCTGAAGAGATACAGGCCGTATTGGAAGTGAGCGTCAGCGTAATTGGGTTGCGCTTCGATCGCTTTCTTAAAGGCGATGCCGGCCGGTTCCGCTTGGTTCACGTTGGTGAGAATGGCGCCAAGGTTGTAATAGTAGCGGCCGGCGTTGGGCGGATCGAGTTGTGCGGCTTTGTCGAGTTCAGCCTGCGCTTCCGGATACTTCTTGGCTTTGGCGAGAGCCAGCGCGTAGTTGTTGTGCATGCCGGCATCGTCGGCCTTCAGCTCCAGCGCCTTGGAGTAGGCTTCCATGCCCTTGTTCAATTCGGCGGTCTGCTCCTCGCCTGTCTTGGTGCCGGCGAAGCCGACGTGCGCTTCGGCTTTGTTGGCCCAGATGACGACCTGCTTGGGGTCCATCACGGCGGCCTTTTCGAAGGCTTCGAGCGCGCCGGCGAAGTTCTTGACTTTCAGCGCTTCCATACCGATGTTGAAGGCATCGTTCAATTCCTTGTTTTTAGCTAGAGCGGCGGAGCGTTCCTTCGCCTGCTTTTCAAGGGCTTCCTTCTGCTCCTTCGACATTTCGCGGGACATTTCCTCGGTGACCTTGCCCGTGGCGACGGCCTGCTCCATGGCTTTGCGCTGGTTCGCCATCTTGGAGAGGTCAAAATTGATGGGCAGCGGATCGCCCATGCGGGTGCGAACGCCCTTCACGGTGTCCATCACTTTGCCATCGACCTCCAACATGATGTCGTAGTTACCCAGCGGGAGCCCGGCGTGGAACCACTGGCCCTTCTTGTTAGTCTTGACCTTGTAGGAACCCTTGATATCTTTACGTTCCAGTTTGATCCAGGCGCCGATCAACGGCTTGCCGTCTTCGCCTTTCACATCGCCTTCGAGCGATGCCGTCTGCGCCATGGCGCCAAACGCAAACAGCGCCACAAGGGCTGTCAAAGTCGCCAATTTCTGCAATATCTTCATTTTGAACCTCCAACGGGGTGAGTCTTTTCCCAAATCCGAGGATACTATACTATGCCGCTAGTTCAGAGATGTTTCCTTCGGCGGCGGGGTTACCAGCGGGTGCAATGAAACTCCCGGATAAGGCGTTACGCCGTGCTTTGTGTTCCAGGTCTGCTGGCGACCGAAATGCTGGACGGCGTCACACCCAAAAACGATTTGTTGAATTGTAGATCAGAAAGTGCGCGCACTTTCTGGTTGTGATAGCACCATCGCAGGTTCGCACTCTTGCTAACCGCGCGCTAACGCCAAGCCTGAAGCCCTTCAGCCTGGACTCTCACGCCCCATGACGCCACCGCGACTCCTCGCGTTCGCCGCCGCCCGTTTCAAACGCTTCAATAACACATTCTATCCGCTTCGAAGCCCGCTCATCGCAGAACCTCCGCAATTTCGACTGGCAGGTTCCGCCAATTCTACGTCGTCATGGCGGGTGTTTTGCCGGCTCAGGTCTTTAACGGATGAAATGATCTGTCAATCTACTGGCGGAACTCGTCATCAATGGCGAAAGTTGTAACGCCTCATCGGATAGCAACCGCATTCGCACACGGAGCCTGTTTGCTTTCCTGACGGCCACAAGGAGAAATGGCGGCGAGAGCCAGGCGTCCACCCGGACGGAGGAAAACGATGCCATGAAACGGTTTTCTTTCCGCGATCGCCAGTTTCCCAAAGTCGCCATCGTGGGTCAGAACCGTTAGATACTTAGACGCGGCGCAGGCCAGAATGCTCTCGTCGTCACGGCCACTCAGGACGCACTCTCGAACTGACAACACGTTTAGACCTTCGCTTCGCAAGTACTCGATCACGGCCGGATGGATGTTCTCGTCCGCGAGGAATGCCAACGCGGCAAAGATCATCCGGCTATTTCTAATTCGAGATCGGCGGAATCGTGAAGATGGCGGGCGGCGTATCGTATGGCGCCCGCGACGTCCCCTTCGGACAGCGGCGGGTAGGCCGCTGCGATTTCCTCCATGCTCCCTCCGCTCGCGATAAGTTCGAGAATGAATTCCACACTGAGACGTGTGCCTCTTACGCACGGCTTTCCGTTAAGAATTTTTGGGTCCGTGATGACAAGTGGAAGCATAGTTGCGGGGCCTCTGTTTCAGGTTAGCACCTGAACGAACGCTGCGTTCCAGCCAGGTATTCACTGCGTTCTAACTCGAACGCTGTCGAATCCGATCGGCTTCCACGATCCAGAGTTGCCCGGCGGGTGAATGTTTCGGCAACACCATCAGCACTCGACGGAACATTACGAGCAACACTTCTTTGTGCTGCTGTTTTGACCGCAGGACAATGAGCCCGGCGTGGTGTTGCGGCGGGAACGCACGCACATTGGCGAAGTCAAGATCGAGTGAGACGAGTATGCGGCTTTCGAGGCGGCAACGGTCCGCAATCGTCTCATCTTCAGCGCCAGAAAGCCCCTCCTCATTCGACCGTGTCGGCTTCGAAGCCCGCTTGCCGCGACAGTTCTGCAAATTCTACGGGAAGATTTTCGTCGATCTTAAATTTCAAACGGCGGTTTCTAGCGCCAGCAGTTCAATAGTCGATTCCCGCGTCAACTCGGCGGCGTAGCGAAGGGCCGCTTCGAGATCCTCTCTCCGGAGCGTTGGGTAGCTCGCGAAGATCCCGGCGTGGGGAGTGCCCGCGGAGAGGTTGTCGACAACAACCGACACAGGTATGCGGGTACCCTTAATGCATGCTGTCCCGTGGCATATTCTGGGATTGATGCTGATCCGTTGCCGCCAATCGAACGTGGACAATGTTGCCTGCGTAAAACGATTTTAACATGGATTTCACCGAATTGAACCGGTCAGTCTTGCATAGAGCGCCCGGACTAGCATAGGCAGCCCTCAGATGCCTGTCGCTCCCGGGGTTGAAAGTGTGGGGGGTGGCGCGGCTCGTTGCAATGAGTTCTGAATTAACTTGACAGTAGCTACTGGAAAGGGCTACTATGGCGGTAGAGGTGAGGGCAATGGAAATCGGAATCAAGGAAGCGAAGAACAATTTGTCCAAGCTCGTCGACGCGGTCCTGGATGGGGAAGAAGTTTTCCTGACGAATCGGGGAGCGCGGATGATACAGTTGGTTCCCGCTCCGAAGGCGGCCGATCCGAACCGGGGCCGGGGCGCATGGAAGGACAAGGCTGTCCTCTATACCGGATGGGACTCGCGGGAAGAGGATCTGCGGATTCAAGGCCTATTTGAGCCGGCCTCGGCGGCTGGCGCGAAGTGACCGTCCTGTTGGATACCAACGTGTTCATCCGATGGTTGACCGATGTACCCTTGCCCAGACGTGCCGAGCGGCTGTTACAAAAGGCGGATACGAAAATGTATTTGAGCGTCGTATCCGTCTGGGAAATCGTGATGAAGCCGCGGCTGGGAATATCAGCTTTGCAGGCGGAGGAGGCGATTCACGCGATGGGCGCCGTGCTTCTTCCCATCCGTATCCGCCATCTGGACGAGCTATCCCGGTTGGCGGTGAATGGAGATCACAAGGATCCATTCGACCGCATCCTGATCTCGCAGGCGCTTGCCGAGGGGTTCCCCCTAGTGTCGAGCGATGACCGCTTCCCGGCGTATAGGCGGCTGACCGTCCTTTGGGATTGAAAAATTGCGAATACCGATCTTAGTAACCGCCCTGGCGTCGTTTCTCTCGGCAGCGCCGGCGGAACTGCGAAAGGCCGAAGAACTTTATCGGCAAACCCGCTACCGGGAAGCATTGCAGGCCGCGCAGCCGTTTTTGAGCCAGAATGCGGAGGCGTTGCTGCTCGCCGGCCGTGCCGCTTACGGCATGGGCGACTATAAGAAGGCGACCGAATATTTGGAGAAGTTTATCCAGCGCGACCCGTCGAGTTCTGCCGGACACCACTGGCTCGGCCGGGCGTTTGGACGCCGCGCGGAAACGGGCTTTCCGCTGGCCGCGCCCGGCTACGCCTCTAAGGCGCGGCAGAACTTTGAAAAGGCGGTGGAGTTGAATGCCGCCAACGGAGAGGCATTGAACGATCTGTTCGAATACTATCTGCAAGCGCCAGGATTTCTGGGCGGCGGGTTGGACAAAGCGCAGGCGTTGTTGCCAAAGATCAAGGCGATCGATGGGGCGGAGCACGAGTTTGCGACGGCCAAACTACTGGAGGCGCGAAAGGACTTCCAGGGCGCGGAGAAACATCTGCGAAGGGCTGCGGAACTAGCGCCGAAGTCCGTGGGACGAGTTCTTGATGTCGCCCGATTTCTGGCCCGGAACGGCCGATTCCCGGAAAGTGTGACCTGGTTGGAACGGGCGGAGAAGCTCGCGCCTAAGCACCCGCAAGTCCTCTTCCAAACCGCGCAAACTTACATTGAGGCGAAACAGAATCTGCCTTCGGCGCGCGCCCTATTGCAGGAGTATTTGCAAGCGGCGCTCAATCCCGACCTGCCGCCGCGCGAAGAGGCGGAAAAGCTCTTGAAGCAAGCGCGATGAACTGGCGAGAAGTTCTCCGTTCCAGCTTGCAAGCCCTGCAGGCCAACCGCGTGCGCACGCTGCTAACCGCACTGGGACTGGTGATCGGGAACGCCTCGGTGATTCTGGTTGTCACCATTTCCCTCACCAGCCGGGACTACGTGCTGGAGCAGATTCGCGGCATCGGGTCGAACCTAATTATTGCCTACTACGAAGCCGGCAATCGCTCGGGAACGCTGGTCGAGGCCGACTTCGTCAAAATCGCCGACGTGGCGGCGGTGCGCAATGCGTTCCCGGGACGAATCAGCGCGGCGACCGGTGTGATGACTGTATTTGACCAAATGGTGATCCAGGGAAAAGTGCGGGACGTGAAGATCATCGGTTCCGACGAGCAGTACGCGCCGGTTCGGAATCTGGTAAGTGTCGCCGGCCGGTTCATGCAGTCCGACGATGTGGCGCTGCGTAACCGCGTGGCGATGTTGACGGAGAAACTCGCCATCAAACTCTACGGCAGCCAGTCGAACTCGATCGGCCAAGTGGTGAAGATTCAGGGTTTACAGTTCACGATTATCGGAACGTTTCGCGAGAAGACGGACAGTTTCGGACTGTCGGAGCTATCCACGGAAACGATACTGGTCCCGATCACGGTATTGAAATACCTGACAAGCGAGGAGCGTATTGACCCCATGTATGTGCAGGCGCGCGATCCGGGCGATGTGATTCCGTTAACTCGGCAGGTGCAGGCGATGCTCGAGTCGCGCCATCGCGCGGGCGCGAAGTACTATGTCGATAATCTGACAGGCATACTCGCCGCGGCCGAGAATATCGCATTGATCCTGACCGTTGTCCTGATCCTGGTTTCAGCCATTACGCTGTTAATCTCCGGAATCGGGATCATGAACATCATGCTGGTGACGGTGACCGAGCGGACGCGCGAGATTGGAATTCGTCTGGCGGTGGGTGCGACGCGGCGCGCCGTGCTGACGCAGTTTCTGGCGGAGGCAGTCCTAATCAGCGTGGGCGGCGGATTGCTCGGTATTCTCGTGGGCGTGGCGATACCGTGGAGCGCGGGCTACTTCGGCGGCATCGATATTCCGATCTCGCCAGTCTCAGTAGCAGTCGCGTTTTCGACGTCGTTCCTCGTCGGACTGGTGTTCGGATTGCTGCCCGCCAACCGCGCCTCGCGCATGAATCCCACGGAAGCTTTACGGTACGAATGAACCAAGATTTAACGGAAGGCCTGCGCTTTGAATTGCAGGCGGAATGCCCCGCCACCGGCGCCCGCGCCGGACTGTTGCATACGGCGCACGGAACCATTGAAACTCCCGTGTTTATGCCGGTGGGAACGCAAGGAACCGTGAAAGCGCTGACTCCCGCGCAGTTGCAGGACGACTTGGACGCCAAGATCATTCTGGCGAACACGTACCACCTCTATCTGCGCCCCGGCCATGAGCTGATTCGCGATTTCGGCGGGCTGCATGAGTACATTCGCTGGCCGCGCTCCATTCTTACCGACTCGGGCGGATTTCAAGTCTTCAGCCTCAGCAAGATCCGGAAGGTTACTGAGGAAGGCGTCGTGTTTCAATCCCATCTCGACGGCGGCAAGCACCTGTTTACGCCGGAATCGACGGTGGATGTGCAGCGGGCGCTGGGGTCGGACATCATGATGGTGCTGGACGAGTGCCTGGAATATCCGCCGCCGCCGCTGGCGGAAGTGCGCCGCTCCATGCACCGGACCATCCGGTGGGCGGCACAGGCCTTTACGCACTACCGGCGGCAGGAAACCAGGCAGGCGCTGTTTCCGATTGTGCAGGGAGCGATGTCGGCGGAGCTGCGGGTGGAATGCGCGGAAAAGCTACTGGAACTGAACGCCCCAGGCTACGCCATTGGCGGGCTTTCGGTGGGGGAACCGCGGGAAGAATCGCTCGCGATGACGGAAATAACGACGCCGCTGCTGCCGCGCGAAAAGCCGCGTTACGTGATGGGAGTTGGAAAACCGGAAGAATTAATTGAGTATGTAGCCCGTGGAGTGGATATGATGGATTGCGTCATGCCTTCCCGTAATGCCCGAAACGGGTGTCTTTTCACCTCGGAGGGCAAGGTCATTATTAAGAACTCCCGCTATCGCGATGACCGGGCTCCGCTGGACCCGGCTTGCGGCTGCTATACGTGCCTTAATTTCTCAAAATCTTATCTGCGGCATTTGTTCCTGGCGGGTGAAATCTTGTTCTCCGTACTGGGTACTCTTCATAATATGCGGCATTACCTTGACATCATGAAGCGGATCAGGCAGTCTATTTTGCTTGGGGATTTTCCTGAACTTCTTCGCGCGAACCGTGCCGCAACGGTGGTAGGACCCGAGTGACTCTCAGCCTTTTCATTGCCTCATCACCGTTAAATTCCATCATCGGCTTTCTGCCGATGGTGGCGATCTTCGGCATTTTTTACTTTCTGCTCTTCCTGCCCATGCAGCGGCAGAAGAAACAAACCGCCCAAATGTTGCAGAATCTTAAAAAGGGCGATATTGTCGTCACGAGCGGTGGATTGGTCGGGGAGGTCCTCGTGGTGACAAAAGAGGACGACACCATTGTGATCAAGGTTAAGCCCGACAACGTGAGACTCCAAGTGACGCGCGCCGCGGTCGCGTCGCTGCAAAACCCTCAAACTCCTTCCACCTAACGAATTTTTAATAAGAGCTTTACCCATGAACAGTACCCTGCGTAACAAAGCGATTTTTGTGTTGGTGATCATTCTGATCTGCCTCTACGGCATCATCGGCTTGCCCAAGAGCAAGGCTGAATTGGTGAAGAACTGGAACGACAATATCCGCCTTGGGCTTGACCTGAAGGGCGGCAGCCAGTTGGTTCTGCAGGTGCAGGCGCAGGACGCCTTTAAGGCGGAGGCCGATCAGACAATTGAACGCTTGAAAATTGAAATGCAGAAGGACGGCGTGCCCTACGCGGCGATGGATCGCAACGATCCGCAGCGGTTGGACGACGCCGAGACGATTGAGATTCAAGTAAAAGGAATCGCGGTTGACAAGGTCGCCGCATTTCGTGAAGTTGTTAATTCCCGGTTCGCTTCCTGGAATCTGAATTCGGTCTCGGGATCCGATTTCAAATTGACATACAAGCCCACTGAAGCTGGCGTTTTACGGAAAGATACGCTGGAACGATCCATCCGGACGATTGAAAACCGCATCAACGGACTCGGTTTGGCTGAGGCCACAGTGCAGCAACGCGGCGGTTCGAAGAATGAATCGGAAGTATTGGTTCAGATGCCGGGCGTTGACGATCCGGCTCGCGTAAAGGCGCTGATTTCCGCGGCGGCGATGTTGTCGATCACTGAAGTTCGCGGCGGTCCATACCCGGATCGCGCGCAGGCGCTGGCGCAGAACGGCGGCGTGCTGCCGCTGGGCACCATCCTGGAGCGCGAGAAGGCTCGCCCCGGCACACAGGGAGAGTCCTGGTGGCTGCTGGGCCGTAATGCGGTCGTCACCGGCCGCGATCTGCGCAATGCCCGTCCGTCGCAGGATGAATTCGGGAAGTGGGAAACGTCTTTCACTTTGTCGCAGGATGCGTCCAAACGGTTTGGCCGCTTTACCGAAGCCAACGTCAACAACAAGTTGGCCGTAGTCCTGGACCACAACATTTTCAGCGTCGCCACGATTCAGTCCAAGATCGAAGACTCGGGCCGCATCACCGGCATCGGGGATCAGACGTCGGCGAGCGATCTGGCTTTGACGCTTACCTCCGGTTCGTTGCCGGCGGGAATTGTCTATCTGGAAGAACGGACGGTGGGACCGTCGCTGGGGGCGGATTCGATTCGCGACGGGCTGATGGCCGGCGTTGTCGGCGTAAGCACCGTGATCCTGGTAATGCTGGTTTACTACAAGCGCGCCGGCATCAACGCCACGCTGGCTTTGATTCTGAACGGCATCATCCTGCTGGCCGCGCTCTCCTACTTCGGAGCCGTGCTGACGCTGCCGGGCATCGCCGGATTCATTCTGACCATCGGTATGGCGGTGGATTCCAACGTCCTCATTTTTGAGCGCATTCGCGAGGAACTGCGCCACGGCAAGGCGGTGATCGCCTCTGTGAATGCCGGCTTCCAAAAAGCTTTTCTGACGATTATCGATACGCACGTCACCACGGTCGTTTCGTGCGCCTTCCTGTTCGCGTTTGGTTCAACGGCGGTGAAAGGCTTTGCCCTGACGCTGACGATCGGGCTGATCGCCAATATTTTCACGGCGGTCTTCGTTTCGAAGTTCATTTTCGATTGGGAACTGTCGGGCAAACAGCAGTTGACAACCTTGAGCATCTGACCGAATTTTTGACATCGGCCGCCGGTATAGGACTTCGTCCACCGGCCCAGTACCTGCCGGTGTTTGTAAGTGGCAAGCAATTGTGATACTTTTTTTGAGATCGGGCGGGAACTAGTTGTTCGAACTTGGTGTCCAACCGTCAAGGCGACCGCTAGCAGTAATTCATGGAAATTTTCAAGAACACGAACTTCGACTTCCTAGGGAAAAAATGGCCCTTTATTATCGCCTCACTCGTACTGACAGCGGTGGGCATTGGCAGCCTGATCATGAAAGACGGACCGCGGTACGGAATTGACTTCAAGGGCGGCACGGTAACGACGGTGCGGTTCCAGAACGCGGTGAGTGAAGATCAGATCCGTGCGGCGCTTAGCGCCAAGATCCCTGGCGAAATTGTGGTGCAGCGCGACACCACCACCAACGACGTGCTGATCTCCACGGAACTGCGGGACGAGAAGGCGCTGGACGCGGCGCGCGAACTGGTCACCTCCACATTGAAAGCCAACTTTGGCGGGGAAGGCGGCGGGAAGCTCGACCTTTCCGGCGCGGGCACGGCCACAATCGCCGACCGGATTCGCGGGCCATTGGCCGCCGGGATGAACGAACAGCAGGTGCAAGACGCGGCTGCCGCCATTACATCCTTCCGCGATACGCAGAAGCGAGGCCTGCTCGGGAACATCGACTCGCTGGCCGGTGTCAATGGTGTAAGCGCCGAGGTGCTGAATGTGCTGAAACAGGAAGCGTTTGTGGCCCCCTACCAAATTCGCGGGTTCGATCTGGTGGGCCCGAAAGTCGGCGCTGAACTTCGGTCGCAGGCCTTGAACGCAACGCTGCTGGCGCTGGCCGGCATGCTGATCTACATCGCCTTCCGGTTCGAGCTTATCTACGGGTTGGCGGCGGTGATCGCCGTTTTCCACGACACCATCATTACGATCGGTCTGTTTTCGATTTTCGACAAGGAAATCTCACTCACCGTTATCGCGGCCCTACTCACCCTTGTCGGATTTTCGATGAACGACACCATCGTGGTTTTTGACCGTATCCGGGAGAACCTTCCCGCGATGCGCAAGGAGAAGTTTGACGATGTGGTTAACCTCAGCATCAACCAGACGCTGAGCCGGACGATTCTCACTTCCGGTCTAACATTCATCACCGCCGCGGCGCTGTGGATCTTCGGAGGCGCCGTCTTGAATGGCTTCTCTTTCGCCCTCGTCGTTGGCATCATTATTGGAACGTACTCTTCGATCTTCATTGCCAGTCCGATCCTAATCTGGGGGCGGAATTGGATGGAGAGCCGCCGGAACCGCACGCCGCCCTCCGTTGGAGCGTCACCGGTGGCCGCCGCCAAAGTTAAGTCCTTGAAATAGCCCTAAAGTTCGTGCCGGAGCTTCATCCGGTTGAAAGGAATGCGGAAATGTTCGAACAATCGTTCGTAGACGGAACCGGGAAAACGAATAAGCCCCTGACGGTGGCGATTTCGTTTCTGATTCAAGCCGCCCTCATTACAGTCGGCGTCATTCTCCCCATGATCTTCTTCGAAGGCCTGCAGCCGACGCAATTGGCGTCGATGCTGGTGGCGCCATCGTAGTTGTTGGCGCTCGAGCCAAGGACAACGGTGCCTGCGCCGGTCTTGGCGATGTTGGTGGTGCCGGTGCCGATGCACACATCGCCTTCCACCAGCGGGGCCAGGTTGCCGTAGCAGGGCCCGCAGCTGGGGCCGTTGACCACCGCGCCGGCGTCGACATTGCGGGTCAGCAGCTTGCCGGCGATGCGAAACCCCAACGTGCCCTCATGCCGCGCGCGCACCTCGCCGGCGTAGGTTTCGGTCGCGCCGGCCCTGGCCACGAGTGGCTGTTCGACCACGGCGGGACGCGCATTGATCTCGACGTTGGCCTCGCTGGCGCAGCCGACGAGCGCGAGAACGGCAATCACGGCTGATATACGGACGGCGATGCGCTGCATGGGTGACTCCCTGGGTCGCACGACCCCGATTAATGAACGCATCGGTATACTAATCCAACAAAACTGTACGGTCCAGTAT
>ENA-ORBV01004218-ORBV01004218.1-microbial-mat-metagenome-genome-assembly--contig:-NODE-4218-length-27874-cov-6.836601_pt1 | contig 27874 bp, 31 predicted proteins | sample MGYA00237777_ERZ505514 | MGnify/ENA primary metagenome ERZ505514 (study PRJEB26160, sample SAMN06269048) | microbial mat metagenome | isolation source: Oligotrophic lake microbial mat | place...
TACGAGATTCGCCTTAGTCTCGTGGGCTCGGAGATGTGTATAAGAGACAGGCACTGCAGTGCGCACCCAGCGAACATGTGTTTTCCAGCGGCGCGCATGAACTCAAGGGTTTCCTGTATTTGCCGCCGGGTGACGGGCCATTTCCCTGCATGGTCTACAACCATGGCAGTGGTCTGGTCGAAGGGCACGAGGACAACGCACTGCCGGGAATCGGGATTTTGCTCAACTCCTGGGGTATTGCCTGCTTTTTTCCGCATCGGCGCGGCTATGGCTTTTCTCCCGGTCCGAGTTGGCGCTCCGAATGCCCGGCCCCGGAATTCAGCCCCGAATACAACGCCCAGCTGGTGGCGCGTCTGGGCGCGGAAAGCGACGACGTGCTGGCCGCTTTCGCCTACGTTCAGGGCTTGCCAACCATCCGTTCGGACCGCATCGGCGTCATGGGATCGTCATTCGGTGGTGTCAACACGCTGCTGGCGGCCTCGCGCGAAAGCCGGTTTCGCTGTGCCGTCGAATTCGCCGGGGCGGCGATGAACTGGGACCGCAACCCCACGATTGCGGCCTTCATGGTGCAGGCAGCCCGCAAGGTACAGATGCCGATCCTGTTCGCGCAGGCCGCCAATGACTTCTCGGTTCGCCCGACCCAGGAACTCGCTGCGGCGCTGCAAGGTACATCGGTGCCGTTTTCCGCCAAGATCTATCCCGCCTTCGGACATACGCACCATGAGGGACACTTCCTGGCCGGACGTGGACCGCAGTTATGGGGACCTGACGTGCGCCGGTTCCTGGAGAAACACCTTTAAGCATGCAGGGGAGGAGCAACATGAAAGGCGTATGGCTGGAGACTCTGAGTTGGCCCGAGGCCAAAGACAAGATCGGGCTTGGATGGCCGGTAGTCGTACCCATCGGCGCCATTTCCAAGGAGCATGGCGGCCATCTGCCGCTCAATACCGACTTTCTGGTCGCTCGGGAACTGGCCAACCGCATTGCGCAAGAGCTTCCCGTCATCATCGCACCTGTCATCACCATGGGTTATTACCCTGCGTTTGTGCGTTACCCCGGTAGCCAGCATCTGCGGCCCAACACCTTCCAGGCGCTGCTCAACGACGTCTTCGACAAGCTGGTACGCGACGGCGTGCAGCATATTGCCGTCGTGAACACGGGCGTGTCGACCGAAGCGCCATTGCGCATCGTGGTCCGGGAGTTCTACGAGCGGACCGCAGTACGCATCCTGACTGCCGACATCGCTTCGCTGGGGCGTTCCAGCAAGTCCCTGATGCAACAAAAGCTCGGTGGCCACGGTGACGAGGCCGAGACGTCCATGATCATGGCAATTGCACCCCAAGCCGTGCGCATGGACCAGGCGGTTGTCGACTACGGTCATGCGCTGGCCGCGCCCAGGACCGTCTTCTACGTTCCCACGATCTTTGACGCAGATGCCGGCAGCGGCCCCGACTATTCGGTGTCCGGGGTGCGCGGCGACCCCACACTGGCCACGGTGGACAAGGGAAAGGCCATTCTTGCGGACATGGCGGGCGAATTGATCGCCGGATTGCGCGCCTCGTTCCCGGACGCGCTGGCGTAGCTGCCATGGCGAATTGGCAGGAGAGTTTCGACGTCGTGGTCGTAGGCTGCGGGTACGCCGGCGCTGTCGCGGCTATCGCCGCCCACGATGCGGGTGCACACGTGCTGGTGGTCGAAAAGATGGCCGATCCGGGCGGAATTTCGATCTGTTCGTTTGGCGGGGTGCGGGCAGCGCAGGATGCCGGCGCGGCCTTGAGCTATCTCCAGCGCACCAACGGTGGCACTGCTCCTGACAGTGTTCTGCGGGCCTTGGCCCGCGGCATGACGCAGTTGCCCAAACGCGTCGATGCCCTGGCCCGCGCGGTGGGCGCGACGACATCGCTGCGGGAGGGGCCGGCCAACTATCCGTTCGACGGCAATGGCACATTCGGCTTCGTCAATATCGAAACAGTGGCCGATTTCGACCCGACGAAGAGCTATCCCGATGTACGCGGCGCTCCGGGTGGCGTCCTGCTGTTCGAAGTGCTGTGGCGCAACCTGACCAGACGCGGCATTGCGGTGCGCACCAGCCACCGGGTCGAGCGCCTGGTCTGCGACGCGCGCGGCGCCCTGCAGGGTATTGCCGTTCGCTCCGGTCGCAGGACGGTGTCGATCCGCGCACGTCGCGGTGTCGTTTTGGCCTGTGGTGGTTTCGAAGGTGATGCGGACATGCAGCGCGCGTTCTGGCCCGAGGGCGCCGTGATGACCGCAGCGTTTCGCGGCAACACCGGCGACGGCATTCGCATGGCCCAGACCCTGGGTGCGGACCTGTGGCACATGTGGCACTACCACGGCTCCTATGGTTTTCGCCACCCCGATCCGGCCTATCCCTTCGGAATCCGCACCAAGCGCCTGCCGGACTGGCAACCGGGAACACCACTCAGAGGCGACGTGTCCATGCCCTGGATACTGCTGGACGCGCGTGGCCGCCGTTTCATGAACGAATACGACCCCTATGTGCAAGACACCGGAGCCCGTCCGTTCGCACGTTATGACCCGGTGCGCCAGCAATACGCCGCACTACCCGCCTGGCTGGTGGCGGATGCAGATGGATCGGCACTTTATCCCTTTGGCCGCCCGACTTCGCATGCGCGCAGCGTCTCCTACGACTGGAGTGCCGACAATGCCCGGGAAATCGCCCTGGGCATCCTCCGATGTGCTCCGACCGTCGCCGAACTGGCACGGGCCATCGGTGTCGCCGAAACCGCATTGACCCATTCACTGGAGCGCTGGAACGCCGCCTGCGCGGTCGGTAGCGACGCGGACTGGGATCGCCCTGACACCAGCATGATGCCAATCATCCGACCGCCGTTCGTTTTTGCGCCGGTCTGGCCGGTTGTCTCCAACACGCAGGGCGGCCCGGTCCACGACGCGGCGCAACGCATCTTGCGGCCGGACGGCTCTGCGATTGCCCGTCTATATGCCGCCGGCGAAATGGGAAGCCTGTTCGGGCACCTCTATATGTCTGGTGGCAACATCGCCGAGTGTTTTGTGGGAGGGCGTTTGGCAGGAATGGGCGCGGCACGTCAGACCCCCACATAAGCGACCGCATCTTCCCGGGCAACTGCCGTCGGCAAGCGCCAATGCCATACGCTATCGCCCCGATTGAACGTATCGTTTAGCACTCACTCCCATAGAGTGCTAGTATCAATCCATGAAACAAACGTGCAATGGAGGAAAAGCATGACCAATACCAATGGAGTTTCGAGCAATGCGCTGGCGCTGGCCAACCCGTGGGCCGTGGTGCCAGCGTTGGGCAATCTTGACGCCTATATTTCTGCGGTCAACCGGCTTCCCATGCTCACGCTGGAGCAAGAGCAGACTTTTGCGCGCCAATTCAGGGATGAAAACGACTTGCAGGCCGCTGGTAAGTTGGTGATGTCGCATCTGCGCCTGGTAGTGTCGATCGCGCGTCAGTACCTTGGTTATGGCCTGCCCCACGGCGACCTGATCCAAGAGGGAAACGTCGGTCTGATGAAAGCCGTCAAGCGCTTCGATCCCGACCAGGGCGTTCGGCTGGTGAGTTACGCCTTGCATTGGATCAAGGCCGAAATCCACGAGTACATCCTCAAAAACTGGCGCATGGTCAAGGTTGCCACAACCAAAGCGCAGCGTAAGCTGTTCTTCAACCTGCGCTCCATGAAGCAGCGCTTCAAGGCAGACGACGCTGCGGCCAATGCGGGCACGCACCGTGAGACGCTGAACGAGGATCAGATCGACGCCATGGCGGCCCAGCTCAACGTTAAACGGGAAGAGGTCATCGAGATGGAGACCCGCCTGTCCGGCGGCGACATCCTGCTCGACCCGGCGCCATCGGACGACGGTGAACAGGCATTCGGACCGATTGCCTACCTGACCGACACCAGCCATGAGCCGACCGCCATGCTCGAGTCGCGCCAGCGTGACGCCATGGCCACCGACGGCATTGCCACCGCGCTGGGCAGCCTGGATGAGCGCAGCCGGCGCATCGTCGAGCAACGGTGGCTCAACGTCAATGACGACAATTCGGGCGGCATGACGCTGCACGACCTGGCCGATGAATACGGCGTCAGTGCCGAGCGAATCCGCCAGATTGAGGTGGCGGCCATGAAAAAGATGAAGAAGGCGCTGATCGCCTACACATAAACGGGCGCGCCGGTCGCCAGACGGCGACCACGGGAATCACATCAGGACGCCTGCTTGAGCAACTGCCGGATGTCTTCCGTCAGCGGTTTGGCCCCCGTGCCATATCGAGTGTACAGACGCAACTGCCCACGCGTGTCGTACACATAACTTCCGGCCGAGTGGTCCATGGTGTAACTGGTCGCTGTGCGGCCTTCGACCTTCTTGTAGTAGACCTTGTAGTCCTTGGCCAGCGTCGCCAGCTGCTCTGGCGAGTTGGGGCGCAAGGCAACGAAGCTGGGGTCGAAGTTGCCGAGATAGGCCTTGAGCACCTCGGCCGAGTCTCGATCCGGATCCACGGTGATGAAGACGGCCTGAACGCGTTCACCGTCCTTGCCCAGTGCCTTGCGGATCTCGACCAGCTCAGTCATCGTCGTAGGGCACACGTCCGGACACTGCGTGAAACCAAAAAAAACGACGACGATCTTGCCGGCGAAATCCTTGATGCTGCGGCTCTTGCCATCCTGATCCGGCAACTGGAAATCCCGTGCGTAATCGGCGCCGGTGACGTCAATCGACACAAAAGAAGGTTTTTTGTCGAAACATCCTGACAGGAAAACAACCGAAGACACCAGCAAGCCGCTGATTGCGATGGCTCGAAGAAATCGTCTTTTACGCATGTTCTACCAGTGAAAAGAGGGGTCAAAACAGATAGTGATCCACCAGCAGCGCGGCAAACAGAAGGCTCAGGTGGTACAGCGAAAAACGGAAGGTGCGGCGCGCCAGGGCGTCAGAATATTCGCGCCACAGCCAGAATGCATGTAGGGAAAAACCCGCGCCCAATACCACCGCCGCGAAAAGATAAAACCAGCCACTCATGCCATACACGAACGGCAGCAGGCAAGCGGCGAACAGCACACCGGTATACAGCAGAATCTGCAGGCGCGTGAACTCGCTGCCGTGGGTCACCGGCAGCATCGGCAATCCGGCCTTGCGGTAGTCTTCGACGCGGTACAGCGCCAATGCCCAGAAATGTGGCGGCGTCCACAAAAAAATAATCAGGAACAGGATCATCGCCTGCGGACCGACATCGCCGGTCATTGCAGCCCAGCCCAACACCGGAGGCATGGCACCGGAAGCCCCGCCAATCACGATGTTCTGCGGCGTCAACGGTTTGAGAATGACGGTGTAAACGATCGCGTAGCCGACGAACGTCGCAAAGGTCAGCCACATCGTCAGCGGATTGACCCACCAGTACAACAGAGACGATCCCACCGCACACAACAGAGCGCAGAACAGCAAGGTCTGCGTATTGCTCAAGGTCCCACGGGCAGTCGGTCGCCAGGCCGTGCGTTTCATCTTGGCGTCGATGCGTTGCTCGACGATGCAATTGAGCGCCGCAGCGGCCGCTGCAACCAGCCAGATCCCCAGGCAAGCGATCGCCGCCAGCCGCAGGTCGGCCCACGACGGCACGCCAGGTACGGCCAGCACCATGCCGATCAGCGCGCAAAACACGATCAACTGGATGACGCGCGGTTTGGTCAGTGCCAGGAACTGCCGCAGGATTGGTACCTGTTGCCTATCCCCGGCCACGGAAGAAGACTCGGCATTCATCGGATCGATCTTACGGCTGGAAATACGGCAGGACTAAGCGCAAGCTGGCTGGCGCGGCTGCTCGATAGGCACCACGTCAGCGTCAGCACCAACGCCGACGCGCCCCCAGTGTGCAGCAATGCGGCCACCAGCGGCCAGCCAAGAACCACGTTGCCAAGCCCGGTTGCCAGTTGCAGCGCCGCAAAAAGCGCAACGGCTCGAGCCAGATTTCGCATTGCGCCAAACCGCCACAGACGCCAAGCCAGCGCGCCCAGCACGGCCAGGACCACAAAGGCCATCAAACGGTGAACATAGTGGATGCCCGTCAGGGCGGCAAACGACACATGGTCTCCAGCGCCAGTCATGCCCAGTTCGCGCCAGATCTCGAAGCCTTGAGAAAAATGCATCTCCGGCCACCAGCTGCCCTGGCAAGTCGGAAAGTCGGTACAGGCCAGGACCGCATAATTGGTGCTGACCCAGCCGCCGAGCGCCACCTGGAGCACCAGCAGAACCGTTGCGAACACCAGCAGACTACGGGTCGTGCGATCAATCTCGATGCGCTTGACACCCGCGATGAGTCGGCCCTGCTGCTCCGCTTGAACCGCGAGCATGGCCAACAACACCATTGCGCCCAGCAAATGCAGCGTGACGATCGCCGGAAACAACTTCATCGTGACCGTCAAGGCGCCGAACGCTCCTTGAATACACACCCAGACCAGGGTCGCCGTAGGCCACCACGGACTGCTTGTGCGGCCACCGGGGACCCGGCGCAGGTGTTGTCGCCAGCCCAGTATGGTCAGCACCAGGATCAGCGCGCCAACTCCGGTTGCCATGTAACGGTGCACCATTTCTATCCAGGCCTTGCTGTGGGTCACCGGTCCGTTGGGCATTGCAGCCTGCGCGGCGCCAATCTCGGCCTTGGCGCCAAACGGCGTTGCATTGCCATAACACCCTGGCCAGTCAGGGCAACCCAATCCGGAATCGGACAGGCGGGTAAACGCACCGAACAAGACCAGGTCAAACGTCAGAAATAGCGTAAGCACCGTCGCGGCGCGCAACCAGTTGCGCCGATGGTCATGTCGGGTTCGCAATGCGAGGTAGGCCAATGCCAATGCGGCCAGCACAAGGCCACCGAGCATCACCTGGGCGATCGGCGCAAGGTCGACAAGTGACGGCGACATCAACGGCGCCCCGACAGAAAACGGCATCCGGACGTCACTTGCGTGCTGCCCGGCCGTTGCGAACGTACTGGCGCCCCTGCGGGGACATCGAACGAAGTGAGCGTGGGGGCTGTTTCATTTCAGCGCCCCGCGTTGTCCCAGGATGCACTGGCGCGAAGCACGCGCTCTATATCCCGTTTGGCCTTGGCGGCGCCGGCCGGATCGAGGTCGGCCGGAAAACGCAGCATCCAGTTCCCCAGCGGGTCGACCAGATAGAGGTGCTCTGGCAGTGCACGCCCCGTGTCGGCGCTCAGCCATTGCGCGAGTGCTGCCCCAGGAACTTGCAGTACGGTCGAGTCCTTGAGCGCCGGCGACAAAACGTCCGACGGCGCCACAGCGTCATTGACCAGCCAGACGCGATCGACACGGTCTTTTTCCTTGCCTAGACTCTCCCGTATCTGGCGCTGCAAGTACAGGTGCTGCTGGCACCTGGCATCACACCCCCCGCCCGCGACGCTGACAAGCAACCACTGGCCCTTGAGTTCACGCAGATTGCGTTTGGCACCATCGAGCGAGGCGCCGATCAGGTCAGGCAAAGGCCGCTGCGGTTCGATCAGCGTCCCAAAAACCCGCCTAGCATCCGGACGCACCACGTAGTAGGTGATATATGAGGCGACCACCGGCGTGGCGCACAGTGCCAGCACCAGCAACATCTTCCAGCGACCGACACGGGTGCGCCTGGCCGTGACGCCCGCCTCTCCCGGCGTCGGCAAGGCGTGTACGGTCAGCCCCAGTGGCTGGTCGAGCCGGGCCGAACGGTAGGGGTCAACGGGGGTGGAAGATGCGTCGGACAATTTGAAACCAGATATAAAGGCCTGCAATCAGGCCGCACAACGCAAACCATTGGAATGCGTAGCCGTAGTGCTTTTCAACACCCGTGTTGACGGATGGCCACTCGCGCCCCAGGCCATCACCTGAGGCTCCGGATTGCAGGACCGAGTACCCGGACAGAGGCACCGCAATCTCCAGCGCAAAACCGGGCAAATCCAGATTTTGCCGGATGTGGCCGAGCTTCGACGCGCCGAGCTCGTAAAGTTTGGCTGGCGCAGGGGCGATTCTCCCCTCAATCACGACACTGCCGGCGGCGGTTTGCAGCGCCGGTAGAGCCGTCCGGTCGACAAAACTGCGCTGGACCCAACCACGCTGAATCACCACTGCCAGGTCTGAGCCGTCCAGTTTGAGCGGAGTCAGGACAAAAAAGCCGGGTTTGCCCGCCATTTGCCGGTTGTCCAGATACACGGTCTTGTCCGCGAGCCAATGGCCGCGCAGCGTGACCCGCCGATGCGCCAGATCGACACCCGGCAGGGCCGCAAGCACATCCTGATTGCCCAGCGCCGGCAACCGCTGGCGCGAGTCGATATCCGATTGCAATGTGTGTTTCTGGTCGGCGCGGGATAATTGCCACAATCCCAATCGCAGTGTCAGCATGCCCGCCAGCAACGCAGAGAGCGAGATCAGCCAAAAGCGCCTCTTCAGCCGTCTTGTCGCCACTGCAGAATCCCCCACCACCATGATGTACCTCGTCTTGTTCGCGTTTCTGGCCATCGTCGGCAGCCTCGGCGCTGCCCTTTATTTCATGATGCAGGATGGCCGCAATGGCGCAGCCAAGACCAATCACATGGCCAGGGCGTTGGCAGTGCGGGTCGGCCTGTCGATCCTGCTGTTCGCCTGTGTTCTGATCGCCTGGAAGCTGGGCTATATCCAGCCAACCGGTATTCCAGCCGGCAAATGAAACAGGCCGCGTCGCGGCCTGTTTCGCAGAGCGTGGCGGCTGGCTCAGAGCCAGTAGACCAGGATGTACAAGCCCAGCCACACCACGTCGACAAAGTGCCAATACCAGGCTGCGCCTTCAAACCCGAAGTGCCTTTGCGCAGTGAAGTGGCCTTTTTGCAGGCGCAAGGTGATGAACAACAACATCAACATGCCCACCAAAACGTGGAAGCCGTGAAAACCGGTCAGCATGTAAAAGGTCGAACCATACGCGCCGGATGACAGCTTGAGATTGAGATCGTTGTAGGCATGGGAATATTCATACCCTTGCACGCCCAGGAAGGTCACTCCCAGCAGAACCGTGATCCACATGAACCCGATCGTCTTGCTGCGCTTGCCGGCCTGCAAGGCATGGTGGGCAATGGTCAATGTCACGCCCGAACTCAGAAGCAACGCAGTGTTGATGGTGGGCAGCCAGAACGGGCCCATGGTCTGAAACGGCTCGACGGTGCCCGCTGGCGACGCAGTGGCTCCGGCCACCACACTTGGCCAGACCGCTTTGAAGTCGGGCCAGAGCAACGCATTTTCGGCGCCACCGAGTGCCGGCACCGAGTGCACACGGACCCACCACAAGGCTGTGAAGAACGCGCCGAAGAACATCACCTCGGAGAAGATGAACCAACTCATGCTCCAGCGGAACGACAGGTCCACTTTGTGGCCGTAAGAGCCACCCTCGCTTTCGGAGACGGCGTCGCGGAACCAGCGGAAAAGTGTCACGAACAACCACACGAACCCGAAATACAGCGAATATTGTCCCCAGGCAACACCATTGATCCACTGGCCGGCGCCAAAAAAGATGAAAAACAGGCCGATCGCCGCCATGACCGGGTGGCTCGACGGAGGGGGTACAAAGTAGTACGGCGTAGCGCCATGCGATGTAGAACTCATTTCTCTGCTCCAGGCTCTCAATACAAGATTCAACTCAGTGCACTCGTATGACGGCTAAGTCCGCACGACGAGGTTCACCAAAACGATCAAACCGGCAACCAGCAGGACAACGCCTACAAAACCCGCCACGACGATGTGGATAGGGTTGATCCTGGGTGTTTCCTGGTCGTGGTCGACGCGTTTGCGGATGCCCAGGAACGACCAGGCAATGGTTTTGGCCGTGTCGACCACCGACATCCGCGGGGCAGCATGCGGTGGCGTCGCCGCCGACGGCCCTCCCAGTGGGGCCGGTTCGGGCAGATCGGGCACTTTCAAGTCACTCATGTGCCGGCCTTGGGCAAGTTAGGCAAGTTAGGCAAGTCCGCCGCGGCCGTCGGCCCACTGGGAGCCGGCGGCACCGAACCCCCGACTTCGAAAAACGTATAGGACAAGGTGATGGTCTTGACGTCCCGCGAGAGCTTGGGGTCGATGACAAAGGCGACCGGCCAGGATTTCTTCTCGCCGGGATCCAGCGTGTACTGGGTGAAGCAAAAACACTCGATCTTGTTGAAATAGGCCCCGGCCTGGCGTGGCGCGTAACTGGGTATGGCTTGCGCGGCCATGCGCCGATTCTGTGAATTCACAAATTCGTAGACCACCGTCGTCAATTCGCCGGGGTGTACCTGCATCGAACTGCGCTCGGGCTTGAATGACCACGGTCCACGCGAATTGGCATCGAACTCCACGGTAATCGTGCGACTGGTATCGATCTGGGAATTGGCAGACGCACTCGACGTTGCACCCGGGATGTTGCGATCGCCCAATGCCAGCACATTGATGCCGGTAATGTCGCAAATGGCGTTGTAGATCGGCCCGAGCGCATAACCGAAGCCCAGCATGGCAACCGCCACGACGATCAGCTTGCGGGCCATGCTCAGGTTCTGGTAACGCAAACGCATAAATTAACCGCCTAAAAATGCCATCTTGGCAAAAATGCCGAGCATGAACACGACCGCCACCGACGCCAGAATCAGCGCCAGACGCAGATTGGCCTTTTTTTGCTCGGGGGTCATGGTGTTCAGATCCGCACTACTTTCGGTTCTGTATCAGCCCAGCACCTTGGTTGCCGTGGCGTCGAGTTTGGGCGGATTCTCGAAGGTATGGAAAGGCGCCGGAGACGGCACTTCCCATTCCAAACCTTCTGCACCTTCCCATGGCTTCTGCCCTGCCTTTTCGCCCTGACCCCTCATGCAAGGCAGCACGATGAAAAAGAAGAAATAGACCTGGGCAATACCAAACGCAAATCCGCCCACCGACGCAACGGCGTTGAAGTCGGCGAACTGCATCGGGTAGTCGGCATAGCGGCGCGGCATGCCGGCCAAGCCCAGGAAGTGCATCGGGAAGAAGGTGACGTTGAAAGCGATCAGCGACCACCAGAAATGGATCTTGCCGCGGGTTTCGTTGTACATCACGCCCGTCCACTTGGGCATCCAGTAATAGACACCGGAGAACATCGCATACAACGAACCGGCTACCAGCACGTAGTGGAAGTGCGCCACAACGTAATACGTGTCCTGCAACTGGATATCGATCGGCGCCACGGCCAGGATGAGACCGGTGAAGCCACCCATCGTGAACACGAAGATGAAACCGACCGCGAACAGCATCGGCGTCTCAAAAGTCATGGAGCCCTGCCACATCGTGGCGATCCAGTTGAAGATCTTCACCGCCGTCGGCACCGCGATCAGCATGGTGGCGTACATGAAGAACAACTGCCCGGTCACCGGCATGCCGGTCGTGAACATGTGGTGCGCCCAGACCACGAAACTCAGGATCGCGATACTGGAGGTCGCGTACACCATCGAGGTGTAGCCGAACAGGCGCTTGCGGGAGAAGGCCGGAACCACCTGGCTGATGATGCCGAAGGCCGGCAAGATCATGATGTAGACCTCGGGGTGACCGAAGAACCAGAAAATATGTTGGTACATGACCGGGTCGCCACCACCACCCGGATTGAAAAAGCTGGTGCCGAAATGGCGGTCGGTCAGCGTCATCGTGATGGCACCGGCAAGCACCGGCATCACGGCGATCAGCAGATAGGCGGTGATCAGCCAGGTCCACGCGAACATCGGCATTTTCATCAGCGTCATGCCAGGGGCGCGCATGTTCAGGATGGTGACGATGATGTTGATCGACCCCATGATCGAGCTGGCACCCAGAATGTGCAGCGCGAAGATGGCGACATCCATGCTCGGGCCCATCTGCAGGGTCAACGGAGCATACAGCGTCCAGCCAGCGGCCGGCGCGCCACCAGGCATGAAGAACGAGCCGACAACCATCAGGGCGGCGGGAATAAGCAACCAGAAACTGAAGTTGTTCATGCGCGCGAACGCCATGTCGGATGCTCCGACCTGCAGCGGAATCATCCAGTTCGCGAAGCCCACGAAGCCCGGCATGATGGCGCCGAACACCATGATGATGCCGTGCATGGTGGTGAGCTGGTTGAACAGCTCCGGATTGACCAGTTGCAGTCCCGGCTGAAACAGTTCGATGCGGATCAGCAGCGCCAATACGCCGCCGACCATCAGCATAGTGAAGGCGAACAGCAGATACAGCGTGCCGATGTCCTTGTGGTTGGTCGCATAAACCCAGCGCCGCCAACCCGTCGGGGCATGGTGCTCATGGTGATCGTCGTGGGCGTGACCGTGCTGGTCGAGTACTGCGCTCATGCTCAATTCCTTGTCGATTCTCTAATCTCTGTCACTTGCAAATCACACATGCCTACTGGCGCGCGCTCTTGACGTCGGCGGGCTGCACCAACTGCCCGGTTTTGTTGGACCAGTTGTTCTTGGTGAATGTGATCACGGCCGCCAGATCGGTGTCGCTGAGTTGCTTCCAGGCCGGCATTGCGCCGTTGTTCTGGCCGTTGAGCAAAACAGCAATCTCCTTCGACTTGTCGGCGTCGAGCACGACGGCCGCACCATCGAGCGCCTTGATCGGGCCCGCACCCTTGCCGTTGGCCTGATGGCAGGCGGCACAGTTTGCTGCGTATACCTTCTCACCGCGCTTGCTTATGTCTTCGAGGGTCCACACGCGACTCGGATCATCGGCCTTGGCCGCGAGTTTCTTCATCTCGCCGTCGACCCACTTGGAATAGTCTGCTGCCGATACGACTTTCACGTGGATCGGCATGTAGGCATGCTCCTTGCCGCACAACTCGACACATTGACCGTAGTAGTCGCCGATCTTCTCGGCACGGAACCATGTGTCGCGCACGAACCCAGGTATGGCGTCCTGTTTGATACCGAACGACGGCACCATGAACGAATGGATGACATCGGCGGCGGTGGTGATGATGCGCACCTTCTTGTCGACCGGCACCACCAGTGGATTGTCGACCTTGAGCAGATAGTTGTCGACCACCTCGCCGGCCTTGGGGCCACCGGCGTCGGACATGGCACGGTGCTTGCGGTCGAGCGCCGACAGGAATCCGATGCCTTCGCCCTCACCCTTGAGGTAGTCATAGCCCCATTTCCACTGCATGCCGGTCACCTTGATGGTGAGATCGGCATTGGTAGTGTCCTTCATCGCCACGATGACCTTGGTGGCGGGCAGCGCCATCAGGATCACGATCACGAATGGAATGACCGTCCAGATGATCTCGACCGTGACCGACTCATGAAAGGTGGCCGCCTTGTGGCCGACCGACTTGCGGTGTTTCCAGATCGAATAAAACATGACCCCAAATACGGCCAGGAAGATGACCGTGCAGACAATCAACATGAACCAATGCAACCACGCCATGTCCGCAGCGATACGCGTGACCGGAGGGTGCAGATTTAGCTGATTGACGGCCGGACCGCCAGGCAGGTCATTCACTGCATGGGCCATGGACAAAGCCGCAGAACCGAACCAGGCGACCATCGGCAAAGCCAGAGAAGCCAATTTGCCCAAAATGCTCTTCATCATGATCACTTCTTCTTTGCCTCAATCAAATTTGCGCCATAGGCGCGGCGCATGCCGTCACGCACCACGCAAGGCCATCCTGATTTCACGCGCCAGCACCGGACGCAGCTCAGGGCGCACGAACCGCCCCACAAGCACTGTCCGCCCCTGGCCAGACAGCGCGATCAACGAACTGTCCGCCGCGCCGGGTTCGACCCTCACCCACTCGCGCCGGAACTCGCAACGCCGCAATTTGCCGCCGATCTCCTGTTCAATCACCAGTTGCTGCCCCGCCAGGTGTATCGTTTCACCGTCACTGGCGTGCCGCGCGTAGACGATGAACGCGATGCCAACCGCGATCAACTCAAGCCACGCAATGGGCAAGATCAGTTTGGCACCCTGAACCCAGAACACCAGACCTATAGCCAGCGACACAAAACACAGCGACAGGTAAATCCAGCCGAGCTGGCGCGGTGTGATCGAACAGTTACGGCGCAGGAACCACTGAAAGTTCTGCCCCTGTACCGTCGCAAATCGAAAAACCGGATTCATCACGTTGCCGTTTAACCAACGCCGCACCGCATACATGCGGCAAGGCGTTACAGACGGGAAAATGCCCCTTGTTTCAACCGGCATTGTAGCTTGACCAAGCCATGCACCCGGATATGAAGCGTCACCACTACCCACGTCACCGAATGCGGCCTGGATCGGCCTTGCCCTGTTGCAATACCCGGCGCATTTCGTCCAGTGTCAGCACCGTTTCGCCCTTCACGGTCAGTCGCGGATGCGGCTTCAAGGCGTGGCCATAAGTGACCTCGAATGTCAGCGCCAAAGGCGCCCCTCGCCCAGCACCCGACCGCAAGGAATCGAGTCCGTCGCGCAAACGGCGGTGCCAGGCGCGACCGCGCAGCGCCGAAAATCGCTGCAGATGCAGGTTTCGCCCCAACTCCCGCAACTCGGCCAGCAGCCGTTCAGGGGAGTCGAACGTCAAAGTCACGCGCTCCATGTCCATCACCGGTTCGGCATAACCGGCGCGCACCAGCATGTCACCCCAGTCGTGCATGTCGGTGAATTCGTGGGCAGGCGCCGGCCAGCCCAGCGACCGGTACAGGCCACGCAGTTCGACCAGCGTATCGGGTCCGAGGCAGGAAAACATCAGGAACCCGTCCGCCGACAACATGCGGTGCCAGCTCTGAAGCAAGGCCTTGGGATCGGCCGCCATATGCAATGCCATGTTGGCCCACACCATTTCCACAGCCCCGTCCGGCGGCAACCCGAAGCGGGTCGGCGCACCCAGCCAGCGACCGGGCTGCCACCACGGCTCGCGCAGCGCGGATTCCGTGGCGCGGGCCCGCTGCGGGACGGAATCTGCGACCCAGCATGGCGCAGCGCCATAACGCCGTGCCACGGCCGCATGCGCCTGGAGTCCGCCCCGCAGCGGTTCCCAGTCGACCCAGGCCTTTGGCCGCATGCGTATCCACTGCAAACGCTCCTGCATGCGCCGGCCGATCTCTTCATGCAGCCAGGGTGCGGTGGCCTGCGCATGTTGTGCCCAGCGTGCCGCAGCGCGTGGATCAATTGTGGGAGGAAGGTCGTCGGACATGGGACTGGCGCCGTGGGCAAAGGGATATATTGGCCCGATGATTCGCGCCCTGCTTTGGAGCATAGCCGACCGCGTTCCGAGCCAATGCGCAGCATGCGGCGGCTGGCCCGCGGAACCGGTCTGCGAAGCTTGCGTCGACCAATTTGCCCAACCGCTCCAGCGATGCCGCACCTGCGCCGTGCCGGTTGCACCTGGCATCGTCCAATGCGGCGCGTGTATGCGCTCGCCGCCACCCGTCGACGCTTGCCTTGCCGCCGTCACCTACGCCTATCCCTGGTCAGGGCTGATTGTGCAGTTCAAGTTTCGGGGCCGCGCGGGCTGGTCGCGGGCCTTTGCCGGTTTGCTGCGCAGCACACCGTGGGTCGAGCCGGCATTGGAGCAGGCGAACCTGGTCTTGCCGATGCCCCTGTCGGCCCAACGCTTGCGCTCACGCGGCTTCAACCAGGCCTTGGAGCTGGCACGCCAGCTCGCCCCGGACAAGACCGACGCCACGCTGCTGCTGCGTATCCTGGACACCCCGCCCCAAAGTACACTGCCGCGCGCCGAGCGGCTACGCAACGTGCGCCATGCGTTTGCCATCGAACCGCTGCGCGCCGGCGTGCTGGCTGGCGCCCGGGTCGTATTGGTCGACGATGTCATGACCAGCGGAGCATCGATCCATGCGGTTGCGGCGACACTGCGCCAGGCCGGTGCGGCACATGTCACGGCGATCGTCCTGGCCCGCGCGGAGCTGGCAGGCGATTCGGCAATCTAAGCGGCGTCCCTTGGACTGACGGCAGCGCATCGGGCCAACCGCCGTGAACACGACAATCGGCGCCATGTTTCATATCGTTCTGGTTGAACCGGAAATCCCGCCCAACACGGGCAACATCATCCGGCTTGCCGCCAACACCGGCTGCAGCCTGCACCTGGTCGAGCCGCTCGGGTTTTCGCTCGACGACAAACAGCTGCGCCGTGCCGGGCTCGACTACCACGAATATGCGCCCTTGCGCCGCCACGCCAGCTTCGCGGCGCTCCTGCGCGACGCGCAACCGGCACCGTCACGCATGTTTGCGCTCAGCACGCGGGGTACGCACAGCCCCTACAGCCAGGCCTTCAGGCCGGGAGACTGGCTCGTGTTCGGTTCGGAGACAAGGGGCTTGCCGCCCGAGTTGCTAGAGACTTTCCCGCCGGACCAATGCCTGCGCCTGCCGATGCGCGACGGTCAACGCAGCCTGAACCTGTCCAACGCAGTGGCCGTGACCGTATTCGAGGCCTGGCGCCAGATCGGCTTCCCCACCCTTTGACGAACGGGGCAGGTGCCGACCGCAGCGCCGTCAGGGGTACCGACGCACCACGGCCTGCGCAACACAGGCCGGTTTGCTTGCACCCTGCTTTTCGACCACGACGTCCCAGACCATCTGTACGCCGTGGTTGTCGATCGGCTCGCTGGATACCAGGCTCAGACGTGCCCGCAATTGGCTTCCAACGGGTACCGGCGCCATGAATCGCACCTTGTTCAAGCCATAGTTCACACCCATGGCCGAATCGACCACATGCAGCGCCGACTCGAAAAATCGCGGCAGCATCGACAAGGTCAGGTACCCGTGGGCAATCGGCGCACCAAATGGCCCCGCCGTGGCCCGTTCCACGTCCACGTGGATCCACTGGTGGTCCCCCGTCGCCTGCGCGAACAGGTTGACCTGCTCCTGGGTGATGCCTATCCAGTCGCTGACGGCGACCTCCTGGCCCACCAGGGCGCTCAGCTCCGGCAGGGTTTGAATCGTCCTCATGCGTTTCTTTTCATTCCGGTTGGGTTGATCGGGCCGAGCGGGCTACTCGTCGAGCCAGCGGCAGATCGGTTGCCACTGCTCGAGGTCCCGCTCGAACCGCCCGGAAGACATATCGAACAAGGTCAGTCCATGGGCGGCGAGATGGACGTAATTCTGGGTGTCGCGCAAATACGTCAACACCGGCAGGTCCAGGGTGTCGACGAAGCTGTGCAGCTTGTCGGCGGCGATGGTGCGCGCATCGACCCGCATGCCCACCAGCGCAATCTTGCTCTTGTCGGTGTGTTTGTTGGCCGCCAGCTCATCGAGAAATGCCCGCGTCGCAAAGATGTCGAAGATGCTGGGCTGCACCGGCACGATGACCTTGTCGGCCATTTTCATGACGTCCTTGAAGCGCCAACCGTGCAAGCCGGCCGGGGTATCGACCACCACATGGGTCGTGCCGCGCGGAGGCTTGGCTATCAGATCGGCATGGATATCCCAGGTCTGGATCGGACGGGCCGCCGGGGACCGCAGACTCAGCCACAAGCGCGACGACTGCTGGCGATCCGCGTCGCCCAGCATCACGGCATGGCCACACGACGCAAAATACCCGGCGATGTGGGTGGCCAGCGTGGACTTGCCCACGCCGCCCTTGGGATTGGCAACAACAACCACTGGCATAGTGATGACTCCGGCGACTTCGACTTTGCGCTATGTTAGCGGCATGCCGGGCGCCGGCCCGATTTTCAGACCCACATCCCGATACCGCCGACCGGAGCGCCCCGGTCCTGCCCTACCGACATGGAACATACACCGGCCTGGCTCATCAACAGCTTCATCTACCTGAGCGCGGCCGTCATCGCAGTGCCGCTGTCCAAGGCGCTGGGCCTGGGCGCGATCATCGGCTACCTCGCCGCCGGCATGGCCATCGGACCATGGGGCCTGGGTCTGGTCACGAATGTGCAGGACATCCTGCACTTCGCCGAATTCGGCGTCGTGTTGATGTTGTTCCTGGTCGGGCTTGAACTCGAACCCAGGCGCTTGTGGAGCATGCGCAGGCCGATCTTCGGCTGGGGCAGCGTGCAGGTGCTGGGCTGCGCTGCGGCGCTGGCGGCGGTCGCCATGCTGTTCGGGGTGGGCTGGAAGCTGGCCCTGGTGGCTTCGCTCGGTCTGGCACTGTCGAGCACTGCGATCGCGCTGCAGGTGATGGCCGAACGTAACCTGATGCCCACCAGCAGCGGGCGAGCGGCCTTCTCGATCCTGCTGTTCCAGGACGTCGCCGCGATCCCGATCCTCGCGCTGATGCCGCTGCTGGCCGCCGGCGTGATCGACGGTGGCCGCGACGCGACCGGCCATCCTGCGCTGGAGGCGGCCCGCATCGTCGGTGTCATCGCAGGCATCGTGCTCGGCGGGCGCCTGCTGCTGCGCCCGCTGTTTCGCTGGATCGCGCGCTCGCGCACGCCCGAGATCTTCACCGCAGCATCGCTGCTGCTGGTGGTGGGTATTGCCGGACTGATGCAACTGGTCGGATTGTCGATGGCGCTGGGCGCGTTCCTGGCCGGCGTGTTGTTGGCCGAGAGCGAATACCGGCGCGAACTGGAAACCGACATCGAGCCATTCAAGGGCCTGTTGCTGGGGTTGTTCTTCATCGCCGTGGGCATGAGCATCGATTTCGGGGTGTTGCTGGCTTCCCCTGGGCTGATGGCTGCCATCGTGGTCGGTTTCCTGCTGCTCAAGGGTGTGGTGATCTTCACATTGGCCACCCAGATGGAGCTGCCATTCCAGGACCGGCCGGTGTTCACGCTGCTGCTCGCGCAAGGCGGCGAATTCGCGTTCGTGGTGTTCCAGGCTGCGGCTGGCGCGCGGGTGTTCGACACCCAGACCGCGTCCTTGCTGATAGGCGCCGTGGCGGTCTCGATGCTGGTGTCGCCGCTGCTGCTGGTGGCCACCGACAAATGGCTGCTGCCCCGCTTCGCCCGTCGGCGCCAGGCCACGACCCTGAAGGAAATCGCGGAGGAGCAGGATGCGCCGGTGCTGATCGCCGGATTCGGGCGCTACGGCCAGATCGTCGGGCGCATGATGCTGGCCGAAGGCGTGGCCTGCACCGTGCTTGAGCACGACGCCGAGATGGTCGAGGCAGCGCGCAGTTTCGGCTACCTGGTGTTCTACGGCGACGCGTCGCGGCTCGACCTGCTGCGCACGGCCGGCGCCGGGCGCGCCCGCGTCATGATGGTGGCGGTCGACGATGTAGAACAATCGCTGGCCATTGTCGACCTGGTACAGGCGCATTTCCCGAACCTGCAGATCGTCGCCCGCGCGCGCGACGTCACGCACTGGAACCAGTTGCGCGACCGCAATGTGCAGCTGGTGCAACGCGAACTGTTCGAGTCGAGCCTGCGCAGCGGGCGCAGCGTGCTCGAGTTGCTGGGCCACAGCCCCGAGGAAGCCGATGCCAACGCACGGCGATTTCGCGCGCACAACCTCGAACTGTTCGAGCAGATGTACCCGCACTACAAGGACCGCGCCAAGATGATCGCGGTCGCCAAGCAGGGCCGCCAGCAATTGGAGTCCCAGATGGCGCAGGAACGGCTGGATCGGACGCGGCGCAAGCCCGAAGCCCGGGACGATCAGGCGGCTGCGCCCGACTGAGAGGCTGAGAGCCCGAGCCCGGACTCACGTCACCACATCCGCGCTCAAACCCGCTCCAGCACCAGCGCAATACCCTGACCGACGCCAATACACATGGTGCACAAGGCATAACGCCCGCCGGTGCGCACCAGCTGGTTCACCGCCGTCGTTGCCAGGCGGGCGCCCGATGCGCCCAGCGGATGGCCCAGTGCGATGGCGCCACCGTTGGGGTTGACGCGCGGATCGTCGTCCTGCAGACCGAGCAGACGCAGCACCGCCAAACCCTGGGCCGCAAATGCCTCGTTCAGTTCGATCACGGCCATCTGATTGATCGTCAGACCGGTCAACGCCAGCACCTTCTGGCTGGCCGGCGCCGGGCCAATACCCATGACGCGCGGCGCGACGCCGGCCGTTGCCATGCCGACCACCCGCGCCCGGGGCGTCAGGCCGTGTCTGGCCGCGCTGGCCTCGTCAGCCAGCAACAAGGCACAGGCGCCGTCATTGACGCCGCTGGCATTGCCCGCGGTCACCGTGCCGTCCGCACGTACCACGCCCTTGAGCCGGGCCAGCGACTCCATGCTGGTCTCGCGAGGATGCTCGTCCTTCGTCACGATGATCGGGTCGCCCTTCTTCTGCGCGATCGTGACCGGCGTGATTTCGGCATCAAAGTACCCCGACTGCTGGGATGCCACCGCCTTGAGCTGGCTGGACAGCGCCATCCGATCCTGCGCCTCGCGGTCGATCTTGTAATCGGTGGCGACGTTTTCCGCCGTCTCGGGCATCGAGTCGACGCCGTACTTCTCCTTCATCAGCCGATTGACGAAACGCCAGCCGATAGTGGTGTCGTACACCGCGTTGTTGCGGCCGAACGCGGTGTCCGACTTGGGCATCACGAACGGGGCCCGGCTCATGCTCTCGACGCCACCGGCGATCATCAGCCCGGCCTCGCCGGCCCGGATCGCCCGGGCGGCGGAGCCCACGGCGTCCAGGCCGGAGCCGCACAAACGGTTGATGGTGGCCCCCGGCACGTCCATCGGCAGGCCCGCCAACAGGCTGGCCATGCGGGCCACGTTGCGGTTGTCTTCGCCGGCCTGGTTGGCGCAGCCGTACAACACGTCGGTGACCGCAGCCCAATCCACACCGGGATTGCGCGCCATCAGCGCCTTGATCGGGATGGCGCCCAGGTCGTCGGTGCGCACGCTGCAGAGCGCGCCACCGTAGCGGCCAAAGGGGGTACGGATGGCGTCACAGATGAATGCGTGGTGTGTCATGGTAATGGGGGGGAGTTGCAAAAAGGAGTAGCGCCTGGCGCGATGGCCAACTGTAGCGCGCCGCTACGGCGCCACGTTGCACGACGCGGCCTGGGCGGGATCAGGACGTCGCGGCGATCGGCAGGCCGACCAGGCGTTCGAGTTCGGCATGCTCCAGGCCTGCCACCTTGTCGATCAGACGCAGGCCTTGCGCGGTGCAGCCCAGGGTGGCGTATTCGGTGTAGATGCGCTTGACGCAGGCGATGCCGGTCAACGGGTAACTGCAATGCGCCACCACCTTGCTGTCGCCCTTTCGGCTCAGCAGATCCATCATGACCCAGGTCTGCTTGGCGCCGATGGCCAGATCCATCGCACCACCGACCGCTGGGATCGCGTCCGGCTCGCCGGTGTGCCAGTTGGCCAGGTCGCCGGTCGCGGAGACCTGGAATGCGCCCAGCACGCAGATATCGAGGTGGCCGCCGCGCATCATCGCGAAGCTGTCGGCGTGGTGGAAATAGCACCCGCCGGGCAAAAGGCTCACCGGCTGTTTTCCGGCGTTGATCAGATCGTAATCTTCGGCGCCCGTCTTAGGCGCCGGCCCCATGCCCAGGATGCCGTTCTCGCTGTGCAGGATGACCTCGATGCCGGCGGGCAGATGGTTCGCAACCAGGGTCGGCATGCCGATTCCGAGGTTGACGTACGCGCCGTCATGGATGTCGCGCGCCACCCGTGCGGCAATCTCGTTGCGCGATCGCAGTTCGTACGCCATGACATGCTCCTCAGACGCTTTGCCGGGCACCGCCGGCCAACGTGGCCGACCGCGCGACCTGCACGATCTTGCTGACAAAAATGCCCGGCGTGACGACGGCTTCCGGGTCCAGTGCGCCCAGCGCCACGATCGAATGGACCGTGGCGACGGTTCGCCGTGCCGCCATGGCCATCACCGGCCCGAAGTTGCGCGCCGCCTTGCGGTAGGTGAGATTGCCCCAGCGGTCACCGGTTTCAGCCCGGATCAGCGCCAGGTCGGCATGGATCGGATACTCAAGCACATACTGACGGCCATTGATTTCGCGCGTTTCCTTGCCTGCTGCCAGCTCGGTACCGAATGCCGTCGGACAAAAAAAGGCGCCGATTCCGGCCCCGGCCGCTCGCAGTCGCTCGGCCAGGTTACCCTGCGGCACCAACTCAAGCTCGATCTTGCCCGACCGGTACAGACCATCGAAGACCTGTGAGTCGGTCTGACGCGGAAAACTGCAGATGATCTTGCGCACCCTGCCGGCCTTGAGCAACGCGGCCAAACCGGTCTCGCCGTTGCCGGCGTTGTTGTTGACAATGGTCAGGTCGCGCGCGCCCTGCGCTATCAGGCCGTCGACCAATTCATTTGGAATGCCGGCGGTGCCGAACCCGCCCACCAGGACGGTTGCGCCATCGGGCACTGTGCCCAGCGCCTGTTCCACGGATGACGCCACTTTGTCGATCATGTTGTCCCTCGTTCCATCTGGATTGTCCGGCGCATGGCGACCCGGTGCCCCAGCACGTGACGGGCACAATAACGGCCATGCTGATACAACCCTCTCAAGCCGACGTTCGCACGTTTTTTTGCACCGTATACGCCAGGGCACGTGCGGGTGAGCCGCTCGATGCAATGCAGACCATCGCCAGCGGCTGGATCGACGAGCATCCCGAGTACCACACCGTGCTGGCAGACCAGGACGCGGCATTGCGCGCCATGTTTGACCCGGCCCAGGGTGAGTCGAATCCGTTTTTGCATCTGTCGATGCACCTGTCCGTCAGCGAACAGTGCTCGATCAACCAGCCGCGGGGTATTCGCCAGGCCGTCGAGTTGCTGACCCACCGTCATAACTCGCTCCATGATGCCCACCACGCGACGATGGAGTGCCTGGGAACCATGATCTGGGAAAGCCAGCGCGCCGGCCGTCCGCCGGACGGCGAGGCATATATCGCCTGCGTGCAAATGCATACGACACGGCTCTGAGGCAACACGGCGCCCCAAGCGGCCCGCAATTACTTGAACTTGGCCTGGGGCACGGTCTGCAACTCACTCGGCAGGGAATGCACAAACCCGGCCAGCACTTTCAGTTCGGCATTGGTGAACTGCTTGGCGATGCCGGCCATGACACCATTGGAACGGCCCCAGGTTGATCGCCCCTCGGTCTTGTACGACTTGAGCGCAACGAACAGATAGTCGGCATGTTGACCTGCTAACTTGGGATAAGACGGATCGATGGGCTTGTTGAAGTTGTCGCCGTGGCAAGAGACACACGCTCCCTTGGCCAACAGTTCGGCCGCCTTGCCTTTGGCCACCGGTGCAGCCACTGCCGGCGTCTTGGCTGCAGCGCTGCCACTGGCCTCGTAGTAGGCGGAGATATCGACGATGTCCTGGTCATTCAGGCCTTTGGAGATACCACGCATCGACGGGTGCTTGCGCTCACCGTTCTGATAGGCATACAAGGAGGCCGCGATGTATTTCGCGCCCTGTCCCGCGATCATCGGAACCTTGTAGACCTCGGGAAAACTGGCCTGATATCCTTTGATGCCATGGCAGCCGATACACATCGCTATCTTGCCCTCGCCGGCCTTCGCATCTCCCTTGAGCTCCTGCGCGTGGGCGCCAAGCGCCGTCACGGACGCGACAAAGACCACAGACAGGGACGACAACAACTTGTTCATTTTGCGCAGACAATCAAAGGTGGGCCGGGGATGTTCAACTCGGCAAGATTATATCGGCCACGTTTTCCCTTCCGACCACCGCCACTTGCCGCTGCGCCATTGTCATCATGAAATTCCACGGAACAAAAAACTACGTCGCCACACAGGACCTGATGTTGTCCGTCAATGCTGCCATCACACTCAGGCGCCCGTTGCTGGTCAAGGGTGAGCCCGGCACCGGCAAGACGATGCTGGCCGAAGAAGTCGCCTCGGCGCTCAAGCTTCCACTGTTGCAGTGGCACATCAAGTCGACCACCAAGGCACAACAAGGCCTTTACGAGTATGACGCAGTCAGCCGTCTGCGCGACTCGCAACTGGGCGACGAGAAGGTCAAGGACATCCACAACTACATCGTGCGCGGCGTGTTATGGCAGGCCTTCACCGCCGATGAACCGGTGGCGCTGCTGATCGATGAGATCGACAAGGCCGACATCGAGTTTCCGAACGACCTGCTGCGCGAAATCGACCGCATGGAGTTCTACTGCTATGAAACCCGGGAACTGGTGCGCGCCAAACACCGCCCGCTGGTGTTCATTACCTCCAACAACGAAAAGGAACTACCGGACGCCTTCCTGCGCCGCTGTTTTTTCCACTACATCAAGTTCCCGGATGCCGAGACAATGAAGAGCATCATCGACGTGCATTTCCCCGGCTTGAAAAAGGAGCTTCTGGGCGCGGCGATGAAGACCTTCTACGACGTGCGCAACCTGCCCGGCCTGAAAAAGAAGCCCTCGACCAGCGAGCTTCTGGACTGGCTCAAGTTGCTGCTGGCCGAGGAAATCCCGGCCGAGGCGCTGCACAACAAGGACGAAAAGGTCGCCGTTCCGCCGCTCGTGGGCGCGCTGCTCAAGAATGAGCAGGACGTGACCTTGTTCGAGAAATTGGTGTTCATGCAGCGGCACAACCGCTAGGACTCGCAACGGCGAGGAGATGCAGACCATGGCTTTCGTCGAACCCGTCACGCTGAGCGACCGCGGCATCGAACTGGTGCCGATGGGCGTGCAACATGAAGAGGGCCTGCGCGCAGCCGCGATGGACGGCGCGTTGTGGAACCTGCGCATCACCTCGGTGCCGGAACCCGATCAGGTCGGGCGCTACATCACAGACGCACTTGAAATGCGTGCGGCGGGAAACCGGTTCGCTTTCGTGGTGCGCGACACGGCGACCGGCACGGTGCTGGGTTCGAGCAGCTACCACGACATCCTGCCTGGCGTGAAACGGGTGGAGATCGGCTACACGTGGTACGCCAAGCGCTGCCAGCGCACCCACGTGAACACCACCTGCAAGTTGTTGTTGATGGGCCACGCGTTCGACACCCTGGGTTGCCATGTGGTGGGCTGGCGCACCGACAACTTCAACTTTGCCTCGCAGCGTGCGATCGAACGTCTGGGCGCCAAGCTCGACGGCGTGATCCGTGGCCATGCGATCCGCCGCGACGGAACCATCCGCGACACCGTGATCTACAGCATGCGCGCCGGCGAATGGCCCGAGGCCAGGGCCCAACTGCTGTACCTGCGCGACAAACCGCGAGGCTGATACACCATGTTGATCGATTTTTTTTACACCCTACGTTCCGCCAAGCTCCCGGTATCGGTGAAGGAATACCTGACACTGCTCGAGGCGCTGAAGGAAGGTGTTGTGGGCCCCAACACCGAACAGGACCCCGACAGCGAAATCTCCAGCGGCTACAAGATCGACGACTTCTACTACCTCAGCCGCACCACGCTGGTGAAGGACGAAAAACACTACGACAAGTTCGACCGCGCCTTCTCCGCGTATTTCAAGGGTGTGGAGATGCTGGCCGACTTCACGAAGGACATCCCGCTCGAGTGGCTGCGCAAGAATCTGGAGCTCAATCTGAGCCCCGAGGAAAAGGCCAAGATCGAGAAAATGGGCTGGGACGAATTGATGGAGACGCTCAAAAAGCGTTTCGAAGAGCAGAAAGAGCGCCACGAGGGCGGTAGCCGGATGATTGGCACCGGAGGCACATCGCCGTTCGGCGCCAACGGCTTCAACCCGCAAGGCATACGCATCGGCCAGGAAAAGAGCCGCAACCGCAGCGCCGTCAAGGTGTGGGACCAACGCGCCTACAAGGATTACGACGACACCCAGGAGCTGGGCACTCGCAACATCAAGGTGGCGTTGCGCCGCCTGCGCAAGTTCGCGCGCGAGGGCCACGAGGAAGAACTCGACCTGGACGACACCATCCGATCAACCGCAGCCAACGCCGGCTGGCTCGATATCAAGATGGTGCCCGAGCGCCACAACAAGGTGAAGGTGCTGCTGCTGATGGACGTCGGGGGCACGATGGACGAACACATCGCCCGGGTCGAAGAGATGTTCTCGGCCACCAAGACCGAGTTCAAGCACATGGAGTTCTATTACTTCCACAACTGCGTCTACGACTTCATGTGGAAGAACAACCGGCGCCGCTTCAGCGAGAAGTTCGCGACCTGGGACATCATCCGCAAATACAACAAAGACTACAAACTCATCTTCATCGGTGACGCGACGATGAGTCCCTACGAGATTCTGCAACCCGGCGGCAGTGTCGAATACAACAACGAAGAGGCCGGCGCCGAATGGCTGCAGCGCCTCACCAATGCTTTCCCCAAGTTCGTCTGGATCAACCCGGAGCCCCAGGGTGTCTGGCAATACCGCCAGAGCATCAGCGTGGTGCAGCAGTTGATGAGCCAGCGCATGTTCCCCCTGACGATCAAGGGTCTCGAAGAGGCCATGCGGCTGCTGTCAAAATAAGCAGATGAACAAACGATGGGTAGGCGGGCGCTGGCTCGCCGCGTTACTTGTCGTATGCGCATGTGCTGCGGGCTGCGCGACCAAGGGGCAGCAGGCTCCCGCGGCCAGTGCTCCGGCGGACACAGCCAGCGCGACAAGCGAGTCACTCCAGGCTCCAGCCTTCGAGGTGGACATCCGCGCGCCCGAAGAGGTGCAGGCCTACCTGCAGCGCCACCTGGAGCTGATGCGATACCGCAGTCTGGGCGACCTCGACGACGCCGAGCTTGAGCGCCTGGCGATCACGGCGGACAAGAACACCCGCGATCTGCTGGGCACGCTGGGGTATTTTTCGCCCGAGATCGACATCAGCCGCGAAACAGCGGTGGCCGGTGCCGCATCCACGCGCATCGTGCGCATCGCGGTTCAGACCGGACCGGCCACCGTCGTGCAACAGGTGGACATCGGGTTTCTAGGTGACATCGCCGAAGACCCGGCTGCCGCGGGCCAGCGCGCTGCGGTGCGCAGTGGCTGGAAATTGCCGGTCGGCAAGCCCTTCACGCAGGAAGCGTGGACCGAAGCCAAGACCCAGGCCGTACGACAGGTGTCGGCGCAGCGCTTTCCACTCGGGCGGATTGCCGCCAGCCGGGCCGAGATCCACCCTGAACAGCAACAGGCCAAACTGGGTATCACGCTCGATTCCGGGCCGGCATTCCGGCTCGGCGCTGTGCAGGTCAATGGACTGCAACGTTACGACGCTGCGCTGGTCGAACGCATCGCCCGTCTGAAGCCCGGCGCAGACTACGATCAGGGCCGCTTGCTCGAAGCCCAGCAGCGTCTGCAGGACAGTGGCCATTTCAACTCGGTGGTGCTGGAAATCGACCCGGCCGGCAATCCCCAGGCGGTGCCGGTCATCATCACGGTGCAAGAAGCCAAACGCAGCAACATCCAGGTGGGGGTTGGCGTCAGCACCGACAGCGGCCCGCGACTGTCGCTCGAACACACCAACCACCAGATGCCGCTGCTTGGCTGGCGCGCAGTGTCCAAGCTGCTGCTCGACCGCGACCTCCAATCGATAGAGAGCGAACTCACGGCGCCGCCGGACGAGGGCAACTGGAGCTGGACGACCTCAGGGCAGATCAAGAACGAAGACGCTGCCAGCGTGAAGGTGCGCAGCCAGAAACTGCGGGTCGGCCGGCTGCAACTGGGCGATCGCATCGATCGCAATTACTACCTGCAATATGACCGTGCAGCGACCACGGCAACCGGCATCAACGACACGGCCCAGGCCATCAGTGCCAACTACGCGTGGACGCAGCGCAATTTCGACCGCCTGCCTTACCCCACCAGCGGCTACGGCTTGGGTGCCGAACTCGGTGGCGGATGGACGCTGGGTAGCCAACGCCAGCCTTACCTGCGCGCCCGGGTCAACTGGCTGGGCGTGTTCTCGCTGGCGTCGGACAAAGACCGCACGACCGCCGCCAGCGCCGGACGGATCGCCGTGCGTGCACAGGCCGGCGCGGTGCTGGCCAAGGACGACCTGAACCTGCCGAGCACGCGGCTGTTCCTGACTGGCGGCGATGCGACGGTGCGCGGCTATGGACTCAACAGCATCGGCGCCAC
>ENA-ORBV01004221-ORBV01004221.1-microbial-mat-metagenome-genome-assembly--contig:-NODE-4221-length-27867-cov-5.569737_pt1 | contig 27867 bp, 25 predicted proteins | sample MGYA00237777_ERZ505514 | MGnify/ENA primary metagenome ERZ505514 (study PRJEB26160, sample SAMN06269048) | microbial mat metagenome | isolation source: Oligotrophic lake microbial mat | place...
CCGTCATCGCCCTTGACCCGGAAGGTGTCGCACGGACCCTCAAGCTCCACCTGAGTCTCGCCTGAGTCCGGTAAAATTGCGACGCATCTACCGGTGCCTGGTTGGGTACGGCGTTTGCCGGATAGACGGCGCTCGGGCCTAGAAAAATGCGGCGGAGTGCAAGTCCACCGCATTTTCGCGCCGGTAAGTGGCTGATTGCCAGTGAGTCCGGGATAAGTCAGGGATGCCGGGCGGTGCCCCGATTTCCCCCGATTTCCCCTCCCGCTTCGAAAAGCGGCTAGCGTCGGGAAAAGTCTGATTCGGCAACGTTGATGCGCTGCCGCACCAGGTAGACCGGCCGCCGTTTGGCCTCCTCGAAGAGTCGCCCAATGTATTCACCGAGGATTCCGAGACCAAACAACTGCATGGCCGAGCAGACCAGGATCATGAAGATGAGAGATGTCCAGCCGCGGGACTGGCGGGGATTGAAGCCCAGGATAGTCCAGTCGCTGACGTATTGAACGAGGATCAGGAACCCCAGCAGCAGGCAGAACACCCCCATTCCTACGCCGAGCATGAGGCAGAATTGTAAGGGCTGGTAGGAAAAATTAATCACGCCATCCAGGGCAAGCTTCAGTAGTTTACGAAAGGTGTATTTTGGTTCGCCGGCAAAGCGCGACTGCCGCTCGTACGCTAGCCCGGTCTGCCGGTAGCCAACCCAGGTGCGCAGGCCGCGGACAAAGCGGCTCCGCTCCGGCAGGGCATTCATCGTCTGCACCACCTCACCCCGCATTACGCAAAAGTCGCCGGCATCGAGCGGGATGTCGAGCGTCGCCAAGCGTCGCAGGATGCGGTAGTAAAGGTAGTAGCTGATCCGTTTAAACGGGCCTTCTTTGCGTTTCGTCCGCACCGCGTAAACGACATCATAGCCTTCGCGAATTTTGTCGAGGAAGAGCCGCAGCACCTCCGGGGGGTCCTGCAAATCGGCGTCCATCACGGCGACGATGTCACCGGTCGCATGATCGAGCCCGGCCGTCACGGCGGGTTGATGCCCGAAATTGCGCGTCAGGCTGATCACTTTGAAGCGCGGATCCTGAGCGGCGATCTGTTGGCAAAGAAGTAAGGTCCGGTCGCGGCTGCCATCGTCCACAATGATCAGCTCATGGCTGTCGCCCCAGTCGGCGGCGGCAGCGCTGATGCGCCGGTAAAGTTCTTCAATTCCGGTCTCTTCGTTAAAGGCGGGTATGACAATTGAGATCAGGGAACACGCTCGGTTTCAAATAGGGTATACCCGTTAGCCTCAGCCTTGCGCTGTATCTCTGGCTGCAGGGCGAACACACCGCCGGGATAGTAATAGTCAAGCCCGGACGTAGGCAGCAGGACATGGCGGACATCGTATTTCTTCATGAACTCGAGTAAGTCAGCCTTGGAGGAGGCGGGCGGCGAAAGGGCTGAGACGCCGGTGTAGTAAGTGAAAAAGTACGGTCTATGCGAGATCATCCGGGCTCCGGGAAAACGCTGATTTACCTCGCGGACAGCCGTACGGAAAGCCACCGCCTCGGGCGCGGGCTGCGTTGCGGATTCCCAGATCCGCCAGTCCTGGGGAAACATAACCATCGTGACGTAGAGCAGGCACAGTGCCGTCAGTGCCCGCTCCAGTTGCGACTGGACGACCCGGGTAAAGGGCAGCAGGACCCAAAGCAGCATCGTACAAATACTAAAGCTGAGATACCGAATCTCCAGGCCCTCCGCACGGGGAAGCAGGCTGATCACCGAAAGGATGAAGACGAGTGCGCCCGCCTGCGGCTCGGCGGACCGCAGACGATGGCGATTCAGCCACGTGGCTAAGGCGAAGATCAGGAGCAAAAGCGTTTTCGCTACTCTGCTCCGTTCCGATATCAGCGCCAGGAATAAGGAGATGAACGGTTGGGCGCCGCGTGCGCTGTAACTCAAGAACTGAGGCAGCTCCTCTCCAAATACCTCCGCGGCGGGCGGCGGCGGGGTCAAGCTGCGCCAATATTGGTCGACGTTGGACATATTGCGAGCGGCGGCATAGCTCTGGATCCAATAAAAATAGGAGTCCGAGCGCAGCGGCGAGCCCCACACCTGATAGTTATGCAGTAGCCAGGGAGAGACACACAAGGTCGCCGCCATCCCGAAGACAGTGAGCCGAACCACCATGTCCCGAAGTGGCATGGTGCGCCACATCCACCACAACAGGCCGGGAATTACCAGGGTGGACGTGGATCGCGTTAGCCAAGCCAAGCCAAATGCCCCCCCGGCCCAGACCCAGTTCACTGGCCGGCGAGCGCGCACCACGAGTAGCACCATGCCGGCGAGCAGCGCGGTCGCCAACCCATCCGGCAGCACGGACCACGAGTCTCTCAGGTTCGAAGGAAAGACGCCGGCAGCGGCGGCGGCCAGCAACGCAAACCATACCGGTTGATCGTAGTGCCGGCAAAGAAGATACACCATCAGCATGAGTAACGAGCTGGCTAGCGCGGACACCACGAAACCGGAGCGCGCCGCGTCGAGCCCAGTGAAATAGGTACAGGCGGCAACGGCCGTCGGATAGAGGGGGTTCGCATTGTGGAACGGCATCGGCAGCGAGGGCGGATCCAGGAAGAGCAGCCAGTGGGCCGGGTTTACGAATCCATTCCCGGCATTTACTTGTCCGGCCACGATCCCAATATAAGCGCTGTCGTGGCTAAAACCACCGCTGACGCTGGCATCGGTGGGAAGCAAAGCCAAGTGCAGAAACAAATATCCGAACAGGAGCACGAGAATGGGTATGTGACGTGAGGTCAGCTTTGCGAAAAGCGGTGTATTTTGTAAGGCAGGCATGCGTGCTGAATTAGTGTCTTACGAAAGAAAGTTGTCAGATCGTCTAATCACGACGTCTACATAATCCCGGAGTATCTCACAACAACTGATGTCGTAAACTAAGACACCCGCAAGGGGGGAGCAGGACTACCCCTAGTCGATCAAGCCTTGAGGGAAGCGATGAACTCGCTGTCATAGCTATGGTAGGACTGGTCGTATAAGTTTCTACCGATGGGTACCCGGAGGTGGAGTGCGTTCCCTTACACCATTCCTCGCTGTCGTTGCTTTGGCTAGAGTTTCTCAGCCGCTTACCGACGGTAGCGACTTGCTGAAGGTGAACGAAGTCGGCGAAGTGAAGTTCGGCGCCGTCACTGGCAAGGAGCCGCCTCCTATAAGCTGGCCAGCTACGCCCGCGGCTACCGTCTCTCGTTTGAGGTGTTGATGAACGATGACCTGTCCGCGCTCGCCGACATGGGAATGAAAATCACGCGGGGCACGACCTGGCTACGTCCGTCGGTGCTCCCAGCGACACCACGATTGCCGCGGGGAAGCCTCGGGATGCGTCTGCAGAAGGATGCCAGTGGCAACCCCGTCGACTCCGCGCCGAAGTACATCCTGGCGCCCCCCGCGCTCGAGGTGACGTCCAATCGGGCAACACCCTCGCGGTGGCGGCGCCTGGAACCACTGTCAGCGGCCAAATGGTGGTCGTTGACTCAATCATTGGCGTCGCGAACGCGGACGCGGCAACCGGGGAACCCGTCGAAGTTGACGCTGAGGGAGTCTTTGAACTTCCGAAGGTCTCCGGCGACAACATCGCCGCGGGCAACAAGCTCTTGTGGAAGGAAACCGCGCTCACCATCACGGCGGGCCCAGGCTCGAAACCGCGTATCGGCTTCGCGACAGAGGCGGCCGCAACTGGCGTCCTGGTGGTCCGCTGTTCGGTGATTGCGTCCCTGCAAACGGGGCCGGCCTAAAACGGAGGAACCATGGCAAGAACCACACGACAATTGAAGATTCTCAGCGGCGCCGCACTCAGCGAGCCGCTCGATTTGGGCGCCTGTAACCTGCTCGGCTTTCACCTGCCAGCCGCTTTCGACGGAACTAAGCTCACCATACAGGTGAGTACCGATGGAAGGGCCTGGCAGGACATCTCCAGCGGTGCCAGCAGCGCGCCCGGTGGCTCCGAATGGGAGCAGCTATGCGCCGCGGGCCGGGCCTTTCCGCTTGAGGGCTGGGTTCAGACGTTTTCGCGGTGGGTGCGATTCCGCTCCGGATCCGCCGGCAGTCCCGCCAACCAAGGGGCCGATCGGCTGCTTACGGAGGTGGTCGACAACTTACATGGCCAAGAGCACCCGACAGGAATTCGTGGGCCTAAGTGGAATGGAATCAAGAGGTGGGATGGTGGCCAGGGAGGGAATTGAACCCCCGACACGCGGATTTTCAGTCCGCTGCTCTACCAGCTGAGCTACCTGGCCAACGAATGTTAGTTTAGCAAATTATTCGGCCTTATCGGTAGCGTAGCAGTCGGGAGAAATCGGACATTCGTGGCATTTGGGTTTGCGGGCCGGGCACAGTGAGCGGCCGTGGTGGATCATTTGGTGGGAGAAGGCGATCCAGCGGTCCTGGGGAATGATCTTCACCAGGTCGCGCTCAATCTTCACCGGATCCATCTCTTTGGTGAGGTCCAGGCGGCGGGCCAGGCGCACCATGTGGGTGTCGACCACCACGCCGGAGGCGATACCAAAGCCGCTGCCGAGGACGACATTGGCCGTCTTGCGGGCGGCGCCGGGGACGGTGAGCAATTCGTCCATGTTCCGCGGCACTTCGCCGCCGAAGTCACGCAGGATGACGCGGGCGGCGCCCTGGATGTTCTTAGACTTGTTGTTATAGAAGCCAGTCGAGCGGACGTCCTGGCCGAGCTCCTCGAGGTTGGCGTGGGCGAGGTCTTCGATGGTGGGGTATTTGGCGAAGAGGCCGGGCGTAACCATATTCACGCGGACATCGGTGCATTGGGCTGAAAGGATAGTGGCGACCAGCAATTCCCAGGCGTTGCGATGGATCAGGGCGCATTCGACATTGGGGTAAAGGGTGTCGAGATGGTTGAGAATACGGTCCAGCCGGGCTTGGCGGGCGGCGGCGGTTTTGGGTTTTGGGTTCACGGCAAAACTAGGGTAACGCGGAATGCTTGATTACACTAAGAGTCATCCCGAAGCGTGCCACTCTTTTCGTTCTTCTTGCCGCGGCAATCGCCTTCGCGCCGTCGATCGCCGGCAGCTTCCATTTAGATGATTATTCGCTGCTGGGTGACCCGGCGTTTACGACCTTCGGCGGTTGGGCCGAATTGCTGCAGCCGGCGCGCGTACGGCCCTTAGCCAGCCTGACCTTATGGGCCAACTATCAGCTGCATGAGGACTCGGCCTGGGGCTATCACCTGGTGAACCTGCTGCTACATTTGTGCGCCATATGGCTGGCGAGCGACGCGCTCCAAAAACTACTGCCGCCGCTGGCTGCCTGGGCCGCCCTGATCGTCTTTGCGCTGCACCCCTTACAAACCGAACCGGTGGCCTATGTCTTTGCGCGCAGTACGCTGCTGTGCGGGCTCTTCGCGTGGGGGGCGATTGCCGCGTGGCTGCGGGAACGGCGTTGGCTGGCTGTATTTCTGACGGCGGCGGCTTTGCTGGCGAAGGAAGAGGCGGTGGCGTTGCCTATATTCTTTGCGCTGTTCTTTGGGTCGCGCCGGAACTGGCCACCGATCGCGGCGATGTTTGGGCTGGCATTGGCCGCGGGCTTACGGGGACTATGGGCGACGTCGCAGGGGAAGGGCTCGGGCGCCGGTCTCGACGTGGCGATTTCTCCATTCACTTATGCCTTGTCGCAGGGCTCGGTCATTGTCCGCTACTTGAGGCTACTGTTCTTCCCGGTGGGCTTTAACTTCGATCCGGACTTAGACCCCGCGCTGTGGATATCGCTATTGAGTTGGTGCGCACTGGGCGCGGCAGTGATGTTGCTGAAGCCACCGGCGCGCTTGTGGTTCGCCGCGGGGCTGATCTTCCTGGCGCCGACATCGAGCTTTCTCCCCATCGACGACCTTTCGGCGGACCGTCGCATGTACCTCGCCGCGCCCTGTTTTGCGGCGGCGTTGGCCCTGCTTTGGTCCGGCCTGAAGCCACGATACCTTATGGCGCTAGCCCTGTTTCTGGCGACGCTAACCTTCGCCCGCGCGCTTGTATTTCGCACGGAGGAGAGCTTGTGGCGGGACACCGTGGCGGGGTCGCCCGCGAAGGTGCGCCCGCGCATTCAGTTGGCGCGGGCGGTGGCTCCGGCCGAGGCGATCGACGTAATGGCGAATTTGCCCGCTGACGGCCGCGTGTCGGCGGAGCGAGGGCGGGCGTATATGGAATTAGGCCGTCCCGCGGAGGCATTGCGCGAGTTTGGCGTCGCCTTAGCCGCTGAGCCAGGCGATCCGCGGGCGTTGGCCAATCGTGGCACGGCGCTTGCCGCCTTAGGGCAGACCGATGCCGCGCGCCAGGACTTTGCCCGGGCACTGGCCCTCGATCCTTGCCTCTACCCGGCGCTCGTGAACCTCCGCCAACTCGGTGTGCCCCTGCCCGCACTATCCCGCTGCCGCTTTACCGCGGACCAAAATGCGAGGCTCGGCCTTCGATGATCCCTTATAGTGAAGATGACGAATGGCTGCCTTGCCCCAACCTCCGCGTATCGAAACCGTAGATCTGGGGCACGTCCGAAGCGGCGAGATTGTCGCTCTGCTGCGGGAAGAAGTCGAGGTGTGGCGGCAGCGCTTGTACTGGGATTTCCGTTCCTCCGCCGATCTCGTCGAGCGTTTTGTCGATATGCGGGCGTTGCAAGGCTGCGGCCTGCGCGTGGATGGCGAATTGGTCGGCTACTCCTACTATGTTTGTGAAGAGCACAAGGGCTTAGTGGGCGACCTCTATGTGCGCCATGCCCACGCCTCGCCTGAACATGAGCGCACCTTGCTGCATGCCACCGTGATGACCTTGGCCCGCCAGCCGGGGGTGCGGCGCATTGAGTCCCAGTTGCTGATGTTTCGCGACGCGCGCCCCATGGGGCCGTACTTTCCCATGTTGAGCCAAGTACGGGAATTCCCCAGGCTGTTTATGTTGCTCGACCTGACGGCGATCGACCTATTTCCCGTGGGCCGGGCGAGTTCGCGCTTCTTGCTCGATCGTTGGAACGACCGGCGCTCCGACGAAGCCGCCCAGTTGATCAGCGACTCCTACCTGAAGCACATCGACTCCAACATCAACGACCAGTACCGCAGCCCCGGCGGCGCGCGGCGCTTTCTGATGAATATCGTGCAGTACCCAGGCTGCGGGACGTTCCAGGAGTCGGCGTCGTGTATTGCGCTCGACGCGTTGACGCGCGAGTTCAGCGGCCTCTGCTTAACCAGCATGGTAAGCCCGGGCGTGGGCCACATCACGCAACTCTGCACGGCGGCGCGCGTGCGGGGCGAAGGCTTGGGTTATGAGATGTTGCGCCACTCCCTCCAAGGCTTGCGCCGGGCCGGCTGCCAGAGCGTCACCCTGACGGTGACGGCGGCCAATGTGGAGGCCGTTGGCTTGTACGAACGCTTCGGCTTTCAGGTGCTGAAACGCTTCTCCGCCCACGTGTGGGAGGGCTTTCGGTAGTTACCGTGGTCCGGCCTACGGCGGACTTGGCGCTATTGCGCGAGCTGTTTCGCGAGTATGCCTCGGGTTGGCTCCGGCGCTGATGGCCGAAGTGGAGCGGATGGCGCGGGACTTGGGCTTGGTCGGGCCGCGCCTGGACACTCTCCCGTCAATGACGGCGGCGATTGCGCTCTATCCGCAGCTGGGTTACACCTCGATCGGCGGGTACAACGACACGCCCGATCCGGGCACCTTATTCTTTGCGCTAAAGTTCCTATAAACAAGTAGATAGAGAGAATCTAGCCGACGGCCCGCCAGCGAAATATCAAGGCCGACTCAATGATAAGTCCCTTAGAATCATGCTGTCAGCGGGAAATCATGTTTTTTGCCGGGCCGATGATTGTTTGTAAAGTATTGATAATAAATAACTTAATCTGATTTCGTTCGCGATGCCGCGACAACCACCCCGCCACACGCTAGACTGAAGGACGCATGAGTTGGTGGAAACGAGACAAGCCTTCGGTGACGACTTCGTCGTCCGACGACCGCACCGTCCTTACCGAAGGACTTTGGGTAAAGTGCGAGGGCTGCCGCCAGGTGATCTTCCGGCAGGAGCTCGAGAAAAACCTGCACCTCTGTCCCAAGTGCGGCTACCATTTCCGGATCGACGCGCGCGCCCGCCTCGAACTGCTCTTTGACGGCGATTACGAAGAGTTCGACGAAACCCTCACCTCCACCGACCCCATCGACTTTGTCGATTCGAAGGCCTACACGGCACGCTTGGAGGGTATGCAGAAAGCCACCGGCCTCCGCGACGCCATAATCTCCGCCCGCGGCGAAATGAATGGCCGCCCCGTGAACATCTGCGCCCTGGAACTCAAATTCATCGGCGGCAGCATGGGCGCCGTGATGGGCGAGAAGATCGCCCGCGCCGTTGACCGTTCCCTCGCCGACCGTCACCCCCTCGTTGTCATCTCCGCCTCCGGTGGCGCCCGCATGCAGGAAGGCGCCATTTCGCTCATGCAAATGGCCAAAATCTCCTCCGGCCTCATGCGCCTCGACGACGCCGGCATCCCCTACATCAGCATCCTGACTGACCCCACCACCGGCGGCGTCACCGCCAGCTTCGCCATGCTGGGCGACCTGAATATTGCCGAGCCCGGCGCCCTCATCGGCTTCGCCGGCCCCCGCGTCATCGAGCAGACCATCCGCCAAAAGCTTCCCGAAGGCTTCCAACGCAGCGAGTTCCTGTTGCAGCACGGCTTCCTCGACGCCGTCGTCAAGCGCACCGACATGAAGGCCATGCTCACCCAGGCCTTCGAATTCATGTGCCAGTCGAGTTAGCCTAAACTTGCCCTTAGGGAGACTGCCGAAATGACGAAGGGCTAACTCAGGCGGAAGCGGGAGCGTCGGTGCCGGCGCATCAAGTCTTTGCCTAGTTGCGGGCTAAGTTCCAGGTCCCGCTGGGCGCGGGGCGTGAACTCAATCCGAAACGCCATGCGGTACTTCTAGGTTGCGTCCCGCCTAGCCTGCCGCGCAAGCGGCGGGGCACATTTCTCGATTCGCAATAAGTTGCAAACTCTCAGACTAACTGGCACAAACAAGGGGAAATGCAGCTATTCGGGACCTTAAGGGGACGTGTTACGAATTGGAGGTTGTGCCCCGCCGCTTGCTCGGCAGGCTATCTTCTTAACCCAAAACACCAAGGCCCAAGCGCCAGGTAGCGCGGTGAGAAAGATTGCAAGAGTAGAGCCGGTTTTGAATATTCCTTTTCTTGGGCTACCCCAGTAGAAGATGGAGAAGATGGAATCGACGAGTGGCCCTCCGGTGTACGTCAGGTTTGCCAATAAAGCGTAAATCGGAGCACCGAAAATCAATACAATGGTCCGACAAAATCTTCGCCAGGTTCAACCGATGCAGAGCCCCCTACCACTGTCAGCGCACAAGTCGTTATCCCGGCGATTAGCAGGTCGCGATTGTAGCGATACCTGCGCCCACCAGTTGGTTCGGAGCCTGAAGGCGAAGGCATCATGACGAGTTATCATTTCGCCGGCTTCGACGCCACCTTCGGCACCAGGCCTACGACCTCCGCAGGCAGCGCAAACGCCGAGTCCGGCACCGGAGCGTTGATCGTGTACTTGGTGAAGGTCATCTCCGCCGCCTGCCCGCCCGCTGACACCCCGAGCTTAAATGGCCGCTTCAGGCCCTGCACCTCGCGGTAGTCCGACATGGTGCTCTCCATCGGCATCGGGCCCATCTGGGTCGGCATCACCCCGGTCATCTTCAGCATCAGCCCGGTCTTCTTGCTGAAGTACCGGATCTCCGGCTCACCGGTCTTGGGCTTCAGCACCACCTTGTAGCAATCCTCGCCCGCGATCGTCTCGCTGCCGGCCAAATCGGCGGTCACGAAATACTTGCGCCACTGATGTTCCAGGTCAATCGCGGCGTTGCGCACCTGCACATCGCGCTCCTCACCTGTGCGAACGCGCGCGCCGGTGATCTTGTTGTTCTCCCACGCGATTCCCTGGCGGACACCCTCTTCGAGCTTACCCACGCCCGCGATCTCAATCACTGTGTAAGCATTGCCCGATTTCTTCAGCACCTTCACCGTGCCGCTGACGCCTTGGGCGCCCATGTTCACGGTACCCTCCGCCACTTCGGTCACCAGTTTGGCGTAAGCGGCTTTCCCCCCGGTGACGGCGATGAAGCGGTCGATGATGGAAGAGCCGGTGGGCTCGAGGGCTTTCAGGTAGCCGGCGGCCAAGCTAGCGGCGGATAGTTGGAAGAACGCTCTTCTGCGCATGAATCCACTGTAGCGCAGCATCCAAAACCGGGTCACCTGCGGCGAGGTTGGCGGGTGTTAACTCCACGGCTTGGTCCGGCAGCACGCCCTCACCTTCCAGCGCCTTGCCGTTGCGCGAAATGTAGTTGGCGACCGGGTACTGGAAGAGGTCTCCGCTGGGCAAGCGCTCGATCACCGAGGGCAGGGCCGCGCCCATGCTGCGCGAACCGAAGATGCGGGCGCGGCCCAGATCCTGCAGGCCGCCGGCCATGATCTCGGCGGTGGAGGCCGTGCTCGAGTCGATCAGGATAGCCAGGGGCCCGGTGAAGATTTCCGCGCGCGGGTTCACCGTGAACTTCAGTTTCGAGTCCCGGCGGACCATGGTGCCCAGGTACTGGTCCGGCTGCGTGACGAAGAAGCCCGCCAGGCCCATCGCCAGAATCCCAATCCCGCCAGGGTTGCCCCGCAGGTCGACGATAAAGCCCTTGCAGGTGGACTTGCACGCCTTCACGGCGCCTTCAAATGCCGGGCTCAGGCGTACGGGATCAAGGAACAGGTTGAAGCTGATCAAGCCGACGTCGCCCAGGCGCTTGGTCTCAATCGAGATCGGCATCGGCGGTAGAAAGCCGAAGCGCGTCAGTTGGCCTTTGGGCCCCAGCAGCTTCACGGTGCTTTTGACGGGCATGCCGCCCGGAGCCTGGGTCAACAGGTTCACCGTCCCGCCGGGATCGCCGCTCAGCTTCGCCAGCACCAGCGCTCGTTGCCGCGCCAAACGCATCGCTCCTTGCCGGGATTCGGTCAGCCGCTTCAGCGGACCGGCCAACAGGACGCCCTCCACCTCCAGGATCTCGGTGCCCGCACGCACGCCCGCGCCCGGCTCCGGCCGCCAAATCCACGCCCGGTTGTCGATCATCGCCACATCGAACGGCGGCCGGCCATCGCCGTAACTGACGGCTTCCTCGCTCGCGTCGCCACCCGAGATGTGGAAGTGCGAGAGCTTCAACCGCTGGATCATTTCGCGGATATAGCCCCTCGCTTCGGCCGGCGACTTCGCCTCGGCCACCTTCGCGCGAAACTCGGGCTTCAGGCGCGTCCAGCCGTTACGCTCGAGTTCCACCGGGTCCCAGTGTTTGTCTTGCACCAGTTGCCAGACTTGGTCAAACGTTGCCAGCCATACGGGTTCGATCGCCGGTAGCGGCAGCGCGAGCAGGAGGAGAGTCACCAAGCGGAGCATTCACTCATGATTGTATCTTGGAGATACATGCCCGACCCTGAAATCCCCAACCTTGAAGTGACTGTCATCGAAGTGAAACGAAAACTCGATGCGGGCGAGCCCGTGGTGCTGCTCGATTGCCGCGAGCCCTTCGAGAACGACCTTTGCCGCATCGAAGGCGCCACGCTCATCCCAATGAACACCATCCCCCAACGCATGGCCGAGTTGGAGCGGTTGAGCGACCGTGGACATGTGGTCGTTTTTTGCCATCACGGAATGCGCAGCCTCAATGTCGCAAATTGGCTGCGCCATCAGGGTGTGGAAAATGTAACGAGCATGACCGGCGGGATCGAGGCCTGGAGCTTGCAAATCGATCCGCTAGTACCGCGTTATTAACCCCGTACCGGTCAAGCTGAATCCCCATATTTTACAATTGTTTCCAGACAATTGGTCCATGGGCTGCCACAGTACTGTGTCGGGTTGACACACCTGTTTCCTATCTGTTAATATTTAAGGATTCGCCGGCGGGCTAACTGCCTCTGGCTAGCGTCCCAATTCTTCATAATTCGTCACTCAGTGGGAGAGACTGGGCGAAGGGATGAAAGCGAGCCAGCCCTTTGGGTTGCTCGAGAGAAGTACGCCCGACCGGGGCACTCTGGGAGTTTTTTTGCAGCAACCTTATTTTATTTTGGTGTTGGCTCATTCGCTACACGGGCGTTTGCGTCGAATCCACGTTCCTCACACGGTTCTCTACGGCGTTTTTGGCTTGGCCTTGTTTGGCTTTGTTACCCTCGCTGGCATGGCGTCCAGCTATGCCCGGATGTGGTGGAAAGTCAGTAATTACAACGTGATGCGGTCGCAGCTCGAATCGCTGCAGGACCGTTACCAGTCCCTTCAAAAGCAGAATTCGGCGCAGTCGCAGCAAATGGCGACGCTCCAACTGTTCGCCATGGAAGTCTCGAGCGCCTACGGCATTCAGCGCAAAACCTCCTCGTTAGGTTCTAGCACCGGGCTCGGTGGCCCCACCAGCGTGACGAACGAAGGCCGCCTCGTGCCGACGATCGCCGAATCTGTCGAACAATACAGCTATCTGAAGTCGATCAACTTTACCTCACTGCGCCGTTCGCGGCTAGGTGCTTCGAATTTTGTCAATCCGGACGCCGTTCCTGGTCTTTGGCCGGTAAACGGCCAGTTAACCAGCTTCTTTGGCATGCGCCGGGATCCGTTCTCGGGCTTGGGTGAGTTCCATCCGGGGGTCGATATTGTGGTAAACCCCGGCACTCCGATCCGCGCCACGGCCGACGGCCGCGTAGTCCTTTCGGGTTGGAACGGCGGCTACGGCTTGGCTGTGGTGATTTCCCACGGCAATGGACTTGAGACTCTGTACGGGCACCTGTCCAAGGTCGGTTACCTCGTGGGTCAGGAAATTCGGCGCGGCGAAGTCTTGGGATATTCCGGCTCTACCGGCCGGGCCACCGGACCTCACTTGCATTATGAAGTCCACGTCAGCGGTGCACCGGTCAATCCGTATCGTTACCTGAAGACGGTGCTCGCCCAAGCCCAGCCCCGCAAGAACGACTTCCCCTTCTAACCCTTCCCCCTCTCTGTCTACACCGTTGTGCCTAGCCCCCGGCGTAAGCCGGGGGACAACGTCCGGCGTTGTCGCTCTACGACGCGGACGCCATTCCTGTGGCGCGTCACACCACTTTTCGGTAATCGAATCAATCACTTATCGAAATCTCCTTCCCGCAGGCTGCTAAAGTAGGGTCAGCCAGCCGAAAGCCAATCCCCAGCGGATCGACGCGCGGGAGAAAACTGAATAGAATCAATCACTCCCGGGTTCGTTTCGTCAACTAGCTTTCCGCCTGGCTGGGGGCGGCCTTGGGCGAAGCCTACAGGCACTAGTTGCAGCAGAAAAAAAATCCTTAATCAGGAAGCAATCCGCCCACTGGGAGTTCAATAATATTGGCATGAGATATCGTTGGCTCTTCCTCGCAGTAACGGGCCTGCTGCCGGCCCAGACCGTGACAGTGACGAAGCTGGAACTAAAGGCGGAGCCCGGCCTCCGGCTGCGTCCGCTAGCTTCGGCCGTAATTCAGGTAAAAGTGTATGGTGACACCGACGCTGGCGGCGCGAAGAAGTCCGGTCGCTTGCGCGAGGGCGGCTGGAATGCGGCCGTCTTTCCCAACGACGGCGGCGGTATCTCGAAGCCCTTCCGCTATCAGGGCACGGACAATGAAGCGTATGTTGAGACCGCGGGGTCCGACTTTAGCAAGATCTTTTCTTCTGTCACCTCGCGCTTTGTGGTCAAGGACTCCTTTGTGTACACGGCGCCCGAAACGTCTGGCACGTACCGGGTGGAGGTGTCCATTGGCGCGGTGCGCGAGAAGTTGGAGATCGTAGTCGATACCGACGCGCCAGCCACGAATGGGCCAGCGGAAAACACGACCTTCCCGCCCGAGCTTCCGTCGCGCGATCCTTACCGGCAGTTAGTGGAGCACTGGGCTCCTTACGTGGCCCAGGAGACCTGGTTCGAGTGGCAGTCCGACGCTCTACGCCGCTTCGACTCCGACGGCGATTGGGAAGGCGCCAATAACTGGGAAAACTTAGAGAAAGGCTCTTCGCAAGCTTACGTTTATTACGCCGCCATCGAGAGCGAAACGCATTGGTTTCTGATTTACAATTTCTTCCACGTCCGCGATTATTCGGATAACTGCGTCGTCGGTACTTGCCACGAAAATGACAACGAAGGAGTGGTGCTCACCATTCGCAAAGGCCAGGGCGAGTTCGGGCGGCTGGAGGCGATGGAAGCGTTGGCGCATAACAACGTCTACTCCTATACCAGCGAGCGCGCCATCAAGAAGGGCGCACATAACATTGAGGGGAACATCGCGCTGGTGGATGGTTCACATCCGGTGGTCTTTTTGGAGGCGGGTGGCCATGGCGCGCTGGGGGGCACCGACAAAAAGAGTTTCTTCGATGGCACCAAACTCCGTTGGACGCAAGGCACGGGAATTACTTACCGCTACGGCGGCCGGGCGGACCGTCCGCGCTCCGGCACCGATCGCGACGTAAGTTACGACTTACTCTCGATTGAAGAGCAATGGTGGCCGCGAGCCAACGCGCCGGCGGAGGGCAACCAGGCCTTCAGTGCGTACTACCGTTACCAGCCTTTGGGCGGCCGGCCGGGGATGAAGTCGGCATTGGTGGCAGGTTCGTTTCGCGGTTTGAAGGAAGGGGCCGACAAAGCGAAACCTTTCTGGGGCTGGCATGACATGGCCACGCAACGGCGCCGCATTTTGGCCACCGGGCAATGGGCTGTGGATCCGGCTTATGGCGTTTCGAAGAACCTCACTTTTCCGGCCGAGTTACCCTTCTCACTTACTTATGTCTACAATCCCTATCTCGATATCGTTCCCGCCGCGGTAACTCCTCCGTTAGGTGCCCCAGTAACTGCCGGCGCTTGTGAATTCGAATTATGGGTGGACGGCGCGGCGGCCGTGATCCTCGGTGCTCCGCCGAAAGTAGAGACGCTCGCCGGCGCTCCCGTTGAGGAGCGCCGCGTCACTTGCGATGGCACGCCGTCGCCGGAGGCCCGCTACGAGGTCGAAAAGCGCGAAGGGCGAGGTAGGGTGCAACTATCGGGCCCAGCGCGGGTCGAAATTCAAGATCCTTCGCGCGGCGCGGCGACTTACAAATTTGTCGTGCGTTGGCGGGCGAAATAGACCGACTGCACGACCAACACCACCAGCAATGTTGGCGCGACCAGTTGGAGCATCGCGGGTTCTGTCAGCCACGCCGTGACGACAATGCCGAAGGCAAAGATGTAGCCCGTAGCTAGGGGCCAAAGGCGATGTTTGAGCAAGGCGACAGCGAGCCCGAACCAGCCGAAGCCGAGCAGCAGCCACTTGTCGAGGGCCCAGTTCCGGATCGCACGCGCCATCTCATTGGTGAAGCCGCGCTCGATGGCCAGAACGCGCAGGATGGCGAAGTTCTCGAGCACGTCACACAGCATCGCCAGAGCGAACAGCCCCACGACGATCCAGCGGAACCAGCGGCGCAGGGAGAAGCGCCAGGTCATCCCGATCCAGAGGCTGCCATAAACCGCGATGAAGAGGAAGTCGACCATCGTGTGCAGGCGGTATCCGGCGCGGGCGGGCGTCGCCAGAACAATGGTGAGCGTGGGCCAATCGCGCACCATTTGCAGGGCGAAGGTGCTGGAGGAATAGCCGAGCCGGGCTTGTTCCGGGTGGGGCGGGGAAAGCATCCACAGGATGACGGCCAAGGTGATGGTGAGCAGGGTGAGGATCAGAAGAGTTCGAGAACGGGTCACTAACCCGCACTCTACCAGACGGCGAGTTCGTAATGGTCGCGAATGTTACTGTCGGAGGTGACAAGTGGTGCTTGTTGGCAAATGGCTTGGGCGGTGATCAGGCGATCGAAAGGGTCGCGCGTCCATTCAAGCCGGGTGGCCACCAGTGCGATCTCAGCGAAACTAGCCGGGCAAACGGTCAGCCGGATGAGTTTACCCAGTTGCTCCTGGACGTCTTCCGCTCGGTGCTTAAAGCGGCCGATTTCGCGCAGATACTCGAGTTCCAGCAGGACCATCGGCGACATGCGCAACGTGCCCTTTTCGATCGCCTGAACCGCGTTGGGCGTCAGCCGATCGGTAAGGCCGGCGTAAAGGAACAGGACCGCGCAGGTGTCCAGATGGACTACACGACCGGGTTCCACTCGCGGCTCCAGTCGACGGAAAGCAGGTCGTCCGGATTGCCAACGATGCAGTCGCGCTTCACCAAGCGGGACAACTTGGAGGGCGGGTTCACCGCAACAATGCGCAACATCTGGCCATTGCGCAGAATCTCCACCGGCTCGCCGTTCTCTAGGACACGGTCGAGAATTTGGTAGATGTCCTCGCGAAGTTGAGTAGCAGTGACGCTCATGTCAACATGATAAACAGATACGTACGTATTGTCAATTGAAAAAATACGTGTGGTAAATCAGCGATGCGGCGTACGTGTTATCCTATCGGCATGGCGCTTGCCGACTCTTACTTCGCCCGCAAGTTCGGTGTCACCGAACAGAATCTCGAAACCTACCTGGGAGAGGCACTCTCCCAAGGCGGCGACTACGCGGACCTCTACTTTGAATTTGTCGCGACCAGCGCCGTCACCCTGGACGAAGGGATCGTCAAAAGCGCATCGCAAGGCGTCACCATGGGGGTGGGCATCCGGGTGATCTCGGGCGAACGCACCGGTTACGCCTACTCCGACGACCTGGCGCCGGAGCGGATCAAGCAAGCGGCGCGGACGGCGGCCTGTATCGCCAGCGCCCCGGCCAAAGTGCTGAAGCACGATCTGATGGAAGGCGAGAAGCGGAACCTTTATCCGGTGCTGACGCCGCCCACTGAATTGAGCTTAAGGACGAAGGTGGACTTGGTGAAGCGCGCCAATGCGGCGGCCCGTGCCTATGACCCGCGCATCTTTCAGTGCACCGCCACCTACGCCGACCAGGTGAAGCAGATCCTGGTGGCCACTTCGGACGGCGTGGTGAACCATGATACGCAGCCCATGGCGCGGCTGAATGTTTCGGTGCTGGCGCGCCAAGGTGCTGACCTGCCGCAGTCCGGCTATTCGGGCGGCGGCGGCCGGGTTTCGTTCGACTTCTTCCTGAACGAGAAGACGCCGGAGTACTTTGCCAAAGAGGCCGGGCGGCAGGCGATCGTCATGCTGGACTCCGTCGAAGCTCCGGCCGGCGAGATGACCGTGGTGCTGGGCCCCGGCTGGCCGGGCGTGTTGCTCCACGAAGCCGTCGGCCATGGCTTGGAGGCGGACTTCAACCGCAAAGGCGTATCGGCCTTTACGGGTCGCATTGGGCAGAAGGTGGCGAGCGAGCTGTGTACCGTGATCGACGACGGCACCATGGAGAGCCGCCGCGGCAGCCTGAATCTGGACGATGAGGGCGCGCCCACGCAGCGCAATGTATTGATCGAGAATGGCATTCTGCGCGGCTATCTGCAGGACAAGCTGACCACGCGCCTTACCGGGGCAGGGAACACCGGCAGCGGCCGGCGGGAGGGCTATCAGTACATCCCGATGCCGCGCATGACGAACACCTTTATGCTGGCCGGCGAGAGCGAGCCGGAGGAGGTGATCCGCAGTGTGCCGAAAGGCATTTACTGCGTGAATTTCGGCGGCGGGCAAGTCGACATCACGAATGGTAACTTCGTCTTTTCGGCCTCGGAGAGCTACCTGATTGAAGACGGCAAGATCGGGCGGCCGGTGCGCGGGGCGACGTTGATTGGCAATGGTCCGGAGGCGCTCAAATACATCAGCATGGTGGGCAACGACCTCAAGCTCGACGAAGGCGTGGGCATTTGCGGCAAAGAAGGGCAGAGCGTGCCGGTGGGCGTGGGCATTCCGACGGTGAAGATTGACCGCATGACCGTGGGAGGCACGGCATGAAGCCGCTTGAACTGACGCAGGACATCGTGAAGATGGCACTGGAGCAAGGCGCCACCGATGCCGAATGCACCATCGCCGAGGGCGAGGAGTTTTCGGTCAGCGTCCGTCTGGGCGACATCGAGAAGCTGCAGGAGGCGACGTCTCGTTCGGCGGGCTTGCGCGTACTGGTGGGGCAGCGGAGCGGATCGGCTTACACGTCCGATCTGACGGCGGAAGGCATTCGCCGCATGGTGCAATCCGCTGTCGACAATGCGGAGGTGACGGGCGAAGATCCTTTTGCCGGGCTGCCGGAACGTGCGGACTTGGGGCAGCATACCGGTGATTTGCAGCTCTTTGACGAGAGCATCGGCTCGCTCGCCACGCCGGCCAAGATTGAGCAGGCGCGGCGCGCCGAAGCGGCATTTTTGGCCTTCGATCCGCGGATCGACAAGAGCGAAGGCGGCTCGTTCGACTCCGGGATCTCCGGGCGTTACTTCGCGAATTCACGCGGCTTTGCGGGCAGCTATCGCAGTTCGCAGTGCTCGCTAACGGCGGTGCCGGTGGCGAGTTTGGATGGCGCGATGGAGCGCGACTATTGGTATTCGAGCGCGCGGAGTCCTCTCCAACTCGATACGCCGGAGAACATCGGGATCATCGCGGCCAAGCGCACTTTACGGCGACTCGGGGCGCGCAAAGTGCCCACGCAGAAGGCGGCGATCGTGTTTGAGCCGCGCATGGCGCGCATGCTGCTGAGCCATATCGGCGAGGCGGTGGATGGCGACGCTATCTATCGCGATTCGAGTTTTCTGGCGGGCAAACTTGGCGAGCGCGTGGCGAGCGAGAACGTCACCATCATTGACGATGGCACCATGCCCGGCAAGTGGGGCACGCTGCCCTTCGATGCCGAAGGCGTGCCGACGCGGCGCACCGTCATTGTCGAGAAGGGCGTGCTGAAGAGCTATCTGTTGAACACCTATACGGCCCGTAAGCTCGGTTTGCAATCGACGGGCAACGCGGGGCGCGGCTTGTCGGGCGCGCCCTACGTGCAGAATGGGAACTTTTACCTGGAGCCGGGTTCTTTGACCGCGGAGGAAGTGATTCGCCGCGCCGGCACCGGCCTCTACATCACGGAAGTGCTGGGCAACGGCGTCAACATTGTGAATGGCGACTATTCGTGCGGCGCGCAGGGCTTGTGGATCGAGAACGGCGAGTTGGCCTACCCGGTGAGCGAAGTGACGATTGCGAGTACGCTCATGGAGATGCTGAATTCGATTGAAGCGATCGGTTCGGACCTCGAATTTCAAAGCACCATGGCGGCGCCGACCTTGTTGGTTAAGGAGATGATGATTAGTGGCACGTAGGGTTCTCGAACTCTTAGTGGCGTTGGCGTTGGTGGGCGGCGCGGCTTACTGGCTGTCGTTGCCGACGCCTAGGGTGGCACCGGCGAAGATTACGGCGGAGGCGAAGGCTTACGTGAAGCACTTGGCGCTGGGCGAGATCGCGATGACCGCGGCTGAGGCCTTTAACGGCGCCAAGTTGGTCGAGATCAAAGGCCAGATTGGCAACCAAGGGACACGGGCGCTGAAGCAAGTGGAGATCACCTGCATCTTCTTCGATCCTTATGGCCAAGTGGTAGGGCGCGAACGCCAGCCGATCGTCCGGGCGGCGACCGGCGGTTTGAAGCCCAACGAGACCAAGCCCTTCCGTTTGGCCTTCGATAGCTTGGCGGAGAGTTGGAACCAGGCATTGCCGCAAGTGGTGATCGCCAGCATCGACTTCGAGTAAGATGGCGGACGTCCTGTTGAGCCTGAAGGTAGTGCCCAACGCGTCCAAGACGGAGTCCGCCGGGGTGATGTCGGATGGAACGCGCAAGATTCGCGTGGCGGCGGTGCCGGAGAACGGCAAAGCCAACGAAGCTTTGCGTCGGTTTCTGGCCGAGGAGTACGGCGTGCCGCTCGATCAAGTGGAGATTGTGGCGGGGCACACGGGGACGCGGAAAACGGTGCGCGTGCGTGTGGACTGAGGCGAGCTTAAAGGACGCGGCGCAGCGTTGCGGCATCGACTTGATTGGCGTCACCTCGGCCGAGCCACTCGCCGAACATGCGTATTACCTCGACTGGGTGGCGCGCGGCAATGCTGCGGGCATGGGCTATCTCACCGATCATCGCGCGCACAAACGCGCCGATGTGCGCGAGATTCTGCCCACGGCGCGCGCGGTGATCGTGGCTGCGGTGCTCTACAATACGCCTTCGCCTGCCGGTCCTGTGTCCCGCTATGCCTGGGGACGCGATTATCACGACGTGGTGCGCCAGCGGCTGGAGGGTCTGGTGCAGGAACTGCCCGCGGGCCATGACTATCGTGTGTGTGTCGATACGGTGCCGGTGCTGGAGCGAGCGCTGGCGCGGCGGGCAGGCCTCGGTTGGATCGGGAAGAATACGTGCCTGATCAACCAGGGGGCGGGGAGCTGGTTCTTTCTGGGCGAGGTGCTGACATCGCTCGAACTGCCGCCGACGTCCCAAGAGGCCCCGGACCGCTGTGGCTCCTGCACGCGCTGTATCGACGCTTGCCCGACGGCGGCGATTGTCCCCGTGGCTGGTGCGCACGGCTGGGAAGTGGACGCAAGGCGTTGCATCTCCTACCACACCATCGAAGCGCGCGAACCGGCGCCAGAAGCCTTGCGCGAGCACTTCGGGAAACTGGTTTTCGGCTGCGACATCTGCCAGGACGTCTGCCCTTGGAATCGCCGTGCGCCGGTGACGCTCGATGCGGATTTTCAGACTCAGGAGCCGCTCGCGCTCGAGCAGATGGCCATGTTGACCGCCGAGCAGTTTCGGCAGCAGTACCGTCAGAGTCCGGTATGGCGGGCGAAACATAAGGGCTTTCTGCGCAACGTGGCGATCGCCATGGGTAACTCACCACGTGAGGCTTACCGTGCGCCATTGGAGCATCTGGCCCAGTCGGCGGAGTCAACGGTGAGGGAGTCAGCGCGCTGGGCAATTGCCCGTCTCAGTTAAGCCGCGCGCCAGCCGGAGTTGAGCTTGGAGTGCAACTTGCGGCGAGTTTTGGCATAATCCGGATGGTCGACGACGTTACTCGTCTCGAGCGGGTCGGTCAGGTAGTCGTACAGTTCCGCCGCCCGAAATGTCTTGGCGGCGTCCATCGCGCGCCAATTGGTGTACCGATAGCGCTCCGTGCGAATGGTATAGCCCATCACGGTGCCGACGCCCTCGACGTTGCGGGGGAATTGGCTAAAGGCGGCCGACTTGATCTTGCGCGACGGATCATCGAGCAGCGGCGCGAAGCTGCGGCCTTCGAGGTCCTTGGGCAGGTTCAGGCCGGCCAACTGGCCCAGCGTGGGATAGAGGTCTACGAGTTCGACGAGACTGTCGCTCTTGACGCCGCGACGCTTCGCACCTGGCGAAGACACAATCAGCGTATTCCGCGTGGCCTTTTCAAAGTTGGAATGCTTGTGCCACAAGCCATGGTTGCCCAGTTGCCAGCCGACGTCGCTCGCCAGGACGACGATGGTATTTTCGCGCAGGCCCAAACGATCGAGCGCCTTCAAGATGCGGCCCACCTGAGCGTCGGCAAAGCTAATGCCGGCGTAGTAGGCGCGGATGATCTCGAGCGCCTTGGCCTCGGGAATGGGGCCTTCCTCGGGAATATCTTTGTAACTGCGCAGCACCTGGTTTGAGTGCAACGCGATGGACGGCACTTTGGCCGGCGGCGGCGCATAGTCCGGAATCTCGATTTTCTTCTTCGCGTACAGGTCGAAGTAACGCTTCGGCACTACCAGCGGCAGGTGCGGTTTCTGCAAGCCGATGGAGAGGAAGAAGGGCTGGTCCTTTAGCGTTCGGAGGGCCTGAATCGCGGTCTTGGTGGTGAGGCCATCGGGCAAGGCATCGTCTGCGACGTCGCGGGATTCCCAACTCAGGCCGAGTTCCGCACGCGAGCGGCGGAGGAGCGCATTGTGCCATCCCCGCGCTTCGAGGCGCGCCCAGAAGCGGCGCTGGCGGTCAGCATTGGCCGGCGTATTCCAATCCGTGGCTCCGTCCGGTGTGGGCGGGAACCAAGCCGCAATGCTCCAGGAGGGGATGTCGTTCAAGCCGTTGTGATAGGTGCGGCCGAAACTGGTGGTGACGTAACCGGCTTGCTTGAAGCACTGCGGCAGGGTGACCACATCGGGCAAATGCTTACGGAAATGCGTTTGCGAATCGTAGATGCGCGTGGTGTCGGGTCGAAGCCCGGTGAGATACGAACTGCGGGATTGGCTAGCGCTGGCGAACTGGCAGTAGGCGCGGGTGAAGACCGTGCCCCGCTCGGCCAGCGCATCGATATGAGGAGACTGCACCACGCCGTGGCCGTAGCAGCCGAGGTCAGGCCGCAAATCGGAGATGGTGATCAAGAGGACGTTGGTGCGCGGCGTCGCCCCACTCACGGAGGCGGCCAGCGATGCGCCAAGCAGTTGGCGGCGGTTCATGTTTAGCTTCTTAGTCTCCCGTCGCTTTGGCGAGTGCGCCCAGGCTCTCGGTGGCTTTCTTCTTGTTCGGCAACATGAGGATGGCGATGGCGCCCACGGCCGACAGCAGGAAGACGAACTTTAGCGCGACCCCATAACCGCCCGTTTCCTGCATCTTCGAGACGATCCAGGGGAACCAGGTTTGGCCGATGGTGTCGGTGGGCAGGATGATCGCCATCACGCGGGCCAGCGAATTTACGCCGAATTTTTCCGCCGCCATCAGCGGGATCAACATATAGTCGGCGCCCATGCCGAAGCCGAAGAGGATGCCAAAGACGTACACGATTTCGGGGCTCGAAGGCGTTACCGCCGTGACAAGCGGGATGGTGGCGGCGACTAGCAGATAGGTTACCGACATGACGACTTTCTTCGAGTAGCGGTCAGCCAGGTAGCCCATGACGATGCGGCCGGCGATTGACGAAAACAGAATTAGCAGCAGCGTGTTGCTAAACAGGGTGTCGAGGACTTTGGGGTCGCGGAAGCCCTGGTCCTGAAAGATGAACTTCATGTGTTGGTTGATGGAGCCGATGGAACCGATGGAGCAGGTGCTGCCTACGAGCAAGAGCCAGAAGGCGGGCTCCTTGATGATCGCGTCCCAACTGGCGGGCAGTTGCTTGGTTTCGGCGTGCGGCACAGCAGCGCCATCGGGGTAGAGCCCGATATCGCCGGGCTTGTCCTTCACCAGGAAGAAGGCGATTGGCCAGATCAGCAGCAGCATGCCGCCGATGATCAAGAGGGCGGTTTGAAAGCCGAAAGCCTCGGTGAGCGGTTGCGCGATGTACTTGGAGGAAATGCCGCCGAAGACGCCGACGCCGAGGTAGACCACGGCCATGGCTTTGCCGCGCTGGTTCTTGAACCAATTGGCGGTGAGCACCTGGTGCGCGATGGGCCCGGAGAAGATGTAGCCCACCATGTAGAGCACCCACAGGGCTTTGTAGATCAACAGCGACGGGCCCATGGTGCCGAAGCCAAGGAAGGCCAGGGCCGTACAAGTGGAGCCGATCAGCAGCATCTGGCGGGGCTGAAAGCGATGTACTAGCAGCGGGCCCACCCACAGCGTCACCAACGCGGCAATCGGGAAGCCGAGCGTGATGTCGGAGCGCGACCAGCCGAAGGCTTTCGTGTAGTAGGTGTAGAAAAACGGCATGCCGTAGTAGGGAATGCCGACGGCGAGTCCAAAGGTGAAAAAGGCGTAGATGGTGATCCACCAGCCGTGGAACAGGGGCTTCTCTTGCTGCATATCGATCTCACATTATGTCACGCTCCGCGCGGCTGGGGATGGTTCTCCCGGTCCTTGAGTACTGCACGCCGTAGCCACCCGGGAATTGCGATATGCTGACTAACAGTTCATTAAGAGGTCTTTCCATCATGAGAAATTTAGCTTTGTTGTTGCTTTTGTCGTGGATGCCCACGTTGGCTTCGGCCCAAGTGCTTTACGGCACGTTGCTCGGCAACGTGACGGACCAAACCGGCGCGCCAATCCCCAATGCAAAGGTAGAAGCGCTGAATACGCTTACCGGCCAACTGAAGTCCTCGGCGACCGACGATCGCGGCGCTTATTTCTTTAACGACCTGCAAACCGGCACTTACAAGGTGACCATCGCCTCGCCCGCTTTCGGCAAGATGCAGCAGGATAATCTGCGCATCAACGCCAATACGACGGTTCGTTTCGATGCCGCCATGAGCGTTGCCGGGGTAAATGAAAGTGTCACCGTCGCCGCCACGGCCAGTGTGCTGAAAACGGACAAGGCGGACGTCAGCGCCCAGCTTTCCCGCCAACAGGTGACGGACCTGCCGATGGGTGCGGGCCGCAACTTCCAAAGCCTCTACCGGACCATTCCGGGCTTCTCGCCGCCCGCCGAAGCGCATTCCGATGCTGGTAACCCGCAGCGCTCGCTGGTATCGAACGTCAATGGTGTCTCCTTCTCAAATAGCAACACCAAGCTCGATGGCGCGGTGATCAGCTACCCCTGGCTGCCTCACATCACGGCCTACATCCCTCCCGCCGAAGCCATCGAAACGGTAAACATCGTCACTAACGCCTACGACGCCGAACAAGGCATGGCCGGTGGCGCCGTGGTGAACGTGCAGATCAAGAGCGGCACCAACGACTTCCACGGTAGCGGCCACTGGTTTCACACCAACAGCAAGATGCGCGCCCGGCCTTTCTTCTTTTTTGAAAATCGCCTGCCCAAGAACATCCTGAACCAATGGGGTGGCACCTTTGGCGGACCCATCAAGAAAAACAAGCTCTTCTTCTTCGCCAATTGGGAACGCACCACCCGCCGCCAATTTGCCTTTGCCTTCCGCACGGTGCCTACCGACGCCCTGAAAGCTGGCAACTTTGACGGGTCCGGCGTTACCGTTTTCGATCCCAGCACTGGTACCGCCACCGGTACGGGCCGCACGCCGTTTCCGAACAACCGCATTCCGGTCAGCAGTTTCGATTCCGCTTCGCGGACGCTGCTAGGCTTGGTTCCGGCGCCCAATCAGCCCGGTACGATCAATAGCAACTTCCTGGCCACTGGCACCTACGCCTTCAATCGCGACAACGCCGACTTCAAGGTGAACTACAACCCCACCGAAAAGGCCAGCATGTTCGTGCGCTATAGCTATTCGCCGAGCAACATCTTCGATCCGCCTAGCTTGGGGGCCGTGGGCGGCGACGCGCTGACCGGTGGACAGCCCGGCACAGCTCCTGGACTGGTGCAGACGGCATCCGTCGGCGGCACCTATACCCTGAGCGCGCGGATGCTCTTTGACGGCAACGTCGGCTTCACGCGGCAGCGCCTCGGCGCGCAGAACGTCGACATCGACCGGAATTACGGGCTCGACGATCTGAAGATCCCGGGCACCAACGGGTCTGACCGTTTGCAAGGCGGCTACCCTCGCTTCAATATCGTGGGCTTCTCGGCGCTGGGTAACCCCAACGTCTCCAATCCGTTCCTGTTTCGCGATCACCAGTTCACGGTGACGGCGAATTTGGGTTACATCCGCGGCGCGCACTCCTTCCGCTTCGGATACGACTATCAGTACCTCACCATCAATCACTTCCAGCCCCAGGCCGCCTTCGGGCCCCGCGGCGGCTTCAACTTTAATGGCCAGTTAACGGCGCTCAACGGCGGCGCGGCCCCCAACCTCTACAACAGCTTTGGCGACTTTGTCCTCGGCCAGGCCAATGGCTTGGGTAAGGACGTGCAGTATCTCAATCCCGCCACTGTGCGCATGCCTTCGCATGGCTTCTACGCCCGCGACAACTGGCAGGTGAATCGCAAGCTCACCGTCAACTACGGTATCCGATACGAAATCTATCCCTTCGGCCGGCGCGACAACTCCGGCTTCGGCCGTTACGACGTTGCTACGGACCGGGTGATCGTCGGCGGCTTGGGCGGTAACCCCACCAACAGCGGCGTCGACGTGGGTAAGGGGCAATTGGCGCCCCGCCTGGGTTTGGCGTATCGGCTGAACGACAAGACCGTCGTCCGCGTAGGCTTCGGCATCAGCATCGACCCCAATAGCTTCCGCCAGATGCGTGACGCCTATCCGGCTACCATCTCGTCGCAATTCATCGCTCCGTCCTTCCAGGCGGCGGGCACGCTGCGCACCGGTATCCCGGTGGTGCAAGGCCCCGACCCTCGCGCCGGCATTTTGATCCTGCCGCCGGCTTTGCAGACCACCACTTACCCGCTCAAGATCAACCGTGGCTATATCCGCAGCTATAACGTCACCGTGCAGCGCGAAGTCGGCGCGGGCGTGAATATCCAGGCTGGTTATGTCACCACCAAGTCGGTTCGTCAGTTTAACAATTTGAACTTGAACTGGTCCCCCCCCGGTGGCGGCAATACGGGGCGTCAGCTCTTCGGCAACGTCGGCCGCATCGGTACGATCAATTTCTTCACCCCCTTTCGGGACTCCACTTACGATTCGCTCCAAACGCAGATCGTGAAGCGCTTTGCCAGCAGCGGCTCGAACCTGGGTGTGGCCTATACGTGGTCGAAGGCGATGAACTTCGCCGATAACAGCGAAAGCGGCATCACTTGGAATCAAGTCTCGATTCACGAGCGCAATCGGGCCCTGGCCGGTTTTGACCGTCCGCATAACCTGGCCATCTACGGAAACTATGAGATCCCTTTTGGTAAGGGCCAAGCGCACTTTACCAGCGGCATGGCCAGCAAGTTACTCGGCGGTTGGCAGCTTAATGGCATCTTCACCGCGCTCAGCGGCAATCCCTTCACGGTAGGCTCGAGCGGGGCCTCGCTGAATGCCCCGGGCAACGGCCAGACGGCTGACCAGGTGAAGTCGACGGTGGATTTGCCCAAGGGCGTCGGTCGCGGCGCGAGCTGGTTCGACCCCACGGCGTTCCTGCCGATCACCGATGTTCGCTACGGCTCCACCGGACGCAACATCTTGCGCGGCCCGGGCCGCTTGAATCTCGATGCCAGCGTCTTCCGCAACTTCCGGGTGAAAGAGAAGGTGACGATGCAGTTCCGTCTGGAAGCCTTCGGGGTCACCAATACCCCCCAGTTCGGAAATCCTGGTGCCGACGCCTCCTCGCCTTCCCGCAATGCGGATGGCAGCATCCGGGCGCTGAATAACTTCACCGAAGTTACCTCCGCCGTCGGCGAGCGGCAGCTTCGTTTCGCCGTGAAGATCTTCTTTTAAGCGTCAACTCTAAAGAACTGGCGGCTATGAACCCGTGTGACCCGTTGCTCACGCGACGGGCTAGGTTTTTTAGGGCGCACCCAAATGCTTCCGGATAAATCGATACGCATAATCGCCGTGAATACGATGGGGCCCGTCGAAGTAAGTGATCTCGGCTAGGTCCGCGACGCCGGCTTGCTGGTAGTAGCGCTTCGTTTTGGCGAACTCGTAGGCCACCCATTCGTCGATCCCGACTCCGTCGGAATGGCCGCGCTCGACTAAGAAGGGTCGCGGGGCAATCAGCGCCGCCATTTCGGCGTGCCCGAAGCGCGGACCCAGATTCCAGTCGAAGGCTTCGTACTCCTTGGTGAACATGAAGCTGAAGCTATCTTCGGTGCTGGTGAGCTTCCATAGCCATTCGTTGAAGTTACCGGAACAAACGACGACTTTGTAGCGGGGCTCGAGCGGCGGGACGCGCAGGGCAGTAACTCCCCCGTAACTGAGTCCGTAGTAACCGATCCGTTCGGCGTCGACAAACGGTAGTTTCTCGAGCCAATTCAAGGCCTGCCGATGCTGGGCGCGGATAAAGCTGAATAAGGATAAGCCCAGCGGGTTGGCCTTTCGTTGTAAGTTACGAAAACGCTCGCCCAGGACATACGGATTCTGCGGCGAGTACACGATATAGCCCTGGTCGACTAACTTGCGCGCGAATTCGTCATAAACTACACGCGTCTTCTCCGGCAGAATTGTCTGTCTCTTATACACATCTGACGCTGCCGACGAATAGAGAGGTGTAGATCTCGGTGGTCGCCGTATCATTA
>ENA-ORBV01004222-ORBV01004222.1-microbial-mat-metagenome-genome-assembly--contig:-NODE-4222-length-27863-cov-13.421471_pt1 | contig 27863 bp, 21 predicted proteins | sample MGYA00237777_ERZ505514 | MGnify/ENA primary metagenome ERZ505514 (study PRJEB26160, sample SAMN06269048) | microbial mat metagenome | isolation source: Oligotrophic lake microbial mat | place...
TCGCCAAGGTGCGGCTGCAATCTGGCGACAATACCAGCACATTCGCCAGGAAAACGGGGCTAACTTCGCTCAGGGTGGGGTTGTTTGCACGACCCCTCAAAAAGGTATAGTCCACATTGAGACGGTTAAGTCTTACCGTGATTCTAGCAAGCTAATTGCTACCACAATGCAATATTGTCAATGCTTTCAGCGATTTATTGCCCCCTTGCCTGTTTGCATGATGCCCACCGCGTCAATGCTCTTGGCACGCAGGACTGTCTCAGAAAGCATACCTTTCGAGACGTAGCGATCAGCATGTCTCAATTCATGTCTCAAATTGCCTTTCTCACAAAGTCTTAGACCTTATGAAACGCTGGAATACCTGGCATGAAGTTTCTTGACGCTTCTCGACTATGCAGCGTTTGCTTGAGTCGGAGACAAAGACCAAGTGGCTTCTTAAAGTAAGACTCATCTGTCTTGCTGTGGACTATACCTTTTTGAGGGGTCGTGCAAAGAACCCCGTTCACTGAGTGTGCGATCGCTGACTTGCTCTCATCAGGGGGAACTCTAATCGGGGGTTATGCAAAGAACCCCTTCATAAGCCCTCGTGTGGATCGAGTCATGTAGGGGTCACCTCAGAATTCGGAAAAATTTGTACGCTAAGGGTCGTTTCGCAGGGGTTGAGTCTCTTCTTGGAAACGTTCGTTTCTGAGAGAGACTGCCCATCTAACAAGTTGCGACGGAAACTCAAGTCTTTCACGTTCTCACAAACCATTCTTGAAACAGAATTCTTGTTCACTGACCACCTCATGAGTTTCGAGAAGCCGATGGTCAGAATAGATAGCTCCCAAGACAGTTATTCTGTAACTACTTCAGAGAAGGGGTTACAGCCTTAACGTACTATATTTTCCCTTTTCTGTGTTGACCCCATGTAATGGGGAACCCTAACCCTACTTCTGTGGCTGCTGAAGCACCTTTTTATTCTAAAAATACCGTTTAGAGCTAGGTAAGGGGCAGAAGAGAAAAAACCTATTGGGAATGAGATACATGCTTACACGACTGTTTGCTTGGGCGATCGCAATCCTGATTTTGTTCCAAAATTTAGCTGTTGGTACTTCTGCCCAAGCCGCTACAACGCAACTAGTATCAACAACCATTGCTTTCGCTCAAGCTAATAACAAAGAAAATACAAAAACTCTCACTTTCTCAGACACCGAAGCGTTTTATAAAGAACTCGCTACTGTCTTGGCATCCAAAACTGCTATCAGCGTTAACACCCCCTTTAGCGGCTATGAGCAGTTCCCACCTCGATTAAAGCAAGTATTTGAACTTCAGAAACCTAACGGTATGCCTGCGATTCCTGGGGCAGGTGCCGCTGTAGCGTTCTCGAATGAGACTGCCTCGCTCTCAATTCACTACGGCGCATTGATCTCTGCTGGAGCCAGTGCTGCTGTCGGTGCTGGAGTTGGCGGTACTTTGGGTAGCTTTTTAGGTGGAGCCGGAGCTGCACCAGGTGCACTAAGTGGTGCTGGAATTGGTTTATCGGCATGGGCAGTCTCCCAGGCTATCGCTCAAAACTGTTATAAGGTCGTGCTCCAAATTAGTATCAATGGTTCTCTCACGATTAGCCTTGAACCTGTTTGCCCTTTTCTCGCTTAAGGGGGTTGGGGTTGAGTTAAACTCAACCCCGAATTTACATGCTGCAGCACGGCTCTCTTTTTTCTGTTGCTACCTGCCATTGTTTTGGCTTCTAAACTCGATCTTGATGATGATCTGGTGACGGCTAGACAAGAAAATGGTTTTTCAGAGGTTATGTTGGGGAAAACTATTGGGAAGGTGTTGAAAGGTTTTTACCACCCCTCAACGCTGTTGTGAGGTACACGTAAGCAAAGGTCGGCATGGAATACACCCCAATTCGAGTCAGTGACATCATTCGCCAAGTTAACCATGACATCTACTTGCCTGCCATTCAGCGAGAGTTTGTGTGGGGACCAGACCGTATTGAGCGGCTCTTTGACTCCATCATGACTGACTTTCCCATCGGCTCGTTTCTCTACTGGCGATTAGAGGAGAGCAACAAGGATGAGTGGCCTGTCTATGAGTTCATACGTGATTTTGACAGTGAGTCGCCGCACAATCAGCCTGCGAACATGACTGGAATCACGAAGGACATTACCCTTGTTTTAGATGGACAGCAAAGGATTACGTCTCTGTTCATTGGTCTTCGGGGATCGTATCGCTATTTCTACTACCGACCAAGGAAGACCAAACTTTACCTGAACCTACTGAAATCACCTGTCCCAAATGACGATAATCCAGAAGAATTGACTTATGGTTTCGCCTTTCGAGAAAATGACCAGCCTGCAAAAGAAAAAGCACAACTGTGGTACAAAGTTGGACGCATTCTAGACTTCGAGGATGCAGAGGATGCGAAGTCAGATATGAGGTCACAATTTGTGGCGTTATCAGATGAGCAAAGGGAGAATGCGAACAAGTTAATTGGCCGCTTGCATAATCGCATCCACACAACGCTCGTCGGCAACTACTACCAAGAGAAGTCCCAGGACTACGATAAAGTCTTACAGGTATTCGTACGGGCAAACTCAGCAGGGCAGCCTCTTGAATATTCCGACCTTCTGCTCGCAACTGCCACAGCGAAGTGGGAGACACTTGATGCACGCAGCGAAATCCATGCCTTCACTGACGCGCTCAACAAAATCGGCAATGGCTACAGTTTCGGTAAAGACTTTGTGTTGAAGGCGTGCTTATACCTCAGTGGGAACCTACCGATTCAATATAAGGTGAAAAATTTTACGAAAACAAACCTTCGCACCATTGAAGCGAACTGGGAAAGGATTAAGGAAGCCCTATCGCTCACGGTGCGGCTTGTGTCTCGCTTCGGCTTCAATGCGAAGAACATTGTCGCTCCCCTATCGTTGTTGCCAATTGCCTTTTACCTCATGAAGCGTGGTAACTCGGCCTTCGATACGTCATCAAGGATCGAAGATGCCGATGCTCAGATTGCAATCCGCAAATGGTTTGTTTTCGCAACGCTCAAGAATGCCTTTGGCAGCTCGTCTGATACAACATTGACCCGATTACGCGATTTGTTAAACACCTGCGATCCAGCGACAACTTTTCCCTCTGACTCCCTCTACAAATCACTCGGAATCGAGCCTCAGTTCAATGAGGCGGAAATCGATCGCATTCTCGGTTATGGCTATCAGGGCAGATACACCAACCTTGTACTGTCACTGCTATATCCTGACCGTGATTGGAAAAATGCTGTATTCCATGAAGATCACATCTTTCCGCAATCCGAATTTCAAGTGCGGTCTCTGAGGAGACGAGGCTATGATGACACGAAGATCCAAGCTTATATGTCGAAGTACAATGGCTTGACCAACCTACAATTGTTGACCGAGACTGAAAACTTATCCAAGAATGCCACACCTTTTGACAAATGGATTCAGACTCGAGATGAAGATTTCCGCAAACGTCACTTGATCCCCGACCTCACCGACTACGGATTTGATTTCTTTGACGAGTTTTCAAAAGCGCGTGCGGCTCTAATCGTTGAAGTGCTGAAAATCGTGTAGTGGTAGCTTTAAGGGGCAGTTGTCATAGGCTTAGTTTTAACAGCAGAGTGAATGATTGCTCAGCTGAGTTTAACTCCGTTGACAAGACTAAGCCAGCTTGGAACGATCGCAAGAAGAGGGGTCGAATAACCAGACTGCTGGATGAGCTGGATCGGTTGACTACAGAGGACCCTTCCCAGTCATAACCAAGCGCTTCCTACTCAAGACTTGTTGAAGCCTGAATATCTAGCTCATCAAGAGGTTCCTCGATCGCGCCTCTGATCCAACCTCGGTCGAATTCCTGAGTTGTATGCGCCCTCACTTCAATTTTGATCGTCATATCCTCTGCTCTGTCAGACAATGATTGAAGGACGCTGAACAACTCAAAGAATTTTGACTTATCGGTAATGGCCTCTAGTTTGTAGTGACGAGCCGGTTGAACGCCGTTAACAATATTCACTAAGACCGAGCTTTCGATACTGCTGGTTTGAGATTTGTATGCGACTGCTGCTTGCCCTTCATTAGCGACCGGTATGGTTGTAGCGGCACCACCTTGAAAAGTGGTGGCAACTTTATCGCCTGTTGCTGCAACCTGAGTTTCAAGCTCTGGCAGTTTCTCTGATTCAGGGGGAACTGAAAGCTGTTTAGCTAATTGGGGAGCGAGTAGATAGCCAGCTAGATCCAACTCGTTTGAGGGAATGTTTCGCTCGATGCTAACGAGGGAGGGATTTTCTACTTTAGGGCTACCGTTGGAAGCAATGATCAGGTAGGGCACATAGCCGATGAGTCCCTGCTGAACCGCTTTGACGATCGCCTGCTTCACACCATCAATGCCCAAAACCTTTGGATAGGTGGGGAAGCGGAAGAAATAGCTGACCAATTCGTCGCCAGTTATATAGCCAGGTTCGCTATTTTCTAACCCAGAGAGGCGCATGAGTTTGGTCGTGGTGATGCTGCCAAAAACATGATTTTTGAGAGCATCTAACACCCGATCCTGGAGGTTCTGGCTGGTGTTGAGTTGAGCTTGAAGGTCAATCGTCTCCAGACGAATCGGATTGGCTCCATCAGTATTCGGTATGGGGAGCAGGATATAGTCATACAGACGCCGGACAGCCGCACCGATATCGCTAAGCGCATCTTTGCGCTTCTCGTTCAGTTCCTCCAGGTCTTCAGGACTGAACTTGTATTTGGCTTTGTCTTTAATCAGTGAGGCGATCGCCTCTGCGGTGCGACCTGCCTTACGCGCTTTATCAATTTGGGCTTTATTCGGAATCACGAAGGCAAGCGCATTTTTATACTCTCGTTTGTCATTACCCCTCTGCTCCAGCCAGGACATAACCTCTGTGAGAATGGTGTCTGGGCTTTTTTCTGCCCACTCATGCCCCAAGTAAGCAACACTAAATTGCGGTTCTCTGTCGGGAATGGCTGAGGAGTCTTTAGGCCACAGGACAACTTTACTGCTGCTGCTTTGAAGGGTTTTGCCGAGTTCTTCTCGGATCTTCTCCAGAACGTCATTTCCAGAGATTTTACTTTCCTCATCGGCAATCAGCTTATTTAGATTTGCCTTCGTTTCAAAGCGGTAGCGTTTGCCGACGTAGTGCAGATAGAGTAAGTTTTCCCGCAGGTCGCTCAAGGTTGCCGTGATGACATTGCGATCAAGTCCTGGCGTGAGGCAGGAGGCTGTGATCTCTTGTTCTAAAACCCCCCGGTCTTCGCCGCTACGGGCACCAAAGGAATACATCAACACAGCCGAGGCGAGGCGCGTACCAACTTTGAGGTGGCTTAGTGCAGGGGAATCTTGGGCAAGGCGATTGTCTACGATTTTGACCTTGGCTTTTCTGCCAATCAAATCAGCATCAATGACTGAGTTATACCGTTCACGTTCACCGACTTGCGTGAAGAATGCGCCTCTGACTGCTTCATTTTGAAAGAGTACATCTCCTGGGCTAATGAGCAGGGACGTACGCTCTTCCTGCCAGAGGGAGTAAACGACGCTGGCAAGAAACTGGAGGGCACCACGGGTACGTTGATAACTGGGCAGGGTTCCCCAACGGTGATACATCAAATCCAGCAAGTCAGGATGAAATGGGTAGCTGATCTGGATTCGTTCTGCAAGGAGGGCTGCCTGCTGCTGAATCTCCTGTCTACCGCGATCGGTTTCGGCATAGCTTTCATGGAATTTGCGAAATAATTCAGCCTGCTGCTTGGCAATTTCTTGAATCGCAGTAGGATCGCCAATCGTCTGAAACAAACGGCGCTGGACAACCTTCATCACCTCATCGCCAGAGACAGGCTCTTTTTTGGCATCATTGCGTGAAACTAGTTTGTCTAATGTGCCGAGCAGCCCTTCATTACCCACTGCCTCCTGAACGCTGGCTTGAAGGGAGTAGACCAAAACGGTTCTGGGCAACTCGGCGACGACATCGGGCAGTTTTTTGATGAAGGTGAGTACTTGTTTGCCGAGCGTCGAATCCTTCACCTCGACACCCAAAGCATTCTCCACATAGTTCAGGAATTCATCCAGCAGGATGAGCGTTGGACGATCGCCAATAATTTTGCGCCACACATCGTTGCCGGGGGCGACTCGTTGCTCATCGTCCGCTCGGACAATTTCGTAAGCCTCCTTGCCACCCAGTTGCCAAGCCAAATAGCCCCAGGGCGTTAACACTTGTGGACCATCGGGAATCTGGGTTCCTTTGGTCGCACTAAAATCGTCGCCGATAAAGGTGGCAACATCGACAGTGCCAGGGTTCGGCAATTTAGCAAAGTCGGCATGCTCTACCAGGTCTTGCCGATGTTTGGTGAGGTGGTAAAGGCTGATCAATGCGTGCGTCTTCCCACCACCAAACGGGGTGCGTAATTGCAGAACCCGATCGCCTGCCTCTCCGCACAAACGCTGCACCACACTGGTCAGAAGACTTTTCAGTTCTGAGGTGAGGTAAGTGGCTGCAAAGAATTGGCCAGCATAACGATAGATTGGCGGACAGGTAGGGTCTTGCCGCACCACCGCCCCGAGTTTGGCAGCGTAAACGGAGTTATCGAGTTTGCCATCTAAGATATCTTGATGAGGGATGGCAACTTGGGTCCAGGGTTTGAGTTGGTATGCGCTGCTCATGGGGGGTGTGGGAGGTAAGACGATGGGGATACGGTCAGTGAACGCCGACCAGCTTTGATTCTGGTTGGAGGGTAGAGACTAGAATGCCGAGAATTTTGTTGATTTCTTTGATGTAGTAGTCGCTGACATCGATAAAGGCAGTTTGTCCTTCGAGCTTGAGAAATTTCCAATCGGTGCCAGTGGTAACGGCTCCATAGACTGGATCAGTTGGGTTTTTCTCTTGCTGGTTGAACAACCGCGCCGCAATCATGGTGGCGATGCATTGCCCTAACCCACTGGGGATGCTTTCGTTTTTGGCTTCTACGATCGTCAGAACAGGGCTGGTGATGTAGTACTGTTCGGTAGAACGGCTCAAGATGAAGTCGCAGCGTCCTTCTAAGCCTTGCTCTGGAGCCACTTCAAAGGTGCTACCAGAAAAGACCGAAATTTGGTTGTTGAGCACCCGTCGGACTTCGATCAAGATGGGCATGACCAGCAATTCAGACCGCGCTTTTTCAGTGTTGATGGCGCTGGCAAGGGGCAGTTGATCTTTGAGCGTGAGGGTCAGCAATTCGCTGGGGGCGATCGCCTTAGTCTCAATAAACAAATCCTGAGTTTCGTTGGTGACGATGCCAAAATCAGCTTTGACTTTACTGAGAGTGAAATTGCTGTATGCCATTGGTGTTCTCCCTATCCTTGCTTCAGCGGCTTTGAGTGAATAAGTTGTCTTCGACCAGTCTCTTCCAGGATGCTAACAAGGTATCAATGGCGGCTTGCTCTTTTGTGCGCTGGGCTGTCGTGGTTTCTTGCCCAGGCTCTGGGGTGAGGGCACGGCCAGCAAGGGCTTGAGCGACCAAGCGTAACTGGGTTGAGTCCGGTTGGGCAAGGTTGAGGAATACGGGAATCTCGCTAGGCTTATGGTCTGCCAACCAGAGCAGACGATGCAGCACGTCGATGAGGGTTGGTGCAGTTCCGATCGCTTGGGGTTTGACGTTGAAGAGTTGCCGCCCTTCGGTGCGCTGAATGCCCAAGTCTTCAGAAGCACCCCGATCGCTGTAGTCTCGCAGTTGAATGGTGGTTTTGGCTTTGGTGACGAGCGCCAGTTTGCCATCGGTTAACCCGCCTACGCCGTCGAGTTCGACTCCGACTCCTTTGGCGAGGGTGTTGGCTTCGTCAAACTCCACTACCAGTTCGCCATATTCATAGCGACCCATGATGTAATACTGGGTGGGTTTGTCTACCAGGCTCACGCCGCGTCTGTCGCACTGCATGACGCTGGTAAGCACGGCTTCGACGACTTCTTTTTGCACTTCACCTAAAAACGAGTTTGCATCAAGCTCGTCACCGTTGGGCAATTCGACTCGCTCGTATTGGGTATAGGCGCGGAGTCCTGCGCCAATGCAGGCGATGACTAGATCGGCTCCGGTTACCCCTTCTGTCATCAGGGTTGTGACCCGTTCGCGGACGATTTGCGATAGCTCTGGCTTTACGTCCATTGCGTAGTCGCCAATGCTTGAATCTTTGCGCTTGCGCGCAACGAGGAAAATGCTGGAGGCGAGAGCCGCAGAGTTTTGGCTACGGAGCCTTGATCCTAGTTCTGTATCGAGCGGCCACGCTTCTGTGATAGTAAATCCTGCTCGTCGGAGCGAATCAATGAGAGACGACCAACCAGCAGTGGTTTTATGGGCATACACTACAACCATCATGCCCTCTGCCTTTAGCACTCTACTTCCCTCGCAGAATGCTTGATGCATCATGTCTTCATAAGCCTTTGCCGCTTTCTTTTTGTCTCCATCGTGGCGAGTCGGTTCCATGATGGCTTCATTCTTTTTAGGTGTGAGTTGTCCTGAAAGATGCTCTGGGTAGAGATGTCCAATAGAGCGCTTCAGCCAAACATAGAAGAAATCAGACAAATCAGCGTATGGAACGGAATCAAAGTAGGGTGGATCAGTGATGACTGCATCAAGCGATTCAGACTCTATCGGTAAAGCCATTGAAGATCCACGAAATGCGGATGCTACTGTATCTGTCACATTGACATCGCGTTTTATAACTTCTAGAACTCTTGTTAAATTACCAAGCATTCCTTTTGCACCAGCATCAAAAAAGCTACTTTCTGCAAAATCCCACACCATTGGCAAAGTTTGCATACAAAATGCAGTTAAAACTCCTCCAGAATTTGGAGTAGAATCCCATGTACAAAGAGATGAAAACTGATTAGTTAGTTTGCTTGAAAGTAGTCCTAAATAGGTAGAAACTGCCTTCCCAAACTCCTCCTCATACCCCTGCTGCACCATCTTCTGATGCGCCAATCTGACCCACTTCACAAACGTCATCAGCGCCAGCAATTGTCGGGGTGTGAATAGCTTGCCAAATGTATCCAGCCCATAAAGATGCGTAAAAAAGGCTCTTGTATCGGCTGAAAAGATTGGCTCATTTGGGACTGTTAAACCTGTTTCCTGGCAGAGCGTTTCTAACCTTACTTGAATTTCTGCATCATCTGGAACGTAGTGCTGATAATCGTCTCCAGATAAATAAGTCTTCCCCCTCTCTCCTGGAGTGGTGCAGACGATCGTCGTGAGTTGCTGACCTAATTTGCCAGCCTTCCCTTGCGCTTTAACTACTTCACTCTTAACGGTTGCCCCACAATGCCGACAAATTGAGGTTCCTCTGGCACTTCCTAGTGATGGATTGAAACCTAGTCCTTGCTCAGTTCTCGACTCAACAACCTCAAACTCAACCCGTTTTGTTTCATGATTCGGGATGGTTCTCAGGGCAACATACTTGTCTTTCTTTTTGCACAGCCATGTCTGCCGCATTAACGGCACTTGTGCCCCACAAGCCGGGTTCGGGCACTTCACCGTCCGCGTCCACAAATACGCCACCGGAGTCAAAGATTGAGCCAAATTTAACTGCTTCAACTTCCCAGAACCCAGCAAATTCAACTGTTCCAGCTTCTCTCCCCCCACTTCGCCAACCTTAATCGGTGGATACAGGTCGCCAATCTCCTCCCGCACATGCTCAATCACCCACTTGCCCCACGTTTCCACCTCATCCGCCAGTTTCTTGCCATACTGCTGCGGATACACCAGGGTACAAAGCTCAATGATGTGCGCCACTGGATTCAGGTCAACCGCATAGGTCTCACACCCTAACCGCAGCGACTCTAAGGGGATTGCTCCACCCCCCGCAAACATATCCAGCACTTTCGGCGGCGGTACATCCTTCAATGGTGTATTGGCAGGCAAGCCCAGGCGATCGCGCTGCGCCTCTAAAATCTGTCGTCGCGCCTTCTTAATCGTGTCTTCCCCTGCCTCCCACTGGCAAAGATCAATCATTGCCTTGCTTAAAGCCGTTCGCTTCTGACTCGTCTCCGGTGCTGCGACCAACGAGGCAAACACTGCCGCCCGTGCCGCTACCAGGGGTCGCCGTGCCCACCACAAATGCAGGGTCGAAATATGTCCCTTACGAATCGACTTCTCCCGTGCCGCTTCGATAGAAATCTCACGGATGGGGATAAAGTCTTCAATAAGGCGGCGATCGGTGGTCATAGTATTAATTGCCAAATAATCCACATACTTCGATACGATTCAAAATTTGCATCCTTGCTTTAGCCCCGCTCCCAGCGGCACGAAGAGCGGCTGAGGGGAGGTGTCCTTCAGGAGCCTGCAAGTTATAGAGGCGATTGTCTTTAGGTTGCCAGACCCCATTAACTCGCCAACCAATGCGATCGCCAAAGCTATCCCAATCTCCACCTACTTCTTTCAAAATCTTGACCTGAACACTAAACCCAAACCGACCGCCAGAATAATGCCTCCATAGTTGGTCGATTGTCTTCAACTCTTCGCAAGGGAACTGTTCAATCAATTCCTTTGGTAAAAATTCGACCTGCCCAACCACCCGCAGCATGACTTCCTTGGTTTCTTGATCAGCAGCCTGCCATTGTCCAGTGCTTAACAAAGCCTGGAGTTCGCTATAGTCTGTGCCTACGGCTGATATCAAAAACTCAGCACTGAAGATCTCTTCAGACAAAACCTGAGTTATGGATAGCTCCTGTTCAAGCTGACTCTCAATCTGGGTGATGATTTCTGGAGGAATCTGACTGAAGAACCAATCCCTTGCAACATGAAGTCCTTGATCCAGATAAATTGCTCCTAAAACGGCTTCTACCCCATCTGTCAAGTTTTTAGGTCCTACCATTCCGCTGTGAAGAATAAAGTTTTCCAGCCCTAATCTACGGGCAACAACTTCTAAGGCAGTATCGCTAACCAGTTCATCCCGATTAGCAGACAGCTTGCCTTTACCATGCTTGCCCTTACGCTGGTAGAGATATTCGAGAACAACGAAATCCAGAAGAGCGTCCCCCAGCAGTGCCAAGCCTTCATTGTGATCCTCAGAATTCTTCCGATTCACAGCGTAAGAACGTTCAGTAATAGCCGTTTGCAGCAATGCTTTGTTATGGAATGTGTGGGCGATCGCCGCTTCTACCTTTGCTACATCAACGAGCGGTAGGTTAGCTTCTGTGGTTGTCCTACTATTTGGATTGAGAACTGAAGGATCAAGGAACCGATCCACAAACCAATTTTGAGCAATATCAAACCCTTGATCCAGGTAAATTGCTGCCAAAAGGGCTTCAAATGAATCACTAATATCTTTTGGGATGATTTGATCGTTTTCCCTTTTAACTCTGATTAGTTCACGAAGATGGATCTTCCCTGCAAGCAAGATCAGAGTTTCGTCCTTTACCAAGTGGTCTCTCTGATCAGAAATAAACCCTTTGCCATGCCGATTGCCGTAAACCTCATAGAGGTACTGCACTGCAATCAAGTCCAGCAAAGTATCTCCAAAGACTGCTAGCCATTCATTATGGGCTTCAGGAGTATATAGATACCTGGCATAGGTTTTGTGAGTTAACGCTTGCCACAGTAAATCCTGATTGTGGAAGGACAGCCCGATCGCTGACTCAATGGCTGTAGCATCACTCATACCCTTGCCCCCCTAGCTCAGTCAGTAAACCGGGTTCTAAGACATTTTTCTCTGCGGTACGGGCGATCGCCTCGGCAGGCACTAAGTAACGTGTCACTTGCCTAATTTCTTTGGCATCCCCCACCAGAACCTTCGCTGGATTTTGGATCTTCAACAACTTTGGATCGCTGGTCTTGCAACCCCAAACCACGTAGAGCCAATAGGACTCTCCCAACTGCTGCGCTTTTCGCCACTCATTGGAAGTCAGTGAAATCTCCTCATGCGTTTGTGCCCGTCCTTTCACCTCAATCCGCCGCACGGGGGCTATCCCAGTCTCCAGGTCAATGGGTCCCAGACTACGAATGTCAAACCCACTACCATCCCGGTTCTGGCTCACATCCTCTGGCTTCCAGCCCCGTTGCCGCTCATACTCCATGACATACCGCATGGCAAAGGCTTCGACTTCCGGGTCATTCTTCATCCCCGGCATTGCTGCCACTAAGGCTGGAGCAGGGTAAACGATCGCGCAGCCTAAGTAGGTAACCCGCCCAAAGCTGACGATTTTGAGGTAATCCAATTCGTTCTGCTTGGCTCTGTAACGTTCCTTGAGGTCTTTCACGCGCTTTTGGGCACTATCTCGCGCCACGCGATAGGTTTCATCCCCGGCTGCCACCTTTGCTGCCAGCTTCATTTGCGTAGATTGACCGTCTCGAATGGCAGCATCCATCGCTTTCTCCAGATAGTCCTGCCGAATGTCTAGCTCACGCTGTCGCTGCTGCTGCTCCTGCTTCACCATTGGCACCTGGATTCTGACTTTCAGCCACTTCTCAAGGCGCTCTTGCTCTTGCGGCGCAGGAGCGGTGAGGGATCGGGAGCCAGGCGGAATCGCGTCAGCATTGGCAGGGGCAAGATCATGGAGACAGTCAGGGGAGATTAAGACCAATTCGCCTGCTGCTTTTTCCAAAACCGCACATAAAGCGGCTTTCAACACGGCTGCCTGCCCTGTTCTTTGTTGCCCTGCGACCTGAAGCTCGAAGAAGTAGATCCGGTAGGGCTCATCGGCATCCGCATCTAAAAACAAAGCAGACCCGGTGCAGATGGCATTATCCAGTTCAATATCCAACCGCTCGGCGATCGCTGCAAACAACGGATGACCTGGCGATAGTAGTTCTGCGTCCTGGTGATTGGGGTTAGCCATTTGTTCCTTATAGAAGGAAAGCTTCGGATAATGCTTATCGACCGTGCCCAATCGCCGCACTGCTTCTAAATTGTTGGAGCGAAATTCCTCTTTGACATAGGGAACTCGCCACAGCCCATCAGCTCGAACTTCCAAATTGACACTCAGGAACTCGCACGATCGTTTGAAGAACTCCTCGATGTAGCGAGGCATCAATCGCTGCTCTTCTGAGCGAAAGTCCTGGCTCTGGGTGCGCCGAATTTGAGACAGGTCAACGTGACTTGTCGCTAAAGCCAGGCCTGTTGCTTGCTCCAGTTCTTCTAAACGCTGAGGATCAAGTTGCTCCAGTTGCTCCAGGGCGTTTTCTTCAGAAGCCTTGCTATAGGTCGCATCCTTCACCATGTCCTCAAAGCGAATGTCGTTGAGTTGCAGGAGTTGACCGACCACATCGAAGACGCGATCGCCCATTGCCTTCCGAATCTCTTCCAGCTTGGTCAACAGCTTTTCCAGTACCCGACCTTCTACCGTGTTGATCGCCACAAAATTGAAGATGTAAACATCATGGGTCTGACCAATGCGGTGAATGCGCCCCATGCGTTGCTCAAGTCGGTTAGGGTTCCAGGGAATGTCGTAGTTGATCATCAACCGACAGAACTGAAGATTGATGCCCTCCCCAGCTGCTTCCGTTGCCAGACAAATTTGGCTATTGAGCTGAAAATCCTTCTGGGCTTGCTTACGAGCCAGCGGATTCATACCACCATGAATCTGACAGGTGGTATAACCCCACGCCTCCAAATTCTGCTTCAGGTAAGCCAGCGTGTCCCGATGTTCGGTAAAAAGCAGCAGCTTTCCCCGACCATCCTGAAGCTCTGAGAATAACTCTCCTTTCAAGCACTCTTTCAACTGGTTCAGCTTCATCTCAGTCCCAGTAGCGATCGTTTGCTCAGCCAGCTTGACCAGGCGCTCTAGCTCATGCAGCTCATCGCGGATCTGCTCCAGCCGCTCTGCCGTTGTAGACTCGATCGCTAAACTCTCCTGCTCGTCCTCTTCGTAGTCGTCGCTTTCCTTCTCCAAATCGACTGGTTTACTAAGATTGATCAAACGAGCATGCTGCTCTTCTGGAGATAGCCCCTTTAACTCCTCTAACAAATCAGCAAACCGTTGTCGCCGTCGCTTTAACGAACTGAAAATAGCATTCAGGCTACTCGCCAAACGGCGTTGTAACACGGTGCGCGCTAAAGCTACGGCTGCCTGCTTCCGTCCCTTGGTTTTCCCCAAGAACTTGTTGATGTACTTGGTGACTTCTTTATAAAGATGCTCCTCGGCGGGTGAAAGCTCAAAGGGAACGGTTTGGGCAAACCGTTCCTTGAACAGCTTCCGCCCATCAAAATCTTTAAGTTCCTCCTTAATGCGTCGGAGAAACCAGGGGCTATTCTCCATCCGCAACATTTCCGGGTTGATCTGATCAGAGACAAATTGTTCAGGGTCAAGCAGCCGCAGGAAGTTGTGGAATTGGTCTACATTCCCCTGATGGGGTGTAGCCGTGAGCAGCAGAATGCGTTCGCAGTTTTTGGATAACGCCTCAACTAGCTCATACCGTCCAGTGCGCCTTAAATCATCTCCCTGCGTCCGAGCAGAGCACTTATGCGCCTCATCAACAATTACCAAATCCCAATCCACCTGAAGAATGCCAGGCGTAATATCATCTCGTTTGGCAAAATCAATGGAGGCAACGCACTGGCGAAAGCGCTCCCAGGGATTACCTGCTAACTGCCCTTTTGCCAGCGTTGAGTTAATTACCTCAAACGTTTCAGAAAACTTGCTCTTCAGCTCATCTTGCCATTGCAAGGTTAGAGGGGCAGGAGCCAGGATCAACACGCGCTCAATGGCTCCTCTCAGCTTCAGCTCCTTGAGGAGCAACCCCGCCATAATGGTTTTGCCCGCCCCTGGATCATCTGCCAGCAGAAACCTGAGCCGCACTTGAGGCAAAATCCGCTCATAAACAGCCTCTAGCTGGTGCGGTAGAGGACGAACTCCGCTTAGACTGACCGCAAAGTGGGGATCGTAGGCAAAGGCCAACTTGATCCGTGCTGATTCGATAAAAAGGAAAAACTGATTGCCATCGACTGGAGAGGCTGAAGCTTGGCTCTGCGTGCTCAAAATTTCCTCAACTTCAGCAATGCCGATGTACGCATCCCTCAGATCGCCCTGCTGAGTGCGAACTCGAAGAAGAACAATATCTTCGACGATGCTGGCATCCTCAACGGTGACAGTCCCATTAAATTGTCCAGGAATGGAAATTCGTTTGCCAACCAGTTGTTCTTCCATCAGTTAAGCTTGCGTCTCTGAAAAATACTTCTTTGTCAAAGGCTGAACCCGATCCCCTTGTGCACTCAATAACTGCTCAATCTGCTTCAGTGCGAGACGTGATGGCTTCATCCGTCCACGCTCCCAACGATTGACCGTGTTATATGTGACCCCTAATGCCGCCGCAAATTGCTCTTGGGTCAGCTCTGTTAGAAGGCGCAGCTCACGAATGAACTGACCTACTTCTGGTTGCTTGAGCATAGACGGCTTCGCAATCAACATTCAATCTTCGTTGCAACACACGTTATATTCCAGTGTTCCCAAGTTGAATGGAAAGTCTGGTTGTTCTGCGGAGAGATCATCCCGCCGTTACAGACTCTTTATTGAACTTTAACGGGGTTAATCCGACCGCTGCTCTAAATGGAGTAAAGACAGCAAAGCTATAACGAAGTGCCACGTAGCCCTGAAAAACTTGCTCTGTAAGGACTTCAGAGAATCTATCGAAGCGAGGCTTAAAATCTGCCCTTCTGCTGCGCGGGGCAGTTAACCACGGCGCTCTGACAGCTCCACCTGGAGAGGCGAAACCGATAGAGGCTGAGCTGCACGAAGCGCAGCAAGAGCGTGAGCGCTCGCTTGAGTGACAGTGTTGCAGATGCAGTGCTAACAGAGCTTACGGCGTTTCCTGGTCAAAGGGGAGAGGCAGTTGGTCTTGTCCCGCGAAGCGTTGACGTTTCGGTGCTGTTTCGACCTGTCGTCTGGCTTTAACCTGGTTCAAGACCTGCTTGATGTAAGCAATCCCCTCCTCCTGGGTCATATTCCTGGACTCTGAATGACTTAAAGCTCCGATGGGAGCGCTATTACACCCGATCGCCCCTAGTTTTAGACTTTCCAAAGGGCTGGAACTCCCATCAGGCAGAGTATTACACCCACTTTCACCGAATAAGTTTGTGTGACTGGTGGAGCCGGATGCCGCCCACGCGCAATCCGGCTCCACAGCACTCTGAAGCGCGCCGATTGTTGCGTTTTGTAAATGTCTGGGATGCCAGAGATTGCGATGACGATAGAGCGTCGCACCACTCAGTCCATAGGGAATGAGCGCATCAAAGCGTTCGGTAATGCCTGCAGGCAACGCTTCCTTTTCTAAGAGGTTAGCAATTGCTTGTTGAATGCGTGCTCTAGCCTCGGCTTGTTGTTGCTGATTCCAACTGGACTCTGACTCATTAGGCCGATCGGGACTTAACTCTCCTGGGTCTACTGGACGTTTGTCGGTGCCGTAGTGAAAGTAGCGGCTTTGTTCAATGGCGAGCATCCAATCTTGAGCGCGTTTTTCCACTTCATGCTGATGCTGACACCAGTTGTGATAGCCAGGGAGGGCTTGGGCGATCGTGACGATATCGTGTACTAGGGCATTGCCTTCTAACGGCTTATCGGTATAGAGAACATGCCCAAAAATGTAAGAGCGCATGGCAATGCGTCCGAGTAACCGATTCGTCTGTCCGGGACCCGTCCAACCCTGCTCGATTTCGGCATTCAGGTCGTTCAGAAACTTATCGGCTTTGCCCGTGACACGAAACTGTCGCCGTCGCGCCGCTTTCAGTATGCGGTCCAGTGCTTTGGTGTCAAGACTATTGCGCTGTTGGGCAAACTGCCAGTGCTGCACAAAGGTCTCTTGATTGCCCCAGATCATCTGCAAGTCTTGATTCAGGAGATACGACCCCGCTTGCATCGGCAGACGATGACCGTTGTAGAGACTGTGCTCGCCACTGGTGACATAGGGATTGAGCCGACATAAAGGCAAAAAGGTGCCAGATGGACTAGAAGTCTTGTCGAGCCTGAGTTTGAGCAAAGCAGTAAGCCGTTGAACTCAAAGCCGCCCTTCTGCTGGGAAGGCAACTAGCCGAGAAGATGAGACAACGTCTTTTTGACGACTGCGTCTGGGTTATAGCATTTTTGCAGCACACTCTGACGGCTCGGGTTGTCTCACGAGTTTGCGGGGTTTTAACGTACTACAAAAGCTAGTTTTAGTTCAATCCTAGTCCAGCCACTTTTTGAGACAGCTAATCTCAGATTGAGAGGCGAACGACGTCTGCGCCATCCATGAGCGAAAGGGCAAGCTTTATGCTCACGAGAACCGTTTCAGTGGTTTTCCTGCATGACGACATTAGAGCGTACGGCTTATCCCACTTTCAAGTCTTCACTGCCATCGACAGAATTGGACACACTGTACACGCCAAGTGCTGCTGAAGTAGCTTTTGCTCAAGCTGAAGCCCGCACGAGAAGCGGACAACTCAGCGTGCTGGTGTTACTCAAAACGTTTCAACGACTGGGCTATTTCCCTGTCACAGCAGCGATTCCAGCCAGCATCATTCAGCATCTGCGCGCCCACTTACAACTGCGCGACTCGATTGCGGCAGTGCCATCACGGCGTGCCTTACGTCGCTATCACGCTGCGATTCGACGCTATTTGGAGATTAAACCCTATGACCAAAACTCTCAAGCCTACCTGCAAGACCAAGTTGCCGCCGCCGCGCTCACCAAGGATCACCCCGCCGATTTGATTAATGTGGCAGTCGAATTGCTGATCAAAGACCGCTATGAGCTGCCTGCCTTCAGCACCTTAGATCATCTCGTCAGTCACGTGCGCACAACGACCAATAGCCGCCTGTTTCAACAAATTTCAGAGGGTCTATCAACAGCGGAGCAAACCTACCTGGATCAGCTCTTGCTGAGTGAAACGCCCGCAACGCAGGCTTCCCTCAATGTGCTCAAAGCGCCTCCCAAAAGCGCTACGTTCGCGCACCTGACACAATTACAAACGAAGTTTAACCAACTCATGACCTTTGGGGAGGCCAAACGCTTACTCCAAGGACTACCCAGCACCAAGCGCCAGTCTTTTGCCGCTCAAGCCAAAGCCCTTGATAGCGCTGAGTTGCGCAAGCATCAACCCCAGAAGCGACGAGCACTCCTCCTCTGCCTGCTGTATCAAGCCCAGGTCCAAACCCGTGACCACCTGGTGGAGATGTTTCTCAAGCGGATGCAGCGGATCAAACAACAGGCAAAAGCCCGCCTCGTGGAATTGCGCGAGTCCCACCTGAGCCAAACCAAAACGCTACTGGAACAGTATGCCAAGGTGCTGACTGCTGCGGTGGCACCGGAAAGTGCCACGACCTTAGGTGAGCAGGTGCAAGCCGTCCTGGAGCTTCATGGCGGCGCGCCACAACTGCTGCTGCAATGTGAGGAGATCGCCAGCTACAACAGTGACAACTACCGACCGCTGTTATGGCGCTTCTATCGACATTATCGGAAGCAGTTGTTCCAATTGGTGCGCTCACTCGACCTTCGTTCCACCAGCCAAGATCAGTCTCTCGTTGAGGCGGTGCAGTTTATCCTGGGTCAGGAACAGCGCCGGAGCCAATGGTTCCCGGCTGGGTTGGATCTTTCCTTTAGCAGTCAGCTCTGGCGACAATTAGTCGTTGAGGGGGCAGGCAAAGCCCAACGCTTGGCACGACAGCCACTAGAAGTTTGCGTCTTCACCTATCTGGCATTGGACTTAAAAACGGGCGATGCCTGTGTGATGGGTTCAGAGAGCTATGCTGACTTTCGTGAACAACTGCTCCCGTGGCACGAATGTGAACTTCAGCTCACGCAATACGGTGCTGAACTCGGTTTACCCACTCAAGCGCATCAATTTGTGGCAGCATTACGCACGCAATTAACTGAGACTGCTCAGCAGGTTGATAAGGCTTGCCAAACGTCAGAGCAGTTCAGCCTCTCACCCAAAGGTGTCCCTGTCTTGCAACGAATCAAGGCACTGCCCAAACCACCTGGAGCAGACGCGCTCGAGGCGGCGCTTTGGGAGCAGTTGCCGGAGCGGAGCCTCCTGGACATTCTCTGCAACACCGAACATTGGCTGCATTGGACCCGTCACTTTGGTCCCGCTTCTGGGTCGGAACCGAAGCTAGAGCAGCCAAGGGAGCGCTACATCCTCACCACGTTTGGTTATGGCTGTAATCTCGGTCCCAATCAAACCGCACGACACACACGCGGTTTAGTGACGTCCCATATGCTGTCTTACACGAATCGACGGCATGTGGATGCGACTAAACTTGAAGCCGCGAGCCGCGATCTCATTCAGGCGTACAATCAACTCCAACTCCCCAAACTTTGGGGCACAGGGAAAACGGCAGCAGCCGACGGCAGTCAGGTTGCGCTTTACGAGAACAATCTGATGTCGGAGTATCACATCCGCTATGGCGGTTATGGGGGGCTTGCCTATCATCACATCTCGGATACCTACATCGCCCTGTTTACACACTTCATCACTTGTGGTGTGTGGGAAGCCGTTTACATTCTTGATGGGCTGCTCAAGAACACTTCTGAAATTCAGCCTGATACCCTGCATGCCGATACGCAAGGGCAATCCACGCCAGTCTTTGGACTCTCCTATCTGTTGGGCATCAACTTGATGCCGCGCATCCGTAACTGGAAGGATTTAACCTTCCTCAAACCTAGTCAGGAAGAGCTTTACCCTTATCTGGAACCGCTGTTTAAGGGCACGGCTGATTGGGCACTGATTGAAACGCACTGGCAAGACATGCTCCGCGTCGCCTTATCCATCCGGGCAGGCAAGGTATTACCTTCCACCTTGCTGCGTAAATTGGGTAGCTACAGTCGCAGGAATCGCCTTTATCAGGCTTTTCAAGCTTTAGGGTTGGTGATCCGCACGCTTTTTCTACTCCGCTACATTTCGGATGTGGGTCTACGCCGTCAGATCACCGCTTGCACCAATATCGTCGAGGACTATAACCGCTTTGTGGACTGGCTCTTCTTTGGCAAGCAAGGGGTGATCACAGATAACGACCCGGAGGAGCAGGAGAAACGACTGAAATATCTGGACCTGGTCGCCAATGCGGTGATTCTGCAAAATACAGTGGATCTTTCGTTAGCCATCCAAGCATTAAGTGCAGAGGGGATGCGAGTAGACCGAGCGATGCTCAAAACGCTGAGTCCTTATCTCACGCGTCATCTTAAGCGTTATGGCGATTATGTCGTCGATTTCCAGCAAAAACCACAGCCGTTAGAGACAGCTATTGCCTTGCCGATTCACATTGACGGAGCGTAGATACAGAAAGCGTTCTAGCCCATCTGGCACCTTTTTGTCTTTATGTCGGCTCAATCCCCGCATCGGCTACCGTTGCCGCCTGGTCATTGCCGCCGCAGGGCGATCCTTTTAGAGCGTCAGCCAGCCAAGCACCTGCTCAACGGTCAACTCTAGCGGTAGCCCAGCGAGTACAGGTAATGCCTGAGCACCCTTCAACAACTGCACCCGTTGTTCTGGCAACACCAGCAGCACGGTCTCCTCATCTGGGTCTAGCCACCAGTTTGGTTTCCTGCTCACCCCGCAGAAGTGCAGACGGGAAAGCCCGTTAACGCGTTGACCTTGTGCCAGTTGAGCAACGAGAGTATCGGCATTGCAGACCATCACTCAACGGCGATAGAGGCCAAAGCTAGTCCAGAGCGTCAGAATACCTCGTCCTGTGACAGTTAAGACTGATCCTCCAGGATTGTGTTCTGGTTTTCCAGAACACTAGAGCAATGGTTTAGGGAAACAGTAGATTAGGCAAATCTCGTGAGCCTTGAGTAACCCGTACAATCTCAAGACCTTGTTCCATAACCCGATAAAGGATTAAATAATTGCCAACCGTCCAGGATCGGGCATCCGTCGCGATCTCTGGGCGCACCCGTCCCATAAAGGGATTACCCGCAAGCAGAACAAACTGGCTATCAAGCCGATCAAGAAAAGCGTCCGCTGCTTCGGGGTTATCTTGAGCGATATAAAGCCAAATGCGAATGAGGTCTTCTTCCGCTTTGGCGGTGCGAACAATAACAGACATGGTGAAACTAATCTAAAACTACGCATCGTCAGTGGCGGCAAGCTGCTGGCGTGCTGCGGCTTTAATCTCAGCCATGCTAGTAAAACAACCAGAACCGCTCTTGATGCCTTGTTGCCAGAGAGCTTTTAAGGCATCGATCTCTTGTTGTTTTGCTGCCTGATAGGACTTCCAAAGCCGTAAGGCATCCCGTACCACTTCACTGGAAGAAGCATAATCACCTGAATCGACCGCGCCCTTGACCATGGAGACCATCTCTGGGGTTAAGGCAACGGTTATCTTTTCCACATTCTGCATAGTGATCAACCCGTGGACAAACCTATCTACTTAGTATGAATTATTCATACTAAAAGTCCAGCTTTCACTTCAAACAACCATTTCTGCTTCACCAGAAAACCAGAGAACTCCGAGCAGACAGACAAGCGTGATCACGCTGGGGTTCGCCTTTGTATAGTCATGGAGAAATCTTGGTCGCCAAGGCTGAAACTCCTACACAGCAAAGCTTCTGGCGGTAGCCTTGATTGAACGCTTAAAGAGTCAAACTGTCCTACTATCGCTTACAAACGGGACAGATAAGGCTGAAAACCCTTGGTTTTACGTTGGTACAGTTCGTCCATGACCAACGACCCAAGCACCGAAAACGGGACAGTTGTTCTTAATGACCATTTTGTCCCCATTGCTATACAAAGGCGTAACATCGCAACATCCACCCAGGCAACCTGACGCTAGACTGACATACGACAACCCACCAGACCCATGCCACCAGCGACCGGCTTCACGATTGATAGCGTCTCCACCCTGGACTGTGACGATGCCCTTTGGATCGAAGCGGAAGGAGCAAACACACGGTTAGAGGTACACATCGCTGACGTGATGAGTCAGATCAAGCAAGGCGATTACCTGGATCGGCAAGCGCTGCAACGAGGGGAGACCCGGTATCTACCCACTCTGGTCAAACCGCTGTTCCCGCAGAGCCTCGAAGGTAGCATGAGCATACTCCCGTTTGAGTCACGACCCGTAGTCACAGTGAGTATGCTCCTTGATCCAGCCGGGGAGGTGCTGGCTGTCCAGTACCAGACACAGACACTCGTCAGTCAGGCGAAGCTAGACTATGAGTCTGTGACGGGCATCTTGAGAGGGGTACCCCATCACTTGAGTCCCCAACTCAAGCAACTGGAGCAAGTGACCCAGGCACTCAGTCAACAGCGGCAGCAACAAGGCGCAGTCTATGGTCAACTTTTGGGCAGTGTCTATGTGGATGAAGATGGCAGACCCATCACCAAGACCGTGAAAGCCCAACAGATGATTGCAGAGACGATGATTCTCACCAATCGGGTGGTCTCTGAGTATATGCATAGCAGGCAACTGCCCTGGATAAAAACCCAACCCTCGATGACACCACAGGTCAGCCGTCCTTAAGGGCTTGAGACCGCCATTCATTAGCAAGACTGATCAGCGGCTCGCGCTGCCTCCACTGGAGGAGCCGCAAACTGGCACAATTGCCGGAAGCCTTATATAGTCGTGCTTTCACTTTCAAAGCTACTTGGATGTTTGCCTGTTGAGCAACTAACCGGAGGACTGAGATAGAGACTGAAAAGCTTATTGGATAAAGGTTCTAGTCTTGGTCTAGTTTAACTTGTAAGACTCTGGACTACGATTGGACTAAAGCGTCAAAGTGGGCCAGTTGGAAAGTAGAGCGATTGTGCCAGTTTGGTTAGCGCTGTTAGCCCGTTAACGATTCAGGTTTTCTTATGAGTCAGCCGCCGCTGGTCGGGTGTCGAGTGCCGTCAGCTTGGCATGGGGAAATTTCTACCTCAAAAAGTCCAAAGCCGTTACGGTGCGTCGCGCCTGGATGACCTGGAACAACGCCTTAACAAGCTGTTGCTGCTGGTGACGCAATGAATCTGAGAGTCTAAGAGTCTAAACATGTTAGAGCTTAAAAGCCTAATACCTTTAGTGTTTTAGGCTTTGTCGGGATGAGCCCCTTAACTGGTATACCTAAAGGTCTAATACCTTACTACCTTTAGAGATGCTCAAAGTCGCCATCTTCAACTTCAAGGGCGGAACAGGCAAGAGCACAACGGCACTTAACCTGGGAGCTGCGCTGGCGACCTCCAAACGGAAAGTGTTACTCATTGACCTGGACGGTCAGAGAACGTTGTCCTTTGGTTTAGGACTGGATGGACAAACGCCCACTGCACTCGATTGGCTGACCAGCAATGAACCATTCACGCCGATCGCTACGCAGGTTAAACACCTATGGCTCATCCCTGGCGACATTGGTATGTTTCGCCTGACTGCCGATACTGACCTCTTTACCCCATCCCTTAAACGTCTAATACCTTTAGAGTTTGATACTGTGCTGATGGACTGCCCACCCAGCTTAGGTGTGGCATCAGTGCAAGCGATTTTGAGCAGCGATCGCGTGTTGGTTCCCACTCTGTGCGAACCTGCTGCACTGAAGGGTTTGTCGGAGGCGATCGCCCTGATTCGGGATGAGAAACCAGAGTTACCAGTCGAAGTGCTACGAACACGCTACAAACCGCGTCTAGTACTCACGAGGGAAGCTGATGACATGCTGATTGAATCCGCTGAAGACCTCGGTTATTGGTTGCTGCATTCGGTCACCCCTGAAAATATTCAAGTGGCGGAAAGCATTGCCCAACAAATACCAGTGCTGGAGTATGCGCCTGATTCAAGCGGATCTCTGGCTTACAGATCTCTGGCTAAGGAAGTAGCCAAACGCTGGAAGGTGAAGGCATGAGTAAGCAGCGTATGGGTGGTATGAAACTAACCGATTTTGGCAAGACACCTGAGTCTGAGCCACAGATCGAAAGACCACAGATCGTCACGAAGGTAGAATCACGAACCTCGAAGAAGACACCCCCCGTTGTACAGGAGAAGCTTGTCACTGTGAATATCAAAATCACAGCAACCCAGCATGAGTGGCTAAACGATACCGCGCGCCAAGTGCGAGATAACAATGTTGAACCTGTGCCATCTGGAGATCGCGTTTACCCACAGCATTTGATTGGAGCCGCGATCGAACTGCTTCGCTCTACTGATGTGGACTGGTCACAGGTGCGGAATGTCGAAGAGCTGAGAAAGCAGTTAAACCTTTAAGGGGGTAAACCGTGTAAACAAAAAACCTTTGAGGTTTCTTTGTCGTCTAAAGGTCTAATACGTTAATAGCATTAAATGTTAGAGGAATGAAACAGTAGTGAAGTCTTTGGGATTGAGCCGACATACGGTTAAAAAGGTGCCAGTACAAATTTCACTTGCTCTTCTTTTGACCATTGGACAGTGTTGGGACTCGATGCTTCAACTGGCACATGCCTCAAAGGCTGATTCTTTCGTTGAAGGGTACCTCTAGAACCCTCATGCTGCCGCTGACCCTCTGCCGACTATGTAGTAGTGCTGCTTTGAGATCAACGGATCATTGCTTTGTTCAAACTCAGTCCAGACAGAGCTTCTAAGTCATCTGGCACCTTTTTGCCTTTATCTTGGCTCAACCCCAGCTTTGGTCAACCAGTGACTGTCCAGACAACGAGACGTTAGTGGCACTGTTGGTGTCGCTAGAACTACTTGAAGCTGGGTTTAACCAAGACAGTCGTAAGGGTGAGCGATCGTTCTACCGGGAGTGGTGCATGAACACAAACTGCACCGCTGTACAAAGCGCCAGTACAGACAGGGGAAGACCGAAGTAGACGACAACGCAGACGATCTCAACCGTACGGGTTTTGCTCTTAGAGACCGAGAGCCACAGGTTGATGACGCTGAGGTTGATGACTCCTAAGATCATGGAGTAGCACAGCGACGTTGCTGACGGCACTCCACTGGGCGTTGAGCTGTAACCGTACTGACCACAGTACAGTGTTCTGGTAAAGCAAAGTTGCCAGTGCTAACCAGCGCACAAACAGGACGGGGAAGAAAACAATGACTGCTTCATTGGCACGCATACCAGGCGTGGTAAATGGAGCGAGGGGTAACGACCACAGGAGCAGCAAGCCAATGTTTGTCAGTGTGACGAGCCAATTGATCCAGAAGCACTTTTGTTCCATTGCTAATGTTTCGTTGCCAAGTGCAGTGTTAAAGCTGAAGGCTCTGTGGTGACTGCATTGCAATATGCTCATTGGTCTTTGTTATAGAGCGCCACAACCTTAAACAACTGAGTTAATCAGTGCGAATTGTGGAAGTCCAAAGCCACAAAGTCTCCTCGAACCCAACCCGTGGCACCAGAAGCTTCAAACCTCACTCGATACCACGTGGCTCCGTCATTGCTAACCTTCTGGTCCACGATTTTAACGCTGTCACCGGCATATCCGATATGACGCGCGTAGGCTTTGGTGCTGGCTCCGTCCCGAACGTTAATAGGGGTGCCAGACTCCAGACTGGTTAGCACTGCCCGCGTACCGGGAGCCAAGCGAACAGCAGGCCGTTGTCGTGCTGGAGGTTGATCGTCCATAGGCAAATTGCTATTTACGGGGTGACTGGCGGGCGGTTTTGATCCAGCCGTGATCGCAGAGTTAGCCAATGCGATCACGTCCTTTTTTTGACCATTTTTAATCCCAGCTTTGTAGAGCACTCCCTGATACTCCCACTGCACGAGCGCTGTATAGTACGGACCACGCACAAGGGTGTAAAGTCCACGCACACCATTAGCCAGTGTCACTGACTCAGACGACGGCTCGGTATAGAACTCTTCACCACGATTTGCTTCAAGGCTGCCAAAGCGGCAAGCTGTTTCACCCTTGCACTCAGGGGTCACATTGAAGCTCAAGGAATAGCCCTCTGCACTGGCACCAACGCTGACGTAAATCTCATCTTGCTGAGGCACAAGCGTAGGCACAAAAATCGGCACTTGAGTTCGCTGTTGCAGTGTCGAGACAATAGTCTCAGTTTGCAGTGTCACGTCTGCCACACTGCGAACAGGTATACCAAGCAGAAGCAGCGGCAGCGCGGTCCAAAGCGACAGCTTTGTTAGGGTCTTCATGTTTCAGTTTCTTCTAGGACAAGCTTGTATTCCTAAGCATTCCCATAAAGGTGGTCACGGTAATAACAAGGCAATATGGAAGGACTGCTCACAACACCAACCGAACGCCAGTAGGAGCCACTACACCCACAAAGTAATGCTTTGAATAGACCAGTTACAGCAAACTGAAAGAGAACTGTTCAGCTATTGCAGCTTGAATTTAGCCGTGCACGACAAGTTTCAACCGTCACTCTAAAAGTAGGTTGTCAGGATTCATTTCGTGCAATGTGCCAAGCCTGACGTGACTAAAAGTGGTGGTCAAACGACAGCTTTCCTCCCTCCTCTTCCTCCCACCACCACAATGAAAAGCGAATCACTCAGGGTGTTCTCTAACTGACCATTCACCCATGCAGAACTCGTTCTCTCAGTCGTCTTTAGCTTCCAATCCTTGTGACGATACGGAACCACAACCTACCCCCTCAACGGCAATTGACGCTGCACTCTGTGACCTCGTTCAACGGGTTATAAACTTTTCGGACGATGACTTTGACGCTGAGTGGTTCAGCTTGAGTGACACCGAAGTTGAGGGCTTGGTTGTGCAGGTGCTCCAGCACCTGACTGATACACTCGACGGTAAACAACTGAGTGGTTATCTGCTGATGCTGCTATCAACAGCAGTGGGTTCAGATCCGTCCTCTGAGGCTTGCTAGTTGTTTGCCCGACTCAGCAAGCGATCGACTATAAAGCTCAAGAAGCAAGCCCAGAGCCACTCGTTTTGCCTCAGTAGAGCGACCTTAATAACGGCGAAAGTCGAGCGCTGACCCAGTAAGACTTTCACAAAGAAAGCAACCGAAAGGCTCGACTTCTACCACGGCAAGAGCCGCTCAACCACCAGTGACGACCGCAGCCGGCAACAAGTGGCTGATTCCCAATGGTTTGGACGTGTCATGATCTTACCCCGTGTTTATGACGACTACAAGCGCACTTGTAGAGACTGCTCGACCAACCGACAAAGCCATTCTCTAAATCGTCTGTCAAACTCAAGAAGCCAACCCAGAGCCACTCTTTCCGTCGCGCTAGACCGACCAAGAGCCAAGTGTAAGTCTCACTAGCGCCCGAACAAACCTGGCAGAAACCCGAATCACAGGTTCGCTCAAGGTTCAACGTCTTCAACTTGAACTATGATTGTGCAAGTCTAAAAATTAAATACTTTAAACGGCAAAAGCCGAGCATCACCGGGGAAAACTCGAACCGCCAAGAACGAAAATCCCTAATGCCCGACTTTTTAACCGACCAGCCAACTAGGGGCTGATTCCCAAATGCTTTGGGCGCTCCATCATCTTAACCCATGTTAATGCGGCTGTAATCGGTAAAAAAGGGCAGGTGTGTGCTCAGGCTCCTAAGGAGTCAGAGTGAAACTAGCAACAACAACAACACCTCTACAACCACAACAGTGGCAGGCTGTCTCTGAACAAGACAGTCTCTTCCTCGCTCTCTTCCCGCACAGGTTTGACTTCTTGTGGTCAGAACATCCAGACCCAGGCATACGACCAGAGTGGAAAACAGAGAGCAAGCATCCACTGAGCGATCGCCACATCCAGCAAGGCGCTTACTTATACGGTGTCCGGTTTGGCAAGTTGACACGCTACCTGGTGTTGGACATCGATCGCCACAGCCTCTACCACCCCATGCGTGACCCGTGGGCGATCGGACGCATGATGGCAGCCCTAGAAGCCGTGGGACTGGTCGCTTCCGTGCCCGTTACCAGCAGCTACAGCGGCGGCATTCACCTGTACCTGCCCTTTGAGCAGCCCCAAGAGACCTGGGCGATCGCACTGGTCGTCAGCACGTTGTTAGAGCAAGCTGGCTTCAAACTCAAGCCAGGACAGCTCGAACTCTT
>ENA-ORBV01004224-ORBV01004224.1-microbial-mat-metagenome-genome-assembly--contig:-NODE-4224-length-27859-cov-5.535851_pt1 | contig 27859 bp, 25 predicted proteins | sample MGYA00237777_ERZ505514 | MGnify/ENA primary metagenome ERZ505514 (study PRJEB26160, sample SAMN06269048) | microbial mat metagenome | isolation source: Oligotrophic lake microbial mat | place...
CTACGGAGAGGATTGGATCGACAAGACTCGTGGGGATCAAGAAGCCTATATTCGAGATTGGTTGTCACAACGAGCCAACATGCCAGAGGAAGCAAAATCGCCCTCCGAGGGAGGCATTCGAATTCTCTTTTACCCCGCTCGCTACCACTCCAAGTTATCTTCCATCTTTGCCATGGGCGACTTGTGCGAATTTATAGTGACACATCACAACTTGACCATTTGTCGAAAAGATGCCGTTTGTATTTTGGAAGAACCCGAACATGTCCATTTTTATCGGGCTCAACATTGGCGGGATCACTTCTCATTTGTTTCGGGCGTGATTCATACGAACTATCGCGCCTATGCGGAATCCGCCACGCTGGCGGGGTCCTTCATTACAGGTCCGTTGATTGGGACAATATCCTCTTGGTTAGTGAGAGCTTATTGTGACAAGGTCATCAAACTATCTCCCGTCTTGCAATCCTTTGATTGTCCCGAACGAGAAGTGATTTCCAATGTGCACGGCATTCGACAGGAGTTTATTGACGAAGGAACACAAAGGGCACAACGAGCAAAGGATTCCAACGACAAGAAGAATGGTGACAAGATTTATTTTGTTGGAAAGCTCTTGTGGGCAAAAGGACTTGATAAACTGCTCGAGCTGGAAGCCTTCTATCGAGGTATGAAGGGCGACTTTTTCCCCATTGATATTTATGGAAGTGGTCCCGAGCAAGAAGAAATTGAACAAGAATTTTTGAGCGAATGGCCCAGATTTTTAGGTGGTGGCCAGTCATATTGCAGCAGCAATGCGCTCGCGGACCTGGAATCGTCATCTGCTGCCACTATCAGTACAGCCACAGATACCGACAGTACTGGTAGTATCACCCACAATCGAATAGCGCTTGCCAAAAAATACTACTCGACGTTTATTCGACCCAAACCACCCGTTCCGGCACGATTCATGGGACGACAAGATCACGCCGTTTTGACGAAGGATTACAAAATCTTTGTCAATCCCTCCATCACGGAAGTCCTTTGTACGACGACCGCAGAAGCGACTGCCATGGGAAAATTTGTCATCATCCCCGATCATCCATCCAATTCCTTTTTTCATCAATTTCCCAATTGCTTCATCTACAAGTCCAAGGCAGAGTTTGTAGAGTTTTTGGAGTACGCCATGACCCATGAACCGGAACCCCTCAGCGACAATTCAATTCATCTTTTGACCTGGGAGGCAGCGACGGAACGCTTCATTGAGGCATCCGTTATTACTCGCCGCGATGCCAAGAGGAGGGAGCGTGTAGGAACGACCAAAAAGGACGAGCGAATAGCCAAACTACATTACGAACTCGGGAAGGGCGCCAAGGGAGACGTCTTGCGTAAAGTCCTTGGCGGGGGACCAGTGGCTGACCAATTCCAATACGACTGTCGCTTGTTGCAACAATAGAAGATACAGCTTCCATTGTTATTGACGATTATTCTGAGAGAAGTAATAGTTTTGACGGAAAAAAGAAAGCCACGCCTGATTCTGTGGCTGAACCTGAAAATTTTGGAATTTGTATAATACTATTTGTGAGAGTGAAGGTAAAGTTTGTCTATTTGCTGTATTTGCGAGAGAACCACAAATGTTATGAAAATTTAAACACTGCATCGCTACATTATGTGGATCTTGAAGCTTGCTAGAAGTAGTTAAACAGTGGTAGTATTAATGCTGCATTTAAACGTGTCATCATTCTGCATGTATTACTTTTGAGGAAGATACGTTTTTGAAACCTTCGAAGAGAATCAAACACACCCCAATCGTCAGTGTAAATCATCATCAGACAATATTCGGTCATGGCCTCATGGCCTTGAAATGCATCAAAATCGAAAAGAGCTGGGGAGCACTCCATTAGATTAAATTCCACCAAAGCCCCCCATTAAATAGGCCTGCTTTGTGCATGATTTCGCTGGCCATCCACATCGACGGGAGAACATTTTGCCATTTAATATCACGAGGAGAAAGAGTCGTACCTATAGTTGGCCGTAATGACGAGGTCATACGTTGTGAACGGCGGGTATTCAGGCCAAGGAAGAACTGCAACGCCTTCTGATGACACACTATCATCAGCTGATTGTTAGCGCCAAGAGTGCCGAATTGAAACATGACAAGCCAAGCTGCCTCTTCCTGATGGATTCGATTTCTCTCTTCCCAAAGGGACGGAAGCACACTCGTTTCGCAATATTCATGATCCTTCCGTCATCGTCGTCGACATGTATCATGCCATGACGGGCCTTGTAAATTTCAGTACATCATGATTGTAATCCATCGCATAATATTGTTGAATGTAATATAGCGCATTGGGTGTGAAATATCGATCTTTACTGGATTGACTTTGTGCTTTCGTTCCATGGACAGCTTGTTGCGTGGGATCAAACATGGCTCCGTCCTTGCCATCTTTGGTAGTCCAACCGGTGGCACCATATTTTTCCCAAGCTCCAATTTTGGTCAGTAGCGTCTTGGTATCTTCGTAAATAGTTTCAAAGCGTCCGACAAAGTTAATGCGCTGCCAATACTTGGGCGCCATACGTGTAGCTTGGGTTTCCCAGTGGGGATCTGGACATTGGGGAATGATTTGTTGTAAAAAGTCTTCAAAGGGCATAATTTCCACAGCCACTTCACCCGGTTGAGGTTTGGTATATTGCTTGACACCTGTCGCACATTGAAGCTTGGACCATTGCTCGGATCCCGTGGCAAATTTCTCACAACATCGCATGCGTAAATAATATCCTTGACTGTAGACGGCCTTGTCCAAAAAGGCGGACAAGACACGTTCTTTGGGATCCCGTACAAAAATAGCCCGGGTCCATTCGTTGGAGGTCAACATTTCGTTGGCTTTATTAAAATCAAAATGACTCAAATATTTGAGGCCGTTTTTATAAGGATTGTGCGGCAAAAATGGTTCATTGTAATATTGATGATCTTGCCAATTTTCGTATCCCATCATGCGTCGAAATAGCTGTTTAAAGGCAGTACAACCCACTTTGGGAACCGTGAAAAAGACGAGCTTGTATTCTTCAATCACAATTGGCGATTTGTCCCAGGTGCCCTTTTGATAGAGGGCATCTTTTGCCGCCAGTATAATATCTTTGTCGGTATTTCCTCCAAGACTTTGCATAAAATCGGCAATGGGTACAGAATTTTGGGGCAAAGCTGGGGCAGCATATTCTTTGACGGCCGCTCGTTCTTGTATTTGTTGTTGCTGCTGCTGTTGTTGAAGTGACTGTGCACGAAGCCTCAAAACTTCATTCCAATCATTGGGCAGATTGTCTTCTTTTTGTTCCTTTTGTGGAATGGAAAGAGGACGAGTCGTAGCACCACCAAAACGTGCATTAGCAGCAGTATCCGTGGTAGCAGCCTTGTTATTATTCAAAAACAAAGCATCCAGGTTGGAATTTTGGAGCAAATTTCGAAATCGATTGAATCGATCGACAAAGATCCAAGTGCAAACGGTCGCCAGGAACAAGGCCCCCAATTGCTTGAAACGAGTGGGCGAAGACGATCCCGTGATGGACCTTCGTTTCCGAGCAATCTTTTTTCCCATACTACTAGCTAGTACAAATTATTATTGTCTCTCTGTTGGCTTGAATGACTTGCTTGCTAGTCTGGCTCGAACACGTAGCTTCGATACATGTACTATTGTACATGTATGATACTGTGTGTTGTGTTTGTCAAGTACATGTCCATGGTATGGTCACTACTGGTACCATACTAACTGATGGACCGACCGCAAAGTGATTCGATGAAAAAAATCTGTCCGTTGATTTTCGCGCGTGACAATCATCAGAGCGAGCTCATGTGCGTCTCGATTTTCAACAGAAACGCCATACAGTAATCTCTGCATGTCGACAATGACAACCCACAATTTTTGGCTGTACTTTTTCTTGAAGAAACCTTTACCATACAACCGCGGAAACCAACTATTATGAAGACCTTTCTCTCTCTCCTGTTGCTCTGTCTAAGCACTGCCTATGCTGGTAGGTGTCGCGTTGAAGATTTCGTGTTGATAGCTTGTCAAATTTGGATGTGAGACTTGGTGCTTTTTCTTCTTCTTTTGCATTCCTCAACCTTCTATTACTGCATTTTCCTATTCAATATCGCCTACAACAATTGATTGCAATGAATTTATTAATTGAATAGACGACGACAATATTCCCATTACGTGCGGCTCGGTGATTAAATTGTCATCTCCCCAAAAAGGAGGCGATGGAATTTATCACTTGTATTCCGATGAAATGCAAATGCATGGCGGGAGCGGCCAACAAATCGTGACCTTTGTCAAAGACGACCCCTCCACGACCAAAACACTTTGGCAAGTACGACCTAGACACCACGATGAGTCGGACGCACGGGAATATCCTTCCAAAAAGCTTAAACAAAAAGATACTTGCCAAAAGGTGGCCGAACCCATTGCCTGTGGAAGCATTATTCGAGTGACGCATTTGAAAACACAAACCAATTTGCATTCGCATGGAGTTCAATCTCCCATTTCACGACAACAAGAAGTGACATCCTTTGGACAAGGCGATGGCAAAGGCGATGCCGGTGATAATTGGAAAGTCGAATGTGCCGGCACGCATTGGCAACGCAATAAAAGCGTACGATTGCAACACGTCGATACCAAGGCCTATTTGGGAGCGACGCAACAAGCCATGTTTAATCAAAACAATTGTGGTGGAAATTGTCCCATTATGCATCATTTGGAAGCTTTTGGACGAAAATCCAAGGATGAATTGTCCGTTTTGGAGGCGGATTTGGGTGTCTTTATTCATACATAAATAAAATGATTACCGCAAGTCTGTGGCTTGACAATTGTCATTGGAAAAAGACTGCAGCTGACGGAAAACCGAATATGGACGCTATTCAAACGAGCCACCAGGCATGCATTTAGGAGAAGGACTTTGGCTGTCAACTAGTTAAATCATCCTTAGTAGTTCTACCTTTGATCGCTTGTGCAAATCATTTTCTAGTAGTCTCCGTTCTAGATTAGTTTGCTGATTATTCAGTGGCAATCAATCCGTTCCTGTATTGCGAGATCTAGCAAGCACGAGTTTTTATTTTGGCGCGCTCATTCTTCGCATGGTGGTTACATAAACGCGGACATTTTTTTAAAACATTTTAACCTTTTTCAACATTTGGTATACCATTACTGTTCGTTTTCGGCATTTTTTCTCAAGACGAACACTCACACACAACAAAGCGTATTTATTTAGAACATCATTCGGTGCAACAGCCGAGCCAAAAGAAGAGCCGAACCGATTCCCACAAGGTGCGACATTTGACGATTATTCGCAGAAGAAGAGCCGCCACCGCCGCCGCCCCCATTGCCATCACTGCCGCCAGATGAACCGCCGCTTCCTCCCGAAGGACTGCTACCATCTGGACTGCTTCCCGGAGCGCCTGCTGGAGCGGGCCCGCCAGCTCCTGGATTACCGGGAGGGATAGTGGCTGTGACGCCGGGGACAGGACCCGAGGGAATGCCACCCTCGACGGGCGCCGGGGTAGTAATTTGCACGGGAGGCAAAGTGGGTGCCGGTGTGGGAGGGGATGCCGGGCAACTAGGATTTCCCGCAGCCCCACCGCTTGCCGGTGCGGGTGTAATGGCCATGGCAGTGCCACTGAGGAGACACGACGAGGATTCGGTAAACCCGGGCACACAAGTACCCTCGCACACTCCAGTTCCAGTGTTGGTAAAGCAGGAAGATTCAATTCCGGACTCTTTGTAAATGACAGCACCATCTGCGGCATTGCGGCAAGTCGTGGAAGTAATCCCTATAATGTCCATAAAGTTGCTGGCCCCGGAAAAGGAAGAGTCTGCACTTACAAAAGCAGGGGAGCTCAGTTGCCCTTCATTGGCACAGCTTTGGACTGCTTGGATGCTGCTTCCACAAGTCGCAAAGTAGACAGACTACAGACAACAAGAATTTTAAAACAGTCAGCAACCAATTTAGTCCACCCTTGAGTTTTATTTTCCTCAACAACTATCGTCAGACTTACACTAAACCGTTCAATATTGTTCACGTTGAGGCGCAGAACATTCATGGATCCACCGTCTTCCGCCATGGCAACATTACTGAGGAGATCCGGAGGCTAAGAGCACGTGACAGTATGGTTAGACACTATTATTTTGATTGATTGTTTCAAGCACATTCCGTAGAGACAGACATGATCAAATGCAAAGCATGGAATAATACTTACGCTGGTTCCCGCACAATTTGTCACTGTCGCATCCGTAATAGTAGCGACTGCCCCATCATTAGCACTGAAGATACGCTGTAATAATACACATTCCAGAATCAAGGGGTGAACAAGTTAGGCAAAGGAAAGCGTTCACTGCATAATACAGTGTCAAGAGGACTCTCCAACACAATTTACTTTCAAGTCCACAAACAAACTTACATCAACACCATCACAATCTGTGACAGTGATCCCCGAGGCGGTGGCAGTAGCTCCACCCGTGGCAATAATGACATTGAAATTTCGAGAGGTTCCCGCTCGGTACTTTTCAAAAAGCCTAATATTGTTGACGTCCATGGTGGTTACCGACATGGCACTACCCGCACCTTCGACAAACAAAGCCGTTCCCAGCGTGTTCATCTCCGTCACGCCGACATTGGAAACGGTGAGTTTGCCACCTCCTTCTGTGTATGTCAATCTCTATCATCAAAAAGTTCAAATCGAGACAACCAATTTTGAAACATGGATATAGAAATAGGAAGTGACAGACAAGTCAGACAAAGACACAAAAAGAACACAAACCAATTGAATATACAAAGGTCTCCAAAACTCTCTCTCGAGTAAATATACTAAAAAAGGACGTACCACGAGGTCACTCAAGGTCGCCGTAATTCCCGCAATGGACGACGTTCCACCCGCCGAGGTTCGGAGAATCGAATCGGCATAGACGTTTTTAATGACGGAAAGTTCGGACGACACCAAAGTACCTCCCACATTATCAAAGAGATGACCTGCCAATCCATTTTCAATTTGTGCTTTATTGATTTCCACTTGCATGGGGGTTCCTCCTTGAGGATTCATTTGATGAATGGCCGTGGCACCATTGGAAAAGGTTTCAAATTTGGCATCATTAAAAGTAACTTTCGAAGTCGAAGACGCATAGGCTTCCACAGAGGTGCCGGTAAACCCGGAAAAACTCATTCCCTGAAAGATGACATTGGTTTGGGATCCTTCGGGGATTTTGACTTGAACATTTCCACCTTCCAAGACACACAATTCGGACTGCAATCCATTGTACCCACAGACAAAGGTAACTTCGGGCAACAAGACTTCCAAAATTTCTTGTTCCATTAAGAACTTGAAGCGATTGCAAAAGGGAAAGACGTAGCCACCAGGCGTGGGATTGCCAGCGGCAATGGCTTCCAATTCCGTGCGTTGATCGACATTGACATCAATGACGTGCTTGTATCCAATTTGTTGGGGATCTTCGGGACAAGGCACGGCACGTTTGTTCATGTCGGTAACACTGTAACTTTGTTGGGCATGGCTTGTGGCTGCCACAAGGGCGAGGCCCCACAAGACGTTCTTCTTGCAAGTCATCATCATCATCATTATTATCCTTTTGTCGTCCTCCTTAGATATAGATCGACAACCACTCAACTCAACTAGGCTTCTATATATGTAGTCAAGTAGACTATTGTTGTCTTCCGTACTGTGTAGTACAGTGTTGCCAATAAAAGTTAGAAGACGAAGAAGTCAATGTTTTTACGCACACGATAGAGGTATCGTATCTTTCAAAATTATTACTAGTAGCTACTAGCTAGCTATATAGTACTGTATAGCTGTCGTCGTGAGGAAAGATCCAACTGAAGCCTCGATGCCATGGTCTCGTGACTCTTTGGTTTTTTAGTTGTGACCCGTCAAAAAGAAAGCCGCACACTTGACTACGCCCTTTAAATTACCCTTTAAAATTTGGCGCGCTTAAATTTGGCGCGCTTTATCGATAACTGAAACGACGCCGGTTTCGGTTGAACGACCATAGCGTGATATCTTCTATTAACTTCATAATTATTATCACTCATCATTTGCATTAAAAAATATATAGCCATGGCGTCGGTCACCGCCGACTCCTCCATCAAAGATGCAGGCGCTGCTGCTGTTCCTGGAAGTTTAGAAGCAAGCAACACAATGAATATCATCGCTAGTAGTAATACCAGTAGTACTACCAGTCCTCATCAGATGGAACCAACAAATCCCACGCTTTTTGTCGCTTCCACTGTCACGCCCAAGACGATTTCCACCACCGTGGCTTTCCAACAACCACAGCCTTCCAACAATAACAATGTTTCTTCCAATGTCATTTCTCCATCGGATACTCGCAACAGTGCCGCCGCCACTGATCTAATCAGCACTACAGAGAGCACCACTGACAATATCAACAACCTTACAGATAATGCTGATGACCAGGAAGACGCCCCACGTCGATCCAATCGAGAACGAACGTCCACGCTGATTTACGTGGATGGTCACGCTATTAAAAAGGATAATAACTACGTCATGAAAGGTTTAACGTATGAATATGGTGTCGTCCAAGGTACTGATCAACCTCCCGTACCTCAGCAACGTAAGCAGCGTTCCGATGCTGGCACGCACCGACCAAGAGAAACTTCACTTTCCGAACAGCAGCGTCTTAAACGCAAGGACGAAATTGCAGCTCGAATTCTGACCAAGCAGGCGAGTCGAAAGGCTTTTCTTCAAGAACACGCTCAGGTGATTCAGCCCTTTGTGGAACCCAAAGTGTACGAAAGTATCATTAAGAAGAGCGAAAAATCCACCACTGCCACTAGCAGCAACAACAATCGCAGCAGCATGGATACTAATACGGATCCTACTAGTGAAGCAAGTAACGCCCCTATCGATATCCAACAGCCAAAGTGCATCTTGGCGACAATGCGAAACTATCAGTTGGAGGCATTGAAATGGATGTCTACGATGTATTCCAAGAATCTGGGTTTTATTCTCGGAGAGTAAGTACTGCAGTAGTGCTGCATTGCAATGTGGATTACATGGAGGAACATTCATACACCTACTGTATAGTTTCACTCACAATCTTCCCTTTGCTTTCGTTTTTTCTCTCCAGTGAAATGGGTTTGGGAAAAACCTTGCAGACGATTTCGCTCATTTGTCGCCTCAAGGAAGAATTGGGTGCCACTGGGCCAAGTCTCATCGTGGTACCGTTGAGCGTGCTCTATTCGTGGTGTAATGAGATTACCAAGTGGGCCCCCAGTCTCAAGTACCATCGCCTTCACCTTTCGAATACCGAAAAGATGCAACCTCCGGATCTCATGGACTTTGATATGGTCATTACAACGTACGAAATGATCAAGGTTCCCGTCCTTCGTCACTTTTGGTCTCGTCAACAATTCAATCTCCTCGCTCTTGATGAGGGACACCGCATCAAAAATATCGAATCCCAAATATCCCATGCTGTTCGAAGCATTCATTGTGAAAATAGAGTCGTGTTGACGGGAACGCCATTGGCCAACAATTTGTGTGAACTCTATGCGCTCTTGAATTTTTTGGCGCCCGACGTGTTCACGACGGTGACTCCATTTGCGGAAGCCTATGATTTGACCACCAATGTTGTGGATCATGTCAAGCTGGATCAGGCCCACAAACTGCTCAATCTCTTTATGATTCGTCGTCTCAAAAGTCTCGTCGAGAAGAAAATGCCCAAGAAAATTGAAACCAAAGTGATCTGTCCCCTCAGCAACAGTCAAATTTGGTGGTACAAGGCACTTCTCTTGAAAGATTTGAATCTGTTGGCAGGAGAAAAAGCCAAAGGGCCGGGAGCTCTGAGCAATCTCATCATGCAGCTTCGCAAATGCTGCAATCATCCTTATTTGTTTCCCTTTGCCGAGGATACCACGAAGGAAAAGTCCCTGACAGAACTCGTGGGCGAATCAGGAAAATTAAGCGTGCTAGATCTTTTACTTCGCAGTCTGTACAAGAAGGGACACCGTGTCTGCTTGTTTTCACAGTTCACTTCGACTCTTGGTACGTAGAAGAAGTTTGGGAACTCCCCTCGGTTGCAAGGATTGACGGATGTGCTTGAAACCTCGACTCTCCCCCACTGACAAAACTCATCAACTTGTGTGTGTGTGTGTGTGACGGCTTGACCATATAGACATCATCGAGGACTACAGCAGACTACGAGGATGGTCTTATTGTCGCTTCGATGGAGGTACTGCCCGAGCCGAACGTAATTATGTAGTGAACTCTTTCAATGCCGACAATAGCGACAAGTTCCTTTTCCTTCTGACCACAAGAAGCGGCGGAATGGGGCTGAACTTGCAAACGGCTGATACTTTGATTTTGTTTGATTCTGATTGGAACCCCCAAGCAGATCTCCAAGCCGAGGCACGGGTGCACAGAATCGGCCAAACCAAGACTGTGTTCGTGTATCGTCTCGTCACGGCCAATACCGTGGAAGAACGAATTGCCGAGCGCGCGGAAAAGAAACTGTACTTGGACAGGATGGTGATGCGCAATGGCGAGGTTGAACCAGGAACGGATGCAGATATGGACGATCCTACGCAGGACGTTGGGAAACTAATGTCCACACTCAAATTTGGGTGTCAGGCAGTTTTTGGCGACAAGGCACAGCAACAACAATCGTTGCCGTCTGCGGAAGACATTGAAATGCTCACAGATCGCAGTCGCACTGAAAATTTCACTGGCGGCAATATTCACGGTGGAACAGATTCCACCGTGGAAGGCTTTGACGCCACCAAGGAGTTCACTTCCACTACCAACTTTGGCGGTATTGATTTCGCAAAGATACGAGAGGAGTACAAGAAGAAGCGTCGCCCCAAGGATCTCGGTCACATTCAAGATATGTGGCGCAAGAGGCACCGCAAGAACAGAATCAAGATGGTGGAAGCGAAGGGATCGGGATACGGTGCTAAAGTTGTTCCCGTGCTTACAACGAATGACTACGACCTGGCGACTGGCGAACGCTCCGTCTTCCAGCAGGAGCTAGGAGGTCGTGAACACTCCCAGATTGAACGAGCTAAACCGTTGAAGGGAGGCGTAGACTTTCAGTGGCATAACGCATGCCAAGTATGCGGCGATGGGGGCAGTTTGTAAGATTCCACTTTCTTGTACTGTATTGCCTTTTTGCTCTTGTTGGTTCGGTTCGTGTGATCACGAGGAGTCTAACACATCTATTGCTGCTTTGTACCGGTTCAACGAAGGGTATGCTGTCCGCGCTGTCCTGTCGCTGTGCATTTAGCGTGTTCAGGTGTGAAGGATGAGAAGGCCTTTATGTGCTGTTCTCACCACCACTGTACCACTTGTGGCAAGAAAAACACAGAATGCGGAGGGTGGATGTTCCGTTGTTCCTGCTGCCCGGCTGCCTATTGTGAAGACCATGTGCCTCCGCACGCCAGAGTGTTGGACCGCTGTGAGCAAATGGAAAACCTTGGCTACAAGATTAAGCACGGCGTCTACATTCACTGCTCTCAAACTTGTGAGAATGTTGCGATCCACGACTTTGGATGGATAGCACCAGACAAGAAAGGAAACGCTCCTTGTCCGCCACCCATTGATGTGTCGACCTTTTTCAATGGCAAGATCGACGACTCTGTGGATGCACCCGAAGACCTGATCCTTAACACCAAACGTCGTCGAAAGGAAGTCAACTACGCTTCGCCAGGCAAGGCAGAAAAGACCAATCCAGTGCCCAAGCCCATTGCTGCACCGAATTTGGAGCTGAATTGTTCCACGTCATTGGGCACTGTCAGTACTGTTACTGGCAGCAGCCACTTTTATGAGGGAGGCGATAGCGCCTCCGATCACTCGGATGAAGACGAATGGAAGCCTTCTGCAAGGAGAATTTCGTCGGATGGTACTGCCAGAGGAATTTCGGCGGATGGCACTGTGCAAAATGGGCAAGTTAAACACAGAAAATCCAGCAGCAAGAAGCATGGCAGCAGCCAGCAGCTGGCCCATCATCACATGATGCCTGTGGTACCCAAGATCGAGATTACTTACTTGGCGCGTGTCCCTGTGACGACGGAAGGCCTCAAGATTCGAATTTGTGAATTGGCGGGAGAGGTTGCCTTTTACAAATACATTGACCAGAATGATGGCAGTGGTCCTTGCTTGGCCGAGACTCAAGGTGTCTTTCGCAACCCAGGAGACCGCATCTTGGCCGTCAATGGCACTCGCACGACGGGCAAATCCTTCCAGGAAGTCATGGATCTCATGACCTTTGCCAAGAACAGTGGCTTTCCTGCGGTGACCCTCTTAATGGAAGATGTACGAGCCTGGAGACACTCCCAGGCTCTGTAGTCGAGCAACCGTTTCGTCCCTCTTTTGATGGAAGATGTGCTTGTCTGGAGGCGCTCCCCGGCTCTTGTAGTAGAGCCACCGTTTATTGTCTTGACTTGACGAAACACACACCACATATATGGAAACCAAACTATTTTAGGAAGCATGAGCAACGATAAACAAATTAGAAACCAAGCTACAAACACCTCTTTTTTCTCCATGTTCTCACTATTGCAAGACCATTCTAAGCACGCTTTGAATGAATTCGATGATAATAATAATAAGTTTTATTATTGTAGGTTATATTATTGAGTAGGAATAGATTGTCATGCATGGCCCCAATCAACCGACAATCTCCTCTGTTTGCATATATAGTATCCTAAATAAAGATAGCACCTTTTTGCTCATGTTCGTACTGTATGGTACGACTCGAAGGAAATCACTCAAATTTCCGTTCTGTTCACACACTTGGCACACGCGTTCCTACATTTTCATGGGTGACATTTGCATGGGTGATCCAACGGCTCCCCCGGCAGCCACCATATCCATCCCATTCGTACTAGTATTATGATTGGCTGGTGATGATGGTGATGATCCTTCGAATTCTCGATCCAAAGACGGAGTGGTCGCCTGCGGCATGTCTTTCATCATCATCATCATGGCGTGTTGTTGTGCCGGTGGTGGTGGTTGATTCTGCAAATCCATCCCTCCCGCCGCTTCGGCGGCCTGTCGTTGGGCTTCCGCTGCTTCCTTGTTGGCTTCATCTTCGGTCCAAGGAATGGCAAATTTGGTGACACGTGGTTTATCGGCCAATATTTGTCGTTGAACGAGTGCCAGATCCAATTGTGGATATTTGGGAGGAGGTGGTGGTGGTAGGGGTTCTCCATTGTCACCCACCGGTGGAGGATGATTGGGATCGGGCTTTGGAGCATTGGGATCCACGTATTCATTGTTGACATAATATCCCACGCGAATGAATTCCCGATCCCGATAACTGCACGTCACCAAGACGACGGTGACACCCAATATTTCGTCCGGAGGCAATTGTTGGGGATCCGGTGCATCGGCCTGTAAGACAAATTTGTTGACCCCGACGGGAATGGGACCCACGAGAATTTCATCGAGGACTTGATCTTTGGAAGCATCATGTGCCGAACCCACGTACAGGACCTTCCATTCGAGATCTATAGTAAATATGTAGATGAGATAGGAAAGAGAAGAAAGATGAGTGTGGGTCATTGGTAACAATGAATAAAGCAAACAAGTCATGTTTTCCCTGCTCTCATTTTATGAAACGAAACATACTGCTGTACTAGCTAATACGGCAATGAATACTAGCACGTACCATCTTCTAATTCCTGCAAACATTCAAACGTGATTTCAAATTGAAAGGGATTGTTAAAGGTGGTGGGATTGTCCAAGACAACCTATTGAGTTTGGGATAGAGTAGAGTAGAGTAGAGTAGAAGGGTCGAGAGACAGAGTGTGTGAGTGAGGTATTAGTTCTCTGGAAGCTTTACATTGTAGAAGAAAGAAATGAGGCAACTGAATGGAAGATCTAGTAGACGTACCATGTTGACAACATTGACGAGCGCCATGGTGATGAATAGATATGAATATTGTGTATATAATGTTTTATGAATTGCTCTTGTTCTAGCAGTGTGTCCAAAAACTATGAGACAAAACTTTTTGTGTAGGCGTCAACGGCTTCTTCCTACTCATACTGTACTAGCTAGCTAGTTAGTTAGTGCTCTTCCGCCAATCAATGCATTGATTGACCCGATACGATGGCGACAAGTGTTCAGTCAAGTGAGTGTTGGCATGTCGTTCGTGCTAGCTGTTGACGACTGTTGCTCGGAAATCAGAAAGAGGCATTGGAGGAGGCAATCATGAATGGCGCCAGAATCCGTGTTACCGCAAAGAGCGAGGGGGGTACTTAACCGTTACTTTAATCTTCAGTTAAAAAGAACTTGGAATTTGGAATCTTACCATATGTGATGTAAAAAATTTCAGAACACTCTGCAGCCGCTCAAACCTCGGTCCTTGCTTGGTTCACCATCTCGCTTCGCCCTTCTTCCTCATCATCACTTCAACAACCCGCCGCTTTTCCTCATTATTACCACTGTATTGTACCACATTCATTCATCTATTATACATAATATATTAAACCATCAACATGCCCGAGGTAAGACAGATAGTTGTACCTGGTAGCCATTGCGTTCACTAAGGGAGTAGAATCTAGTGGAGCTACTTGAGTTGCGTTGAGTATCTAGTAGCCTGAAAGACGGCAACAGACGAAATGCCATCATACCATCCACGGGTTGTGGTTAACAGGTTATGGGCCAATTTTTAAACCGATGACATGTGGTGCAATTCCTGTCCGTCCTGTTGCACTAGTTGTACTTGGTTTAACCTACAACACCCTTTAGCTAGCTACTTACTAGTATCTCTATGCCAACCACACCACAACAAACCCCTGTCTCACTTTACATTTCTTTTGTCTCTTGTTACCTCCTCTGCTTCTTGCGCTTGTCCTTGTTGTACCTTTTGCTTACTGTCAAATCATGAAACGACTGGGTGTGTCCAATGAATCTCATTCTTTCAACCAAATAAAACGGCCAACAATATACACTTGATCATGATTATATTCAACAAACGCACACCCTTCCTTCATTCCTTCGTAACATGTCACACTGCATGACACTCTACAACCAATCAAACACAAACACACACCACTCTCTACAATCAAAACCAAACACAAACGACACTCTACTACTACATTACATTAGATTGAAGAAGTCGACGATGTCCCCGAGCTGGAAGCTACTGCCCCCGGTGATGAGAATGCAGCAGCCGCAGCTGCCTTGGCAGGCATGCCCGGTATGATGGGCGGTATGTCAGGAGGGGAACCCGAGTCCAAGCAGAACCGTAACGAAAAGAAATCCCGCAAGGCCATGCAAAAGTTGGGCATGCGTCCCGTGCCAGGTGTTTTGCGTGTCACCGTCAAAAAGTCCAAGAATGTCTTGTTTGTCATCAACAAACCCGATGTCTTCAAGTCTCCTACGGCCGATACCTATGTCGTCTTTGGAGAAGCCAAGAGTGAAGATTTGTCCAGTGCTTCGCAGGCCGGCGCCGCCAAGCAATTCCGTCAACCCGATGCGGCCGGCATGGCGGCAGCTGCGGCCGGTGGTATGCCGGCCATGGGACAAGCACCTGCCGAAGCTGCGGCAGGAGAAGGAGAGGATGTGCCCGCTTTGGCGGCACCCGAAGAAGAAGAATTGGATGAAACCGGCGTGGAATCCAAGGATATTGAATTAGTCATGAGTCAAGCTGGATGTTCAAGAGCCAAGGCCGTCAAGGCGCTCAAAGAAAATGGTGGAGATCTTGTCAATGCTATCATGAGTTTGACCAATTAAGGCAATGCACTGCAATCTACACTAAACAAGTATAAGCAAATAATAGCAAAAAAGATTAAAAGAACAGTTTACTGTATGTGTAGCTTGGCAAAGTACTTCCTACTGCGTTGCTTACAACGTGCTCGCCGTGCTTTCCCTATCTGCATTGGTTTCAAAATTGGCAATATTTGTAATGGCCAGAGTCCATGCATGTTGGCAGGGAGCTTTACCGGGAGGTAAAACTGGCAATCGAAAATCAATACCTTTGCCGCCCGCCTCCCACTTTAAAAAGTGCTCCCTCTTTGCCTTGGCGTGAGGTAGACCCAGCAAACGGACTGTCGTCTTGTCGGTCGGAACGGGGGTTGACAAATGCAACCAAAAATCATCTGGCCACTCGGTAAAGATGGCATAGAGTGTGCTATTGCTAGTACTTTTGTCTTCTTGTTTGGTCTCGGTGGTCGTGTAGAATACCTTCGAGGCCTTTTCTTGTTGATTCACGCTCCAGGGTCTACTTTTGAAAATAGCTTCACCATTGACGGCCAACCAATCCCCAATTTCCATGAGCCTTTCTTCAAAGATAGGATCCAACGTCCCATCCGCTCTGGGTCCAACATTCAAAAGCATGTTGCCATTGAACGCGACGGTTTGAATCAAGGTATGGATCAAATACTCCGTGGTATAATAGGACTCCAAGGTTAGACTCCTGTCATAACCCCAACTCGTTGTGGTAATGGTCAAGGCATTTTCCCATTTTTTGTCTAGCAGTTTGTCTGGCAAGTATCGGTCGTGACACGTAATATAACTACCATGTTTACACATGGCATCAGTTCCCCAACGATCATTCCAGACGGCAGTTTCGGCGACGGACGAATTGGTGGCATACCAGGCCAAGAATTGTTTGGAATCCCAGTAGGTACTATTGGCTTCCCAATCACCATCACTCCAAATCAGTTCTGGTTCATATTGCTTTACAATATCATAAAGTTCTGGCATGGTCTTCAACTTGACAAAATTCGAAGTTGCAAATTTGGACTGTTTGTCTGCCTCATAGAGAGGATTGTACCATTCATACAAACTGTGATAGAGACCAAAGTGGATTTTTTGGTCGGTGTGATGACTGGTCATGGATTTGACTTCCTTGGCCAACTCTCCTACCAAATCTCTTCGAGGACCCACATCCATACTATTCCAATTCCATGTCAGTGACAAGTTTCTAGAATCCCAATTACAGAATCCTTCATGATGTTTGCCAGTCAACACGACGTATTGAGCTCCACTTGCCGCAAAGACCTTGGCCCAATGATGGGCATCGTACAGAGTCGCATCGAACCGATGTGCATAATCCGCATAGGCAAACTTGGGCAGTTCCGTCTTTTTTATAAATTCTTGGACCAACATGGTATTGTTGGGCTTGTCGTGCGCGGGATCAGGTTTGTTATCGCCATTCTTACCCCACATATGCCACATCCATTCCCCTCGGTAGGCCGGCACGGAAAAGACGCCCCAATGAATAAAGATACCAAATTTGGCTTCGTCGTACCAACTAGGCAATGGGCGAGAGTCCAAGGATTCCCAGGTTGCTTCATAGGCCAAAACTCGGAACGATACGAGTGTAGTCAAGAGAAGGACGAGCGTGAAGAAGGGGTTAAACATGGTTCCTGTATAGTTTATGTTTATGTGTATAACAAGCAGTTTATGTGGTTGTCACCTCAACAGCAACTACTCTCAAAATTAGATTTCCCAAAAAAGTAAAGATCCGATCCAATGCGTGACTGTGTGAATCACGAGTCAAATAGTAAGTCGTCGGCCTTTTTTTTACAGAATTCAACATCGACGCTGCCCTTTCCCATATGGTATATGTTCTTCCAGGTCGATGATTCATTGATTGGAAGCAGCTTGATTGCCGGCATAGGATACTAGTACAGTAGTAGGGAAGTGTTTGTTTCCATGACGAGTCACAACAAGGAGCAGAGGTCGACATCTGGTGAAGCAAAAGCATAGCACGAAAAAGAATCAAAGAATCAAAAAAATGACAGTTTTCTGTGCGATGCAAAAGACTTGGATGTTGGCGTTCCTTTGTTTGCTTCTATCTATATCAAGCCACAGCAACAACGTCGTTGGATTCGAAATCCCATCTGGTCAGCATGTCAGCAGAAGAGAGGCTCTCGTGGGGACAGCATCGATGTTTGTGACGGCTCTGGTTGCCGCACCCAGCATTTCTCAAGCAGCTGAAGAAGCTGGTGTTGCTGTTGGAACTACTACTGAAGAAGCCACCAAGCTGGCACCCAGCAGCCAAGAATTTCAGGCGTACGGTATTATTCCAGATGCATCAGCAACTCTCAGCCCAGGTCTTGTCACGGTGGAGGTATGAAAAATACATAATTATGCGTAATTTCGTCTGTTGATTGGAAAGAAACAACTCATCCTTATATCTTTTATTCTTACCATGCCGCAAATTTTCCTCGCGATTGTTTCTCTCTTGCCTTCACTGTTACTAGAAAAATACATTTTTGAAAAAGATTGCTAATGGTGGAAATACCAAGGGCGGTGCTCTGTGGCTGGGTGAGCACCATAATTCCATCAAAGATCATACCCTACAATCTACGTTTATCCGAAATATATACCAAGAACGACAACAAGGTGCACCCATGGCCATTGGTTTGGAACAAGTACAAATCCAATTCCAACCAGCACTGGATGCCTATGTGACTGGCAACATTTCTCTCGAGGAAATGAAACGACAAGTGGATTGGGAAAAGAGATGGTTTTGGTCCTTTGAAGGATATGCACCCATTTTCGAAATGGCCAGGGAGTTGAAGATTCCGCTCATTGCGCTCAATGTCAACTCGGAAGATTTGGCCGAAGTAGAAAAGGCAGGTTTGAGTGGATTACCTCCAAGTCGGTTGAAGCAGTACATTAAAGATCCGTAAGTTACACAGAAAACTTCAATAAACTCGAGTCAGACCGTCCTCACTGACAATTTCATGGTTTGATTGACTGACTGATTTTCTGTGTGTTGCAGTCAAGGCTTTGCTTCCTTTGCCATGAAGAAGGACTTTAAGGAGTACGTAAACTACGTGATTGCCCCCTCGTATGATATGCACGAACGCATGGGTCTTCTCCGGACGACCATATCGGGACTGGTCCTCGAAGAGAACATGTCCTTTCGAAACTTTTTCAGTGGCCGCATTCTCTGGGATGAATCCATGGCTTCGACGGCACACTCGTGGGTGGAATCTAATCCTGGTGGTCTCATTGTGGGACTGGTGGGCGCTGACCATGTCAAATTCCAAAATGGTATCCCTGGACGCTTTGCCCGGATGGGAGGAAGCACGCTTTCGTGCACATCCGTCCTGCTGAACCCAACGTTGATAGATACTCGTCAAGCGGGCAGTGTAGGCAATGTGGAAAACTCCATGTCATCTGAGTTTCCAGACCGCATTACCCTGCAACTGAGATATCTCAAAGATGGTGTCGACTCTCAAAATGCCGAGGAGCGACGCCGGCCTGAGAGCACGGGAGGGGTCCTGCCTCTTGCTGATTACATTGTAGTAAGCTAAGTGCACAATTTTTCGACATCAAAAATATTGACGAGGGAACTAAGCTTGGAAAGTGCATATTGCTATCTAGCTAGATATATTGAGGGGTTCTACAGAAAATTAAAATCTCTAGTACTCTAGAAGGAAGGAAGGATTCTAGCTAGCTACAGTAGGCAACTGACTGGATATTTAAATTGACATCCCGGGTGGCACCCGGGCATTAGATTGAAAACCACAAAATGATTAGGACGCACATGTCTCGTGTTCGTGTCATGCATTGATTCATCTCAGTCCGTGGCGGGAGTGACGTGTTCATCCAATGGAAAAATCCGAAACCGATACAAGCATGGATCAAACAGCCAAAAATGAATCAGGCAAAACCATCAAGACGCTTACGTTGACGTAGCCCGAAGCCTTTGTAGTTTGCAGGCAAACGAAGGTGGCTGCTCAGCTGACTCCAAATAAAGACATTGATGATTCAGCGGATACCAACATCAGCAATTGCTACAGTAAATCACGTTAGTTCGTTTTTTGGCAAATTAGTTGCTACCGGCATAATTTTATTTTCGCGTGCTTCCTATATTACATTCGTGAAAGTTCGACCTCTGCATTGATTCAGAATTTCTATACGCAAGCTTTAAAAAAAAATCATGATGAAGACTGCCTCTGCTTTGACTGCATTCCTTTTGGCTGCATCGTCGACCACGACGGGCGCTTTCACCACTCCTCTGGCGACACGATCCCTGTCTCTGACACAGAAATCGAACAGCGCTTTATCTCCAGTATTTCAGACCAAGGAAGAAACAGAATCCGTTTTTGTGCCACCTGAGGCGGCAGATGAAGATGATGACGATGATGACGATGTTCTTGATACTGTAGAAAAATTTGGAAAGGGTGCTGCCAAGGTAGGAATGCATTATTTTATCACCAATACACACCCTACTCTCGACAAGTTCCATATATATTTTATCTCACCAAAATGAATTTTCTATCCAATATTTTAGGCAAAGCGAGGCAAGCGCAAGGGTGGAAAATCTGCACCTTCTGCTGCGAAAAAATCAGCAGCTTCTCTAGCACCAGAAGAAATCTACTATGAAGGCCCACCCGCTATTACTGAAACACTCATTCCTACTGTCTCTATTTTGACTGTGATTGGAATTATTCCGGCGGCCGCCGCATGGGCACGTCAAGCGTGGGTCCGATACAAGATCACTTCTCGCCGTATCCGTGTCACATCAGGCGTGGGCGGTAAAGACATGGCAGAAATTGTCTACCCCGATATTATTGAAGTGCGAACGGTAAAGCGATTGTTTGGAGATGGAGATTTGGTTGCCTTTTTGAGGGATGGAGCCAAGTTTGAAATGCGAAATATTCCGGAGTTTGATCAGGCAATGGAGTTCATGCTGAAGTACATGGACAAGAGTGTTGTGGAGAAATATAGACTCAAGGGGGATGTCACCCGGCCTGAAGAGTAAAATCAGCTCTGTAGTTGCACCAAGACTCAAAAAGAGTGCTCACCCTTCAGAGTAAATCAAATCTGTTTCCAGAGAATAAGGGCACGGCAACAAAGAAGAACAATCCGCATTTTCCATCTTGAAGACAAATATTTCCTTGCATAGCTAAATATTCCAAGTAAAATATCAACCACTCGCTCACTCACACAATATTTGAGGTAACATCCTATTCACAAGTTCTGTTGTCGCCAATTTATGTATCTCATTGTACCTATGCTGAAAATTCAATTGAAGAGTATAGAAATACATACCCCTTGTTCAGGTTTTCATGATATGTTCCAGCTTCACATCGTACCCCAACAAAAGTATGGAATAATTGTTTTTGAAGAGACGATGCACAGTAGCTGTGCTTGGAAGAAAACAGAAAAACGAGCGTGAGCTCTGCCTCAGTACAGACCTTGAGGCTATATTCGAGAGTGTACCGGAGCGGAGATGCAGTTTGGGCCTGACAGAAAAACCATGCATTGACCTTCTGGAGAAGAGTCATGTTGTCACGCTACTTTACTGCGATGCAGTGCAGAAAGATTCGTCTCCGGTAGTAAATGAAAGCCATTGACAATGGTGTGTGCGGCGAGAATCAGGTGGGACTGGAATGTGGTGGAATGAGGTAAAAAGCATAGTGTTGACCCATCGCCTAGTCTTGCAGAAGATTGAAGGCACTGAAATGTTTGAGCTAGAAGGCCTGGGGAAGAAAGAAACCACAAGAGGTTGCTGTGTGGCCTGACCACCGCCGACACAGGTGGCAATGTAGGCGTAGCAATGGTGGGCTTCAGGGAGAAGGCGACAAGAAACAGTGCAACAGAAAAAGAGTGACCATGGCAGAACAGTGCCACAGTATTGGTTGACTGGCTGTAAAAGAAAAAAGATGGCCAAGCAACGGGAGCTCAACGGAAATTTTGAGGAGACTACTCCTTTCTAATTTTATTTGGCAGCAACTCTTGTAACAGTTACTACGGGCTGCGCTGCCAGCGAAAGGAATTTTTTCGTTCAATGTCACGAAGAAGACGAGAACATGAAAGTTTTGCCTTTTTCGTTGTGGTAGAAAAACTATAATAAAAGTGCTGCCATATGTGCTCAGTGGTACTGCACCGGCTTGATGGGTGGATTGGCTGGTTTTATTTAGAATGGAACTGAGAATATACAAATTAATAATTAAAAGTCTGAGTGTTCGTTCGAGCGTCAATCAATAATAAATTGCGACACAAACTTGGGGGAATAGTAAAAAAAAGGGCGCCGTGCATGCTGATAAGTTCCCAGCAGAAGAATCGGGGCATGTGCATTGCCCAACCTAGAGAGCGTCGAGTGCTGGAATAACGTCGGAAATGATTTTCGCCCAACCCGTTGGTGGTGGTTGTTCCACGCTCACCGTCTTGCTGCTGGTTGTTGTCGAGGAACGTCTCTCTCCTCTCGAATCCTTCTCACTCACTATAACCGCAGAACCGTCCATACCGTTTGTGACATCTTTATTCCATTTGCGTCTGGACGCAAGCTGGACATTTTTTTCCTGGAATTCTTTCAAGGCACGACGACGAGAGTTCTCAATCGCAATGCAATTGTTGCTTGGACCCATGGCTGAGACTTCCAGCAACAACAGCGAGCACGCCACAATGACGAGTGCAAAGATAGTAGTAAAGCTGGTCTTCATCGTGGTTCTACTACGAGATACGGTACTGGAGGGGGTGCAGGGCTGGCAGGTTGGATTAGTTACTTTGTTGCTGTGGACTTCTACAAGTATCGATCGTGTTGACTTTTTTGTGTACTACATGTACTGGCTAAAACTAGCAGCTAGCTAGCAGGTTCAGCATTTGATCCGTTTCTGTAGTGATCAGGGTGGGTTCTGTTCTTTCTTCGTGGTTTTCTTTGTAAAACCTTGACACCCGCCAGCCGGCCGAGTATCGTACCGAGAAGCCCCTGGCGCGCGTTCAAAGATACTCCGAGTAAAAATTACTTCTAACCCTAAAATATTATCTTCCCTTAACATTATCGTTCCTGCTGCTTGCAGGAAACAATACACACCTTTCTTTTTCTCGTTCAAACCCCTCTTTTTCAATCGCTATGCTTCGGGGTGGAAATGGCTGACTATATCACTTCCAACACTTTGATATATTCAATTGACCGCCGACACTTTCTTAACGTTGCACTGCATAGAATCAGCATGTTCGAACCAGAAGAAATGTAAGGCATTTCGATGTGGCTATCATGAAAGGCGGCATTGGCATTTGAACTCTTCTCATCCATTCTGTTCCCCCCCCCTCTTACTCAACCATACTACGGGCATGCTACGGTATACATACATGCATGATTGAAACCTACATTTATTATTATACATGCAGATACGTCCGTGTCAAACGGCAAAACCAAACCTTCTTCATTCCTTGTCTACCTGATGATAAAATTCAAAAAATCAAGTCTAATATTGTAGTGGCATTAAAGGGGAGCGAACGAGACAGTGGCGTTCAAGCAGATCAAATGCGGCTGTTGCTGCCCAACTCGACGGTTTTGGAAGACGACCAGACTCTGAATCACTACGAAATTAAAAATGACGACGTCCTGCATGTGGTCTTTCAAATAACGGAGAATCAATGGGAAGCCGTTTGTGTGGATTCGACCGACATTAGCTCTACAGCCGCTGCGACCTAATCTGGAAATAATATCCAGAAATTTGAAACCTGGAAGGGAGACTAGCTGCCTGGCATGGAGGTAAACTAGCCATCATTCGTAAGTGAGTGGCGACCATTCTTTCCAGTCTACACGTACGAATGACAGCAATGTCGTGCCGAGAAAGGTCATTGATGCTGGAGAATTTAGTTTTGGATATTATTTTAGGGTTTACATTCAAATGTAGTGACAATGAATTGAGTATGGATGACGTGCACTGCGCGCATGTATTGAATTAGGACCCACGAGGCCAAATTCGTGATTTCACTACTAAAGTACCTAGTGCCCCGATTCCCTTGTCTGGGCTCGACTCTCGACTCCCGTTTCGAAATGCTTTCCCTATAGTGTCTACTTTAGGATCTTGGGGGTGATTTTGTTCCGACCAAAATTGACCGCAGCCAAAGCAAGATTGAGTTGGTTTTACTTGCCTGCGGCTAATAGGGTCAGGGGGTATTGTCCAGAGGTGACATCGACCAAGATTGAGTGCAGCCAGCACAACACAACATATCTATCGGAGCCGTCACGGGGAAGCCTTATCCCATCCGTTGTGTCTTTCATGCTACTTCAAACAACATGTGATTTTCCGTTTGAAGGGTGTTTAAAGAGTGCTTGAAGGGCAACGCTTGGATTGCACGTGGCGCTCACGACTGATGGCGCCATCTACACCATGTGTGTGACTCGCAGAGAGTCGATCCATTATTGGGCACGACCAAGGGGTCGGTTGGCAGCACGGACTGTTTGAATTCGAAAATGGTCCCGCCCTTGGAGCTGGACCTGCGAAAGAAATCGATGGCTCCACGTGGGTGAGAGATAAACCCGATCCGTCGACAATGATGAGGAGATATTTTAAGCTGATATGCTTAGACATGAATATATATATTCAAGATTAAATGATAGGTAGTTATTATTATTAATTAGTTTATCGATTAGTACAAAAATCGCTCAAATAGTTGACTGATCTGCATTGCATTGGTGGACGTTCTCCACTCTATAGTAAGTAATAGTAAAACAGACAAGGCTTTTATAGTTGTAGGCAAGCACCTGTAGTAGATACTGTATATGGCAAATCCATCCATCCATCCATCACTCCGTGTATCAAATTTCACCTATTTGGCCTGACGCATGCGAGTGAGAACTTCGTTCACTGCTACTGCTCGTACTTGCTTGCTTCATGGGTGGCGGTGAACCTTCATCTTCAGGAATGACTGGATGTGGTGGTGCCTGCTGATAACGAAGACGGGCACGACCTCGATTGGCTCCATCGCTGGAACCAGACGACGACGTTTGTACCACAATGCCGCCACCGCCGCCACCACCGTTTCCATCTTGATGTTGGGTCGATTCCAACCAGGCTTTCATGAGATTCGACGAGGAATGTGTGTCAGTCTCCACAATCCGGCGCAGACCTTCGGGTTCATTCTGATTGACTTTGAAGTCATGAAAGAGCGGCATCGGCGGTTGGTTTTTGGACATTTGGGCCAATTTGTGGTCCAACATCAACATGGAGTCTTCACAGGTATTCAGAGTATTGGCGTCACTGGCCAAGGAAGCATTGTCATTGTTGTTATGCCCCCCATTGTTAGTGGTGTGGTCGTCCTCTACCAAAGCTTCTTCTAGTTCTTCCGAATCTCGTACGGGCGTGGCAAAGCAAAGTGCATTGGCAAAGCCTTGATGGTTGGAAAGGAACTTGGAAATCGGGTTCATACAATTGCCATCACAACCCGTTTTCCCCCGCCCACTCGTAGGGCCCAGCTTGCGAGAACGGAAAATATCATCACGGCTGGAAATCGGACGCTTGCGTTTGTGGGATTTGGAGGAGGAACGCCTAGTAGGAGCCGAATCCGCGGATTTGGAGGCATTGTTATTATTGCTGGAAGAAGAAGTAGGAGGATTTGCCTCATTCTGTGACGCCACCATCTGATAGCGAGATGGATTGGCTGCTTGTTTGGCTTGGGAAAGCAACTGGGCTGTCTCCATAGCCGCTCCATTGTCAGCAGTAGGTCGTTCTTCTCCGCTGCCAGATCTCCCTCGATAGCCACTACGGGGAGAAGAGTTGGGAGAGGGAGACGGCGAGCCCTCGTGAACGTCCGTTACTAAGTTGTTGGCATTCACGTTGGGCTTCACAGCATCAAAGAGAGCGTCCCATTGCTTGTCCTTTAATTCAAGACGATTTGTTCGTTTTGAAGCAGGACTACGAGTGCTGCTGCTGGTTCTGTTGCCGGAGCTGACGTCGGCGTGCTCTTGCGAGGATCCTCCGTGATGATGATAGGCGCGTCTTGCGATAGAATCCGACCCACTTTCCGCTAGCGTGGGTGATGATCCAAGGCATACGCAGAGCGAGTCAAACAGTGTTTGTATCGAGGCATACTGCATGATAAGAGGATGTAGTCACACAAAGCAGTGGATTGGTAATCATAAAAGAGGGCTTTTTGATAAACGCGCGCTTTCCAAAATCACCAGCGCCCTTTTATGGTTGGATTTCTGAATGACAGAAAGCGTGGTAGTGGTGGTGGTTCACGTGGTTGTTGTGAATGTAATGGATAGACGTGGACTCTATCTAACCAACCTACTAGTACTTTGGTGCTACAGATGATTGTACTTTTGCTCAAACAAAACGCCAAAACCAAATGAGCTTGGAGACTGAGAGGCCTCGCTGTCTCGGCTGATACAGTACCTCTGTAATAATAGAGAGAATAGAGAGGTTGTGTTATGCAATGTTTTGCTTGTCAAAGATAATGTAATATCGTGTGACAAACTGTGACAAGTGAAAGCACGCAGTATGATTATTTGATTCTTGTATAATTCGAACAAAATAGGCGCGGAATGCGCGGGCTTGATTGTCCGTTGGCTTAAACAACACTTTCGGCAAGCCGGCCGAGCTACAGCAGGAATTTGTCAAGCCAATTATGTTCAGCTAACTTCGCCGAAGAAACCTAGAATCAGATTTTTTGCAGGCCACAGCCCCAATAGTAGCAGAATTCATTTATTGTTTATGCTACTTCTATTACAGTACAGTTCGTACTGTAGAGCTCTGACACCAGATACCACAACAAACTAGTCTACCAGGTACCAGTACAGTACTACAGCTGGAACCAAGATTTCATCCGGCTGAGGATCTTACACCAGAACATTTAGGAGCACTTCAGTTTTTACTATCCGTTCGCCCCTTCAGTTCGGCCAGGGCAGGCAGGCAAGCAGGGTAGTAGCTACTGTATGTTGTAGAATAGACCGGCTTTCAGCGTGATAGTTTACCGCAGTAACGAGAGCTCCCCTGCAGTGCTGGCTACTAGCTAGCTACTTTGCAGTTTGGGTAGCTCCGTTCATGACCTGAAACGGATATGATGGGTCGTGGAAACATAGGCGGACAGGAGTACTCATTGCAAGCTAGTAGCAACCCAACGAACTATAGAGCTGTAATAAGTATGGGGCGGGCCGGGCGGCCGGAATCCGTTCTAGGTACCGCACCTGACATCAACAGCAATAATGACAAACTCAAAAAAGCCAGGTTTCCACTAATAGTTGTGGCTTGGAGTCTTGAATCAGTTCTCTAAATACAATAAAAAGAGATACGAAATAGGGTTAGTGACTTTCCCACGTTTTGAGTAACCCTATGACCTAACCTTCCGCCCAGCTACTACACGCGTTGTGAGGAAACCCGCCCTTCCTACTACATACTACAGTGCTGCCTTTCCTTCCCATCAAAGATTCGAAGAAAGGACGCACTTCTCAGCGCAGCAACCTGACTAATAAACTTACCTTGGACTCATTAGGTGCCTGGGGCGGAATGGTGGTCCTCCGCCATGGCTACTAAGCAGATCACTACACCGACAACCTAGTCGGAGATGTTTCAAGGACAGGCACTTTCCAAGCCCCTCTTGCCAACTAGAAATCTCGACAATTCTGCATTCCTGAGCTTGCATTAGGAAGTCATCTAAACGTCGAGGAACTCTGAGACCGGTAGCCGAGGTGAGGAGCATGTAAGTACAGCGGGGGGCGGGCGTTTTCCGAGTCGACCATGCCAACTGCAAGCCACGACGGTGCTACATATTTTAGCTTCCATAACGAAGTAACAACTTCTCACTTTCAAGGAAACCTGAGAAGATACAGTAAGTTGCACTCAAGTACAGTGGGGGTAGTATACAGTACTAGTATTGCGCGATAGTAACATCACAATTGCTAAACTACAAAGCTGAAACTGCGTTCGTCTCACGATAGAGCCAAGAACACGTGGCACAGGCGGCAACAGGGATAATTATTGTATGAAAAAGCGCAAAAGGTCTCCGGCAGAAGATGGACTTCTATGAACACCTTATTTTAGGGTTTGTGCTGCGGGCCTGCGTCGCCAGCCGCTTTTACCACTTTGGAATTCCCAAACGTTATGATAGACACTACTATACAAAATGCCGGGCACCTTCTTGATGATGCTTCTTTTAGAACCGAGGGG
>ENA-ORBV01004225-ORBV01004225.1-microbial-mat-metagenome-genome-assembly--contig:-NODE-4225-length-27858-cov-23.193334_pt1 | contig 27858 bp, 38 predicted proteins | sample MGYA00237777_ERZ505514 | MGnify/ENA primary metagenome ERZ505514 (study PRJEB26160, sample SAMN06269048) | microbial mat metagenome | isolation source: Oligotrophic lake microbial mat | place...
AAGACGGCATACGAGATTCGCCTTAGTCTCGTGGGCTCGGAGATGTGTATAAGAGACAGCCTCGTAGGTTTTTCGATTGAATAAATGATCCCATCCTCCACGCTTATCTTCCCCCTTTCCTTTAGAAAGGAAATTGCCATCGATGGTAACCACGCCTGTGGAATTCGCAGGCCACGTCTCATTATGTGGGTTGGCATCAACACCGAAACCGCTAGTTTGTAGTCGCTAACTTTACATGGGCTGTTGTTACTAATCCAAAGCCCGGCCAGCGCTATCCACTTGCCTTTGAGAGACAGTTCAATATACGCAGCGCTTCGGCGACCTGTGTCTTTAGAAGCACTATCTCGCTCGGCTCGATTTCTAAGCTGGACCATGTTGTATTCCCACTGAATCCTCGGATAGAAGTTAACGCTGAAAGAAAACGAGATCTGGCACGACGCGGAACTGTCTTTTCGTCTTGACCAGATCTCATTTTAAACTCACTTTCAAACACAGCTACCTGAGCAGCCTCCGTACTTTTTGACTTAGCCAGATTTACTACTTCGGCAAACTCTTTCGTCGAGACTCCGGTTTCGGCGACCATAGCACAAGCCGCACGCAGTATGTTGTCGTTATTGACTAACTCGCCAATTAGTTTAAGGTGTGTCTTTTTTACTTTCTTTGCCAGCTTTGGTGCGACAGCATAAACTCTGCGCTCAATTGTTTTTTCCATGACGGCACGGCTTACAGAACTGATGCTAATACCATACGCTGACGCAGCCGCAGTTTGAGACATTCCGAGCCGCTGAACAGCATCGACTGCGGATTCAATCCGCTCGTCTTTCGTTATGCCGATCCCAACTACCGTATTGAGCACTCGAACTGCTACTTCAAATTCAGAGTCGGAGCATTCGATAACGTGCACCGGCAATAGTACTTCACCGTTGATCGACGCGAACCGATGATTTCCGCCAACGATAACGTACTCGTTGCTGCCTGTTCGGCGGACTGTTATCTTCGGGATTGGAACACCCTTTCCGATCGCAGCTTTAATTCCTTCCACGCGTGATTCATCCAGCGGAACTTTGCGAGCGCGATTTTCACCGCTTAATTTTCGGTTTATTTCCGCAACCTTAATATCACATCGGCCTGACAAGATTCCCATGTCGTTTAGGACAACATACGCTGCCTCATCATCTACCCAATTAACAAGCATTTTTTTACCTTTGTTGAGAATTAATGTACGTGACACATCATCTAGAGACACCACTTCACTCCTCCAAAAAGAAACCCCACCGCCGAACCGCGTAGCAGGCGGCGCAGATAAGTGCGCAGAAGTCCAGCGGCGGGGATGTATTGGTAAGCCTGCTACGGCTATGCGACACAACCTACCATCCAGTCGCTGCTATGTCAACTTAGATCCTTGATGTCCAACCCTCCATAGCAATGCGGACATGGTTTCACCATTTTGCCTAAGTAACTTTCAAAATCGCGAGTTGGCACTTCGCCGGAACCGCCGCAACGATAACAATCTTGATCGCCATCACAGTGGTTATCATCATCATCATCGGGAAGGTATTTACTTTCGCAACAACAGCAACCTTTGGAATATTTGTTGTCATCAAACACGATGTCGTCAATGTCTCCGCCGCAATGACAACGCATTCCACAATCAGGGCACTCGTGAGCCATATCCAGTCACCTGCCATTAGTTCAAGCTTTCTATTATCCAATCTCGCACGATAGACGCCTCATGTGGCTCCAGGTCAGCAATAATCCGCTTTAGTAATTCCAATCGATTATCGGCCTTACGAAATGCCGCAACGCAGACATCACTAGCTGTAGGCTTCTTACGGATGCCTGCGGCGATTGCGGCTTGATTTACGGAAAGCTCGCCAGATTCGATCTTGTCCAACATCGCGGGTGCATCACGGGCAAGACGGCGGAGGATGTTCTTGTTGGCGTTGCTATGCGATTCAACTTCGTCAAGTTTTGTCGAAGTTAGATCATTCCTCTTACCCTGCTGCTTGTCCTTGGTCGCAATCGCTTTGGCAACGGCCTTGGCAACATCGCTTAATCCGATCTCCTGTTGCGGCTCATTGTGTTTCAACCAGGCAACGGCTAGCTCGATCTCGACTGGATCAAGTTTGTATCCGTCGCGAATCATCGCCGCTGCTGAACCGTAGCCCAGATCTTGCCATACGACTTCGGCATCTTCACAAAACTCGACAAGGTATCGGCAATCGCTGCCAACTTTCACCTCTAGGAAGTATCGCTTGGCATTCACAAGCGTACGCCACTTCGACTTGGGAACATCCCTAAATCTCTGCCAAGCTTCGACCGGTCCAGAGTCTATTGTAGCCATAGGGGCAGTCCTTCTGAGTTGAGCGTGTTGTTTAGATTAGTGATCCATTGGTAGTGCTTCTTTAGTGACTCAACCGTTTTCTCTGCTGTGTTTAGGTCTCGTCTTTTCCTTGTGTTGATCCGCTTTTTGATGTCGCCGATCATTGACTTGTCGATCCTAGTTCCATTCTTGGTCATGATCCTAATGATGTTTCCCGTAGTCGTAGTCATCGCGCCATTAACAGAATCTTCCCACTGGTGAATTACAGACTTTTCATTCAGCAGTTCAGCCTCTTCTGACCGCATTCTTTTAACGCCGTGAATTGCGTATTTCCAAAGCTTGCTGGAGTCGTCTTCAAGGTCTGCATCAGTAAAGCTGCTAACCAAACTCACTAATTGCTTCGCCATGTTTTGCACTCCAATGTCCCCACTGTCGATACTGATACACTCTACGTTTTGGATTCGGATCGTCGGCAAATCCGGAAGTTCGTTAAATTCGTTTTTCCTTTTAGACGGGTCGCACTCGCAAGGGTCCGCATTGCATTTATCGCATGGGTCAGACTTAGGGGGTAAGTTGTCCATTGCATCCATGATGTCAGGACCGACGTATCCCTTTTTTGCATAGCCGCTGCCAGCATCAAAGTTAACGTTTCCAACAACGCCATCAATATATCTAGACGCCCTCCCGTTCTCTTGGTTGTTTGTATTGTTAACGGATGCCGCGTTTAAGTGGACGATTTCAGAAACAAGCTTTGTATCTAATCCCTCTCCAGCCATTCCCACATGCACCAAGATGTCTATCGTTGGGTTCGTATCGTCGGTAGGTGCAAACTGTTTAAGTATTTTTCGGTTCGTCTCGACGCTCCGCCCATCGTCACCTGTGCCAACCCAGTCGCAGACCAAGTCAGGGAACGCCGACCGTATTTGTTCGCATACCATTTTCGCGTGCGACACGCACATCGCCCCGACAATTGCTTGGAGCTTATAGCCCGACTTGATCCGCTCTGTCACCATTCTTTCAATTGGGTTAGTGACGAGCGGGCTTATGTACTTCGGCGACCACCGCAACTGTCGATCGTAAATCATCTTCTCAATCTTCTTCGCGCTGTCGTCTCCTGCCTCGGCTATTAACTCCTCGGTAGTAAAGGAGATCACTTCATTGTCGGAGTTTATCGCATCGATTCGATAGTTGTAGGAGTGTCCGAGTAATGGCTTTACCGCCTTTTCATCAACTGCTTCCCGATACGTTACCACTACGGATGGCGAACCAAACGCACTGTCTTCACCCGGCCTGTAGGGCGTTGCCGACATGCACAGCAGGAACTCGCGATTTAGTGAACTCACTGCATTCCCAAACGGTAGGCCGACTCCGTAGTGATGGTACTCATCAACGACGATCATCCACCTACCCTTCTGCAAAAGCATCGCAACGTTATCCATTCCCCTGGCACCTATCAGGGATTGGACTGTGATAGCAAAAACTTGGCACTTGTTTTGTTGGTGCTTCTTTATTGCCTCGACACCAAAAAACCTGATGTCGCAAACCGACTTCGGGCCTTTGACGTCGCACTTCTCCATCGCCAGTGCGGCGGATTCCTCAAACTGAATTAGCTGAGCATCCGTTGGGAAAATCACAAGCAGACGGTTCACCTCGCCTAGCGAAGCAAGTACGGAATAAACCGCCAATCCAGTGAATGTTTTTCCGTATCCTGTTGGAAGCTTTATATTCAGAGATGAGCCGCAGTGCTCAAGTTCCCTCAGGACGCTTTTCTGTCCGGGTCTTGGTGACTGCTTGAACCTTGCGATTTGTGCTTCAATTTGTGGCACGCTACGCATAACGCTTGTTCGTTCCATATCGTCGTTTCTCCGTCTTGAGAAAATGGTACGACATGATCCACATCGAACTTGAGAAGTTCGCAACCGCAAATAGAGCAGCGGCCGTCCTGGAGAATCCAGAGAAGGTCTCGTTCTCGCTTATTGGCGATTCTTCGCATGGGATCAATGTCCTTTTAAAAGAGGCTCAATGGCCTCACAATCAAAGACATTAACAAATAGAATTCCGAAAGTCAACCATCCTCTAAAAAAATCAAACCCTTGCTTTCTCTCGTATCCAAATCGGTGCCACCACGTCTTTACCAACCCACCGTCGCCAATCAAAATATGCCGCGCGTTCTGCTGCCTTGACCTCCATGCCGCCGTCGAAAATCCGCACAGCAACACGCTCCTCGTACAGCTCGATTAGGTCGGCTTCGGTGTAGGTTGATATGTCAATGGATTTATTCATTCGTTAGCCTCAAGTAGTGCGTCCTCCGCACCTAATGCACTTTCCGTTATCTATTGATCCAGCCATTGCGACAGACTGGACCTTTCCGCATTCCTCGCAAGTTACGTCAATAAAAAGAACATGAACATTCCGGCGAATTTCATCTGCTGTGAATCCGCGTTCTTCTTCCGTACCATTGTGTTTTGGATATTGTTTCATAATTTGCCCTTTCTTAATTGACCGTGAGGTAGACTTGACTCGATCCTGTTCCGTTTCGTCGCCGGGATGATAAAGCGGTTCGCCGCGCTCCATGCGTTCGCGCATCACTTGGATTTTCTCCATTGATCCACACGGCGCAGAGGTTGGTACGAAGTCAGGCCCGGCCAGTGGTTCAAAGTAGTAAACAAAACCGTTTACATCAACTGCGTTGTCCTTTTGATTAGCGATTCGATTTAGTGTTTGACTTGTTGTCACGCTGGCCCTCAGTGTGTTCTGAAATAATTCAAGCTATTCTAAATTGCTCAATGACAGACTTGATATCCTCTATTACCTGAGTGTGCCACTTGTCATTGCTGATATCCTTCAGGGTGGCAATATCGTCAGCGAATAGTTGGAGCTTCTCCGCCATAGCTACAGCGACTTCCTTTTTCTTTTTGATTTCAGTGGCGATGTCTCGCGCGGCAGGCTTGTCTATGCAAGACAACGCTTGCGTGATTGACTTTACTTCCTTGTTGGCAGCGAGGATGTCGAATACACTGAGTCTATCAACGTCGCTAAGGGCCATAACCTTGGCAATCTCGCTTGATGTAACCGGCAAACTTCCGCTGTGAATTGCCAACCGAACTGATCTATCGAAGTGCTCATCAATCAATGCGATGTCGGACTCTTTCAGTTTAGGTGCATTGTTCTTCTTTGGCATCACCTCATGCAGCCCGAGCGCAGGGTTTGCCCGCAACTTATCCGCAACCAAGTTGATCTCTGTCTGATCCAGCGTCCCAAGCGTAACAAGATCCTTTTGGCTGGCGACGATGGATGATCCCGTGATGCGATTGCGGATGTCACTCGGAAGCTTTGCGAGCGAACCACTGGCGAGCGTGTCCCTCTGCACGGTACGAACATTTACACCAAGCTGGCGCGCGATCTTCTGTTGCTCAGAGACTGTTTGCGTTTTACTATCCCGCATTGACTGCGCTATGTTTGAGCGAGCGAGCGATGCCGCTGCGCCGTAGATGTTACGCCTCCCGAGTTGGTGCCTGTGAACCCAAAGGATAACATCCTCGATGCAATCAAAGGGCACTTCAACTACTTCGAACTCAAGCTCGTATTTGATTGCAAGGTTGTACCGATTGTGCCCGTCGACGATGAAGTCAGTGCCCTCCCAAACAATAATTGGATCTAGTATTCCGTCTGCCATGCACGACGCTTCCAGTAGCCTATACTCCTCGGCGCTAAGGTCAGTCAGGCAGTCGTTGATCTGTTTGTTAATAAGGAGTTTGCGCATTGTGATTATCTGGTATAGAGGATTCGAATATCTTTCAACTCAACTTCGCTTTTAATGTGATCAATCGGGTGGCCAAGTCGAAAGCTCGCAGATGTCTAAGCCATAGTCTTTGCAAGACGCTTCGAGCATTTCGCGTGTTGGTTCGTTTCCATCGCGATCTCTCAACATCGGCAACTCTTTCATTAGTCTCGCCTGCTGGCATTTGGCATCTCCGGGTTCGACCATCACGCAGGAAACTGGCCGCGTATTGTAGATACCACAGCACTTGTCGCGCTCCAAGAATGGGCACGCTCCCGTCGCTACGTCGAACAACTTCACGCAGCTTTCGCCATCTCGCAATTTCTGCCGATCGACATTACCAATTCCGTATAGCTTCGGCTCTCTCCTCGCGTCATAATCATACGCTTCCACGATCAGCGTTTCACAGCACGCACCGCACTTGTCGCAATCAAAATAATCGAACGGCATGTGGACAATTGGTTGGACCGAAGCACCTTTCGGCGTAAAGCTCTTAGTAGCCATATCGCACCGCATCCAAGATTACGCATCGTTCTTTAGCCCGAGTCGCTGCAACATACAGCAACCTCAAGGATCTCTTATTCATGTAGGATAAGTTGATTTCATTGAACGACACGACAACTACCGGAAACTCTAGTCCCTTTGCCTGATGTGTCGTCGTAACCAACACGCCCATACGTTCGCCGCGAAGTTCCCGGTAACTGATCGCCGCCTCGTTCACTCCGTCCTTCAGTGATAGCTCGCCGAAGTTGAACAGCATCCACTCTATGTCGTCATTGTGTACCGGGCTGTTGAACTTAATGCAAGAGACAGCATCACGGATAGTGTTTATGCCCTCCCTCGCTAGCCATCCCGGAATGTCTTCGGGCTTTCCAAACAGAAACTCTGGAGCAACAAGTTCGTGCTTCTTGTAAGACGACCACGCTGGGTAAGCCATGCCACGCAGTACCTGCAAGAGCAACGGCTCGGTGTCAATCAGATCTTGAACTGGAATGTCGTGAGCCCGAAGATCGTACGCCACCGCTCGAACCCGATCGTTAGTCTGACAGAGGACGGCTATGTCCTTGGGGCTGTACATTTCCTCGTCTAGTAGATCTTGAACCACGCGTGACCATGTACCACTTGAGAACGACAGGCCATTGTTCTGGTTCTCAGTCGTCATCGGCATGCTCTGAGGATCGACATGAATAGCGATCTTGTTGGCGTATTCGCACACGTCGAGCGGCATTCGGAATGAATGGCTCAGGTGCATGTGCTCACCGAAGTCCAAGAAATCTTTGGGCTTTGCTCCTCGCCATTCGTAGATCGATTGACAAGTATCGCCAACCGCAAACCCACTCGCACCAATGTTCATGAACTCGTGAACGATATCCCACTGCAACGTCTCGTTATCTTGTGCTTCGTCAACTATGACGTTCCGGATTTCCATTGCCTTTGCATGCTCGCGCAGCCAAAGCAGTAAGCCAAGATAGTCTATGCTTCCAGTTATCTTGAGCAGGCTCTCGAACTCACTGGCCAGCACATGGATACCAGCGTCATTTACCTTCCTCCCCTGCCTAACTTCGCCGATCAAATGCATTAACTTCCGTGCCGAATGAGACGAGCTTGGACGAATCTTATTGAGCAGATCGATAACGCTTGGCTCATCAATGATGACGGGGTTAGTGCACATCAAACGATAAGCCACGGCATGAAAGGTTCCAACCAAACACTTGGCTGCTAGTGGCCCAATGCGTTCCTTCAATTCCATAGCCGCGTTATTTGTAAACGTAAACACGGCGATCTCTTCGGGCGGGCATCCGTCGTCAATCAGTCGACGCACTCGGCGAGCGAGAGTTTCTGTCTTGCCGCAACCAGCACCCGCTACGAGGGAAATCGCTGGACGGCAAGATTCGATGGCCTTTGATTGCTGAGTTGTAATTGTCATGGTACACCCAATTTCTTTTTCAATTCCTCTATAACACCCACTATCCGGTTTGCGCGATCTTCACCAAAGTTTGGGATTTTCCGAAGATTCTGGCGAGTCAACTTGAACAACTGATGAACCCAAAAGAATTCGGCTTCCTCTAACGCGTTGATTTCAATCAATCGCAGCATGCCCTCCAATGCCGAAATAGGTGAATTCAACGTCACCCATTCCGGCGCTTCCTTAGTGTAATCGATGAAGTCTGACAACGACTGCAACGCCTGCGCGTCGTGACCGTGCTTCAACTGAATCAGTATCTTGCGGCTGACGCACTCCCAAGCCTCCTCATCAATCTTCACATCTGAATCAACCGAACATGCTGGCCCTCGACTTACTGTCCTAGGAACTATCTTCTGTTCATGCGGCGAGTTGCGAGTTCTTCCAAAGTATTCAGCCATTGCGATCCTTCATTTGTTTTTGCACCTACTCCCCCGTTAAAACGCGTCGGGGCTGTAACTCCCCAGCATCATTGCGCACACAACCGTTAAGCATTCCTTCAATCCACACGCAAGCGGAGTTGTGACAACGAGTTCCGTTCGTCGGGCGCTCAAGAACTTTGCTGTCCCAACTACCGATTTCGAATTCCTTACCGCCTGGGCGAGTATCCGAAGCCCACCACGGAAGCCGAAAGATCAACGAATCGTGATCAATGTCGACGAGCGTAACTGGACGGCCAAAGATTGTTTGCAGTCTGTTGAAAACCTCAATCATATTTTTATTTCCTTGCCTTGTTGATCGATGCAGTTCTCAAACTCTCCAGTCCAATGCGCTACGAGCACATTGCCCTTTGTCCTAGTTGCCTTAAGTGCAGCCAGTAAACCAGATAGCGTTGTGGTGTCTAACTCAGCCGCCTCAACCAAGAGGATCGGACAAGCGATAGTGCTGGCCTCCTGGATGGCATTAAGTACGCACACCCCGTACACAAGAGCCTCACCGCCAGACATGGCGTCAACATTAACACCACCCGCACTAATCGTCAGGACGTTTCGCTTTGCCACTTGTTCAATGTCAACACTCACTTCGCTCCAGCCCATCATAGACAGCATGGAGTTGGCCACAACCTTGATCGTGTCGATGGCACTGGAAAGGTAATCGGCGCGAGCAGCCTGATAAGCCAAGTGAGCTTTACGAACTACTTCAATCGTGTCCTTCGACGCCTGGATCTTTGCGGCCCTTGACTCAGCTCCGGACAGCCAGTCGATCCAAGCTTGACATCTCGCAGCTTCCGATTGGAGATTGGATCTCTGGGAAAGCAATTGAGTATACGCGTCGTTACCAATACACTCAGGGACTTCTTTGGGTTGCTCCGCGCTGTTACTGTCAGTTGACTCCTTCATGAAATCTAGAAGCTCCTGTAAGGATTTGACTTCCGAGTAGGCGGCATCAACGCACGCCTTAATTTGACGTTCGGCAGTGTCAGCGGTGTCTGTATTCCACCCAGGACCTAGCAGGGCTGACAGTTTCTCAACAACAACTTGCTTGGCGTTAGATCGAGTTGGCATCATAGGATTTTCGATAGCCGGTACTGGCCCACTGAACATCTCAATTGCTTTGTTGATAGCACCGTCTACTGACCGCTTACCAATTGCATTGAACATTGAGCGAGACTGTGTCCAAGCATACTCGACTGCCTCCCAAAGCAAATCGCCATGAAGATCGTCATCTTCAAGTTGCCATTCGAATATCGGCTTGGCTAGATCTTTCGCGATCGATTTAATTGCGGCTTGCTTTCCAGTCGCAGCATTCAGCTTGGCGGTAAGGTCAGACTGACGAGCCTCGGCAGTGCGCTTGCGGCGATCCAATTCAGAATTGAATCTGTTCGCTTGATCGATGGCCCTAGTTGACTCTTCTGCATTCCGAATGCTATTGGCTACCGAATCAAGCTTTGACTTAATTGCAGCCAGTGAATCACCGGAATACTCAGGCGGTGACTGAGCGTTAATCAATTGCTCAAGCTTTGACTTGAGCTGATAGAGATCGTCCAGTGGTGGAGATCCATTGAACAACCCGATCACCCCCTCGATAACCGCCCATCGCTTGTCACCCGTAAGTGCCCACCAGTCATCAACGGTAATGGGGACGGGACCGCTGATCGACTTAACAGGCATGCCCTGAAAGTCGATAAAGTGCTTGCGCTTGCCGTTGATGTAAGACCATTCGCAACGCACCCCATCACCCACCGCAAGAACGCTAGCGTCTCCCGCGATCATTAGACTTTGTTTGTCCAGTGTCCCACCGATCATCGCCGTCCCAGTTGTGGCAAGTCGAAGAGCTTCGAGGATGCCCGTCTTACCGGAACGATTCTTACCTCGCACCAAGACGACGTTATCTAGTGGGCCGCTGTAGCTTGCTGACTTAATTCCGCTACATGTCAAGTGTGAGATCTTCATTTCGCACCATCCTTGCCCGCTGGTGTCTTGTTGGCGGCAATGCTGTCATCGAGAATCTTGATTAGCTCGGCAATAATAATAGCGTCCTTGACATTTGCTAAGTCACTCATCGATTCAATGTCAGCAGAGGACATCTTTGATTTAAGCAACTCATACGACCTTACTGTGCCACCAGCAGCCTTAACCTTGTGTCGCAGCTCGGGAAGTAACTGCTCAGCCGATGCGAGCGTCGGACCTGGATCGTTGTTCTCGGCATCCTCACCACTCAGAGGGATACAGAAGACTTCGAATGCCATTGCCTTGTACGCATAGCTCATGGCCTTTGCCGTAGAGTGCGCACCCGCGTCCATCGCTTCACCTGGGACAATCGCAGTAACCTGGGACCCGTCGCTCGAAGCAATCAGATCGTACTCAACAGTAACTGTAGTGTAACTCAGCACGGTTCCCTTGGAAGTAGTGCGCTCAACACACGTCCGGTTAGTTAGCCGTGGAATGATTACCAGCCCGAACTTTGAAAGGGCACTGGACATCACATCATAGACGGCATCGATCCCTCGATACTTGAATCCAGCATCGCCACCATACGCCCCCTTGGCTGTAAGATCCTTGGCAATACCAACCTTAGAAATCTCGGCCATCACATTGGTGATAGCCCTGTAAACATCTGGAGAACCCATGTTGTCATCCCATTAAGCGGAAAGAATCTAACTCGCTTAGGGCATAGTTTACTAATTCGTCTGACGAAATCAAGGGGCCAGTTGTAATAGAAGTTCTCTTACTACGGAAAATAGTAGTTTCCTCCCTTTCAAACCCGTCGCTTGAATGTCAGATCGTTCGAATTCTGCGAGCGCTTCCTTATAAATATCAAGCTCCTCTTGTGTGATGTTGTCGGCGACATAACAGATAAAACTGCCATTCCAATACAGATGCGTTTCTTTGCGAAGCTCAAGCCCAGCTATGTATTCTCTCATCATAAATGTCCCTTAAATGGTGGCTGTTCCATGAATTTGATGAAGTCGGCGACAGTCCAGTCGTCCGGTGTCCATGCCAATCCAGCGCGCAAGTTCCCATGATTCGCGGCGTGATCTTTGTTCATTCTCTTTGCTCTACGTTCCTCGACTTTTGTTACGCAGCACATAGTTCGGAGTGAGCAATTGGTATTGGAAACCATCTTACTGTTGCGTTTGATTGCGATTTGATCGGCGTCAAACTTGTCGCGAGCTTCGACGCCATCCACTTCGTACTGGATGTGTGCACTGCCCTCGATCGTTGTTAGGACTACTAAGTACCATTGCACGGACGTTCTCCTAAGCGGGGACTTTGCTTTTCTTGACAGTCATCTTTCCGGAAGCAATCGCTTGCAATGCGGATCGCATATTGCCTTCGCATTCTTCCAGCAATTCGAAGTATGCGGGCAGCGGCTTGCCGTTCAAATTAAGGCTAGTCGCCACTGAATGCAAGTACTCAGCGAACAGCCGTAGAGTGTCAGCGTCCAGCTTAAGATCCACAATAATCGCTCGGCTCAAAAATGGGTGAGCGTCGAATCGAGTTTCTGCAAATCGTTGCTGTCCCTTGTTCGTGCTCGTGAACACAAACGTCCCTCGCTTCTGAACGTGCGGAGTCTCAAGCGATGTCTGCAAGTGACTGACAATCTTCGTGTTGAGCATGTGGTATTCATTGACGATGAACGCGTGAGCTTTCTTTGTTGGGCAGTAGACGCATCGCCGCTCCCAGTCTCGAAGGATTTCCATCGTTAGATCCTGTGCGTCTATCTCCTCAATGTCAAACTCATCCGCTACTTCGTCAGCGATGATACGTGCAAGCGTTGTCTTGCCATTGCCGCTGCCGCCAGTGATGCAGAACACTTGCCCATCCCATCCGATCGAGTCACGCATGGTGACAAGTTGCTCAACCGACTCGGCGAATCCAATGAACTCGTCAATGCTAGTTGGCCTAAGCTTTTCGTATAGTGCAACCATTGTAATTCCTCCATAGCTTTGCGGTGCGCGCTGTGATTTGTCCATTCACCGCTTGATTTGACTTCAACTAAAAACATTTTATTCTCCGATTAAAGGTAACTAGGTAACAGACCGCTATCCGGTTTGGACCCGGTTACTCGCCTCGCGTGTGATTGGAGCCGATCGCCTCGCGTGGGTTTACATACTAACTAACTTCACGTTTGCCGATTCTCTCAAGTCGAATTCGACAAATACGTAAACGTCTTCAACAAGGTGGCCCATAGCTGCGGCCACCGGGATACTCGCAACAAGCCGCCCTCGCTTAGTGCGAAACTCGGCTTCGATAAAATTCAGGTCATCGCCTATGTTATTGGCCCTCGCGTTATCCTGAAGTTGTTCCACGATCGAAAATAGCAAAGCCATACGTAATTGTAAGTTCATGATTCATTCTCCGAGTAAAGGAAACTAGGTAACATACCGCTATCCGGTTTGGACCCGGTTACTAGTTTATTTGTTGTCTAAGACTGTTTATGAACAGGACACCAGTCCTCCGATCGATCCCACATTGCGCCAGGATAATCATCCGGATCATGCCAAGCACCACAGCAGCATGTTAGGTAGTTAAAAGCAATCCGTGTCACGAAGGTAGAGCGCTCAACTTTCATGTGATTGCAGAACATATCCACGAACTCCACTCCCGACATTTCCGGGAAGCCTTCAACCGCAGCCTCTGCCCTGCCATACGCCTCGTCTTCGATCATTGCGGACAACGGCTCGCGACAAACATTAACCACCACGATAAGCCCAAGCTTCTCGGGTTTCTCACCAAGCTTAAGCCCCATACACTTGACGCAAGCCTGTAGCCTGTCGCCAGCCTTTAGCTTCAGCCAACCAAGCCTTCGAGTTACCCTCTTGCTTCTGTCCTTGAACTGCTTTGTAGTCAGCGCGAAGCTGATGTTTCTAGCCATAGTTAACAGTCCTTTAAGTTACTTCAATCGGGAATTCAATCACTTCTCACTTCAAGTGTTATCTCACCAATCAATTGACGCACGGCCCCAATCTTCTGCATGAGAACATAAACCCTTTCGCCAAGCTCAGTAGGTGGATCGGTTTCGCTATCCATTGCCATTGAGATTCGAGGGGCCATCAAGTCGATCAGCTCAGCAAAGCGATAGAGTGTCGGTATAAGTTCTGGATCTCCCATTCGAACCATGTACTGTTCGAGCAAGAGTTCAATAACCGCTGGCATTTTGTGATCGACAAAGCTACCAGCGATTGGATGATTCCAAACCCCACACTCGTCTAGATCGTCAGGCCGCTTGAATCCGAACAGCACGGCAGCGATACCCATGCCACCAGCTTTCCACCTGCGATTCTTGTATGACCCCTCAAGCTTTTCGATCAGTGCATCCAAATTAAATCCAGACATAGTTATTCCTGTTGTACTAAAAAAGGTTTAGTTGTTTAAGTTCTAAAAAAGAATTCATGCTTCGCCCCATTTCGCGTAAATATCCGCCACAGCTTCGACACCTTCGGCACTCAGCCCTGAGTAGGTCCAGTTTTGCCGCATGTCATGGAGCAACTGAATATCTAACCAAAAGCCAGCAGGGTGCCCACGATATTCGGGCTTTAACTCTGATCCCAAATTTAGAACGTCACTGCCGTCTTTTATAGCTGTACAACTGCCTCGCCAACTTAACTTTGGCTCTGTGCAGCATCTACCGACCGCGCACATGTTGCCGTAGTCTGTAAGGTATCTGCATGACCCGTACGTAAAAGCCCTTGTGTTGAGCGTATATGCTGCAACCGTTTCATCGATAATCTCTTTACGTGTTTTCATGCTTCGTCCCACTTTCTATGTAAATAGCGCCGTTTGAAAACACCATCGTCGCTCAACCCGGAGTCAGTCCAGTTGAAACACTTATCGTGAAATAGCTGGATATCCTTCCAAAAGCGAATATCGTGCCCGCGATATTCGGGCTTTAACTCTGATTCCAAATTGACCGGTTCACCCCCGAGGTCTAGTATGTGCATACAATCGCTATCCCAACTCACCTTCGGCTCTGAACAGCATCTACCAACTGCGCACATGGTACCCTCGCCTGTGAGGTATTTGCATAAACCACCCTCAATAGCTCTCGTGTTGAGCGTATATGCTGCAACCGTTTCATCGATAATCTCTTTACGAGTTTTCATTTCCGATACCTCTTACATTCGAAGCCTTCTGCACCGACCGGGAAACCTTTTGCCCAGTCCGGTATTTCGCTCATAATCGTGAACGTGCATCACGATCGGATACCCCCTTTGTTCTAAGCAGCAGGGCAAGCCGTGCTCGCTTTCATGTCACCGCAACCGACGATTGTCAGTGTACGCATCACTCATTACTTTCTTATAGTCATAACACTACATGAGATACCAGTTGAAACGAAACCGTTCTTGAATGAACCTTCAGGCAAGTCCTCCCACGTTGCACACATGGAGATAGACCACTCACCGAACTCACGAAGAACCCCTGTCCGCGACTCGATGTACCGCTTAGCAGCCGATGGCATTATCGAACGCAGCACACCATCGTCCTTCAACCAGTCGTAAGCCATACGAGTATGGATAGCCGCTTGGTTGTTCTCGAATGGCGGGTTCATAAGGACGTAGTCAAACTCAGGGACAGGATTCAACTCAGTGAAGTCCTCATACAGTGAGTGATGCCCCTTCATCTGCAAGATCTCATGCAACGAATAGTTAATCTCAATGCCGATCGTGTCACCGCCTCGCAGTCTAACCTCATCGCAGATTGAACCGATGCCAGCCGATGGATCAAGATGAAGCGTGTCGTGAAAGCTCAAGTCACGCGTCAGGTAGTTCGTGATCACTTCGTTCGGCGTCGGGAAGAACCCCGGTATGCTTGCCGATCGCAGCTCGGACAGCCTGTGCTCAAGCTTAAACTGCTGCTCACGCTTAAGCTTCTCCTCATTGGACTCGTCACCATCGGAAAGCCATAGTCGCAACTGGCCTGCTCTCTCGCTGGTGTCACGGTAGTTGTCGTAGTCCAAAAAGTACTCGGCGTTGTAACCAGTGTCACACTTGAGCCTCTGTTCGGTTGCCTCGCAGATTGACTTAATGGTTTTGAAGTGCTGCCCAAGTTGGACTGGAAGCGTTCCGTTATCCATGGCGTCGGCAAGCTTCAGACATGCATCGCGTGCCGACTCCAGGTTCATGCCCTCACAACGCGCCGAGCTAGCTTGGTGGCGTTTCTTTTGAGTGTTCATCGCACGTTCGCGTTTCAGCGGTGCAATTTTCCTGTCGAGACTCTCAATGAAGTCGTGATATTTATTCAAACCCAGCCTCCTTAATTGTTCTCGTTGGTTTTAAGCTGCTTGACAAGATCTTCGAGAGCCTGAAGCGTGTCCCTAACGAAATTACTTACTGATTTGCTAGCCATTGGATGGGTCAAAAGATCATGGCAGTCCAAACCAACGGTAGCAACGATTGTAAGCATTGCTACACCTCCTACAGCAGGCTCCACACCAGAACCAACTAGGACATTCAGCAACTTACGACGAACATCATTCACATCAACGTCAAATGAGTCGAGTACGGATTTCGTATGGATTGTTTGCTTGACCTTCTTATCAAGGACAGTACCGCGAACGATCTGTACTTCCCTAGGTGCATCGATGGCGAGTTGACATCGTGATCCCCACACCGACTTAACGGTTACGACAATGTTCCCGTTGATTTCAACTCTCTCACCATTACGAACTGTCAGATTCAATGACATGGTATTTCCTTAATTTGATTTCTAGTGTTTCACGAATTCACAGAGGTGAATGAAAATCTTGTGCTGCGTCCCGTCCGCCAGCTCCAGCAGCACTTCATCGCCGCCATCATCAACTTCTACCACCTTTCCACACAAACCGGCTCTACCAAGCTCTTTCCCTAGATCGCCTATCGCGGGTAGGTGAGTCGCACCGGCCCGACGCAGTGCTGCCCTGGCTTGGGGTGAATCAGGATGCAAACCTGCCACCCCTGCTTGAGCCAATGCAGCGCGAGCAAACTGTGCCTCTAATGCTGTTTTGAAAAACACTCCGTTACACGTACGCTCTTGGTACGCAATCGGAGTCTTGGCCACCGGCCCGTACCCCAGCTCGCTTGCGATATCTCTGGGATCGTCGCCGACGGCTTCCCTGACGGACGCGACGTTCGATTGGTCTTGATCCGCGAGCCACGCTTGGGCTCGTATTTGTGCTGCTGCTGTTTTTGATGTCATGGTTCATTTTTCCTTTTGCCTCGATCGGTTGGATCGAGGAGAATTTCGCATTCGAAAGATTGAAGAATCCCGGCTGTGAGACTTCGTATCCGCTGGCATTGGGACTACCCATTAATTTACGGCCCTAATTTTGTAATCGCGACAAAGGTTCGCAAAGTCGCCCCACGATGCAAACGCTACTCGGCCAACTATTTTGCCGCGATTGGCGACTAGCTCGCTTCCTTCGTAATCTCCGTTTTCGCGAACGTCGGTTGGCTCGCAGTCAATCACGCAGATCTCTGGCACGCAATCCTGCTCGCACCATCCGTTGACCCCAGACTGCAATTCCTCAATGCTAGAAAAAACATGAACGCCACTCGCCAGATTGCCATTGCTGGTTTCACTTCGGTGCTGCCCTAAATCCAAACCCACTGGCTGCACTCTGTAGACTTTCATGTTTCATTTCTCCGGTTCGTGTTTTGTTTCGGCCTGCATTCGCTCGCCCTCAAGCTTGGTAACCGTGGTCCACTGCATCATCACGCTTGGGTGACCATCTACCGCTGGATTTCTGGTGACCGACCCGACGGGGTGAAATGGTGCATCGTAAATGCAAATCTCAATCATATCGAGGTTAAATGCTTCTTTTGCAACGCGAGCAAGTCGCCCCGCAAGTTCAAATCTTTTTGCATACGGCACCCTAATCCGCACGCGACCCCAAACAACTTCGGCAGTGGCGAATGAAATGCTGTTTTCAATCCACGACTTCATTTGTTCCTGGCTCATCGTTTCGATCAGGCTTAGGACTCGATGCGATCCTATTAGTTTTTCACCGTCACCGATCCACTCGACCGGGATCGTAACGATTGATCCGTTTCCATCAGCATCGATTGAAACGTAATCAACATCGATGTCGCACAGATGTCCGCGGACATCGTCAGGCGACACAAAAGAGCCTACCCGCGTTCCGATTTCGTCAGCGAAAATCTCCCACTTTCCGCTGGCGGAATATTCGTTTGTCACAACGATATACTGGTTACTCATGATTCATTTCTCCGGTTCGAGTTTCGTTATTCATCGAGCGAATCCACCTCTTGGGCATGTTCATTCTCCTAGGAATTAGTTTCCGCGTCCTCAGAAAACCACCGGCTCGTCAGTGGGTTAGCGTTTCACTGCGAGTAAATAGCATCCAGATTGACTTCCAGTTTTTTTCCATCTAGTTGCTGCGGCCCTCGGAGGCCGGCATCACCTGAGCACGTGCAGTCAGGGATTCCACACAATGCTGACTTCGCCTTTCTGATCTGGTAAACAGTCAGGTAGGCCGTCGATACACTGTGGATGTGGCTTAGTACCTTGCCGCAATTTAGTGTTACGCTGGAGTTGTGGAAGTCGTTTTTCAGTATGATTCTCATCGTCTTGTTTCCGGTTCGAGTTTCGTTTCGGCTCGCTGACTTAAGCGATCTTAAGAGCGCTCTAAAGATTTTCACGTTGTGATTGGCAGCCATGTCGTCAGGTTGGTCGCCACTGTTTTAGCGGTTTTCCTCGGCCCTGCCCAACTGAACTTGTACTGGCCGTTGAACTCGCCGGTTTCGAAGTAGACGAGCGAGAAGGCGAGCGATCCGGGGGCTATGTCTTCGGCGATCCGCCGTATTTCCGCCGGCGAGTCATTCCAGAGCTGTTGGTTCTCGATGTGCAGTGGATTTTGTTTTCGTGTCATAATCAATCTCCGTTGGGAAGTGACATAGGGGTAACTGGTACTGGCTGGCCGACCGCTGCACACTCAAGTGCTACGGCGGCACCGTTAAGCTTGTCGCGAATCAGGGTGGCGAAGTTCTCCATAAGAGAATGGTTAGCGTCGAGCTTTGAACTGATCAAAGCAATCTCCTCGAAGCGTCGTTCGAGAACGTCAGGCCGTGTCTCTTCGTTGATCGTCTTGCACTTGGCTTCGAGATCGTCAATGAGACCGAACATGTACTGGCTCATGTCCACGGCTACCGTCGCTCTTGTCTCCGGTGATGCACTAGAGATTGACCACTCACGCAGCTCGCCCTTCAGTTCCTTGAGAACCGCACGAACCTTAGTGAGAATATCCGTGTTGCTCTCAGGAACGAAGTAGCAGCCACCTTGCTGGCGGATAGGTACTAAGTCTCCCTTACTAAGCTTGAAGATCCGCTGAATCATGCGAGTGATATCAGCCGAGTCTCGAACGGAACGATGATCGTTTAGTAACTTCTGAGCGGCGCTTTGAATCTCAAAGTTCTCGCTAGTCACAGCCCCGGTAGCCTTGTCAAGAACGACATCGCATTCCTTGGTGTAACGCAACTCGCCACTGTCCAAGAACTCACGAGTGAATTGGAATCGCTCGATATTCTTCTTGCGTTCAACGCGTCGGATGATACGTTGCTTGCTCATGTCTTTCATCGCCCGATTAAAGGCGACGATCGGCGACATTTCTTTCATGATCGCTGGATCAAGGCCAGCGTTTCGAAGTGCGTTCCATACAGCAACCACTTCTGATTGATCTTTGGGTGAGATCCAAGATGCAATTGTTCCAAGCGTTAAGGAAATCATTTCATTTACTCCAAGAAGGTTAAAGAAAACCCGATGGGCCACGGTGGCCCTACCCTATACGCCAAACGCCCCGGTTTCCCGAGGCATTAAGTTGAAAGAATCTCCATCACTGCTTGCGACTCCAGTCCCATTGACTGGGTGATCCAAGTCTTATCACATACCAAGTCCATGTTGCCAGTCTTGTGCCCAATGACAAGCCCATAGCACTTGACTTTCTCTCGTTCACGAAACGAATTGAATGCTTCAATCGTCTTGCGAGGTAAACCGATGTAACCATTATGCGGCGGCTGTTTGGATCGAGGGTCATCAGTCCTAACTTCAGCATCAGTCACGATGAAGATGTCCGTCTTACCCTTGGGGCACTTCCATTCTGTGCGCCACTTCTTGGCGATCGTGTCCTCTAAGTACCTGAAGCAAGTACCCCCGTCAAAGAAATGTTCGAGCCACTTGAGTAACTCCAATTGGTTCCAACCATTGGGTGGCATGATAAGCTCACGCTGTTCTCCCATCCCACCGAACTCAACCAGAACTATGTACCTATTCTCCTCTTTCGCAATCCTTGCCATCGTCAAAGCAAAGGCCTTCGATTCAATGATCGGAGGGAACTTGCCATTACCATCCATGCTAGCTGATCCGTCGATGCAAACAACGATTGGCCCCTTGCAAGCAGGCTTCCAGCTAAACTTTCGAAGGGCTAGAGTCTGCTCTTCGGACAGCTTGCGTAAAAGATTCCATTCGGTTAAGTCATCTCCGAGTAGCATGACTTCGCTCGGTAGAATGCGAGTCAAGTCGCCAGATGTTGTGACTCCATCGACGTGATCCAATCCCTCGGATTTAATTTTCTTCTTTGCCTTCCGTGTCGCAGTCATAGCTCCTGCCAATTCGAGTATGTCACGCAGCTTGAGAGATCTAGCAAGTAACGCGTGCATCTCCATTATCTCAGCGCGAGTAAGCTGGCCGCCGCGTCCGTTGTGCAAGCCTTGCCCACCACCAAAACCAACTAGCAACTCAACTTCATCCTTCGAATTCTCGATGGCCCGCTTGATACTTTTGTTGCGAGCAACGATGTCGGAGAATGTTACGTTCGATGGATCAGTCTTGTTGCTGTTGACGTAGTCAGAGATCGAGTCGGCTAGTGACGCAACCGCAGCCTCGGACAGAGCTTGATTGCCCTTTGTCTTGCCTCGCAGTTGGGCAGCCGTTCCCCCTGAGAAGAAGTCACGCCACCACGATGCAGCGGTTGCATTCGAACCAGTGTGGATTGCCACCTCGCTTGCATAGCAGGCGTGAAAGCAATCCGTTAGCAGTTCAACTGGATGCTTGCGATTCTCCTTGAAAAGAAGCTCTCCAACTCCCATTGAAAATCGATCAACCGCCAGTGCGTACCGAGATGCATCATGCTGGGCATATCGATCGTCGATCATCGGCCCGATGTCTGGTAGGATATCCATGATTAACCCTTGCTTGTGGCTAGGCGTAATTTGCGAACAACTTCCAATGGCTGCCGCAGTAACGATGCATTGGCTTGATCGTTAAGGTTGGCGGATTCATCGCGGATCGCCGTCAGCTTAGGTGATGGCCGCATGGTTGAAGTCTGCGTCAGTATCGTCCGCAGCTTACCGGCGACAACCGACCATTCCCTCTGGTTGTCTGGAGCAATGCGGCGATCCTTGGTATCGCTTATGTACGCTGCCCATTCGTTGACAATCATCTCATCAGGATTGGACAGACGTAGAACGATCTCAGTAACCTTGTCGATGTCGTCCAAGCTTTGCCAGAACACATCCTTCAGTGGCTCAAGATGATATGGTTCAACCGCAGTAACGCCATGCATCCAAGCCTCGGCCTTAGCAACCTTGCGTGCCTTGCCAGCGCGGCGATCACTGACTTCCAGGCCAGCGACATCCAACTGTTCGAGCATCTCAAGGAATGCATCGTCAGCTCGCTGTGAGAACGGGATCTTAGAAGACTCATCGTTCGCCCGATCGAGTTCGTCCATCGTCACCATGTTTGCCTTGCAAGGTGGCAATGCAACACAGTGCAGCTTGCGGCGTAAATGCTTTGGAACGTACTCCACGTTCCGTCGAATTAGAAACCGATCGTACAGAGCAGCTTGCTCAGTTTCGGGAAACTCATTGGACGCAGCAATCAAGCAGCGAAGAGGACACTTCTGAATCAGCCCGCCGTTATCGAAGATGCGTTCTTCCATAACTGTCAGCAGGGTGTTGAGGATAGCCCCCGAACCCTTGAAGATCTCATCAATGAAACCGATGTGAGCTTCAGGTAGGCGGCGCTCAGTGTTGCGCACGTAGTTGTCCAGCTTCAGTTGTGTCAGCCGGTTGGGGCCGAACACTTCTTCAGGAGTAGAGAACATCGTGAGCAGGATACGATAAGCCTCGGCGCTGACAGCCTTGGCTACGTTGTTGACAAGGAAACTCTTTGCAGTTCCAGGCTTGCCGTGCAGGAAGATATGTTCCTGTGCTACTAAGGCGCGAAGGATAGCCATAACCTCCTCGTCTCTACCAACCATGCTGGCCGATAGAGTATCAAAGAGAGATTGCAATTTCATGTTCTTTACCTTTTGAAATGAGATATGAAACACAAAGGTGGCAGACAGTCAGTAATCCCAACTGCCTGCCGTGTGATGGACGCTGACTACTTGCGGCGGCTAGCAGTGATGCGTTCGAGGATCGACTTAACATCGCTTGCAGCGGCTACTGGAGCCTGTGCTTGTGGTGCTTTCGGTGGCGCTACCGGAGCAACTGGTGTCGGTGGTGAAACTGGGAAGATCCCAAGTTGTGCTGGCGTTTTCCACTCAGTCGTGTTGACTAAGCAGAACAACGTGGTTGGGTTGCCCGAGAACACTTGCAACACTTCCGCAGCGGTGAGCATGATGGCTCCGTCACCGTTAACCATCACGTCCTTGCCGTCGAAGCAGAAGAACGACGCATCCGATGCAACAGGTGGAGTAGGTGGTGCAACACTAACACTGAATGGCGTGGGCGGTGCAGCGAAAGACGACTTCGGAGCGTTGGCAGCATCAGCTTGTGCAATTGCGTCCTCGCAAACCTTGAGCATTTCGCTGACATTGTCCGCGCCGAAAAGGTTTATTAGTGCTTGCGGATGGAAAGCACCTACCCACTTGTCAACCATCTTGCCGTTCTCTTCGATCTGGACCTTCGTCTTCTTCAGTCCAGGCAAGCTAGTGCCAGGCGCTGCCATCCAAGGAACTTCTTTTCCAGTCTTCTCGTCAACGAAGTTAGCAATCTGCAAAGAAATCTTAGTCATAATCGTTCTCCACTTAGAAACAAACAGAAACCCAAAGGACCACCGAACGTCGGTGGCCCTACCCAATACGCCAAACGCCCCGATTTTCCGAGGCATTAAGTTGAATGAATCTCCATCACTGCCCCAAATGACAGAACTGGCAAGCTATCAATTCCGTCAAGTTCGCGATCGTTATTTGCGTTCTCGCACCATTCATCAGCCGCGGCGCGAAGATACTTATCCGCTGATTTAGTAAGAGGAAGGACGCCAGCAAAGTCCTCGCAGCATGTTGTGAACTTACGGTAACAAAGTTCTTCGATGTCGAATTCATTGAAGATAGCCAAGCAGTAACACTTGTTGTCGCACATAATCCACAATGCACCCTTGCCAGTTGTTGTTTTTCCGGGTGCTATTTTGATAGACCCTTCGTGTAGCCCCTTAGCTAACCATCCACACGTCCCAGTTTTGTAGCCATTATTAGGGATCATCGATATCGTCGTCATCATGTTCCTCCACTTAGAAACAAACAGAAACCCAAAGGACCACCGAACGTCGGTGGCCCTACCCTATACGTCAAACGCCCCGATTTTCCGAGGCATTAAGTTGATGCTGATCGGACTGGTATGGAATCAATGGCATAGCCGTAGCTACGATTAAGCCAACCCTTTGCGTTGTCGCATTCCATCCGTGCCTTGAGATACCGAGCACATGATTCGACTCGATTGAGAAAGCTCTCAATATCATCGCGATTAAACCCACGGTAGATCGTACAACTGTTGATCGCGTCATCGAAGTAACGGCGTGACACGCTGCTAGCTGATTCGCCGAAGTGCTTCGCGATCTCAATGTCCAAGATGATAGATTGGATTGGATCGAGATACTTGTACTCAGACATCTCGAAAAGTACAGTGCGAATGCGACTGAACTTCTTTGACCACGTCTCGTCGGTCCAGTAAGAGTTCACCTTAACCCATCGTTTATCGTGGCCCTTGCTATCGGAAGTACTTGTCTTGCATTCATCCAGGTTGACATACACCGTCGTGCACTTCTCGCTATCGTACTTGCACTTTTTATCGATGAAGTCAAGCAGCTCGGCGCTTGGCATCCGGTAAGGGATGAACATGCGGTGAGCGTTGCTTAGCACTTCATCGTTCATGAGTTCTAGGTGTGGCATGATCGAGATCACCACGTCACGCATCGTAGGAAACGCATTGCTTGGGATCATCTCCGCAGTGTGCTGGACTTCGTTGTCACCCAGCGTGTCGTAGACGCAAATTGTCCGACTGAGTGCACAGCTTGAGCTACTCCAGCGGTAGCTTTTGTTCTGCTCCTCACTAGCGTAGATCTTGAAACGCAAGTTTGGATTGTAAACGGAAGGGAAAGTATAGTGATTCATGTTTTATCCTTTGAAATCGTTAAGAATCGGTGAGGCCGAAGTGGCCCCACCCTACTACGCCAAACGCCCCGGTTTCCCGAGGCATTAAGTTGAAAGTTATGATGACGTTCGCAGAACGCGGATAAGAATCAGCGATAGACTCCGCCGCTGACACCTACGGGTAGAGAGCATTCCACTGCAAGCATTGTACTTTTAGCATGATTCTCACACTTGTTCATCTATGATTGAGTTAAGTTCATCAACCGAAGACTTCCTGGCGATGCATTTAAGCTTCACTCCGCGATCACGCAATGCTTTCGCGCGGTTTACTGCGTTGCTGCCTATCATTTGCCTAGCTTCAGCCAGAGAGTAGCATGATTGCCACATTCGTACAAAGTCTTCGTCGCTTAGGTTCGATCCAGGCATTCGCCACTCCCAATTCGATGGCGTGAAGTTCCAGTAGTCTCCGTCTATTGGTGCAGCAATGCAACCTGATGGCGCAACTCCAGTATTGGCTTCGCAAATCAGGCGCTGAGTTGGAGTGTAAATCAGTTTTCCATCTTTGGATAGAACGATCCTACTAGAGTTCTTTTTCTTTCGTGGCTTTAGTTCTCGCTCAGTATTCATGTTGAAAACCCTGCCGTCGTTAGCCACTCCAATCCATGGATAGGACGCTACGATGTTGATTTCTTCTGGCATCTTGGATCGCATACCATTAGTTATATTCCCGGCATCGCTCACGAATCCCGCATCCCTGAGTATCCGCGCTAATTTTCTAGCCATGTTTGATTCCTTGCGTTGAAGATGTTGTGTGTACTTAAACTACTGGCCACCTCAGGCCGACATCGAGCACCATCAATACTTATGTCTGATGGTGCTCGGTAGAGAACGCGGTTAAGAATCAGCACTCATAATTGCTCAGCCGGCATGTCGGCAATGCACTCATCAGACAGAGTACTCCAGCGAGCGTTGTCTTCGCCATCGCACTCAGCGCCAGACATATCTCTGCAAACTTCTTCGATGGCCGAACAGATGGCATCCTCGTCGGGCTTCTCTAGCAGAACGCCCCGCTTAGCCGAGTAGCTCCTGGAGTTCTGATAGTTAGAACTGTATCGGTAAGTAGCGTAGACGATCGTTCGTCCGTCTACGTGTTGGCGGACACCAACGAACCAATTACTTGTTCTGTTCGCTTGGAATTCGTACTGGTTGTCGAACTCCTTGTCGCTTGCCGAAGCGATTGTTTTCCAGTCTTCTTCTTTGATCGACACCGGAGGACGCCCGGTGAGAGTGATGGTTCTGATCGACACCGGAGGAAGCCCGGTTCTCTTATTTGACATGATGTTCCTTTCCTAGCGTGTTTAGCCGTGTGGTGGCAAGCCTTCTGCGACGTTGCAGAAACTCTACCCTTCTCAAAGGATGAGGTTTTCGAAACGTCGATCGCTTCTACCCAATACGCCAAATGCCCCGGTTTCCCGAGGCATTAAGTTACAGTTTGATATGTAGTTTGATAGTTAGATTGAGTGTTGCTTGAGCGCACCGAACCCTCCCCACCGCCGAAGCAATGTTGAGTTTCCGATGCCAGCTTGTTTGACAGTTGAGTCTCGCGCCGCAATCGCAGGATCTTGCACGCAGCACAAGATCCATTTGGTGACTAACTTCCTAGTTGCTGAACTAGGTTCAACGCCCCTCTCACCTTAACCCAGGGCTGGCAATGAGTTGATCCCCACAGTTTGCCATTGAACGTGCGCTGCCGGTTTTTAATGCCGACCGCTCACAGTCTTGTTCGTGACTGGCGTTGGTGATGATAAGGACAGAGGCGGTGAGCGTTTAGCCGGCAACTCACTTGCAGCAGCATTCGGAAGGCGAGTCACACCGCCCACCGCCTCAAAGTCCAGTACCGTTGTATGATAGCTACTGTCTTCGACTGGCTAATGTCGACCGCATCAGGCTTATATCCCCGACACGCAGATTATTCTATGCACTGAATTGAAGAACGCAAGTGCATGTCTGACATTATCGCCGAATAATAACACCCACTCTTTCGGGGGCCTGGTACGACATCGTGTCGCGTCATAGCCCTAACGGGGGGCTATCATATCAACCGTTTTCGTCCTGACTGTCATCTGGATCGTAAATCAGGTAGCAGGAAAACGTACATAACAACCAGAAGCCGACCGCAATCGCGATCGCCGCAAAAATATCAACCATCAATCACCTCCTCTTCCCTTTTGAAATGAACATACCAAACGCTAACGCCAGCACGATATCCACCACAGCCCAGATAACGATCAGCTTGATTACTAACATGACATATCCCATAGTTCCAAAGCTTTCGTATATTCAGAATGGTTACTCAAATACCTTTCGCATGATTGGTCCCCCGCTGAGTGGAGTCGGCCATACCATCTGATAATGAACTTCATGGTTTATCTCCGCTTCAATGGCAAACGAAACGAATTTTACGACGTGGGATTTTGTATACAGCCTCAAGCAGATCTAAAGCTGCTGAAGCTACTTTTCTGGTCCAGGAATCACCCGGCACAGATTCTCTGGAACCATCTGGCAAGGTCAGTCGGAAGTAGTGGTTCTCTCGACCTCCCCAGCAGGCTTCAACTTTGACTTTCATGTGTTGACTTTCAAGAGTGTGATTGGGCTGGGCAGCAGCTAGTAACAAATTACTGGCTCCGTGTCCTGGAAGATCATCCCGGATTTGGCCAGATCCTCGTGTGTGAAGTGGTCAAATCGGCTGATTCCAAGACACCCCCTGGAGACCAGATCCCAGAGCTTGCACTCATCCTCTGGACCGTGGTCCCACTGGCCAAGAGCGTCCAGAAGATGCCACATCGCGATGTAGTGTCGCTTCTCGCAGAGAGGCGACACCTCAACTGAATTCATCGCCCTAATCAGGCCCGTGCCTGATTTCTTGTCTGCCATCAGGCGGACCCGAATGACGGGGATTGTCCCGCCGCCCAGTCCGCCGACCACAGTGTCACTGCGGTGGATTTCCAGCTTTACAGCTAGGGCCCTTTCCCGGGTGGCTGAGTCGATGACGGGCGTTACCGCCCACACTACCCGCCCAGTTGCCGTGGTATGATAGTTCGATGGCACCGTAGTGCACATGTCGTCCGCCTGGCTCAGTGCCAAGGCGGCTTCAACGGCTTCTGGCGAGAAGTCCACTCTCTCACCGTCATACAAGTCTTCCGCCCAACGGTGCCCGTGCCGTAGGGCCAGCCGCCAAGCTGCCATGCTTGGCTCGCAGGCTTCACTCTTTTTGACCTGCGGGAATGGGTAAAAGTCATCCGCGTTTTCCTGGCCGTCGGACCAGAGGCAGACTCCGCCGTCAAGATCGACCACCAGGAACCGCCCATCGGCATCTCCGTTGGGGTGCCGGACGACTGCGGAGCCATCAGACTGCACACGGGTGACCGTGTACTCGCCAGCAATCTGCTGGCGGATGGCTATTTTTTGTACTGAATTCAAAACTGTGATTTCATTGATCATTTCATTTACTCCAAGAAGGTTAAAAACCCGATGGGCCACGGTGGCCCTACCCAATACGCCGTTTGCACCGATTTCCCGAGGCATTAAGATGTCTAAACGAACTGCTGTTGCTTACATGACCATACAGAGACAGTTGTGCGGCTAAACTGCCAGCACCATCGGTCTCCGTCTGTCCTATGCTCGATGATTTCGCCGTTGGGATTGGAAACTACATTCCTCCCACGCAATTCATGGATCATTTTTAAGTAGCACCCCGTCTGCCATGCTTGGCGGATGATTGCAATGCTAATCCCCGGCAGTCTGATTCGAGCAAACCTTACATATTTAGATTTCATATTGTTCTCCTTTGAGTTAAACGATTTGCCGACTATCGCAGTGACCGTCGGCTCTACCCAATACGCCAAATGCCCCGGTTTCCCGAGGCATTAAGCATAGTTACCTACGACTTATCAGCCGCAGAGTGACAACCACGAGCATCAAAGC
>ENA-ORBV01004227-ORBV01004227.1-microbial-mat-metagenome-genome-assembly--contig:-NODE-4227-length-27849-cov-5.547854_pt1 | contig 27849 bp, 24 predicted proteins | sample MGYA00237777_ERZ505514 | MGnify/ENA primary metagenome ERZ505514 (study PRJEB26160, sample SAMN06269048) | microbial mat metagenome | isolation source: Oligotrophic lake microbial mat | place...
CGAGATTCGCCTTAGTCTCGTGGGCTCGGAGATGTGTATAAGAGACAGCTCTAATAAACGAGATGATAGCTTGAACATCCAACAATTTGGATATCGGCTCTCCCAATTCTACATCAACTGTCGGTCAACAATGAATGCAAAGAAGCACAAAAGCATGCATGGAAGGACACGCATCGACACAGTACTGGTAGCAATCACTCACTCAATGATAGCGTCCGATACGATCCGTGGACATCAACTTATGATCCAGACCCTCGCGACCCACACTTGATCATTGATTGTCCGCAAAGCAGTTTGATTTGTGGAGGGGTGCAGCAGAGCATGCTGTCCTTTCGTAGGGGTGCAGCAGAGCATGGCTGGGTGGAGAACCCGTTGTGTGGCATGGCCACTCGGCTCACTCCTCGCTTTGCTTGTCGCCCCCCCCTCAACTTTGCATCCTAAGCATGGAGACCTGAAACAACTTCTTTGTCATCCATCAAATGACCATTCCGTGTCTGCAAGAACTTGAAGCACTAATTTGAAATGTCTTTTTAACTGGCATTTTGTGCACATTTGCACTGGCATGTTTTAACATGGTTTCAAATGTGACATTTTGGCTCCCTGTTGAATTTGTTAAATCACCTAGTGTGGGCTGTTTTTTTATGTGGTGAGGGCCTGCAAAAAATTGACAACCTAGCCCCTTTGGAAGTCCCCAACTTTATGTCATTCGATGAATCGAACAGATTTCACCTGTGTGCAAAAATTAAACCTGATGTTGTCCCTTCTCAAGATTGAACATACAGACCACTTGCTTGTTGTCAGTGACACTAGAGTTATGGGTTTCTGTCCCACATGTCACCAGTGCATGATGTCCTCATGTCACATGCTGTCCGACACTCCAAAATGGTCCTCAAGCAACACGCGTGCACGTTTGCACGCACAAACAAGCAGATGAAATTATAAATGATCCACCAAAAATTGATGATGGCACATGCTGTGGATCAATCGATAGAACACATGCATCCATTGAAGACACCGACTTTCCTTTCTAGAAGACATGGTGTTGTCGCCAATTGCCAAATTGGGGCGCAATGTTCCATCCGTTTTGACTTGTTTTCTCCATTTCGGTTGGATCTGAAACATGGGAGTCTTCCAGCTCAACACAAATGAGATGAAAGCAAAGACAATCTCCTGTTGTCCTGTGTCATCTCTTTGCTGTATGTTTTTTTGGTTTTGGGGCTGCAATTGGTAGCAAAAGGACAAAGCATGATCATCCTGATGCATGTTGGGAGGTGAGCGTCTCAGCCCACAGTTTCATACAGTAGAGTTAGTGGTACTCGGAGTAGCGACAAGGCTTTCTCACCATTGGCAGGCTGCTTACGTACGAACCGGTACACAAGTGTCAGTCTTCCGTGTTTTGGGGTTGCGGTTAAAGATGGTAAGGATGGCTCCCCCTCCTCTCTTTAGATACAAATTCGCTTCTCACGCCAGCTCGGGTAACGTCGGTTTTTTGTTGGCTATGTATAACGGAACAGTACTGTGACGACTCACCTCATTCTCACATTTTCACATGCAGTTGTTTTCTGTTGCTAATATTGTATTTTGAGGAATTAGTAGCGAGGCCACGTTCAAAGCTGCCTTCTATTGGCACATGTTAACTGCCACATCTTTCCTATTTTGAAGCGAATCTCTCTGAGATTTCGAAGGGACCAGCTTGTTGGTCTACCTCAAGGTTAACCAGACTGTCTTGGAATAGGAGGCTAGGTTTATCTAACCACTCTGCTTCGTACCAGAAACAATCATTGCATATATCCCCTATTAATTCATACCATACCGTAGTACCCAACAAATATATAGTAGTACGACATGCCCATGATTTGTAACGCAAGATCAGCAATCCACGAGACGGATGAAAATGTGCCACTTTCATCGCCACTTGTCAGCTCGTGCGAGCACCTGCTTCAGCCCAATGGGAGTATCCTTGGGTCTGAGGTTTCTCAGGCGATCCTACCGCAATTTCCAACTCTTGCTTCGGCAATACCAGTAAAGCGATTGAACATGTCAGCTGGAGCGGCTCTCAAAAGTATTGACAGAAAGACTCCCATTACTTCCCGTCGCATTCATGACTTCATTGTGCATGAAGTTGGGCAAGCTTTACACCACATGAAAATTGGGAGAGGCCAAAGAGTGGCTTTAGTACTTCCTAATGGACCTGAACTTGCTGTGGCTATCCTAGCTGTTTCCAATTGGGCTTCTTGCGTACCATTAAACGCAAATGGAGCCCACGATGAATTGGAATCCGATCTGAAAGCTTGCAATGCTAAGATTGTTATTGGAATGGAAGAAGAGGTCAACAGTCCGAACTCCATTGCTAATATCGCTTTCAAAGTAGGCATCCCCTTTTGTGGGTTAGTGGCAAGCCCCGTCGAAGCGGGTATATTCCAGTTGATACCCCCCGACATGAGACATTTTGCGGCCCATCATCAGCAGTTGGAGTTTACCCCACCAGTTCCGGAAGAAGTGGCTGACAACCAGAAGTTTCAACCGAACTCACATCAAGACGAAGTCCTTGTCCTCTTCACTTCTGGGACAACTGGACAGAAGAAGGTTGTCCCTCATAAGCTGGGAGATGTTTTGATCGCTACGGCCTGCATCAGTGTTAGTTGGAAGCTTTCGCCATCGGATGTGAACTGCAACCTCATGCCTTTATTTCATGTTGGAGGTATCATACGACAAGTCTTTTCCCCAATTCTGTCCGGAGGCTGTGTTATTTGCTGTCCATCATTCGATCCATCTCTCTTCTGGACGCTCTTGGTACAACAGCAGGCCTTTACGTGGTACTATGCTGCACCAACCATGCATCAACTGATCCTCGAAACAGGAAAGCGCAAGGGATACATATCCAAGAAACAAAATGCAACCATGAGCTCCTCGGCACCACCTCTGAGAATGATTGCAAACGCTGCCGGTGGTCTACTGCCATCGCTTGCCAGAGAATTGCGAGATGTTTTCAAAGCTAACGTGCTTCCTTCATATGGAATGACGGAATGCATGCCGATATCGTCCCCACCGGCTGCTTATCAATTGGAAAAGCCTGGAACTAGCGGGGTTGCAGTCGGCCCTGAATTAGCCATCCTGAATAGAAATACCACTCAGCCCCTTCCCTTTGGTACTGAAGGTCCTATTTGTGTTAGGGGCGAGCCATGCTTTCGAGGATATGGCGTCAATCATTTGCAAAGCGATAATCCCACAAGCAGTTTCCTAGCAGGCGGTTGGTTTGATACTGGAGATTTGGGGTACATGGACTCCGATGGCTTCCTTTACATTACAGGACGCTCCAAGGAAGTTATCAACCGTGGAGGCGAGATCATCAGTCCCATGGAAGTTGAAGAAGCAGTGGGAAGTCATCCTTCCGTGCAGTCCTGTGCAGCATTTTCAGCGCCACATAACGTCATGCAAGAAGTCGTTGGTATCGTCGTTGTGCCTGAAGAGGGTAAGCCAAAGGTCGACCTCCACGCTTTGCATGAGTATCTGGGCGCCGGCCGTCTGGCTGCCCCAAAGTGGCCCCAATGCCTGGTATATATGAGTGCCCTTCCGAAATCGCATACCAACAAGCTTCTACGTGTGAAGCTAGGACAACGTATGGCAATTCCAGAGCTAAACGACAACATGCTCCCAATTGAGCGAACTTTCACTGCCAAGTGCCCGCCTCAAGGTACAGCGGTTAAAGTAAAAATCCCCTGTGAGCGAATCTCCGTGCACCCTGCTTTTGTTCAAGCAGAGCTACGGTCTGCAATGGACCTTTCTGAGTCAGAAGAACTTGTTGCTGTTCGCCACCCAACGCGAATAGGCGCAATTGTGTTGTACGTTTACAATTTGGACAGAAAAAAAGTTGTTTCTAAGGCACAGGAAATTCTTGACTGCTACACCGTCCCAAGCCATGTCTGTTTGATGAACCGTCCTATCACCACAGATCACGATCTACCACCACCAAAACCCACCGACGCCATCTCTGCTATATTACAAGAGGCCCTTGGCGTTGTCGCAGGCCCCCAAGATCCTGTCGTCGAAAAGATTCAAGAACTGTTTCGTGATTTACTTGACTTAGACTGCGTCCCGGCACCAGATACGAACTTTTTCAATCTCGGGGGAAGCTCAATGCTTGCTTCGCAGTTGGCCAGTAAGGTTCGAAAGACATTTCACATTTCGTTTGGCGGGGCGGAAGTTTTCCACCATGCTACTTGCAAAGGCATTGCGGGCATGGTCAAGAGTCGACGAGGTAAAAGTGGAGGATCTCAGCATTCAGACGCCACACACGAGTCTCACCATTCGAACTCATCGTATTCATCCTCGGTCTACCAAGAACGGCACGTTGATACACAACGAGCTGAATTCAAATCTGCGAGATTGGAGCCTGAAACGGGCTTTTTCAGATCGTTATTCCAGCTTCTTCCCATTTGCGTCGTTTTTCCCATTTGGCAAATGACAAGATTCTTCCTTTTCTTCCTGTGTCTGCTTTGGGCTCTGGGCAAGGTGCCCTCTGATAATAACCTGGTCTCCTTCATTGTCACAGCTATACTGTTTCATTTTGCATGGGTTGTTATCACGCCACTCATTTTTGTGCTGATAAAGTGGATTGTTATTGGCAAGTATCAAGAAGGAAGATATGCAATCTGGGGCAACTACTATTTGCGATGGTGGTTCGTCGACGTGCTTCGAAAGCTGTTTGGCAAAGGCATTTATGGTTCAAGCGAAGAGCTCCTTGCTTTCTATTATCGCCTCCTTGGAGCAACCATCGGAGAAGGCGCCAAAATCAGCGCTCAAGCAGAGATTGCTGAATATGACCTAGTCACTATTGGCCAACATGCCTGCATCGAATACTCCTTGGTCAGGGCCTTCGGTGTCGACAACGGCTGCATTATCCTTGGGCAAGTTGTAGTTGGTAGCCACTCAAGTGTGGGCGTTCGATCTGTTGTGGCCCCATTCACTTGTATCCCTGACGGCTTTCACTTAGGCCCTGCCTGTTCCAGCTATGAAGTGAACAGTAGCAACAACGTTACAAATCATGCGCGATACAATAGAGCATGTATGCCTGAGCCAGCACTGTGGGTTCGCCTGCTAGTTGGTAACCCCATTACTTTCGTTGTGGACATGATTTCCCATATCCCAGCTGCATTGATGCTGTACTGGATGGTGACCATGCCTTGGCACCACGACGAACCCTTTTCAACTGTCGGAGACCTTATGGAGTGGCTATGCGATGTTCGACGAATCCCATTCTACATTGGAATTCGTGTTGCCCGTGCATGTTTAGCCCCAATATTGTACATGGCAGCAGCTATTGTGGTCAAGTGGACAGTTATTGGAAAATTCACACCTGGGCCACGAGATACTACTTCGGACTGGCAGCTTTTGCGCCATTGGCTGGCAGCGACACTGTTCTCTAGAGAAAACATGTCTGAAGTGACCGAGTTGATCGGGCGTCACTACGAACTAGTCAGCATATTGTATCGCCTCTTGGGGGCGAAAGTTGGCAAGCGAGTATTTTGGCCTGGGCATCTTCCCGTCTTCACCGGTGAATTCGACCTGCTCGACATCGGTGACGACGTTGTCTTTGGTTCCAGATCTGTTATTCTGTGTACTACAGATGATTCTTGCGAGAAGGTGACTCTTTGCGCAGGTGCAAATGTGTCCGATAATACAGTTGTTCTACCTGGAAGCACTATTGGCAAAAATGCTGTCTTAGGATCGAATTCGGTCTGCCCCATGGGTAGATATCTCCCAGAGTCAAGCATCTGGTTAGGGTCTCGAGGTGGTGAACCACTGATGCTCGAAAGGGGCGTGGACCTTGATTCCGACGGCATGGTCATGGCTAATGACGTCAAATATGAAGACCTGCAATTTGAAGGCGATGAGAGCACACTCCGACCATTCGGGAAGGCAATTTACGAAGGTGGAGCCGATTACTTTGTCTATCCTGTGCCTCTTATAATTTTCATCACATTTTTCAGCAAGCTCGTCTTTGCTTGTGTCCACACATTTCCAATTCTGGGATCGCTCCATCTGGGAGCTGCATATTTGTACGGCTTTCCAGTGGCAGAGCGGCAATATGACCAAATGAGTTACACTCAAGGAGAGCTTTATTTGACTCTTCTTTTCTTCTTCTTTTTTACGAACATCGCACGAATCATCCTGTGGCTAGTGGTAGAGCTCGGCGCCAAGTGGGGTTTGATGGGACGAAGAGAAGAAGGGCGGTACAATTATGACACATCCGATTACGGTCAAAAGTGGGAGCTCTACCAAATTGCTTCTCGTGTTCGAAATCCGGGGAGAACGAATTTCCTAGACTTCATCTCTGGGACTCCTTTCCTTGCTACCTTTTTCCGGCTTCTTGGCTCCCGCGTTGGAAAGGATTGTTGTCTGTACCCATCAGGAGCTGACCCCTTCATGCCTGAGCCTGATCTTGTGTACATGGGAGATCGATGCGTCATTGACTGTTCCTCTGTCGTGTGCCATCTCAACACAAGAGGCAATTTTGAGTTGGCCAAGATCACACTTGGCAATCACGTGACTCTGCGAAGTTACTCTCGAATACAACAAGGTGTCCAGATGGAGTCCGGTTCTATGCTTCTCGAAAAAAGCCTAGCCATGACAGGAGAGGTGATCGAAGCGGATTCTGTATGGCAAGGCTCTCCAGCTGCTGTGCTTTTCACGTACGACAACACATCTGTTCAACCATCTGTCTCATTTAGCCCCATGACCCCCCAAAGCCCATACTCCAAGCCACTGGCGATTCCAATCATGTTGGCAAAAACTCATTCTGTTTAGTAGCAGAGAGATCTGCATATCTAATAGGTTAAGAAATTCACAAGGAATAATAAATGCTAGCGAACTCTATTTGATAATTTTTTTTATTGGTTTTAAGACAAACACAGCAAGCACTAACCAATCGACTTGTAGCGCCAAGACGCATCTCTCTAACCTCTGTGAAGCTGGCTAGTTAGCAGCTTCATTTACCTCTGGTGCAGCTTCATTTATCTCTGGTGCAGGTGGTGCTGTTGGAGGTGCCGGTGGCGGCTCCGTTGGCTTGCTAGTAGTGCCGTCTGCTTTGGCTTGCGCCGATTCATTGGGGAATTGGAGAATCTTTCCCTTGCGATAATCAGGTTTTATTTCTCCATCCTTACCTTCCATGTTGTCGTACTCGGCAATGACTAGTCCCTTGGCTTGCCAATCGTCAGCTACCTCGGATGTCACCATTCTAAAAGACCCATCCATGCGGCGCACGGCGATATATGTGGGGCGCTTGTATTGACTTGAAAATTGAGTGCTATCCAACTTTTTTTGGAGGCGCGCTTGTTGAGTGTAGCGATCCCGATTGGCATCGGATCGAGCCTTGAGTTCCTGGATAAAGGCATTGTTACTGTCGTCGTCAGTGGTGGGAGCAGCAAAGGAAGGAGCTGTTGGCAAGGCCACTGAAAAGAGCAACGTAGTGGTTGCAGAAGCAAAAGCGCGCCTTGAACAAGTACCGGCATCATCATCGCTAGAGGAACTGGATTGATGCAACTTGAAATCAAAGGAAGCTCCACCCGCCATCCAGGCATTACGAGCACTGGTGCCAGTGCTAAGTGAAAACGCCTTGACATCCACCCCACCAAAAGCCAAAGCCAAAAAAGCAACAAGGATGACAAATGAGCGCCTTGGAAGCATTTTGAAAGTTGTGTTTGAGTTTGCTGTTTGAGTTTGTTTTTAGATTCAGCGCAATTTCTAATACGGACTTTCACGCAATATGCAAAGTGAGTGTAATCACAGAAGCTTCATTTTGTCAGATACACATCAGGCCGCTGCATGGAGATGATCATCATCGTCGAAAGATGTTTGAAATTTTGTGATCAGGAGCTCAGGACCCACTTTTGATTCATGACTGACGTCATCGCAATAGAAATTGAGTCTCGAATTAAGAGTGAATCACGACCACGTGAATTGTGAGTTCTGATGTGCGTCTCCAAAGTACTGACGTCATGCGTGTACGTGCGAATGAAGGACGGCGCCGATCTTTTACCTTGAACTGCTACGACGCACGGCTTTCTCTACGACCCCACCAAATAAAGCGGTTTAAATTTCCCACGCACGTCATGCAACAACACACCACACCACGAAACCATCGACGTACGTGTTGGTAAAGCATTCGCTGCTTTTTTCAGTTGCTTGGATTGGATAGGGAGTACTTGTAGTGGTTCCCATGCATGGAAGGGCGGTACGTAACAGACTGCTGCACCAACAGGTAATCCAGCGCTGCAGCTGAAAATAACCACAATTTTTTCCCTGGTTGATCAATTAATTAATATCCACTCACCATGAAGCTTCTGTCAGTCGCCCTTGCGCTTGTCGCTGCCGCTTCGGCCAGTGCCTTTGCACCCAGTCCCATGGGAGCACAAGGACGTGTTGCCACTACTAGTAAAATGGCCGCGTCCGAGGAATTGTACATCGATGACGAACGTCGATTCTTGATGAACTTGATCGTTGTTGGTTCCGCTACTGTCACTGTCGGAGCTTTCGGCATCCCATACATTGCCTTCTTCTTCCCCCCAGGTGCTGGAGGCGGCTCTGGTGGAGTTTCTGCCAAGGATGCTTTGGGTAATGATATCATGTACAAGGAATACGTTGCCGCAAAGCCTGCTGGAGACCGTTCTCTTGCACAGGGTTTGAAGGGAGATGCTACGTAAGTAAAGGATTTGTTACTACTCTAGTTGCACCAAAAAGGTTCTTATCGGTGAAGTGATGTGAAATGCTTGCTCTTGTCTTGTGAAGAGCTCGATTCAGGACAAACCTTTTTGATAAAAATCCTGTATCTTTGTTTCTAATCGTATTTTGCCTCCCTTCTTAACTATGGATTCACAGATACCTTATCGTCAAGGATGACAAGAGCCTCGAATCTTACGGTCTTAACGCCGTGTGCACTCACTTGGGATGCGTCGTCCCATGGTCTGTAACCTCCAACAAGTTCATGTGCCCTTGCCACGGATCCCAGTACGCACCCGATGGTGCCGTCGTTCGTGGACCTGCTCCTCTTCCACTTGCCCTTGCCCACTGTGATGTTGATGAGTCTGGCAAGATCATCTTCTCCACCTGGACTGAAACTGATTTCCGTACTGGAGGCAAGGGATGGTGGAACTAAGCGGCGGATCTTAGCCCAATATTAGGAAAGAAATATCAATCTGATGTAGTGAGCATGTGATAGAATAGGAATTGTTTTGTACCGGCTCAAATCTGCTGAAATGATAACCCAAACTGTAAGATATAACCTGAACAACGCTAGTCCTCCACTTTTTCACACAAATTCTTCAGTAGATACGCCTTCTGGCATCTTAGGTCTATTTAGCAATTAATTAAGTATCTTTTATCCCCATTTTAAGTTAATGAGTATTCGATCTCCAGAAGCAAGGATATGCTTTCCAATATTGGCTACGAAGGAATAGGTTGTCCATAGCCATAGAAATAGTATACCTGACCCATCCCTTCTCACGTGGCTCATCCTGGTGGTGGCATCTGCAAATCGATCTCCTTCCAGTAGTGAACGGAGTTAGAGGTCTCCACTGGAATGTTGGTTGGAGCTTGGAAGATTGTGGATAGTAAACAAGTTTAGATTTTTTGCTGTGTTTAGTAAAGTTGAGGGCACACTGGGGCTTCCAGGAAGTCCATCTTTGGAACTGTGGTGTGAGAAAGGTTTAGTGTGTCATTCTGTTTCAGTTTAGGAGTGATGCTAACATTTGCACAGGATTTCTGATGTCTAAACTAATCAGGTTAAAACAACCATACATAGTTTTTGTTAGCAAGAGGGGCCATTGCAACTAAAATATCAGCACATTCCATGCAGCAACATTGTCATTCGGGATGGGTGAGATCAACAGCAACATGTTCTGTAGTTGGTCTTCAGCTTTGTGCACTGTCGCAGCAAAAATATTGTAAGGAGATATTGCACAGGACAGAACTTTAGCAATTCAAGAAAGCACATTGTTTGTTGAAAAGGTGAAGAATTTGATAGTAACCGTACCAAAAGGCTTCAGTTGGTTGTCTGTTGTAAATAACACGTAGAATTATGGTCTGCTTAAGTAATGTTTCTGCCTAACATTGAAGCATCTGTTACTGAAAATATTGTCAAAATAATTCCTATTTTTGTTTGAAAGAGTCTTCATTCTTTGTGATAGATGGACAATTTTAACCAAGATTCAATCGGAGTTACAATGGCAAATCACGTCATTCTGACGCAAATTGGCCAGACAGATGGTTCCTGTCACAGGGCAAAGTCAATCCCGCACTTTTCTGTGAAATTGTGCACTAGGTTATACGATGTTACGCAGTGTGCTACTTAGTTCCTCCGGTACTGACAATATGTTGCATCGATGATTTCAATGTCCCTGTCGAAGAAAGCGGTCATTTTGCATCTTCCAAGAAGACATGTTATGCGCATCTCTAGGAACGGTGGCAGTGAATTGTCAGAAGCTTGTAGTTGATTTTCCTGAGGGACCAGTCAATTTCATCAAAAATGCACCTCCGTTTAATTTCTTATAAGTTTCTTATTTGTGACATACACAGACAAGTAATTTGGTGAAATATTGTAGTTGGACACTTTACCCCAAAACCTAATTAATTACTGACAATTGCGTTCTTGTTGACGAGTTGTTGGTGATATAAATAGAACATTTCATTTGTGAAAAAGCAAGACTTGGCTCTGCTGAACAGTGTTAGGTTAACTGAATGAGATTACAGCACAATTAAAGAATTTTATAGTCATGTGATATGTTTTCCATCAAGTCTCAAAGTGATCATGATTGCAGTCAATCAACTATCACAATTTTGTTCGACAAGCACACACACACACATGTTTTAATGAGAGGGGAATTACTGATGATGACAAGCTCACCAATGCCACTCATTTCTGTGGAGACAAGCTGTAGCACTTGAATCAAAACTTGAAATGTTGAAAAATTCAATTGTTTATTTTGACTTTACAATGTCATTTTGCTATAGCCTGTTCATAGTTATTTTAGAAATGTGATACAACAGTAGACTATTGTTGGGGCAACGGTGGGGCTGAGGATGACATGCCTACAGATGCATGTTTACTAAACCAAAAATATTGTAATTTTAAGAGCTGGCAGGAAGGAAGAATGATTTTATGAAACAGCTGATAAATTCTATCTTCTGAGGAAGTCACGGGCAAAGAAATATAAGCACATGACCTGACTCATTAAAGATGATGGCTACAAAAATGATACCAATTGCTACCATGATGTTGGTTTGCTTCAAATGTGTCTAACAGTGTGGCCATTGCAAGTAGCTGCATTGATGAATGTGGACAGCTGAGACTCATCAAAATATGAGCCAGTGGAATATTGATACTGTAGCTATTGAATGCATTTGAAAAATGTTTTGTATCTTCAAACAACTCTTAGAAAATAGTGTTGGGTTCAACAATTAAAGTTACACTTGTGTTGAGTCGGTTTTAACTCTGAGGCAGCAGTGCCAATGGGAGAAGATTGTCTCATGGACAACAACAAATAGAAATGTCCCCTCCTGTTCTTGCCCCTCGTTGCCGCCAAGAATTAATGACACATAGGTCAAGAGCAATTCGTTATGTGAGCCACATTGTTTTTAATTTCAATCAAACATTTTCTGTGAAGTTCATTTCCATCAAATGCTTTAATTATGTCACAATTTTTCATGCATGCTTAACAATTAAGAAATACAGATTTCATGCTATCAATGATCTCTGATGCACGCCAATGCTTCACAGTGAAAAGTGGAGTTGCTGACAGTTTTGTAGACTATAGTATTCTTTTCATATGCTTTGGACAGCATCATCGTCACTTACAAGCAAGGAACACGAAGAAGTTATCATTAGCTATTGGAGGGGCGCGTAGGCCAAAAGTGCTCATTATGCATACATTGTGTGGACATCATGGTACAAACATTGCACCAGTAGTTGAGATACCTGTACTTCAATTCCAGTACGATTATTGTCAAATCTTTAGTCAACTAAATAACTGTACAAAGGTATGCTAGCATTACAACGAGTTGCACCAACTCTCACGGCCGGATCCAAACTGCACGATATCGCTAACCCGAGCTGTTTTCTGGCATGTTGATGACGATAAGTGAGTCGCCACAAACTCTCAGTTATAGTTTAGATGAACTAAGAAAATGCATCTCCCTTCGCCTTCTCTCCTGATGGGATCTCTTTGCCCGGGGCGAATTGGCAGTCGTTGAAGTTGCAGTTGTCGCCAATGCGGCACCCCGAACCGACGATGGAGTTCTGCAAGATGACATTATCTCCGATTATAGCACCATCCATGACAACCACGTTGTTGAGGCGACACTTTGCCCCGAGTTTGCAGTTGCGCCCGACACTTGTCGACTTGAGCGTCACCTTTTCCCCAGTTCTAAATCCAGGCAATAAAATGGAATTAAACTTGCTCCTCACTTGAGTGTCTGGAGGAAGATTTAGACAGGGGCTTTTGGGATCATCGCTTGCAGCCGAGGCTCGTGTCAATACCTCTCGGCTGGCATGCAAATAGGATGCAATCGTGCTTGCACGAACCGCTTCCTTCTGCACATGCGCGCGGACGGTATATTCCTGATCACTCTGGACGGACTTGTCCGAACTACCGCTACTGCGTGGTCGCTGCCGCATACTGTTGTCGCCGTCCAACATAGGACCCGCTAAATCCTCTTTGACAAGATCTGGACTCGTCGCAAGGATGTCATCTACAACTTCTGGATCGGCTGTGCTTCCAAAGGTTGCTACCACGCCTTTAAATTGTCGTGATACCAAAAGTGGTATCAAATCGCTTTGGACTGTCACGAGGGACTTTCGCTCGACCACCAAACGACGCACCCACGGCGATAGAACATATACGTGCACATCGTTCCAATCCGTTCGGACGCGGGTGATCCCACCTACTCGAATAAGGGGTTTGGGAAGGGACAATTTTGGAGTCTCTGCCGTCATGCCAGTTTTCTCATGTACATCAAACTTTAATTGTTTCAAAATCAAACGTGGAGCCGCAGATTTCGAATCCGGCGATGAAGATCCGTAGGACAAAGCAATATATTCAATGTCTTCTTCGTCTCGTGCCAATCCTCCTTTCTTTGCCTACTCATAGAAACGACAAGAAAAAAAGCATGCGCATGAGATGAGCAAATCAAAATAAATAAAATTGTTTTTGCGCACAAGTTTTCATTCGTCCGGATTTTACCTTGGCAGATTCTTTTAGGGGTACTCCATGTTCATCTTGTTCTCCTACATCGGTCAAAAGCACCGTACAAGCAGTTTTGATGGTCTCACCCTTTCGTAAAGCTCGTAAAGATGGAGTAATCTCACCTCCTTGTCGATGCTTATCGCACAAATCGCACAAGACCGATTTCCCAAAGACGACCAAATCTCCAGGAAGGACCACCATATTGCTACTATCCGGGACGATCGCCGCTTCTTCCACTTGTCGCAGAGCACCAATCGAACCTTGACAATCTTCCGGTACCACCAAGACCGTAATCTTCATGGCATCCTTGGTGGACTCCAAGACTAAATGCGGTTTGCTACCCGTGATTTGATACGATCCTGCCAAGGGATCGTTGTCGGACGAAGGAACGACTTTGTCTTGATTGCTTTCGGGTGCCAACAATTCCTGCTTCAAAAATGGAATGGTCACGACATCATCGTGCGCCAACACAATGACACATTCTAAAAATCCACTAGCTTCTACTGCTACCAATAATCGTTGCAATACAGGAGTACCGCAAATGGGCATCATGTGCTTGGGCATGTCGTGCGAGGTGACTGGAAACAGCCGCGATCCCGTCGAGGACGCCAGAATAACGGCTACATATTCTGGTACATTGTAGGACGTGGAATAAAAAATCGATGGTATTGCTTTTGGCATTTTTTTCTTCTGTTTTCTTGCGTGGTGCTTTGTACAACAATACAAGCTGGATTATATGCAGGTATTGTGATAATTGTTTCATCTATCTTCTGGTTGGTGTGTAAAGGTTTGGTTTGGATTCATTGATTGCTTTGGTTGTCTTTGTGTTTGTGGCTACCAGTCGTCTCAAGGAGAATATGTGCGATCCTGTGATTTACTGCAGACGCACACACATTCTCTCTAAAAGCAGCCACGAACACTTTGAATCACGGATGAAAGCTATACATATTGTACACTAGCTAGCTAGCTAGTAGCTAGCTATTAGTAGTATCTTTTTCTTTTTCAGATGACCCGAGAAGATACTGGTTTCCGCCACTTTCTCGTCGTCGTTCCTCGTTCTGACCCAAACTTTATCACATGATTTCCACATAATAACACCACATCTCGTCAAGAGGAGGCGTAAGAATCCAAGTCATTTTCATGAAACAGCAACGGCGAAACTCTCGATATAGCTAGTAAGAGACCATGGAGGAACGACCAAGTGGAAACGATAAGAAACGATTTCTTTGGCGACAATCACGTCCAGCCATACTGGATCCTGCGACGGGATGGGTTACCAATGACAGAGAGTCCAGCAGACCATCCTCATCTTTTCTACCAGCTGGGTCATCATCATCATCATCACCCTCGTCTCCTCCTTCTTCGTCGTCTATGGATCGATCAAGTCAATGCAATGAATATCGAACAGCCAAAGTGATATTGCTGGAGGAAGATGGAAGTAGCACTGCAAAGCCTCGACATGTTCCGTCGTCATGGAGGCCAAATATAACTACAACCCAAGACTTGATACACAAAAAGTCGTTAGAGAAGGGCAAAGGCAATTGGGGAAAAGAAGAGAAACGCACCGAGTCACAGCCGCAATGCTCGATCCTTCAGCATATGTCTTGTGACGACTTTGCTGCAATGAATCCCAATGAAACGACGACAACAGCCTCTACTAGTAGTAGCATTGGTGATAAGGTAGCTCAAGACAGGGGGTTGCCTTCATCATCATCAGCTACAGCAGCCACCACGGCCCAACCGACTCCGAAGAATAATGATATCCCGCCTAGTAGTGTTGTTGTCACTACAGCAGCTTCCGTCCTTCTCTTGATGCGATATGCGGTCAGCGAACAAGCCCTGGATTGTCTGGCAAGCAGTAGTAATACTACTTCCTCTCCCAGCTATATCCATCTTGCTGCACAGGACGACGGGGAACGACAACCAAAATTGTCTGCCATGGCGACGACAACAAATCCAAAGAAGCAGCCGTCCTCATCTGTAGGGCCCATCAAGAGGGAGAGGACGACGACATCTCACAAAAGACACGTGTCCATGGAGTCAGAGACATCTGTAGCGACAACGGCAACTTCGACATCGATAATAACTACCAGTATGCCATTGGAAGAAATGACTGCCGCTGTACAATCATCGAAAGCCACAGTAAACAGCAGTACTGCTTCTTCTTTATGCCCCAAGAGACTGGCCATGCCCGAAGATCCCAACGAACTGAATTCGTTGCATTGCTTTGTGCGCAAAAACTTGTTGGAAGTTTTTGAATTGCCACCCCAAAAGAAAAAGGGCAAACCCGGTCGGGTTGGTTTGCGTTGTGTATTTTGCAGTCACTTGCCTCGCAAGGATCGGTCTGGAACGACCATGTGTAGCTTTTACCCAAAGAGTTTGCAAGATTTGTACCGGTCTGTGATGACGTGGCAACGGATTCATTTTCGTGTCTGTAAATGGGTACAAAGCACTTGCGTTTGATGTGGTTGTTGTGGATGTGGTTTTTGGGTAGCGCTAGTATTTCTGTGTCTTGTAGTCGTTTTAGTGATCTGGCGAGCTTATCATTATCATTGCCATTGAAACTCTCTATTCCACTCTACTACTAGGCCCCAAAGGAGCTACAAGATGAGTACTGGAAGCACAAGGAATCCGATCAGACCCGGGGAAAGACTACGTACTGGATCACAAGTGCTGTACGCTTGGGGCTTGATGATATCAGCCATGATGGTCGAAATGGTATTTGTTTTGTTGGCGCCCGTGAGGATGGACCAAGCTAGCTAGCTAGTTGGCAAAGTGGTGTTTGGGAAATTCTGGGTGCCGCGTCTGGCTTGTGTCAGTGGCCTAAGTTCTTTAAATGTATTGGACTTGGTCGCATGAACGGCTAGCAACAAAGCAAATCTACAATACTAGCTACTTGCTAGCTAGACCTAGCTAGACCAGTCCTCATCTTGCTCTCTTACTACACATAGCTAGCTTCCTTCCATGAGTTTGAATAAGATATTAGTCATCAACTTCCGCTTCCTTAATGGAGATCGTTGTCCTATGGGGAACCAAGCAGTTGCATGAGGCTATCCCAGATACCAATGACCAATAACGGCATGGGTAATGCCCTAACCCTAACCTTGCATTCCCGTTTCCGACCCAATCACGTATTGGTAGAAGAAGACAGTTTCGAACTAGTAGAGAACCACATGACTTTGGTCCACCATGGCCGATCCAATTTTCCTCTGGTGCTACAGTATCAGCTGGCTGGCTGCTAATAGCTGTTGTGTCGTGCGCGCAATTGAATGAATTAGCCAGGACGGACTTATAGCTATTTCTGTTTGTGGTTGCATCTTCATACAAAAGATTGCAAGCAAAAATGCTGGAGTTGTTCCTACGGCTTGTCGTTTGGACAGGTCTGCTGTTGGTCAGCACGGTTGTGGTGTTTATTTTGTGGCACCGTCGCAAATTTCCAATAACGAAAGAACGAACCATTGCATTCTTTCATCCCTACTGTTCCTCTGGTGGTGGTGGGGAGCGAGTTTTATGGGCCATTCTCCAGGTGTTGGGTGAAATTGACCAACAAGGGTTGCCGATCAATGTCTTGATCTATACAGTGGATCCTCCCAGCGAAACCTATAGGAAGGGTGCGTTATGTTATGCTGCTTCAAAAAAGGAAAAAATCAAGTCTTAGTTTCTCAACAATTCGATTCATTTTTTTTATATTTTGCATTCCAGATGTGCTGGAAAAAGTTGAAGATCGATTTTCCTTGTCAATTCCAAGTTCTTTAGAGATTTCATTTGTTCATTTGAACGATTATTCTCACTTCTTAGGTATGATTCACGAGGGAAAAGTCTCCACTCTGCATGCACTGGAGATGTTCAGTTTTTCTTCTTCTATACAAAAATACTCATCACCCTGTCGCTCTATCTTTGACGATTTAGACAGGGCCACCAGGTTGTCCTTGTTGGTGGAATCATGGGGAACTATGCGTCTCGCATACAAAGCATTGGAGTTGTCCACGCCCTCTATTTTCTTTGATACCACAGGGTGTGCTTTTACGTACGTGGTAGCCAAAGTTCTCTTTGGATGCAAAGTAATCGCATATGTGCATTATCCAACAATCAGCACAGACATGTTATCCATGGTTTGGGAACGTCGTCGAGCCACATACAACAACCAGGCCAGTATCACCGGCAGTCGCATAAAGACTGCGATCAAGCTGATATACTACTCCATATTTGCATGCCTATATGGCATCGTTGGAAGCCTCTGCGACTTGGTATTTGTCAATTCTACATGGACCTTCAATCACATCAATTCACTTTGGTGGCTGGTGGCTCTCCGGCGGAGAATACGCATTTTATTTCCTCCGTGTCGCATATCAACGCCAAACCAGCACAATGGCAGACAAGAACAACAATCGAACAAGCGAGAAAAAATCGTTCTATCTATTGGACAGTTTCGTCCGGAAAAGGACCACGAGCTACAAATTGAATCAGTGTCTCTGCTTTTCAAAAACCACCCAGAATTAAAAGGCCAAGTAAAATTGGTTTTGGTGGGAGGCTGCCGGGGACCCTCTGACGAGGAGAGACTTGGCTATTTGAAGACTATGACAAAGAAGCTTGGGCTGGAAGATTCTGTTGTATTTAGTGTCAATCAACCGTACTCGGTCGTAGAGGACTGGCTGAGGAGGGCCAGTGTCGGCATACATACTATGTGGAATGAACATTTTGGCATTGGAGTGGTCGAGATGATGTCCGCTGGGCTCATTACAATTGCTCACGACTCGGGAGGCCCAAAGTCAGATATCATTGTTCCCCAAGATGGGCAGCCTACAGGGTTGCTGGCTTCGTCCGCAGAGGCGTACAGCGATGCTCTCTACCAAGCTTTTACAATGAATGCAGAAGAAGCTGCCGAACTTCGGAGAAGAGCACAGAGCAGCGCAACGCGATTCTCCGACGAACAATTTGTTTCCTCCTTCAAAAAGGAGATTCTGGAGTCTCGAATACTGTCTTAATTTATAAAAGGAACGTGACTAATGGTATACGTGCTGCCTTTAAAAAATTAATTAATTAAAAAATGAAGTATGTCATTTTCAATTGCGCAGACAGGAATGTTCAATTTTAGTAGTTTGCGCAATTCGACCTAGGAGAAGCTCCATTTCACCAAAATTGCTTTTCGCCAGCCGTCGAGTAAAAATATAACAGTACAAAACAATCCCCGCAGTCATATAGGGGAAGCAAGCCAATTCCCTGAGAATTATAGTATGGCTCGAAAAATTATCAAAGCTCTATTGAAACATTCTCATCTTTTTCTGAAGGCGTATCTTCTTCTTTGTCGGTGGGAACCATTCTATCATCGCTGTGACCGTTGTGATGCTGGATCTCAGCATCGTAACTGTGGCTGAAGTCCTTGCTGTTCTCGTAGTGGTTGCCATCATCATAGTGATCGTCGTGGTCAAATTCTTCGAGAACTGTATTCGAGATGTTGGGATTCGTCATGGATCGGCGTCGTACATTTTCTTCTCGCCGTTTGTTGAAGGCCGACACATTCTCTGGGTTGATCTGGTCTTCGCCGCCCCCGAGCATGAGACCCCCGTGGTAACTTGTATCAAGTCCAACAATTTCTTCAAGAGGATCCGAGCGGAACCAGCCCCTCCAGTCGAGCCATACAAAGAAGGGGAGCATGATACACATCACCCATCCCACAATGAACAGCATCCCCACGATATTAGCCGCTAGCAGTGTGGCGTCCGCACCATTGTGGTTAAACGAGTAAAAGAAACCCACATGCTCTGAACGGTTGAATGCAGTTTGCAATCTTGCTGGGGATGCGAAGAGACCGACACTAATCAGCCCCCAAGCTCCATTGAACATGTGCACTGGAATGGCGTCCACTGTGTATTTGGAGATACGATTCTTTGAGACATTGCGAGCTCTCTTACAATAACACCCCTGCAGACTGGTGTGCGAGATCAAGCTATGACTTACCAGCATCATCCAATCGAAGCTTGACAAGAGCCCAAGTTCCGAGCATATACAGGAGGCCGGCAACACCTCCAATAAGAACGGCAGACCATGGTTCTACTACACCACATGGACCAGTGATCGCTACTAATCCTGAAAGGGCACCATTCATGAGGTACTTCACATCAAAGAAGGGCTCACCAGTGTACCGCTCTAACACATATAGGTTTGCAAAGAGTGCTACTATCCCCGCCATACCGCCAGCTAAAGTAGTGTTCACTCCAGCCAAAGAGAGAACCAAATCCTTCTTGGGAGTATCAAGGAGCAGGGCTGACCCAGCGTTAAAACCATACCACCCAAACCATAGCGTAAAAGTACCAAGCATCTGTCCATAATACAAAAACAATTGTGAGAACACAACACAAACATAGTGGAAGACAGACATCCGGATTCCGCTGAATATTTCCTGGGGCTTACCTGCAAAGCTACCGAATGGCCCGGAAAATCCTTGGGCGTCTTCAGTTTGCGCCCAGTGTCATCATGAAAGCGTCCTCTGCGAGGTCCCAGGATCATGGTAGCAAATAGTGCTGTAGTGCCACCCGTTAAGTGGACAACACCAGATCCAGCAAAATCCACCATGCCGGTTCCCCACAAAGGAGAGGGAGAGTAGCAGCTCAAGAAACCCTGGGCACTCCAGACAGAATGTGCAATCACAGGGTATACAAAACCTCCGAGTAAAACGGAGTAACATAAATAGGCAACCATTTGACATCTCTCTGCCAGTGTTCCAGCCACAATGGTGGCAGATGCAGCAGAGAAAGCATACTCAAAGAGCCAGAATGCCAAATCATCAACATCCATCAGGAAGAAGTTTGTTTTGCCCACAAACGTCTTTTCATGTGATTCAAAGTCCTGGCCACCAAATGCAAAAGCATAGCCAACCGAGAAAAAGGCCAAGGCAGCCCCACAAGCATCTAACGGGAGAAAGGTAAGGGGCAAGTTGAGGGCCTACTCCATGTACAATGGGAGATTTCCACAACACTCGAGACTCTCGCGTGAACATACCTAGAAGATTTTTCAACATTGTGTTTTGTACGTTCTTCTTGCGGACAGCGCCGGCACAAAGCATGGCAAAACCTGCTTGCATAAAGAACACCAGGGCAGCGCTGTACACTGTATAATTCGATAAACAACAAAAGCAAAAAACCAAACAAAGAATGTTAGTGTGTGCATGAGTGACTGTTATCAAAAGTTCCTTCCCCCGATGTGGTGCCTTGTGTGTGCTCCATCGTCACTTCACTGGCACCCAACAAAAATATCAAAGTCTAAATCTTTACGTACCTAGAAGTACATTGCGCGAGAAGTTCTGATTTCCAGCGTGCTTCAGAAAACTTTTAGAAACACATCTCAGCAATTCTTCTGTGGTTGTACTGTTACCGTCTTCGATAAGGCATTCGCCAAAGAGGTCAAGCTCCGAATTGTCGCCCATTTTGTTATTGGGTTCCTTACGAGCTCTACTGGTAGTAGCTAGTAGCGGCTAGTAGTATGAGAATCAAAGTACGCAATGTTCTAGTGAACACAGAGGAGAGCGGCTCGATTGTTGGTTGGCGGTCCGCGCTTTATGGATAGGCAACTACGCAGGCAATTGGGAGGCTCCGCTGCGCTCTATGACACTTGAGACAAGTCCTATATTAGACAAGGTAATCTTCGCAGATTTGCTACAAGAGGTACTGTATCTTATTAGCTAGCTGCGACGAGGATGCTCTTTCTTTAAAGATGCTTCGGGTCTAATGGAGCTCCGGGGTAGTAGTAATAGTGGTGCTGCTGCTTTGTTTTGTTGGGCGGAGTTGAGAGGCGACGCGAGGGTTTGCCAAACTTCACTCGTATTCTACGGAAGAGTGTTTACTTGTAGTACCGGTACTTAACTAGTAGAAAGGATAAGACTTAGGTGCTACTAGCTAGCTAGAGTAGCGTTTGTACAGACGAAAACCCAAAGAGACGGTACAGCACTGGTAGCTGAGTGGTAGCTGTCTTACGGCTGGACCGGGTGGTTAGTGTTTCTTTAATTTGGCTCACCGAGTACTGTACGATACGTCGTACGAAATGACCGGTTGGTAAGATCACGTATTCGTTTTACAGTGTAGTACCGTTTCCGCAGGGCCGGTGTGTATTTATTTGAGAAAGCCACTGTACGTTCGCCACTACAGTGTCGTTAAATGGGCTAAGCGAGCAGCAAATGACCAAGAGTGAGAAGGTGTGCCACCCGGGCTCGATTTCGCGTTTCTGATCGAAAGCCTACTACTCAACTGGTAGTTTTGAGTTGTTGATCTCCATGAATCGAAAATGCACAGGTCTTCAAATGAATCTCCATGAATCGAAAATGCACAGGCCTCCAACCCAGATCGGACGCTACGATTTGTGCTGGTAACAGCAGCATGGCATCACAGAACCGGTCTCGAGCTCCTTGCTACTAGTAGCTAGGTGTACACACGCAAGTAGAATTTGAGTGGCCCGCCGCACCTGTCGCTGCGCTCGAACGAACATGCAACTCAGCTTGCTCTGTGCCCTACCTATGTTCATAGTGGCTAGTATTCCCGGCGATCCCGCTTGAGACGGCGGCTCATTCCGAATGATGCACCTGCTTCGCTGTCGTGACATTCGTTCATAGGTAACTGCATACTGCCAACCTGTTTGGTTTCTCCGGCTTCCTCACGTTGCCGTATTAAAAACGAAGTAAGAATGCTTTAGGCTGTGCTGTGCTTTTCTGGCACCGCATCGTATCTATTCAGTGAGGCACTCCGGGGAACGAAGCTATGCCCTCAAAACTACTAGTACTCTGAGAGTACCGATATTGAATTGCTTTGTCCACGAGAAAAGAAACAGCGGCAACATTAAAGTAGCTAGCATTTATATTCTCCTACCGACCCCTTACGCATTATCGTTCATAAGTTGTATGCGCAAGGCACTGCTTTTCTAGATGAACTTTTTAAGATATCTCTTCTTGATCAATTTGGCACGGGCTGCGCTTGAAGGCAGGGCTGCAGCGGTGCTATTCGATCTATTCCAAACCGTGTCTCCCAAGCTCAAAGATGGACCTGTCGCAACGCATGGTCCTCAGATCAGAGGTCATTTCTTATGTAGGGCAGCAAACGGACTGCGCGGAGCTAAATTCCGTTTTTAGTTGTGACCGCTGCTGTTCTTGCGACGACTTTTTCGACAGCCACTGTGGCCCGGCATAGCCGGCCTCTATCGTCATTCATTCATGTTTCAAAGTAGTTGCTCTCCTCTTCCTCTTCTATTTCATCCAGACCGCGGGTGCGCTCCATACTGCTGACACGCCCCAGCGGGTTACGGGCGCCGTCTTGTTTGTCTTGATCGCTCTTTTCAAGAACTGAGATGGTATTTGGCCCCACTTTGTCATGGTTCGACCCCAGCATGCAACCACCATGATAGCTGGTATCTAAACCAATGATTTCATCTAGGGGATCCGATCGAAACCATCCTTTCATGTCAAGCCAAATGAAAAAGGGAAACATAATCGTCATGACCCAACCAAATATAAAAAGGATACCAACCAAATTGGCTCCGAGTAGGGTACCATCTGCTCCTCCGTTTCCGAAGGAATAAAACAGGCCCACGTGGTCACTATGCCCATAGACTGCGTTGAGGCGCCTTGGAGCTGCGAATAAGCCTGTAGCAACGAGACCCCAGGCGCCGTTTAACATGTGTACTGGTATCGCGTCGACCGCATCATCCAGTCTCATCTGGAGCAACGCCCAGGAACCAAAAATGTACAAACACCCTGCGACAGCTCCTATAACTACTGCAGCCCACGGCTCAACAACTCCACAGGAACCAGTGATTGCTACAAGTCCAGAGAGAGCACCATTCATAAGATATTTCAGATCAAAGTAAGGCTCCCCAGTGTAGCGTTCAAGCAAGTAAAGATTCAAGAAAAGGGCAACGATGCCCCCTGTTCCACCAGCAAGTGTTGTGTTGACACCAGAGAGAGGAAGCACTTCTTCTGCCCTTGATGTAGGGATGATGAGAGCTGATCCAGCATTGAAGCCATACCAGCCAAACCAAAGGGTGAAAGTTCCAAGCATCTGAAGGAAGGTATGGACATCCGATTGATTTAGCCTTACCATACACAAAAAGCAGCTGAGCCAAACTGTATACTCGACGCGTTTCTTACCTGCAGAGCCATGGAATGGCCTGGGAATTCCTTGGGCTTCTTCAACGGTCGCCCAGTACTGTCATGGAACCGCCCTCTCCTTGGGCCCAAGATAGCCGTTGCAAACAAAGCGGTGGTTCCACCAGTCATGTGCACGACACCAGAGCCAGCAAAGTCCACCATACCCATACCCCACAAGGGATCAGCAGAGTTGGCACTCAAGAACCCCTGAGCACTCCATATCGCATGAGCAATCACAGGGTATACGAACCCACCCAGCAACACAGAGTATGCCAGGTAGGCCGCCATTTGGCACCGCTCCGCCAGAGTCCCTGCCACAATGGTTGCAGAAGCTGCTGAAAAGGCATACTGGAAGAGCCAATATGCAAGGTCATCGACATCCATCAAGAAGAAATTGGATGTACCAATGAAAGTGTGCTTGCCAGATGTGAAGTCTTGACCACCAAAAGCAAATGCATATCCCACTGCGAAGAAAGCAATTGCAGCTCCGCAGGTATCTGAAAGATGTGGATGAATGTTAGCAAGGACGTACATTAAACCAAAACTGATTCCAAATGCAAGAGCGAAGCAAAACCTACCTAAGAGATTCTTCAACATGGTATTCTGGACATTCTTCTTCCGTACCGCACCAGCGCACACCATGGCAAACCCTGCCTGCATGTAAAAGACAAGCGCCGTGGAGTATACTAAGACGAAAGACAAAGGAGGAATCGCAAAGGTCAGCACGAGATAAAGACCACTAAACTGCAATAGCAACAGCACGAAGGAGTGACACGAGAAGCGGGGCGCCCGTACGTACCAAGCAAGATGTTTCTTGAAAACTTCCAAAACTCTTCACCAAGGCCACTTCCATAGTAACTTGTTACGCAGCGGATAAGTTCAATTTCACTGGAGCCTGCGCCTAATTGTTCTAAACAGGTATCCACAATTTGATCCGCTGTGTCGCTTTCGTACGTGAAACGCACCATGGTTAGCGACTACTACTAGCTAGTGCAAGTGGAGATGTTTGTACTCGCTACTGAAATCTACGACCTCCGAGTCTGTTCCACGGAGACACAACAAGAAACGTCTATAAGTTCCTCCCAAGTAGGGGATATTGGCTCTCTACTATTAGTAACCACAAAGATAAAGATAGACCAGGTAGCAAGTTGTTAGTTGTTGGTTGACAAGCTATTCGAGTATGAATGTGCTCGTCATGTGGGGTTGGTGGTCGAAAGCGAGGCGCCGGTGTTATTACGCCAAAATTGCTGTATAGTTATAAGTAGCACGAGACAATGAGTTAGAGTATTTCAAGGTCAAGCCGCGCTCAGCACGTACTGCTGCTGTACGTAGCGAGTAGCATTCTGCGTTGCGAAGCCACGGGTGCAGTTAAGCCGTTTACAAGCGCGCGAGGTACTAAGAGATACGAATGGTTGCGCGAGGACTGTCGCGGAAGCGATCGTTTGGCCTTTTCCACTGCATACAGTTAGACACTGGATGGAAGAGAATGTCAGTTTTTCGTCGCACTGCAACATACGATAAATATTACAAATGAATCTTCTTAAAAGCTTTAGGCCTAAATCTCGATGGTTTATAACAATTAGATCTTGTATTTTCCGAACTCCGATGTCTAAAGTCATCCCCAACAAGATTGGCAGGTGCTGCAAAGCTAACTACTACTGGCTAGTAGCTAGTACGTAGCATCCCGGCACAACGGCGCAATTTCATAGAAGTAGGTTAGTTGCAGACATCATGCCGTCGTTGCTGGTACCGGTACTATTGCTAGCAGCAGTACTGATGTGTGATTATCTAGTACAGTAGGTCTAATAAATCATGTTGTACTGGTACTAGAGTACCTTCTGCTACTTGCTTGTATATCCAATAGTTACATATCTTAGTAGTTTTTACAAGTTATCCGGGAATAATGTGGCGCAGGCGGCAACCAAAACTTTCCAGTCTCTGCATGCAATTCCTCCCTAATCCATTCGTTCGGGACAGCCTGGTTACCATGGTTGCCATTATCTGCTACTGTACGCCATTATTACCTGGTTCGTCGAATCAGTTGCCGGGAGGCCTAATGCTTTCCTGCTTGGCAATGTGCATGCTTGCCGTCACTTCCGCACATTTTGACTTCCGGATGAACTCAAATGTGCCAGTGGTTTGCCAAGAAGCCTTTAGAGAGAAGGTGCGGAATGAGTGGGTCAAAAGCCGGAGGGTGGCTCAGGTTCGGGACGGGGATACATGCTCCTCTACTACTACTAGTCTACTAGTAGAGGGGCAGCCATAGGGAGGACACTCATTTCGAAGTCGTTGTGGGAACTGAAAGGTTTCCTGGTGCCCTAATCTCTGCATCGCTCCCCTTTTCGCTTGAGTGGGCAGGCAAGGCCGGCACTACTAACTAGTAAGGCAGAGAGGACGGTGACACTGTAGCAGGGTAGTGCTAGTGCTCATACCGACGGACGGAATGTGAAATTTAGAAGCTTGCTAGAATCTGAAGCAACCCAAACCACTTGGTCAGATTGAGTGCGACTTTGAATAACAAATGTTACTTTAGCTAGGCTACTCTAGGCCCTGGCTAGCTAGTTAGTAGACTTGGTCATCCTCCAGGTACCAGGTAAATCGAGTGATAACCCTAACAGCTAGCTAGCTAGCTAGCTAAAGAGAATCCCTTCAGTACGTGGCGCAAAAGAAAAGGGCCGATGCATTGAAGCCAATGTGCGACGTATTGTAAAGTTCTGCATTTCTTCTCCTCTGCATGCACCGACTGACTCGATTTTCCTCGCATCGATCTCCTTGTTGTTGAAATCATGACCGTGAGACTGTGAGAGCACATTCAAACTCTAAAACATCAGAGTCTTCAGATTATTTTCAGCAAATATTAATTCTGCCACATTTGGGCAGTCTTGTTACGTCGTAGGATTTGAAAGCTTTATCTCGGCTCGGCATCAAATCTTGAAAGAGTTCATTCGACCGTTGATTGATTGGTTGCTTGTTCCAAAACTGCATTTTTCTGGACCACTGCACCGCCACCTCCATCATACGTAAACTGCCTTGTTTGTACTAATATCGACCAAAATGGGAGCATCCGATCTCGTAGGATGGGCTGGTGCCTTTGTTGCCATGCTGGGATTTGGAAGCTTTGGGGCTCCAATCAAAAGTGTGCGTACTTTTTGTTTCTGCGTCGTTATGTTGTTTACTGGCTGAAAAAATCTCCCACACTAACGCTCCGTACTCAACTGTACTTGACGTCTTCATCAATTTTGCTGTATTATGATTTTCTTTCAAAATTGAAAAGGAGGCCGCAAAGAGTGTGGACATTGATCCGTTGGTATTTCAAAGTAAGTTTTGCTCTGCCGTTGCTGTTTAAGCGGGGCCGGTTGGGTCTTGTGCCTTGGCATTGAATGATGAAATTTCTTCGATCCTTACAGTCTTTTTGCTTTGCGTTTCCAATTCGCAGCCTACAAGACATTCATGTGTTTCACAACTTCATGGATAGTGCTCTTGTTTGGAGTACCATTTTCCTATACTCCATGGGGTATGTTCCTTGCAAAGACTTCTTTTTGTTCCTGGGTCGCTGCCATTTTGCATTTGTTTTCTCATCGTCTTCTTTTTTGCCGTCAAAATTTTTACAGGTATTGTGTCGGCCTGTTTCTGGGTTCCTTCAGGAGTAGCTGCAATTATTGGAATTAAATTTGCTGGTCTAGCAGTTGCCATGGGCACACTCTCGAGCTTTATTGTGTTGGTGTCTTTTATCTGGGGTATGTCAACAACCAGAAGAAACATTATCTGGCTTACTTTTTTGGTCAACTCGTTCCTAACAATATCCATCTTCTGCACTGAACAATTGCAGGCATCTTTGTGTTTGATGAGCGTATTTATTCACGTCCAGTGGCTTGCGTGGCAATTTTTCTCATGATGATGGGGCTTTGTGGTATGAGCTATTATTCCTCACTGGAGAAAGAACCACAATCCACATCCGCTACACCTACTAATGGCCAGAGTGATACTATGGAAGACGATGAATTTCCCACAAGTGAGGCTCCAGAATACATACAAATGGGGGACGAGGAGGCTACGAATGATGCACCGGACGTAGATCATCATGCTGAGGAAAGTACAGAGGGCAATCGTGATCATGCACTGGACGGGCCTCTCTTGGCGCCCGCGCTTCGTGACGTGCAGGCGGTTCCAGAAAACCCTAGTTCCAGCGACAACAACAACGACAGTAGTTCTCCTGATACAGTAATGATTCGTGGAAGGCGGTTTGCACGACGGAAGGTTGGAATCGCGTGCTCTGTGTTCTGTGGCGCCTGGGGCGGCAGCATCATGGCCCCGGAAAAGCTAGCCGGGGCTACCACTTCGGGCGAGGGCTATTTGATCAGCTTTGGAATTGGAGCTGCGCTCGTCACAACAGCGCTTTGGATTTTCCGATTCGGCTATCATTGGACTCTGTCTCTTATACACATCTGACGCTGCCGACGAATAGAGAGGTGTAGATCTCGG
>ENA-ORBV01004228-ORBV01004228.1-microbial-mat-metagenome-genome-assembly--contig:-NODE-4228-length-27848-cov-10.650571_pt1 | contig 27848 bp, 25 predicted proteins | sample MGYA00237777_ERZ505514 | MGnify/ENA primary metagenome ERZ505514 (study PRJEB26160, sample SAMN06269048) | microbial mat metagenome | isolation source: Oligotrophic lake microbial mat | place...
AAAGTCGGAGATTCCCAGTTATCTTCTACGAAGCGAATGTCATGGTCTTCTGGTTTAATTCCTAATGCTCTCAGCGAGTCTAAATAGATTTCTTGGATATTAGGAGGAGATGGTTTAATTAAGACTTGATATTGATAGTAATGTTGAAAGCGGTTGGGATTTTCGCCGTAGCGTCCGTCGGTGGGACGGCGACAGGGTTCGACGTAGGCGACAGACCAAGGTTCAGGCCCAATTGCTCTGAGAAAGGTGTGGGGATTCATGGTTCCTGCACCTTTTTCTGTGTCGTAGGATTGGGCGATCAGGCATCCTCGATCGCTCCAGAATTTGTTTAAGGTGGCAATGACTGATTGAAAATTCACGGGTTTCAATATGGCTAGTATGTGTCTCAACTTATTTAAGCATACTCAAGGCACGGTTTATTCAAATAAACCCTGCCGAAATTAGATAAGACAGGATTTATAGCGAATCCGCTCTTCATCGGAATTATTCATCTCTCTTGTCTCCCTCTGCGTTCTCTGCGTCCTCTGCGGTTAAATCATTCCGATCCAACCGGAAACGATATTACACAGTCACACTACAGATCGTGTGGCTAAAAAAGGCGATCGCTCAATTAACAAATCAACTTATAAAATCCATATATCCTACTTGAATACAGTGATAAAAACTATGTATAAAATTAAAGCTAGTAAGAAAGAAGAGTAGAAAAAAATTGTTACATAAAAATCGATATTTACTGAAAATACAGCTTTATCTTGCTTGTTTTCTTGTTGATGCTGTGGAATTTCATCGATAGGAGATTGTAGCATATTTTGAACCTGCTGTTGTACTTCATTGCTACTACATATTTCAATTTCAACTGTGGGTAAAAACAACGTCTCTTGAGTCTCTTTTACTTCTGGAATGGCATTGCTTTCGTGTAGGCAATCTAATACTATTTTTCTAGTAATACCACTTTTACGCCTTTCGATTTCAACAATAGGTAACAACAACGTATCTTGAATTTCCTTTTGCACTTCTGGGCTGACATTACTTTCTCGCAAGATATCTAATAAAAATTTGTTGGCAGCATAGTATTTATTCAACAGTTGTTTCTGTTCCTCAGTGAACTGCCAATCAAGCTTTAGATTTCGATACCGAGATAGTGGTGAACTTAGCCTCTGTCTCCATTCTTTTATTGCATAAAGATCATCGCGGTCAGGAAATATATTTATAAAATACACCATTTGTTCCTGAAACTGCTTATCAGATTCTCGGATAAGCAAAGCAGCCGCTTGACGTAAATATCCCATTCCGCCTTCTTGCCGCTTGCACTCCATAGCGATATTTCGATCTATTACGATGTCTACAGCAGGTAATGTTCTAGCTTGTTGTATGAGACTGTTAAGTTCCCGCTTATGCAATTTGCTTGGATTAAAAGAGATGCCATCATACTCTGAATCCCTCAACTGCTCGGCGATTCCTCGAACATTGTCAATATCTTTATCAAGCTTACTATCCAGCATTCGAGATATTTCACGGTTCATGCTTTTTGTTCCTTCAACAATGTCACAATAAAAAGCCCTTAGAGCGGATTCTTGATAGTGAGAACCAAGTGATGTTGTTTTTTCGTACAACCATACTAGAAACTTTTGAATGCCATTATCTTCTTTAATAGATTCATCAAGTGCCTGCTTCATCGATCGGACATATTCATCCTTATTCATTTTATTTGCTCCATAATCATAGAAAATACTTCAGACCAATTGTTGTCGATAAAATGACGATTTAATAATTGCTTGATCTCTGCATCAGTAGCTTTGCCATTGAATTTAAGAATCTTTTGTGCGACGAAATATTCGTGAAACGTCAAATGAGAAAAAGACCAGTAGCCTGCGGAGCGTTCGATTAGCAGCCCGGTTTCTATCTCAAAGATTTTTAGCATTTCTCTAGCAACAAAGCAGTCAACTTCAAAGTAGCTTTCCATGAATTCTTCCAGAGTTTTTTGTTCTGGGAAATAGTCATTATTCTGAAATAGCATGAATGCTAGTTCTGCTAAAAACTTCTCTTTGGCAGCCAAGGTTAATCTCTCATCAATGATTTTCCGCCATTCTAGTCGCGTCAATAACTTACGCATCGCATCATCATAAAGCTTAAAGCGCTTTTCAGGTAGCTTGCCTTGCCCATGAAATACCACACAAATCAAACTTAGCAGTACAGGTGTAATCGTTAGTTCTGCAATGGCTTTGTTCTCTGTAGCTCGAAGTTCCTGCTTTAACTGGGGTGCAAGGGATTCATGAGAACCTGCATCGACGATTTTGAACCAGTTATCAACAAATCGATCAACCTGTTGCGGTGTAAAGTCAGCTACTTCCACATCCGTAAAGCCGTCCAGATATTGCTGGCTTTGGGTTCGGCAGGTGATGATCAATCGGTTGACGCGGTATCCAAACTCTCGCACTGCATCAAGCACATTTTTTAAATCCTCTGGAGGCACTTCATCTAAACCATCCAGCAACACCAACGATCGCCCCTGCGTTAAAATCTGTTCTGCACTGGCGCGATCGTCGCATCTGTTGGACTGTTTTACCAATAGCAACGTCAAATAATCTAACAAATTCCACGACTGCGTTTTGCATACCTCTTCGGCAAAATCCCGCAACGTCACAAACAGCGGTACTAAATCAGCAAATAACTCTGTCTCTGGCTGAATACACGTTACTGCCAAGGATTTGAGAAACGTTGTCTTGCCTGATCCCGGTTTCCCCAACACCATTAATTTTGGATACTTTTTGACGGCCCAGAGCGCCTCTACTCGTTTCTGTGCCCGGCTCAAACCGAAGCGATCGAAATTCTCACGATTGTCTGGGTCAAACTTTGGCCGCCAGTCAGAAGAATAAGATGTACAACTCAGTTGTTCCAACACATTCAGGTCAATGTAAATTTTGTCCACTGGCACAGATTTACTCACGGACAACATTTTCATTGTGCCAATGGGGCTACCTGGGGCAGTGATGACAGGTAGTAGGCGCGATCGCACTTCCTGAACTAACGCATCAATATCATCTTTCAGGCTCTCCAGAGGGGGATCTAAAGGTGAATTCGTTGGTTTACCTTTCTCCTGAACCTGTTCATCGTCAGGTTCCCATTTCAGTTTGAGCTTTTTGCAGATGCAAAGAAACTGCTTGCGCTGAACAGGTTCACCTTTAAAAAAATTGCTGATGGTGGTACGCGACATCTTTAATTCAGCAGCCAAATCTGATTTGCTACCAAATTTTGCTAATGCGATGTCCGCGTTTTTCAGTTGAGGTGGCGATAGTCTGAGAGATCGTCCGCTAGGTTCCGTCATGTAGTGGTTTCAGGTTTCTCCAATTATAGCGACGCGATCGTAACTTGGACAAACTTGTACATAACCTGAGCGGTAGGCTATCGTATCTAAAACCAGCCTCCTAGCTTGCATTTGGCAGATTGTTGAGAGTTTCAACAAAGATGACCAACATGAAGATTTCAAATAAGAAAAAATGGCTCAAAGTAACCGAGTTTGCAGTGGTGGGCGTTGCCACTTGCCTCAATCCCCATGCAGGATTTCTGCTGTTTATGCTCAAGCTGTGCTTTCAAATCCTGACAGCATTGCAGAAAGATGAGACGAGTCAAATAGATAAAAGCTAGGAGTCCCGATCGCCTTTGCGAAAAAATTCAACAAGGCGATCGGTTCCCCAAAGTCCTATAGCAATATCACAGTTTCAGCAGATTGATTTCCCCCATTACGAGGGCGAAGATGTAAGGTAATTTCCGTATCGAGTCGCTTGAGGAAAAGCAGTAGTTTTCCCTCGCTGAACCGTTGAAACTCTCCGTTCATTAAATGAGAGACTTCTGGTTGTGGAATGCCCAGTAATTCGCTCATTTCACGCTGTTCCAAGTTGCGCTGTTTTAACAGACGAAGTACCTGAATTCCGATTTTACCCCGCGCAAAAAGTTCGTCAGCATCTGCCAATCCAAGGTCAGCAAATACATTACCGCTGCTTTCTTCAAAAATAGTTTCTTGTGTCATAATTGTTCCTCCCTAGCTAGTGCGTCTTGATAGCGTTTTTTAATTAAGTCAACATCAGCCTGTGGGGTTTTAATCCCTTGCTTTGATTTCTTCTGAAAAGCGTGCAACACATAAATTTTGTCACCAATCTTGACAGCATAAACCGCCCTGTAAGTATCGGTATCGTAACGTTTGACGATTTCATACACACCGCTTTCCACCCCTTTAAAGGGCTTGGCTGACAAAGGTGTTTCCCCAGCTTGCACCAGTTGTAGCGCATAACCTACCGCTTTTTGTACCTCTTCAGGAAACTCGCGGATATTTTTGCGAGAGTCTCCCATCCAAACAAGAGGTCGTAAAGGCACTTCTATAGTATCTTTGTTATCGACCATTTTATACGAAATTTCCTGTAAAAATCAAGTTTGACAATAGCATAAAATGTTGCCCAGCCTAAAAATCGATTTCTCCCATAATGGGTTCTTGTGTCATGGTTGTTCCTCTCTTGGCATGGTATAGTATCATCTTCGATTCCCATCGACAACTCATGAAAACAGACACCATTTTCTACAGCCTGTTTCAAGAATTTCCCAGCTTCTTCTTTGAACTAATCGATCGCCCTCCAGACGAAGCCGCCGCCTATGAATTCACATCCCGTGAAATCAAACAACTGGCATTCCGCATCGATGGGTTATTTCTGCCCACAACCGAAGCACCGGAAAAACCATTTTACTTGGCGGAATTTCAGGAACTATTAACCAGTCAGCGGGTGCAACGGATTTACCTCGATGAATTGCCAGAAGCCGCCGATCGATCGCTGGGAGTGAAAATTGTTAAACTGGTAATCGAGCCAGCAGAGACAGCAGCAGAACAAGCACGGCAGTCGATCGCAATGGCCCGACAGCAGTTGTCCGATCCCACCGTTTTACGCGATTTAATCAGCCTCATCGAAACAATTATTGTCTACAAACTCCCCCAAAAAAGCCGCGAGGAAATTGCCGCCATGTTGAATTTAAGCGAACTCAGACAAACTCGATTTTACCAGGAAGTCAAGCAAGAAGGCTTAGAAGAAGGACTCGAACAAGGTGAGCAGCAGGCGAAGTTAGAAGCCATTCGTCGGATGATAGCGTTTGGAATGAATTTAGAGACGATCGCACAATTATTAGATTTGTCTCCCGAATTTGTGCGGCAAACAATTCACAAAATCCAACGCGAATCAATGTCAGTCTCCGAACAAAATATCGACTCGTTGATCGAACTATTAACTCAACAGCGATCGCTCTTCTCGGCCGAACAATTAACCGAACTAGCGCAGCTAATTGAACCCTTATCCGATGAGATCGATGTCCTTTCAGAAGCGATTTCATCCTGGGCTGAAAATTACCCTTCAATTCAGGAAGCTCAAGCCAAACTGCTCGAACCACTACCGCCGGCTAAAACATCAGAAACAACAGCAGAAAGTCCAGAAAGTAGCGAATCTCAAATTGGCGATCGCCTCAACAAACAAGCTATCAAAAATGCCATTTTATTGTAGCTATAATTCGGCGGTTGAAACCGCTACTACACAAACAAAGCCCGCCTTCGCGGGCTAAGAAATAAAGGGGGTATTTAAGCCAAATTGCCACTAAAAAACAGAATAGTCAGAACCCCGACTTATTCAAGAAGTCGGGGTTCTGACAGTGAAAAAGTTGAGATTACTTTCTAGTTTAGTCTGCAGGAGCGAGGGAAACTAACAGAGTGATGTTGTCAACGCCGATGACATAAACCGTGTCTCCCGGTGTGAGGGTGATTTGGCGATCGCACCGTGCGGGCCACCAGCTACCTTGAAAGCGGACGCGACCTGTTTGATTCGGGTAAATCGATTCATCGACGACTGCTTCTTCGTTGAAATAGTGGAAATTGGTGTTGATGTAGTTGTCGATTAACATATTGTTGGCTGTGCTGTAGCTGTGAGGAGAAAAAATAGAACCGAAAGCTTTTACTACGTTAAACATTTTACTGACTCCTTTTGTATTAAAATATATGGAAGTTTAATCGCCTATTGATGCTATTTGAAAGGTTGCATTTCCTGGTTGTTCATGCTCTGATTTAGTCTGCAGGAGCGAGGGAAACTAATAGGGTGATGCTGTCAACGCCGATGACATAAACAGTGTCTCCCGGTGTGAGGGTGATTTGGCGATCGCACCGTGCGGGCCACCAGCTACCTTGGAAGCGGACGCGACCTGTTTGATTCGGGTAAATCGATTCATCGACGACTGCTTCTTCGTTGAAGTAGTTAAAGTTGGTGTTGACGTAATTTTTGATTAACATATTGTTGGTGGTGCTGTATCCTTGAGTGGAGAAGATAGAGCCGAAAGCTTTTACTACGTTGAACATGATATTTACTCCTGTGGTGTTAAAATATGTGGATGTGTAATTGTCTGTTTATGCTATTTGAGAGGCTGCATTTCCTCGGTTAAGATTGATTGATTGCCTTGATATTTCATTGTTCTTGCCTTCCGTGGTTTTATCAGGATAAAAGGCAAAGAAATTTTGAAATGTTGAGGGGATTTGAGAAGCGGTTTCGGGGAGTCTAAATCTAGTAATTCCGAGGTATTAAATTACGGATTTCGTTGTTGAGCAGTTGGTGGGATTTGCCTCAAGGGTAGATGTTGTTAGCTACATTAGAGATTGTCTGATTCCGCATTACTGCTGCTGTGAAAATGTTTTATTTTTGGGTTGAATTTTTGGGTTGAATTTTTTGATTGGGTTGTGACTCACTTGCTTTACACTTACTAATTTGCCAGGAATTGAATATCTTTGGGGCGATCGCCAGTCCACTTTCCGAGTCTGGTACTGGCACATGACACTCATAAACCCGCAAACAACCATTTTTCAAAGGTTTCTGCCTACCTATCAGGCTGGTAGCTGTGCCAATTTAGCCAACTGGACTACCGCAAACAGTGAATTATGAACTTACGCAGTCTCGATCGCCCAATCCGGAATATCCATACATATCTAGTCCGTGACTTACGCACCAAACGGCTAAAAACCCGGTTTCTGACACCCTGTGCGCCATTAGGGGCCCGTAAGCGCGCGGATCTATGATCTAAGCCACTTTACTAGGGCACTCACCCGCCCTCCCCGTGCGATGTTGATTTGTACCTACCTACTTAGGCATAGAAAATAGGCGATCGAGACTGACGCAGATATCAGGAGGCGGTAGGAGTTTTTGATGGCGGCAGCTCGATCGCACCCTATAATCGCAATTATGGAACTGGTCGAACTTAAAATCAATTCATAAATTCAGAATCTTAAATTCATAAAACTCATAATTATAGAAAACTTTCTTGATACTGCATAATTGTTACAGGAATTCTGAATAAAGTTTTAGCTAACTGAGACAAGCCAAATTTTAATTTAAGCGACTGCGGCAATTCTTGCCATGCAGCTTCTCTGAAGCCAAAGCGAGTATAAAATGATGCGAGTCGCTTTCCCAAACATTCTAAATATAGCGGTTCTGTTGCTTGTTGAATTAAATATTTTGCGAGGTAAGTTCCCAAACCTCGATCGCGCCAATCTTTCGCCACCACCAAACTGCCCAATTCTTGCGCGCCCGCAAAGTTCCGCAACTGTCCGCAAGCTGCCAATTTTCCCTCGCATTCGATGACCCAGAATTGCTGCCAGCGCAACTGAGTAGGATCGAGTTTTGCGCTCCACACTAACATTCTAATTGATTTGATGTCTTGATCACAGGCCGGGCGGATGGCGCATTGTGGCGGCAACGAAAAAGAACTTTCATTCATTGTGATTCCTGTTGACTGTCTCGTTTGGATTGAGCTTTCAACATCCTTTCTTTTAACCGCGCATTTCTTTCGGCAATTTCGGGATTTCCCTCATACCAAGGCGGAACATCGTCATAATCGGGAATTCCATCATCTATCAGATAGCGCGCGTTGGGCTGCTTGGGATAACCTGCAGCCAATCCTCCAGTACAGATAACAAACAAGGCTGTATTTTCAGCAGCTTTTAATGCTCTCTTTGCTGCGGGAGAAACTCTCACAATATCGCCGCCCTCAAGTGTCAATAGTTCCCCATCTACAACCATCAGGCCTTTGCCTTCAACTACAATATAAACTTCTTCTTGTTCTGCGTGGCTGTGAGTAAATGTGTAGCCATCGCCCGCAGGCAAGCGAATCAAACCTAAAGCTACTCCTTGCAGATTTAGCTGTCGCCAAGGGTTGGTGAGTTGGGGCAAATTGTTAAAGTCAAAGTGAGCTTTAGTGAATTTATTGTTACTTTCAGAATCTAGTTCCATATTATGTATTTAAGTAGAAGAGGTGTTACTGGAAATTATACCAGCTAGCCGCTTCAAAATGCGAAAGACTTCGTAAAGTTCGTTTCCTGGACTCCCAATATCGAAAAGTTTAGACACGGCATACTGCGGTGTGTCTCGTTTGGTCACTTTGATAAATCGAAAGCTGCTGCCATTTGTCAGAAGCCCAAATGTTACTTGTTTTGGACTGGGGTCATTCAGCATATAAAATAGTAACTGAGGAAGTCCAGCTTGAACGGAATATTGAGAGCGTTTGGCTTCGATCGCCACTACCCAAAAAGATTGCAGCAATAGCAGGACATCAATGCTGCCCCTGACAATTGTATCTTCATCTTCAATAGTCAGTTCCACCGATTTTTCTGCCTCTATGTGAAAGGGAGTCAGGTAGAACTCTGCTAAAAATAGCAAGGGAGCGAGTACCACCATTTTTACAGTATCTTCCAGCATCGCGTACTTGACACTGTTGATATAGCCTGCTTTTAGTTTGTCGAGCGAGCGCTTTTCTTCATCGGCAATTTCCGGTAAATCGTCAATCCACTCCCTGAAGAATTGCTCGTCTTCACAAAGTTGGAAATTAAAATTTTTTTCTACATCTAGCAGGGTCAGTGTTTTTGCTTGAATGCTTTGTGTCATAGTTTTATGTAGCTATTTGCTGGTTGGTGTTGATTGTAGCATATCAACTGTCGATCGCCTCCAACAAAACCTCTGCGCCAAACCTTACCGGATCGGTACAAGGCAATCCCGTTTCTGCTTGAACTTCAGCTATTGCTAACAGCGCATCTGCCTCATTTAAGTGATGAGTGTTGAGGGCGATCGCACTCACTTTTCCCCCTGCAAAAGCACCCGCAGCAGCAGCCACCATTTCGTACAATTCAACCACTTTTGATAACCTGGGAATCGATACGTGCGGATGATAGCGAATGTTAATTTGTCCGGCTCGGTGCGCTAAAATTAAGTGAGTTGGCTGCGAACCCCGCAACAGCGGCAAAGTCGCCGTCGAACCCGGATGCAATAACGAACCTTGCCCTTCTACGTGCAGAATATCGCATTCAGAACCCAATTTTATCACCATTTGTTCGACAGCACCAGCGGCAAAATCAACTCGCACTGCATCCAAAGGAAGGCCTTCATTTCCGATCATTAAACCAGTTTGTCCCGTTGCTAAAAATTTGGAACGCAAACCTCGCCGCAAGCAAGTACGATTGAGTTCCAGACTGGTGGACATTTTGCCGACGCTCATATCTGTGCCGACAGTTAATACGCGGCGACAGCTTAATTTAGCGGCGGCGGCAGAGGCGATCGCACCGACAGATTTGGGTTCCTGACGCACGTCCCAAATCCATTTATTTTCGGTTAACGGAACTGTTATCAAAGGTGCAAGTTTCGCGTGTAAACCGTTGACAACAGACAAACCTGCTGCTACCGCTTGATTAATTTCTGGCAGCCATTCCGCAGGCAAAACACCGCCGGAAGTAGCGATACCAATTAGCAGAATATCCGGCGCAAATGGCAGTGCTTCTGCAACGGAAGCAACTATCGGTACTTCTTGAGGAATGCTAGTTAATTCAGACAAAGATTTTCCGGCACATTGGCGGTCTATTACTGCTACAATTTGTGCTTCGCTGTAGCGTAAAAATGCTAAACCTGTTTTGCCCGAAGGCCCGAGAATTCCCTCGTGCAGCAGGATAGCAACTTTGCCATTTTTGATAGGATAGTTTTTAGTCATTGGTTAACTTTTGAGCTGGGCGATTTGAGATTTTAGATGCGAGCAAAAATCTCAAATCGATTGGGTATTAGCTGTGATTTGGGTTCAGGGTAATATCATTCGGATCTTCTCCCAATTCTCGCAATCTGGCCTCTAGTCGCGAGGCTCGCTGTTGAGCAGCTTCCGCTTGCTGTTGAGCAACTTCCGCTTGCTGTTGAGCAGCTTCCGCTTGCTGTTGAGCAGCTTCCGCTTGCTGTTGAGCAGCTTCTTCAGGTAACAGAATTAGATTGCCAGACTCGTCGTAGAAACGCGCCCAGACTGCTGTTTCTCGATCGACAATTCCTGACCAAGTACCCAACCAAAAGCCCAAACTTTGACTCCACAGCCAACCCCGCTCGTTCGGCACTAACGGTTGATAGCGTTGATTGTTATCCAAACGCCATCCTTGCAAAGAATTCGGCTCGAAAGGATCGAAAACAAAGTAATCAGGCGTTCTAAAAACCTGCTCGTAAATATCCTTTTTTTTGCCTGTATCCTCATTAGCAGTTGAGGGCGACAGCAGTTCCACAATGATATCTGGGTAACGTCCGTCTTCATTCCAAACTACCCAACCTTGTCGGGAAGTATTGCCGTCAACACCCAACACAGCGAAAAAATCCGGGCCTCGGAAATCCTGATTGCGAAGCTGTTTAGCGCTGTAATAAATAAACATATTGCCACCGACAAAAAAATCGTTCCGGTGAGCTAAACCTTGTTCTGCGGAACGGATTAAAACGGTCATTGCTATACGGTGGCGGTTGCTTTCCATTTCTGCAGCATCATCAAAAATTAAATCCGTCGGCGGCTTGTGTTCTTCAAAGAAAAGCTTGGCTTCTCTATCAATTTGCTCTCCTATTGATTCCACTGGCATCATAGTATCTCCAGATTTGTTTTGAGCGATACTTCTATTCTACAATCTCAACTCGCCGCACTCCCAATCCCGATCGCCCGTTTGGCAGCAAACACCCATTTTCGACGATCGCACCGGTGAAAGGATCGTCTAATAAATTTAAGTGACTGTCCAAATCCAAATAGTCAGCTAGCGGTGAAAGTTGTGCTGCTGCTGTATTTGCGATCGCGCTATCTGAATAGCAGCCGAACATTACTTGCAAATTGCAGGCTTTTGCTGTGTGAATCATCCGCATTGCTTCGCTCAATCCGCCTGACTTCATCATTTTGATATTGATGCCGTGGACGCAGTGCGCTAACTTGGGTATATCGGAACTATTAAAGCAACTTTCATCAGCAAAAATTGGCAGCGGCGATTGACGGTACAGTTCTGAGAAGTCCTCCATATCTGCGACGGGTGAAAGCGGCTGTTCGACATAATTTATCTTGTATTTTTCCAGCCACTGACACATCTCTGCTGCATCTTTTAAACTCCAACCGCCGTTAGCATCTACACTGATTTTAAGGTTAGCTGGTGCTTCGTCTAGCACTGCTATTAACATAGCTTTGTCGGCTTCGATTCCTGCGGGATTTCCTAATTTAACCTTAACGGCGCGGTATTTGATGCTTGCTGGATCTGTCGCATCTTTGCCAAACCAATCGCGCACTCTTTCTCTTGCACCAGACGGCGAATTAATGCCGATTGTGACGGAGGTGGGGACGATGCGCGATCGATCTAATCCCCACATTTTCCACAGCGGCAAGCCTGCTTTTTTGCCCAGCCAGTCGTGCATTGCCATGTCGATGCCGGCGCGGGCGGCTGAGGGTAAGTTGACCTCTGTTAATACTTGTTCGATTTTTTGGCGATCGAACGGAGTAAACTTTTCTAGCAGCGGTGCAACTTCCTGCAATGCGGCTAGCAGAATTTCGGTAGTTTGGGGCCGAGAACCTGTGGAAAAGGGCGATGCTTCTCCCCAACCTTCGATTCCTTCGTGTGCTAATTTTACCCATAAATTGGTACTTTGGGCTGTTGTACCGCGGCTGATGGTAAGGGCAAACCGCTTGCGGACAGTGAAAGTTTCAATTTGAACGTGCATTGTCAGTGATTGGTGATTTTTTGTAAATAAAAATCTGAGGGGGCGGATTGCGCCACTCTTGCGATTTTTGACTTTTTACTTTATAGTTTGATTTTGCTTGTTCTAGTTTATCAAAAACTTGATGAAGTTCATTATTTCTGTTTCGCCGAATAGAGTTGCTTTCTCTCTTAGCATTTGGGTGCTCTTCTTTGCTGTTGCTGGTTGCATTGTACAAGTTCTGCGCTACGGTTTCAACTATCAAGAACGCTGGATTAGTTTATTTAATTTAGACAGGGAAATAAATTATCCTTCGTGGTACTCGTCATTTACTTTGCTGTTTTGCGCGATTTTGCTAGGTATTATTGCTACTGCTAAGAAGAAGCAGGGCGATCGGTATTTTGGGCACTGGAAAGCGCTGGGGTTCATCTTTGTATTTTTTTCTTTAGATGAAATCTTGAGTTTGCATGAAATATTAATTATTAACGACTTACGAAAGACACTGGATTTAGGGGGGATTTTTTACTTCATTTGGGTAATTCCGGGGGCGATTTTTGTTGTGGTTACTGGGCTGGCTTATTTCAATTTTCTCCGGCACCTACCCCGGAAAACAAGGGATTTCTTTTTACTGGCAAGCAGTATATATGTCGGTGGAGCACTTGGCATGGAAATGGTTTGTGGCTATTATGCAGATGCGGTAGGTCAGCGAAACTTGATCTACCGTTTGATGGCTTCTGTTGAGGAAATTTTGGAAATGGTAGGGGTGATCGTATTTATCTACGCCCTGCTGTCTTACATCGGTTTCCATCTTGAAACTATTGATTTGCGGTTTAAGATAGTGGATAATCCCGATAGGTAAAACTGACCATCAACCAAGATTATTAACGAAATTGAAATCGCAGACTTTATGGCTATCTACTTCTACACCACTGGCAGCGAATACGGCTGTTTTTCTAATTTTTCCAGTCATGGATTCGAGTTAGACGGAGAATATTGGCCAACTACTGAGCATTATTTTCAAGCACAAAAGTTTCCCGCAACGGCTAACTGCGACCAAATTCGCCAAGCAAAAACACCGAAAGATGCAGCAAAAATGGGACGCGATCGATCTCGTCCCCTCCGCAAAGATTGGGAAGAAGTAAAAGATGATATCATGAGAAAAGCCGTACTCCGAAAATTTGAAACTCATGCCGAAATTAGAGAAATTTTACTGGGTACAGGGGATGAGGAAATAGTCGAAAATTCCCCTGTTGATTACTATTGGGGTTGCGGTAAAGATGGCAGCGGCAAAAATATGTTGGGCCAGATTTTAATGGAAGTAAGGGAAATATTGCGAAAACGCACGCCCGAGAAAAACATAATTTAAATTTCCCATCATAAAGCAGGACTTGTTTAACAGTAAGTCCTGCAAAGCTCTAAGCGAGCATTTTCCCAATTTTATTAAACACGCTGACTCAAAAATCCGCCTGACCAACTGTCGAATTTTGTGCCAATCTCCTCAGGCTGTTCTGGTAGAGGGTTTAGCCTCTCCGAGAAGACTGCAAAGCAGGGGAAACGGTAAAAACCCTGCACCACTTTTTTGTTTTAACAACTACTGTCAACCGGAATTAACTTTTATCGTCGCAAGTACAGCATTGTTCGCCAGTCGCCTCCCTGACACCGTTCTCCTGAGGTTGGCGATTCACAGGTCAAACCGCAAAACACCTGTTCTGGTTAAAGTTTGTTTTTTATTTATGCTGTATCTTTCTATTGTGTGCGATTTCTAGAAAGTGTGAGCTGTTGTACAGAATTCTTTACATTTGTGATTTATTTGGATATAATTGCGCCACTCTGTCGCAGTTGCTGTTGAATTCGGTTAAATTCTTTCTGTTCTGCACTTAGCAAAGTATTGTCGATCGACGATCGCATATCCCACTGCAATTCGGACAATAACAACAAACAGCCAGCCATAATTATTCCTGTGGTTAGATATTGCCAAGGTGCAACAAAAGTTAATAGAGGTATGCTAAATAAATGAGTTAGTCCAATCAGGATAAAAGTGCGCGATCGCAAACCTAATCCCGTACAAAAATAGCCGATCGCGCTCAACCCCAACCACAAATCGCACAAATGCAGCAACCAAAATCCCCAACCCGCAAAAATACTGCAATCCGTCAGCACCAAACCAGCAATCATCAAAATCGCCCAAGAGTAAAGAATCCAGCTAACACGCTCAACCTTTACCCAAAACAAAGTCAAAACAGCCATTCCCGCAGTGCCAATTAGAGTCACAGTTGACCACAGAATCGCCTGAAAGCTCCAACTGAGGGGGACAAACTGAGCCGTGAAAAAAATCCCCGCCGTCACCAAAGCCCAAAGCAGAAAAGTTTGGTCAATGCGGGTATAAAATCCTGAGAAAAGAGTAATATTTCCGACTTTCCAGCGGAGGCGCAAGAGGCCCGATCGGTCTTGTACGTCGAGATGTTCTTGTTTGCAGCGGATCGGGGGTTCAGAGGGGTTGAAGAAGGTCATTCCGTATAGTTTAAAATATCAAGTTTTGCGTATTGTAACAAAACGTCAAGAAGATTTTGCAGATTTTTATATCCTTTTTTTTAGTTTCCTGGCTCTGCCTGGGGAGGTATATCCAGAGACTCTGCCTCGATTCCAAGCAAAGATTTTCGGACGGGCTCTCCGGCCAATCCCACAAGAGTTGGGACGGGCTCTCCGGCCAATCCCACAAGAGTTTGATTGATTTTTTCGGTTGAGTTGCAATATACGTTAAAGTTGACGTACAATAAAAACAACGTATATTTTACAAACATAATTAAGGATACAAAATGAAAGCAAATCCAGGTGGAGAAATTGCCCCAGCAGAAGTCATGGGCAGAGATAAGCTGATTTTTGATTTGTGGGGGATTTTAGAGCAGCAAAGTGTCATATTGAGTGCTGAGCGCCGGATGGGGAAAACGTCAGTAATTAAGAAAATGCGATCGGAAGCTACGGAAGATAAATTGCCGATTTATCGCGATTTGGAAAATGTGCGATCGCCCTTAGAGTTTGTCGAGACAGTTTTTAAGGATGTCGAAGAATATTTAAGCCGTTTTAATAGCACCGCCAAGAAAACTCGCGAATTCCTCACTCAACTGAGAGGTACAGAATTTAGCGGTTTCAAGTTGCCGGAGATTGCCGCGCCTCACTGGAAAGCTTTGCTGACTCAAACCATAGCAGATTTGGTCGAAAATCAAAACCGCACAGTCATCCTGTTTTGGGATGAAGTGCCGTATATGCTGCACAATATCGGCGATGCAGCGGCGATGGAATTGCTCGATACTTTGCGATCGATCCGCCAGATGTACCCGGCTGTCAGAATGGTTTATACAGGTTCGATCGGCTTGCATCACGTGCTTGGTGTTCTCAGAAAAGCGGGCTATACAAACGATCCGACTAATGATATGTACGTCCAAGATGTGCCGCCGCTATCCGTTAAAGATGCAACTATTTTAGCCCGCAAATTGCTTGAGGGTGAAAAGATTGCCACACCGGACATCCAAGGAAGTGCAGTTTTTATCGCCGATGAATTAAGTAATATTCCGTTTTACATCCACCATTTAATTGCTAAACTCAAATTGCGCGATGGTTCAGGGGACATTGCAGCTATTAAGGAAGTCATTGCTGAGTGTTTGGACGACCCGCTAAATCCCTGGAAAATGGAATATTATCGGGAGCGAATTGATAGTTACTACGATGAAAAGCAGCGTCCTTATGCTCTGAATTTGCTCGATATTTTGGCTGCGGCGGGCGCGTCTTTGTCCTTTGATGAGTTATTTGCTGGTATCAAGCAAGAGTCGGAAACTCAAGATAAGGAAATGGCGCGGAAAGTTTTAAGACTTTTGGAGCAGGATTATTATCTTTATAAGAAAGATGGCAGATATCAATTTCGCTATGCGCTGATTCAAAAATACTGGAAATCCTTAAGATGTTGAGCAGAGTCTGGTAGTCTGGTTATCTCGTATTCCACCAATCCGGCAGGGGTTTAAACCCCTGCCTCAAAGCTAAAGTCCTCTGAAGAGGACTAATACTAAATCAGAGACTAATCGTACTACTCGTCTACTCTTTATACTCCTTTTACTCGTTACCATTTATAGGAATAATGAGTTCTTCAGTCCTCTTCAGAGGACTTTCGCTATGAGCCAGGGAATTCATTCCCTGGCGGACTGTCCGACTCACCGACTAAAAAACTAACACAATCAATCCATGAAAAATACATTAATCTCACGATTTACTCCGAGCTTGATGGCACCAGAAACCCTCGAAGCCATCCTCGTACAGCGTCACAAATTGGCAAACCATTTAGTAGAAAACATCCGCGAAAGCGCCCTCACAGCCAACAAGCATTATCAACTGCTAATCGGGCCGCGCGGCATTGGCAAAACCCACTTAGTATCTCTGATTTATCACCGCATTTCTAAGATGGAGGATTTGCAGGATAAATTGCTAATTGCATGGCTGAGGGAAGAAGAATATGGGATAGCATCTTTCTTAGATTTGTTGATTGCAATATTGCGCGCCATTGGTAAAGAATATCCCGCAGAATATCAAGCCCAATTACACGATGCTGTCGAAGGGCTTTATGAGTCGCCGGAGGATGCTGAATCTCTGGCGGCACAATTGTTGAGAGATTTTATTGGGAATCGCGTTTTGCTGTTGATTGTGGAAAATTTGGATGATGTATTTGGCGGGTTGGGCGATATCGGACAAAAGCAGTTTAGGGCTTATCTTCAAAATCATGGGTTTTTGACTATTTTGGCAACTTCCCAAAGTTTGTTTGATGGCATTGAATCGCGCGATCAGCCTTTTTACGGCTTTTTTTATACTCATACTTTAAAAGAATTAGAACTGGATGATGCTGTAGCTTTGTTACATCAGATTGCTAGCTTGGAAGGGAAAAGCGAATTAGCATCTTTTATTCAAGATTCAACGGGACGAGATCGGATTAAAGTTGTGCATTTCCTTTCTGGCGGCAGTCCCCGGATTTATATGGTTTTCTCCGATTTTCTGGTAAACCGCGAATCTCTAAATAAACTGGTGGAAACATTTATGGCGATGCTGGACGATTTAACGCCGTATTACCAGGATCGGATGAAATATATCTCAAATCAGCAGCGCAAGATTGTTGATTTCTTGGCAGATTTGCGCCACGCTGTCTCGGTAAAAGAAATTGCTAAACGCTGTTTTATCACTCACCAAACTGCATCTAGTCAACTGAAAAATTTGCGGCAAAAGGGTTATGTGAAAAGTGAAGAAATCGGGCGGGAGTCTTGGTACGAATTGCGGGAACCGCTGATGCGTTTTTGTTTGGAAGTTAAGAAGCAGCGCAATGAACCGATTAGATTGTTGGTGGATTTTTTGCGGGTTTGGTATACGCGGCAAGAGTTGCAGCAGCGATTGGGATTGAGGATGGCGGATGTTGATTTTGCGGATAAGGAAAGTCGTTTTGAGTATCGGCAAAATTTGCCACCGATTCCACCTGATGCTTTGATGGAACGAGAATATTATACGCGGGCGCTGGAGGCAATTGAGAAAAATGAGGAAGACCCGCGTTGGCAGGCTTATTTTGATGAAATTGAAGATTGTCGCGAACAGAAAGATTATGTTTCGGCTTTAGCATATGCGGAAAAATTGGTAACAAGTCGTGGCGAGGCAAAGGATTGGTCGGAAAAGGGACGCTGTTTAAACAGGCTGGAACGCTACGATGAAGCTTTGGAATGTTTAGACAAAGCGATTGAACTTGATTCTAATTATGCTATCGCTTGGCGTATCCGAGGCGATGTACTGGACGACCTCAAACGCTATGATGAAGCTGTAGAATCTTTAGATAAAGCTATTAAAATTGATCCGAATAATGCTTCATCGTGGCGTATCCGAGGTTATGTACTCAGGAATCTAAAACGCTATGATGAAGCCTTAGCATCCTTCGATCGCGCGATCGAACTTGATGCCAATTATCAGTGGGCTTGGGCTAATCGAGGCGGTGTACTCAGCAACCTCAAACGCTATGATGAAGCCTTAGCATCCTTCGATCGCGCGATCGAACTTGATACCAATTATCACTCAGCTTGGACTAATCGAGGCTCTGTACTCAGGAACCTCGAACGCTATGATGAAGCCTTAGTATCTTTCGATCGCGCGATCGAACTTGACCCCAATTATCAGTGGGCTTGGGCTAATCGAGGCGATGTACTCGACAACCTCAAACGCTATGATGAAGCCTTAGTATCTTACGATCGCGCGATCGAACTTGATGCCAATTATCAGCGGGCTTGGTTTAGCAGAGGCTGGACGCTGGATATTCTCGGCCGCTATGAAGAAGCTTTAATATCTTGCGATAAAGCGATCGCACTTGGCAAGGAAGGTGCACCCGTTTTCTTCAACCGCGCCATTGCCATTCTCGGATTAAATCGTTGGAATGAAGGTATAACCGCCTTATACGACGCATTTCAACGCCTAGAACCCGATAATGAAGCCGCCCCAGATGATGCCGAATTAATTATCAGCAACCTGTTCGCGCACACGAACGATCCAGCGATATCTCAAACTCGCATCCCCAGCCTAATTGCAGTTTACGAAAAACACAAAAATCTCTCAGTCTTAGGACAGGGAATCGTGCGAAACATCCCCGCGCTAATGTCAGAAATGGTCAGCGACAAAGCCGCCCGCACTTGGTTAGAATTGTGGCAAGAACTAACTAGCAACTACGAACAATTCCAAATTCCCATCCGCCTGCTGAATGCGGCTGTCCGCTATAAGGAAACCAAGGGCGACAGACGAGTTTTGCTAGAACTTCCCATTGAAGAACGCACTTTATTAGAACCGTTGGTGTCAGGAAAAGTAGAATAGGCGATTAGAAATTGCGGTGACGATTGAGGCCCCGGCGATTGGAAATCGCGGCTACACAAACGATGTCCGCCTCCGCGGACGGAAGAAAGGAAATTCAACCCGCGTCGGCGGGTTTTGTATGTGTAGACGCGGTTTCAACCGCCGGGTTTCTCCAACCCATGAACGTGGGTTTTGTGTGTGTAGACGCGGTTTCAACCGCCGGGTTTATCCAACCCATGAACGTGGGTTTTGTTTGTGTAGACGCGGTTTCAACCGCCGGGTTTATCCAACCCATGAACATGGGTTTTGTTGAAATAGGTATAAAATAGAAATTGAGGATACTAGCAAAGGACTCATCCCCATGACAGCAACAATTCCCACTAAAACCTCATCAGAAATCATCTACCCGGACAGCGACGGCAAACCCATGTCAGACAATACCAAACAGTTTGAACTAATTGTCACCATTCAAGGCGGAATAGATGCCCTATACAAAGATAACGAAAATGTTTTTGTAGCTGGTGACTTGCTGTGGTATCCAGTCGAAGGCGACAACAAAACTCGCCAAGCACCTGATACGATGGTAGTGTTTGGCAGACCGAAAGGTTACAGAGGTTCTTACCAACAGTGGCTGGAAGACAATATCGCCCCGCAAGTTGTCTTTGAAATCCTCTCCCCCGGAAATCGGATGGGATTACTGTTTAAGCTGTTTAATTTCTACCAGGATTATGGAGTCGAAGAATATTATGTCTACAGTCCAGAGGATAATGAATTAATTGGTTGGCTGCGTTCTGATGGAAAACTCAACTATATTGAATCAATAGAGGGTTGGGTGAGTCCGCGTTTGCAGATCCGTTTTCAAACTGCATCGGGAGACTTGGAAATTTATCGGCCTGATGGACAGAAGTTTTTGTCTTATGTGGAGTTGTCAAGACAACAGGAATCAGCACAGCAACAAATGGAGTTAGCACAGCAACAAATGGAACAACAACGACAAAAAGCCGATCGCCTATCCGAAAAATTGCGAGAAATGAACATCAATCCCGACGAAATTTGAACAAAGAAAACCGGGCGGTTGCAACCGCGTCTCTACTGATTTCAATCGCCCTTTCCCGACTCTCCCGACAAAATCCCAACAAACTCCGCGTGTTCCGGCGAATTAATCCCCTCCTGCAAAACCGCCATCACCTGCGCCAAATCTCCCTCCAACAAAGCCGGTACAGCCAACCACAAACCCGGAAAAACTAGACTCCGCACAACACCATCATCATCAGGTTTAATAGAAACATACTTGCCTTTTTCCAACCTAAACCAATGCAAACGTTGTTTGTTAATCTGCCAAACCATATACTCCTGCACCCCATTTCGCCGATAAGCATTTTTCTTATCATGCAAATCCTTAGATGCTGTACTCGCAGCTATTTCTACAATCAATTCCGGCGCACCTTGCACGTAATCATCATCAGTAATTCGCGAATTTCCTCCATTCTCAATTCTGAGCAAAGCGTCGGGCTGCGGTTCATTTTCTAAATCTAAAAATACAGTAGTTTCAATCCCTAAATCAACCCCTGGTGTTGCCACTTGGTAATTCAACAACCATCCGGTAATCGCAGCATGGGGTTTACCGTGGCTTCTGTGACGTACTGGGGATGGCATATACACAATTCCTTCAATTAATTCGGCTTTCTTGACGTGCGGCATGGCGAGATAGCGATCGTGAAATTCAGGTCGTGAAAGCCGATCGCCATTTTCCAGCGGCAGAATACTCGCATCGTCTTCAGCAGTAGTTGGTATCTCAACATTTCTTGTACTTCTTACAGATATTTGAGTCATCAGAAATCACCTTTTAGTACAGGTAGAGAAACTCGAAATAGTCAAATAAATAAGCGCTTATTTACATTATACACTTAACATCAACCTCGTTTCATCTTGTGAAAACAACGCTTTCAATCCTCAGACAACCTATAATAACTTGACATATAACCAACCAGCCATGCAAAATCCCCGTCAAATAGCCTTTCTCGCACTCCGCGAAGTCCACCGCCGAGGTGCATTCGCAGACGCAGCCCTCGATCGCACTTTCCGCAATTCTCAACTCAGCGACCTCGATCGCCGTTTAGTCACAGAATTAGTGTACGGTAGCGTTAGGAGAATGCGATCGATCGACTTCATCATCGACAAACTAGCCACCAAAAAATCCTCCCAACAACCGCCAGACCTCCGCACCATCCTACATTTAGGCCTATATCAACTCCAATATCTCAACAATATTCCCCCCTCCGCCGCCGTCAACACCACCGTTCAACTAGCAAAAGAAAACAAATTGTCAGGACTCAGCAGTTTTGTCAACGGCTTGCTGCGACAATATATCCGTTTAACAGAAACCGACTTAAACCCATTAACAATTACTAACTATAAATCATCAGTCGAACGCCTCGGAATTCTGCACAGCTTCCCTGACTGGCTAGTAGAATTGTGGATCGAACAAATAGGCGAAACTGAAACGGAACAACTCTGTGAATGGTTCAATCAATCCCCCACAATTCACCTCAGAATCAATCCCTTAAAAACCTCGATCGCCCAAATCGAGACCGCCTTCCAAGCCCAGAACATCTCAACTAGCAGAATCCCCCATTTACCCCAAGCATTAAGACTAAATAGCAGCACCGGCGCAATTCAAAACCTCCCCGGATATAGCGAAGGTTGGTGGACAATCCAAGATAGTAGCGCTCAATTAGTCACCCATTTACTCGATCCACAGCCAGGGGAAATCATCATCGATGCCTGCGCCGCACCCGGAGGGAAAACCACCCACAGCGCTGAATTAATGCAGGATACAGGCACTATTTACGCCTGCGACAAAACCGCTAGCAGACTTAAAAAACTTACTGAAAATGCCGATCGACTCCAGATGAAATCCATTAAAATTCATACCGGAGACAGCCGCCAATTCCCAGAATTTATCAACCTAGCAGACAGAGTTTTATTAGACGCACCTTGTTCCGGCCTCGGAACCCTCCACCGCCGCGCCGACGCCCGCTGGCGGCACACACCCGAAAACATTCAACAACAATCGCAACTGCAATCGGAATTGCTAGCAAATGCAGCGACATTTGTCAAGTCCGGCGGCGTCTTAGTTTACGCAACTTGCACCATTCATCCCTTGGAAAATGAACAGGTTGTGCGATCGTTCTTAGACAGCAATCCTGACTGGCAAATCGAAGCACCAACCATTGATTTACCAGTCCAGCCATCACCCGAAGGATGGGTGAAACTTTGGCCGCACAAACACCAGATGGACGGCTTTTTTATGGTGCGACTCAAACGAAATTAAGAAGATTTCAACCCGCGGAGGCGGGTTTTGTTTGTATAGACGCGGTTTCAACCGCCGTCTTCTTTAAGAGTTTAATATCTCTGATCTTGATGAGCAGGTTCTTGATAGGCTGGTTCTTGATAGGCTGGTTCTTGATAAGCAGGCTCTTGATAAGCAGGCTCTTGATAAGCAGGCTCTTGCCACTCGCGATACCGGGGCTGAGGATTAGGATTGTAAGGAACGATCGCACCATCCTCATTCACAATCATCCCCCGAATAATCCTCTTAGGCTGCACTGGTTTAGCTTTAATACTGCCCTTGCGGCCCTCCAACTCCGGCAACTTCGGAAACTTCTCAACCGGCATTCCCTTAACAGCTTGATTCATAAAATCGCGCCAATTGTAAGCCGCCGTACCGCTAGTTCCCCAGGTGGGATAATTGTCATCATTCCCTAGCCAAACGCCAGTCACCACCTGTGGAATATAACCGATAAACCACAAATCCCTGACATTTTCCGAAGTACCAGTTTTGCCAGCCACAGCGCGATCGTTTAAAGCAGCAGGCCCCCCCGTACCGTCTTGCACAACACCCTCCAACATCCAAGTAGTAATCGCAGCACTATCCTTATCCAAAACCCGCTTCGGTTTAAAATTAGCCTGATAAATCACATCTCCCCGCTGATTAATCACCCGCTTAATTCCGTGGGCTTCAATAAAATTACCTTGGGATGCTAAAGTACCGTAAGCATTAGTTAACTCCAACAAATTCACCTCCGAAGAACCCAAAGCTAGGGAATAAATCGGACTCAATTTCGATTTAATTCCCATATCGTTGGCTAATTTGATCGTCGGTTCAAAGCCCACATCCATCAACACCTTCACAGCTACGACATTCACCGAACGCGTCAAAGCATCAGAGATCGATCGCCAACCGCTAAATTTTTTGCCATAATTATTCGGTTGATAGCCGTCGATAATAATTGGTTCGTCTTCGTAACCGTCATAGGGAGAAAAACCAGCAGCCATCGCCGCGGCATAAACCAACCCTTTAAACGTCGATCCGGGCTGCCGCAAAGCCTGCGTAGCGCGATTAAACTCACTTTCCTTAAAATTTCCGCCGCCCACCAGCGCCTTAACTTCCCCAGTCTTAGTGTCCATAGAAACTAAAGCTGCCTGTTCAAAACCCTGACGGCGGCCATCAACTTCGATCGCATTTTTAACCACCTGTTCCGCTATTTTCTGCCACTTCAAATCCACCGTCGTCTCGACAGTCAAACCGCCAGCTTCCAAAGCATCCTTAGAAACATAGCGCGGCAATTCCTTCCGAATATAACTAGCAAAATAAGGCGCGACTACTTTAAATCGCTTCGGCGGACTTGGTTTAACCGCCATAGGTTCCGCCATCGCCTCCTTCGCCTCAGCGTCTGTAATTACCTTAGCTTCCTGCATTTGTTGCAGCACAAGATTGCGGCGTTGCTTAGCAATATCCGGGTTAACCAAAGGCGAATATTCGCTCGGTGCCGGCGGCAAACCCGCCAAAGTTGCCATCTCTGCCAAAGTTAATTTATCGACTGTTTTGCTAAAGAAAACCAAAGCCGCATCTGCCACTCCGTAGGCATCCGAGCCCAAATAAACCAGATTTAAATATCTTTCTAAAACTTGGTCTTTACTCAACTCCCGCTCTATTTTCTGAGCTAAAAGAGCTTCCCGAACCTTCCGCCTAATACTTCTTTCCTGATTGAGAAAAACAACGCGAGCCAATTGTTGCGTAATTGTACTGCCACCCTGGACTAAATCTCTCGCTATCAAATTAGAAACAATCGATCGCACAATACCTTGATAATCCACCCCGCGATGTTCGTAAAAACGGCGGTCTTCTATGGCAATAAAAGCTTTAACCAACAGTTCTGGAATTTCTTTAAGTTTCAGTTTATCTCTAGTTGCAGGCCCCGACTGCAACAAAATCGTATTATCTGCCGCCTTAATTGTCAGGGTTCCGTCGCGGTTAAACGCTGACAAATCGTTAACATCCGGCAAACCTTTGTCTAAGGTGTGCAAAATCCATAAACCGTAGATTAAAGCGCCCCCACCTATACTGACAACACCTAAACGTATCCAAAACCTAGGGCGGCGGGAGATCCGTTTTTTAGTATTTTCCTGCGGTGCGCTATTTTCCTGTAGTGCGGTATTTATCGGCACTTGGGTGTTCTGCGATTCGCTATTTTCCGCAAATTCGCTACTATCGGATTTTTGGGGTGATTTAGTTCCCAGCAAACTTAATCCCGGCCGCAACAATTCTTTTCCCTTGGTTTGCAAGCTGGTAACTTGAGGTTCAATTTCCAACCAAGCAATTAAGCGCTTCAACCCTTCCCAATCGCGATTGACTATTGGATATCGAGCGTATTCTGGCTCTAAATATTCTGACTCTAAATATTCTGGCTCTAAATATTCTGAGTCTAAATATTCTGAGTCTTCTAGAGGCGCAGCATCTTCTGATACCACATACTCCCCTCGCTCATCCCTTGTCCCTGTATAAAATTCCGCCTCGGATTCCGGCGAGTTGAGCTTATTGCCCTTCGCAGCCTTCGGCGGTTCTCGATCGGAATTACCGCTTATTGCGTTAGTGACTTTGCTCAATGTATCTTTGATATTTGAGAAAAATTCTGCCACGTTCAGACCTTCAAACCTCATCAAGTCCGATTAAAAATTAAAAATTAAAAAAGCTAGCTTTCTTCAATTCTTAATTTTTAATTCGACATTTTTTTTTGAATAACACGCTGCCTTGAATTAGGTTTTTTGAATTAAAAACTTTTTAATTCACAACTCAAAATTCAAAACTTTTCTTAACGCTGCAGAGCTTGGTATTTTTTTGAGAAGTGAATTAGATTTTTTGAATTCAAAATTTTTTAACTCAAACCTCAAAACTCTGCTTAACTCGCATGACCCAGTGCCAATGCTGCTACCAGCATACCCAAAACCAGGAAAGGCTGAGCACTTGCCTGATATTTAACATCATTTTCCAGGGGATTACGCAAAAAGTACATATCCTGAAAAGTAATTTGTGGAATTATCAGCAGCAGCAGAATGACAGCGTAAAGGTTTTGGTGGATGCTGATCAGGTAGGCTGCAATCCCAGCTTGAAAGATGTCGATCATCAACACGCAAATCCAAGCTGCGGTGCTGATGCCAAACATCACTGGCAAAGATTTTAACCCTAATTGCCGATCGCCTTCGACACTTTTGAAATCATTGACGATCGCAATTCCCAGCCCTGCCAAACTGTAAAACAGGGTCAAAATCATAATGGTGGGATCTAGTGTACCAAACAAAGCTTGACCCGCCCACCAAGGCAGGGCAATGTAGCTAGCACCCAGGGCATAATTTCCCAACCAGCCATTCTGCTTGAGTTTCAGCGGGGGCGCAGAGTAGATATAAGCTAGAAACGCGCCGCCGAGAGTCAAAACAGTCATTATCGGGAATTCATGACCCGCCCACAAGTCTAGAGCATAAGCCACCCCAATCCCAGCGGCTAATAATACCAAAATTTGCGTTACTACTTGGGGAATCGAGATGATACCGGAGGGAATTGGACGGTAGGGTTCGTTAATGGCGTCGATGTCGCGATCGTAAAAATCGTTCAAAGTTTGAGTGTACCCGGCCAGCAACGGCCCTGACATCAACATACAAGCTGCTGCGATCGAGAAATTCTCTAGGTTCCAAACATAGTTTCCAGAAGACGCCGCCCCGCACACCACGCCCCAAATTAGGGGAATCCAGGTAATCGGTTTCATCAATTGCAAGCGAATCTTCCAGATTGAAGTTTCCCCGCTAGCGGCCCCTTTCATGCCCAACAGTTGCCTAGTTTTGGCACTGCGGTTTTCGGTAGCAGCACTTTCCGGTGCAGCTTCTGGGGAGATTTGGGATGGAGGAGAGTCAGACATAATGTGATGTTAGCGGTACTGCTACTATTGTGTCGTTTTGCATTTCAATAATAATTCAGATAGCTTACCACTGATATTTAAGGTAGATTCTTGAAAACTTACCCTGGCTTGGAGTTGATGCTAGGGAAAAGTAGGAGTTTCACAATATATTGAGATATCATTTTTTTGTGTAAATGTCAAGAGCATAAATATTTTTTTTTATAATTTCGCTGAGTCCGCCTTCTGGGGGAGATTTTTTGCCAGCAGGTGCATTTAATGTCAATTACCAGGAGGCGATCGAGTTTTTTGCCATACTACCCTTGAATCATCTCATCTGGCAGACAATCAATCGATTTTAAATTTTAGATTTGAGATTTGAGATTTTAGAGATGCTACCACTTCTTTGATCCGCTTGAAATTGCCACTTAAGCAAGTCCGGGAGAATTACCAACAGATTACTCTCTAAACTCCGGCGTTCACCAAAAAACGAGAGGGAAGCCCCTGGCTTTAGACATGGGGAGGAACTCGGTAGCGGTTTCAACCGCCTTCAAGATTTTTTTTGTATTGGTTGTTTTGTAGGCATACTTTACCCTTGAATTGCGAATACTATGCTAATATAAACCAAGGAGGAAAACAGAATGTATGGATGCCAGCAAAATCTAATCAGTCCAGGCAAAGACTTGAAAGCAGTCTTATAATTTCTGTGTAGTGAAGCCTCTAAATTAATCAATTGTGGAGTTTACTATTCCCGACAACTCTTCTTTAAGACAGGTAAAGTTCCAAATAGAGCTAAGCTACACAAGGTATTGGGAACAGAAAATCATAACGTCCACTACAAAGCTTTTTATTCAGATACCGCACAACAGATATTAACTAGCGTTGCTGAGTCTTTCAAGTCCTATTTGGGCTTACTGACGGGAATCAAAGAAGGGACGGTGACGCAACGTCCAAGACTTCCTGGATACAGAAAAGGCGGATTAGCACTGGTTACATTTACAGGTAGATCGGTCAAATTAAAAAATGGAATGTTGCGATTTCCTTTAGGGAAGCAAGTTAAAGCTTGGTTTGGCATAGATGCGTTCTATCTGCCCATGCCATCTAATTTAGAGCATTCTTGTATTCGAGAGTACAGGATTTTACCCAGAAACGGATGTTTATATCTGGAATTGGTTTACCAAAAAGAAGCTGTCCAATCCGATGTGAACGTTGATTCTGTGTTGATGATCGATCATGGGATAGACAACTGGATCACTTGTGTTAGCAATATTGGAGCTTCATTTATCGTAGACGGAAGGCATCTAAAGTCTATCAACCAAGGTTACAACAAACGAGTTGCAACCTTGATCTCTGGAAAAGACAACGGATTCTGGTCGAAAAGACTGGAACGGCTGACTGAAAGCAGAAATAGAACAATGCGGGATGCGGTTAATAAAGCTGCTCGCAAGGTCATCAATCATTGTGTATCGTCCAAGATTGGTACGGTCATATTTGGTTGGAACAAAAATCAGAAAAATTCGATCAACCTAGGTACAAGGACGAATCAAAAATTTGTTCAGATTCCCACGGGTAGGTTAAAAGATAGAATTGCTCAACTGTGCGAACAGTACGGAATAAAATTCATAGAAACTGAAGAATCTTATACCTCAAAAACTTCGTTTCTCGATGCTGACGAACTGCCTAAATTCGGTGCGAAACCCGAAGGGTGGAAAGCTTCTGGAACAAGAATTAAACGTGGATT
>ENA-ORBV01004230-ORBV01004230.1-microbial-mat-metagenome-genome-assembly--contig:-NODE-4230-length-27818-cov-8.300097_pt1 | contig 27818 bp, 28 predicted proteins | sample MGYA00237777_ERZ505514 | MGnify/ENA primary metagenome ERZ505514 (study PRJEB26160, sample SAMN06269048) | microbial mat metagenome | isolation source: Oligotrophic lake microbial mat | place...
ATACGGCGACCACCGAGATCTACACCTCTCTATTCGTCGGCAGCGTCAGATGTGTATAAGAGACAGGTGATAATACTAGAAAAAACAAGCAAACAAGAGAGTAGTAATTTTTTCATAATCTATTATTTAGAGTAATTGAACAATTCGTTTTTAATAAGTTTTATCCAAATGGGATATTTTAAACGCGTTTCAGGCTTTCTTTGTAGATGTATATTGGTAGGAATTAGTTGCACTGGAAAAATCCCCCTTCCATCGCTATTACAAACGCTCTCCCCCTTCCTCCGAAGGAGTCCCTTCGGGAAAAGGGGGAATTGCCGAACAATTAACTTTATAGTAAATGAATTTTATAGATATTATTATTTGTGTACCATTGGTTTGGGGGCTTTACAAAGGCTTCACCAAAGGACTCATTATTGAAGCCGCCACCGTTGTTGCTTTTGGCTTGGGTGTTTGGGGTGGTATTCATTTCTCTGATTACTTTGCTAATAAATTATCTATTTGGTTTGATTGGCAATCGCCTTATTTACCTGTCATTTCCTTTGCCCTTACTTTTTTAATCATCATCGCCTTTGTTTTTTTAGTTGCCAAGATGATTCAAAAAATGGTTGAAGGTGTAGCGCTGAGTGCAGTCAATAAAATTGGAGGAGCAATTGCTGGAGCTCTTAAATTTGCAATGATATTAAGTGTTGTCATTTTTGTAATGGATGCAATTGAAGAAAGCTATCCAATGATCTCTTTCAAGACAAAAGAAGAATCATTATTGTATCGACCAATTGGCAAAATAGCGCCAACATTAATTCCTGCATTAAATAAAAGTAAAGTAGCTGCGTTGATGCCGAAGGCGGAGGATGTAGAAGTTGATGTGAAATACCCCTCTCCAGCTCTCCCCCAAAGGGCAGAGAGTCGATTAGCAATAGCAAGTTGAGTTCAATTTAAGATTTTGCTTTCAACTAAAACACTCCGAAACAAGATATTTTTACCGCCCTAGAGGCTTACTCCGAAAGAAAACTTTGTGAAACAAAAAAGCTCCGAAAATATTTTCGGAGCTTTTTTGTTGAAGACCACTAGATTTAAACCAAATCAAATCATTATTGTCAAACGACTCTCTCTCCTTTGGGGGAGAGCCGGAGAGGGGCTACCCAGCCAATGCTTCTGCACCACCAACGATTTCCAAGATTTCGTTTGTAATAGCAGCTTGACGAGCTTTGTTGTATGTTAATTTTAATTCTTTAATTAATGATCCTGCGTTATCAGTTGCTTTGTGCATAGATGTCATACGTGCGCCATGTTCAGCTGCGTGTGAATCTAATAATGCTTTGAACAATTGTGTTTTTAATGAACGAGGAATTAAATCGGCTACGATAAATTCTTTGCTTGGTTCAAAAATATATTCACCTGATTGTTTTTTCTCAGTTATTGCAGGCGGCTGAACTGGTAAATATTGTTCAACAGTAGTAATCTGTACTGCAGCATTTTTAAATTGATTGTAGATTAAGTCTACTTTATCAAATTGTCCATCAGCAAAAACTTGCATGATTTTTTCCGCTACTGGTGCAACATTCACAAATGTTAAGTCATCGTACAATTCATTTAAACCGCGAGGCATATCTGAACCAATGATTCCGTATTCTGTTTTCTTAAAAAAGTCTGTTGCTTTTTTACCGATACACAATACACTTACGTTTGCTCCCTTGTAATCTTCGCGAGCCAACTTGCTAGCGGCTTTCAAGACGTTTGCATTAAATCCGCCACACAATCCACGGTTAGAGGTAATCACAACCAACAACACATTTTTTACAGGACGCTGTTTTGAATATTGTCCATCCGAACTATCCAAGCTTGCACTTAAGTTTTCAAGAATTTCTTTTAACTTACTTGCATACGGGCGCATTTGTGTAATCGCATCTTGCGCTCTACGCAACTTAGCAGCACTCACCATTTTCATAGCGCTTGTGATTTGTTGTGTTGAACTTACGGATACTATTCGGTTACGAACCTCTTTTAAATTTGCCATTTGGTGCCCCTCCTAACCTCCCCAAAGGGAAGGAATTACGTACTATTTTAATCTCTATGTTTTTTGCAACCGCCCCTCCTTCCCCTTGGGAAGGCCGGGATGGGCCTACTTGTAGTTTGCAGATAAATCTTTTGCTACTGCTTCCAACACATTTGTGATTTCGTCAGTAAATTTTCCTGCTTTTAAATCGTTCAAAATATTTTTGTGTTTTGCTTCTAAGAATGCAATGTATTCTGCTTCAAATTCTTTTACTTTATTGATTGGAACGTTACGCAATAAGCCTTTTGTTCCACAATAAATAATTGCAATTTGTTGCTCCACACGTGCTGGAGAAAATTGTGCTTGTTTCAAAATTTCCACGTTACGTGCACCTTTATCCAATACTGATTTTGTAGCAGCATCTAAGTCAGAACCGAATTTAGAGAATGCCTCTAACTCACGGTACTGTGCCTGATCCAACTTCAATGTCCCAGCCACTTTTTTCATTGATTTAATTTGAGCGTTACCACCCACACGTGATACAGAAATACCAACGTTGATAGCGGGACGAACACCTGCGTTGAATAAGTTTAACTCCAAGAAAATTTGTCCATCCGTAATAGAAATTACGTTTGTAGGAATGTATGCAGAAACGTCACCCGCTTGTGTTTCAATGATTGGTAAAGCTGTTAACGATCCACCACCTTTTACAATATCTTTAATAGAATCAGGTAAGTCGTTCATGTTTCTAGCAATCTCGTCATTCGAGTTGATTTTTGCAGCACGCTCTAATAAACGACTGTGTAAGTAGAATACATCACCCGGATAAGCTTCACGTCCCGGAGGTCTACGTAACAACAACGAAACTTCACGGTAAGCAACTGCTTGTTTTGACAAATCATCATAAACAATTAATGCAGGACGACCTGAATCTCTGAAAAACTCACCAATTGCTGCACCTGCGAAAGGAGCGTAAAATTGCATCGGAGCTGGATCTGATGCTGTTGCTGCTACAATTACTGTATACGGCATTGCGCCATTCTCTTCCAATACTCGTTGAATATTCGCTACAGTCGAACCTTTTTGTCCGATTGCAACATAAATACAGAATACAGGATTGCCTGCTTCGTAAAATTCTTTTTGGTTAATGATGGTATCAATCGCAACCGCTGTTTTACCTGTTTGACGGTCACCGATGATTAACTCACGTTGTCCGCGACCGATAGGAATCATTGCATCAATTGCTTTCAATCCTGTTTGTAACGGTTCCGTAACCGGCTGACGATAGATAACACCGGGTGCTTTACGCTCCAATGGCATTTCGTATAATTTTCCGGTGATTGGCCCTTTTCCATCAATCGCGTTACCCATTGTATCCACAACACGGCCTAACATTCCTTCACCAACTTGCAGTGAAGCAATTTTACCGGTACGTTTTACAACATCACCTTCTTTTATATCATTTGATGAACCAAGTACAACCGCACCAACGTTGTCTTCTTCAAGGTTCAATACAATTCCTTTTAATCCGCTTGCGAATTCGATCAACTCACCTGACTGAACTTTTGAAAGTCCATAGATACGAGCGATACCATCACCTACTTGCAATACGGTTCCAACTTCTTCTAATTCCTGCTCCGATTTGAAACCTGATAATTGCTGTCTTAAGATTGCAGATACTTCTGCCGGTTTTACTTCTGCCATTTTTAAATAAGTTAAAAGTTTAAAGTTATAAAGTCAAAAGTTGAAGTTTTAGTCGCTCCTTCTTTTTGTTAATTTATTCTAGATTAAAATTCCTTGATAAACGGATTCTCGTTAAAGCTGCGTTTCAACAAATTCAATTTACGTGCAATACTTGCATCTACTTGTTTATCTCCTACACGTAAAACAAATCCACCAATAATGTTTCTGTCGATTTTTTCTTCCAATACTACTTCGCTTGCGCTTCCGCCTTTAACAAGTTCCATTACTTTTTTACGCGTGGGCTCATCCAATCCGCTTGCAGAAGTAACCACTGCAGTTAAAATTTTCTTTTTCTCTTTGTATTGATTCACAAACTCTGTTGCAATTTCTGCTAAATAGATTTCTCTTTTTTTCGCAGTAATCAAATGAACATATGCATCTGTGATTTTATTTAATTTTCCAGCAAATATTTCTTTTAAAACAGCTTGTTTTTTATCTGTTTTAATAATCGGAGATTTTAAGAATGTCACAAAATCGTGATTTGATTTGCACAAATCAACGATTGTTTTCATATCACTATACGCTTTTTCCAGCGCGCCTTGTTCTATTGAAAGGTCGATGAATGATTTTGCGTATCGCGATGCTACTCTTGTTCCTTGCATTTTTTATTAGTTCAAAGTTTGAAAGTTCAAAGTTCAAAGTTGAGTCAGATTAACCTTTCAACATTGGAAATTTTAGCTTTCGACTTAATTAAGGTTAACGTCTTTTAATAATGTATTTACCAATGATTTTTGTTTTTCGTCAGATGACAATTCTGATTTCAAAATCTTTTCTGCGATTTCAATTGATAATGATGCTACTTGGTTTTTCAATTCAGTGATTGCAGCCATTTTTTCGTTTTGAATATTTTCACGAGCAATGGTCAACATTCTTTCTCCTTCTTTTGTAGCAATTCCTTTTGCATCGGCAATCATTTTCTCTCTGATTTCACGTGCATCTTTCAACATTAGGTCGCGCTCATTTCTTGCATCCGCTAAAATTTTCTCGTTGCTAGATTGCAAGGCTTTCATTTCTTCTTTTGCTCTTTCAGCTGAATCCAATGCAGCTTGAATAGATGCTTCTCTTTCGTGCAACATATTCAAAATTGGTTTCCAAGCGAATTTTTTTAGGATCAACATAATCAATCCGAAAGAAATTACCATCCAAAAAATAAGACCAAATTCGGGTTTTACTAATTCCATGTTTTTAAAATATTATATATGATAAATTATAAATTTTTGTTGCGAGGTTTCACTCGGGATGGCGAGCATTTGCCTCGCCATTTGTTTAAAAATCAGTAAGCAACCAACCGTTGCTTACTGAAAATTTGTTTTCTTACTTCAAGAAAATTACAAGAAGTCCGATTACCATTGCGAAGAAAGCAGCACCTTCAACAAGAGCAGCCGTCAAAATCATGTTTGAACGGATGTCGTTGATAGCTTCTGGTTGACGAGCGATAGATTCTAACGCTGATCCACCAATACGGCCAATACCAATTCCTGCACCTACTGCAGCTAAACCAGCACCTAAACCAGCGATACCGTAACCGATACCAACGTTAGCTCCTGAAGCAACTGCATCTAATAAAATTGATGATAACATAGTGTTTTGTTTTTTTTCTCCTCTGATTTAATAAGCTGCCAAAGGAATTCAGCTGTAATAACCTCTCCATGCCTTTCCTTCGATGTGTCTGCTTCAACGCAGAATGCTCAGGATGACGGCAGGCTATTGTTTGTTAAAAATTTCTAGAATGATCAAGATCATCGTGATGATTGTGCTTATCGTGTCCTTCATCAATTGCAGAACCGAAATACATTGCTGCTAATAATGTGAATACGTAAGCTTGTAAAAAACAAACCAACAACTCTAACATTCCCATAAAAATTGTGAACGCTACCGAAAATACTCCAACTCCCCAACCTAATCCTGTGTTCATTTCAGCAAATATGAAAATCAAACTAAAGAATGACAATGCAATGATGTGACCTGCTAACATGTTTGCAAACAATCGAATCATCAATACGAATGGCTTTAAGAACATTCCAAAAATCTCAATAGGAGTTAACAAAACCAATACGCCAATTGGAACGCCAGGCATCGCTAAAATATGTCTCCAATAATGTTTATTTGCAGTAACAACAGTAATAATAAACACAATTGCTGCCAACACCATTCCGATAGCAATGTTCCCTGTAACGTTTGCGCCACCTGGAATGATTGGAATTAATCCTAACAAGTTGTTGATCCAGATAAAAAAGAAAACCGTTAATAAAAAAGGCATGTATTTGTGATATCTTTTTTCTCCGATTGCTGATTTAGCAATGTCATCTCTAACAAAAATAATCAAAGGCTCTAGTAGGCCTTGCATTCCTTTTGGAGCCTGGCCTGGATTTCGTTTATACATTTTTGCAGCTGAGATAAACAGCCACAACATCAAAGCAAAACTCACAAACATTGCCAACACATTTTTAGTGATTGAAATGTCCCACAATCCGTTTGTCACCTCTTCGTTTATTGTTGCATGATGTGCATCCACAACATCCATTTCATGAACGGCTACAATGTGATTTTTTTCTAATTTATAACCTTTGTAAGTTTTGTGTCCGTGTTGAAATTTGTTGGAAAGGAAAATAGAAAGTCCGCGTTCTTTAGAATAAACAATAACGGGAAGTGGAAGTGAGATAGAGTGTTCGCCTTTACCGGCAATGTGCCAATCGTGAGCATCGGTAATGTGTCCGATGATTAATTCACCTGCATTAAATTTTTTCGTTCCGTGATTAGCAGAAGCGTGATCGTCTGCATGTTGGTGTTTTACTACTGGTTTATTGTCGGGATCGTAAGCAAATACCGAAACATTGGCAAAAAGCAGTACAAAAAGAATTAAAAAATGCTTGAAAAGATTGATTTTATTCGCCATTGCACAAAGTTCGTTACACTATTTTTCAAATTCGGGTGCAAATCTAGAAAATTAAACCCGACATTTAAAATAAAAAACACCTTTTTTTTGATGATTTCTATCAATAGGAAAATGGGCGATACAAAGGGAGGAAAATGGGCGACAAAAAAATTATTTTTTGAACTGGCGCATAAGCGTAACTACCTCAAATCCACTATACAAAAAGTAGTTAATCAAGAAACAAATTATGAAGCCTTGGGCCGTTTCTCGATTGGCTAATCCATAAGCCAAAATAATAATCAAATAACCGAACAGTTTTAGGGCTGTAATTCCCATAAAATAGTTAACGAATTTTTTAGGGTCGTTTTGAGTTGATTTTATTAAAACAATATGAATAACAGCTGTAGTAGAGATGAAAAACAACCAAACAACCCAATAGATATCTGTTTGAAAGTGAACCGAAGCAAAATGCTGCCAAAGGAGCAAAAGTCCAAGGGTGATAATAGAAAACAAAGCGAGTTTAATGTAAAAAGAACGGAAACTATGAGCCATTTTATTTTTTAATAACGTCTTTAATGAAAATGTAAATGGCAACAAAAACAGAAACCATTGCTAAAACAAGCGTAAAGATCGGAAACTTTAAACCCAACACCTCATCCAACTTTATACCGCCATATGTTCCGCCACCCATAATTGCCGCCATTTTAATACCCATTCCCGAATACTTCAGGTAGATATTAGGCAGTTTTTTCTGAGAGTTGTGTTGTTTCTGTTCGCTCACCTTTGATGTCTTTTATTACTCCACCCATACTGCAAGTTCCAGTAAATGCTGCTCCTGGTTCAATCGCTATTTTATTGGTGATGATATCGCCACTTAACTTAGAAGATGCTTTTAAAGCCAACAATTCAGCTACGCCTATCTTTCCTTTTACTGTTCCTGATATATCGGCATTCTGACAAATAATTTCTCCTTCTACAAATCCAGATACTCCAATCACAAGTTTTCCTTTTACATTTATTGAACCTGTTAATGATCCATCAATGCGCATATCGCCATTTGTAGTGATATCTCCTTCAATTGTAGTTCCTGCACCAATTAGATTTACTGATTGGCTGTCTGAATCGTTATTTTTTGCCATTTTATTAAACATTTTAATCGTTTTTGCCTGTTTTTTATGTAAAACTACTCCTTTTTTGATAAAAAAGCCAATTTATTTAAAGTTTTGAGTGAAAAACTGCTCGTATTCTTCTATGTTTTTATCCTTATAGAAAATCGCATAGTTCTCTAGAGATATAACAAATATCTGAAACGAGCCTTTTTCTAAATCTGCAACTACATTTTTTCTGGAATCGAGCGCATCAAAATAATCCATCGCTTTATCTTTTCCTTCAAATGTTTTTACGCTTACCATTTGATGTGTTATATCTAAAAAAATGCTTGTAATAGAAATGTCTGCTGTGCTAAATAGTTCTGAGTTGAAATCAGACAATTTTGTTTTAAACTTGTTTAAATCTCCTTTCCCGTTCTCAACTACAACCAAACAATAATATTCTCCATCTTCTTTAAAAACGAATTTCACGGTTTCTTTAACTGGAGTTGAAATAGCCGCGGAATCAATGGTTGCAACTGTTGTCGGATTTTTCTGCTGTTTAATCATTTCCAACATTTCCTGTGCCTTTTCTTTCACCGGATCTTTTGGAAATTTCACAACCACCTGTGTCAATGCGTTTTCAAAAGCGGTAATGTCTTGCATTCTTCCAATACAAAGTGCTTTCAAAAAACTAAACTGCGGCATCAAATTACTTTTAGAGTACAAAGAATCAGCACGCATACAATTTTCATAAGCCTGCACATAATTTGCTGAAGTATAAAATTGATAGGTTTGGGCATAAAAATTTTCTACCACACTTCTACTTGCTGCTATATCATTCGCAATCCCTGGATTTCTAATAATCGCTGCAAACTCCGATTCGGGATAATCTTTCAACAATATATTTTTATAGTAATCGGATTTAGGCTGATTGTTCATCGATAAATAAATACGATACAATTGATAATAAGAAGTAAGCTTGTACTTATTTTCAGGAAAGCGCTGTAATAACTCTTCAAATGCCTCAACCGATTTCTGATTGTTTAATAGCTGCTCCTTATAAATTGAACCAACATTATAGTACGCCTCAACAATTTTCATATTGGATTTTGCAATAGCGTCTGGTGTTGATGGAATGTTTTTTAAATAGGCGTTTTTGTCTTTTTTGTTTTTTGTTTTCGTATTCGATGCCAAAGATGTTCCACCATTTAGTGCTTGTGCCGAATCGCTCAAATCGTTATTCCCTTCATCTTCCAAAGCATTAGCAACAACTTGATCTTTTTCACTTCTTCTCCAATTGTCTTCTAATTTACGACTTCCCCATTTTTTAGTGAATGCTCCTGCACCAAAACTTACAGTAGCTGGATTATAGAAATACCAAGCACTAGATCCTCCAGCGCTTGAATTGTCGTTGGTTGTTGTCGAATTGTTTTGTGATGCCAATGTTAATTGAAGCAGGCGTTCTTCTTCTTTTTGTTTTTCCTCTTCTTCTATTCTTTCTATCATCGCTGCAATTTTCTTCTCCCGCTCGCTGTCACTCATTTTTCCTAAGCGTTGCAAACTGTCTTCCAATATTATCACATTTAAATTCATTACTAAAGACGTTAGACTTTTTTTCTTTTCATCAATTACTGCATAGTCAGGATAATCCTTCGGAAGAATCGTCATTGTACTATCATAATTAGCCTGTGCGTTTTTATAATCCGGCTTTCCAAAATAGATATCTGCGCGTTTTAAATACGACAAAGCCTTTTGTGTGTTGTTGCTTGTGCTTGCTCTTATTGATTTTGAAAGATACGTAAGAGCGAGCGGGAGGTCATTTTCTTTTTGAGCAATATCTGCCAATGCATAATAAATTTGATCTTGAAACTCAATGTTCTTATCGTCTCTTAGCATTTTGTTCAATTGCTTTTTGATGATTTTACTTCCACCCGAACTAATATTATACAACTTAGCACGATTGATTTGTGCGTTAAAAGCCATATCGTAAGAAGGGTGTAGTCCGGGAACCAAGCCGTAATACTGCGATGCTTTTTTATTGTCTTGCAGCTTCTCATAAACCTGTGCAAGCACATAAGTATATCTTGCTTTTGTTGTTTTCTTTTTTGTTAAAGCAATGGCTTTTGTAAGGTGTTTGATTGAACCATTGTAATCTCCACGCTTAATATAATAATCTGCTGTTACAGCTGCTAACTCGCGTTGAAATGATTTGTCTTTGGGAAAATCTGTAGCATTTCTAATCTCATCTAAACTTGCCTCTGTTAGGGAATAGCTTCCTATTTCGTTGTTGGTACGCATCATCCAAAGCATGCCTGTATACTTTGCTTCCGGATTCGGATAAATTTTTGAAACGTATTCGAAGGCTTCTAAAGCTGAAAACAAATCGCGTTTATAAAAATGCGCCTTACCAATCAATACATAATTTTCATCAATCCATTTACAAGCATTCGGAATTTCTTTTTTTGATTTTTTTTCTGTGATCGTATGTCGTTGAATAACTACCGATGATTTTTTGATTGTCTTGTCGCAGTCACTATAAAAGGTTTTAGCGGAGGTGTTGTTAGTATAAACAAACAATGGAAGAATCTTGGAAAAATCGTCTTTGTTTGCTTTCTCTATTTTTTTTACGGTTTCCTTGATATTCTCATTTGAGTAAAAATAACCGTTGAAGCGAGCTGTCATATTGTGCCAGCCACGATGCATAAATGTATTTTTGTTTGTTTTGCAACCGTTTAGGGTTAATGCAAGACAAACAAATAAACTCAGTTTAATATAATAGTTCCTTTTCTTTTTCATGAACCTTTCCAATTTCTAGCGTCAAAAACAGATGCGTATACCAATACCGCAACACCTTATAACTACAGAATCGCAAAAATATTTTATTTTTCTCTAAAAACGACACAAAATACTACTAATTCCTCAATAATAGGTGGTTCAACCCCACAATTTATGCCCTCTTTAACCAAATTATTTTGCGATATTTGCGCCCTGAATGAGTGAACAAAAGGAAAATAGGAAGAAATTTTTACAGCGCTTGCGACATCGTTACCGGTTGGTGGTAATGAATGATGACACCTTTGAAGAAAACCTCTCGCTTCGACTTACTCCCCTTGGATTGGTTATTTTGCTGGGTGCTGTTACCATTGTAATGGTGATGATTGTGACCTCGTTGATTGCGTTTACTCCACTCAGAGAATACATTCCCGGTTATGCGGATGTTGCCATGCGAAGAGAGTTGATTACCCTTGCCATGCGTTCCGATTCTTTGGAACAGGCGCTAAATGAACAAAATCTATTCAACGAAAATATCACCAATGTTTTACGTGGAAATATAAAGCCTGATACTTCCGGAGACCGCCCTGATAAAAGCAAGGAATACGAAAAGTTAAAACTCAATGCTTCACAAAAAGAAGCTCAGCTAAAATCTTCGATTGAGTCACAAGATAAGTACAGCTTAGCTTACGGAGCGGAAAGTAATAAAAATGGAATCAGTAACTTCTTCTTTTTTACTCCGATAAAAGGTGTTGTATCCGAACAATTTAAAAGCCAAGATCGACATTATGGTGTTGATATTGTTGGTCCGGAAAACGAACCCATCAAAGTCACTTTAGACGGCACAGTTATCTTGGCAACTTGGTCGTCCGAAACAGGTTATACAATTACAGTTCAGCACACCAACAATTTGATTTCGGTTTACAAACACAATTCAGTACTGTTAAAAAAAGTAGGGGATTATGTGAAAGCCGGTGAAGCCATTGCAATCATTGGTAATTCAGGAGAACAAACAACGGGACCGCATTTGCATTTTGAGTTGTGGTACAATGGAAGCGCTATTGATCCGCAGGGGTATATGGTTTTTTAGTTCGGAGAAATAGAACGCAGATCGTCATGATTTTCATGATAAAAAATGATTTTTTAAACCGGAACTCCTTAATTTAAAACGGATTTATTCCCCTCTAGGGGGCAAGGGGTGTGTAAGAATGTTAATTGAAAAACAAAATTGTCAGATAAAAAAAACATAGCGATACTTGGAAGCACTGGTTCTATTGGAACACAGGCGCTTGATGTGATTCGTGCAAACAAAGAAGCATTTGCTGTTGAGGTGTTAACAGGAAATGGAAATGCCGACTTGCTTATCAAACAAGCCATTGAATTTGATCCCAATACGGTTGTGATTGCTGATGAAAGCAAATATAAATATGTAAAAGAGGCTTTGGCTTCTTACGACATAAAAGTGTTTGCAGGAAACAAGGCCGTTGCAGAGGTCGTTCAGATGGACAGCATCGATACGGTTTTAGCCGCTATTGTTGGATATGCAGGGCTGGAATCTACTTTGTCTGCCATCAATGCAGGGAAACAAATTGCTTTGGCAAATAAAGAAACATTAGTAGTTGCAGGCGACTTGGTTACAAAACTTGCAAAAGAAAAAGGCGTGAATCTTTATCCTGTAGACTCAGAGCACTCTGCTATCTTTCAATGTTTGGCTGGTGAATTTCACAATCCGATTGAGAAAATTTATTTAACTGCTTCTGGCGGACCATTCCGTGGAAAAGATAAAACGTTTTTAAATACGGTAAAAAAAGAACAAGCACTCAAACATCCCAATTGGGAGATGGGAGCAAAAATTACGATAGACTCTGCATCCTTAATGAATAAAGGATTAGAAGTGATTGAAGCAAAATGGTTGTTTGGATTAAAACCCGAACAGATTGATGTGATTGTACATCCCCAAAGCATAATACATTCCATTGTTCAATTCACCGATGGAAGCATGAAAGCCCAAATGGGCTTGCCCGACATGAAGTTGCCTATTCAATATGCAATTGGATATCCCAACAGAATGAAGTCGGATTTTCCTCGTTTTGATTTTTTAACACATCCTCAACTAACATTTGAACAAGCGGATACAAAAACATTTCGTAATCTTGCACTGGCGTTTGAGGCGATGAATAAAGGAGGAAATGCTCCTTGTATTTTAAATGCTGCAAATGAAATTGCGGTCGCTGCATTTTTACAAGATAAAGTTGGTTTTTTACAAATGAGTAATGTTGTAGAAAAATGTTTGCAAACCGTTTCTCACATTGCAAAACCCAGTTATGAAGATTATGTGGAGACGGATAAGGAAACTAGAAGAGTTGCAGAAAAAACAATTTCAAATTAAAAAACAAATACACACATTTTAATAAAAACCAAAAGGTAGCAAACATAGATTCGTAAATTCGTTTTGACTAGCTATCCGTAACCGCGTAACCATGTTAGTACAAGTAGCACAATTTATATTAAGTCTTTCGATACTAATCGTATTGCACGAATTGGGACATTTTATTCCCGCTCGTATTTTTAAAACCCGTGTCGAAAAATTTTATTTGTTTTTTGATCCTTACTTTTCTTTATTCAAAATAAAAAAGGGAGATACTGAATATGGTATTGGTTGGTTGCCTTTGGGTGGATATGTAAAAATATCAGGAATGATTGATGAATCGATGGATAAAGAGCAAATGAAATTGCCACCGCAAGATTGGGAATTCCGTTCGAAACCAGCTTGGCAGCGTTTAATTATTATGGTTGGTGGCGTTACTGTAAACGTAATTTTGGGAATTTTAATTTATGCTATGGTTTTGTTTGCTTGGGGCGAAGAATACTTTCCAACTCAAAATGCAAAATATGGAATTGCTTGTGATTCACTTGCTTTACAGATGGGTTTAAAAGACGGAGATAAAATTCTTTCCGTTGAAAACAAACCTATAGCAAGCTTTGGAAGAATAATGGGTGAAATTGTGCTCGACCAAGTAAAGACAATACAAGTTGACCGAGATGGAGAAAAGATAGACATTCCTGTTTCGGGGAACAACATAAGCGACATGATTAAAAGAAGTAAAAGTCCTTTTATTTCTCCTAGAATTCCTTGTGTTGTAGACTCTATTGCACCTGGTCTTGCAGCAGCTCTTCAAGGCTTCCAGAAAAACGATCAAATCATTTCGATTAACAGTAAACCGACTCCATTTTTTAATGATGTCACCAACATTTTAAGAGCAAACCCTTATACTGTTGCTAATATCGAAGTGTTAAGAGGAAGTGATACTGTTTTAATTCGTACTCCGATAAATGGTGAAGGAACAATTGGTTTTATTACCGCGCCTTTAAGTAACTTTTTAAAACTGGATACCATTAATTATACGTTTTTACAAGCCTTCCCTGCAGGTTTAACAAAAGCTAAAAGAACCTTTGTGGATTATATCAAACAGTTCTCGGTCATCTTCACAGTAAAAGATGCACACAAACAATTGGGTGGATTTGGAACCATTGCATCTGCTTACAGCAAAGAATGGGATTGGGAAAATTTTTGGGCCTTCACAGCGTTTTTAAGTATTGCATTGGCTATCATGAATATTTTACCAATTCCTGCTTTGGATGGTGGGCACGTTATGTTCCTATTATACGAAGTGATTACACGCAGAAAACCAAATGAAAAGCTGATGGAGTATGCACAATATGCCGGAATGTTTTTGTTGCTGGCATTGTTGTTGTATTCCAATGGACTTGATATTGTAAGAGCAATTTTCGGATAAATTTTTGTATCTTTAACTAAATGATCTCAGTAAAAAAACAAGTTTTCTTTTTACTTTTTGTTTCTTTCTGTTCATTATCATTTGCTCAAGAAGGAACCAGAAACACCGAAAAACCTGGTAAAACAGTCAGTGGAAAAGTTTGTCTTGTTCCTTTCGAGCCTAAATTATACATGAGCGAGATTGATCAAAAAATCAATCAACAAACAAAATGGAATTGGGAAACTATTCGCGAAAATTTCAGACATGAATTGGATGCTCAATTAAAATTAAAACTTCAAAGCACCTATACGGTCCTATCCTTTTATGCCGACTCCGCAAAAATGGCAAAGGATCTTGATTATACTTATAACTCAACGGGTTTATCTTACGATCCTGTAGGGAAACCTACCGATGCTAAAACCCCAACCACAAACAAGTCAGGAATTTCAAACGGACAAATTGTTGTAGAGCAAAATAGTGACAAAAAATTTATGAATACAAAACTTTCAAATGCGGAAGTGCTTCCTTATCTAAATAAAAAATACCTGAGCGAATATTTTATTTTTATCAATCAATTAGATATCAAAAACGATATGGATTCTTATGATATAAACACCGATACTTATCAAAGAGAAATCACCGTTCACTATTCTATTTTAGATATTACTGGAAAAACTATCAATGCAGGAATTGCAACTTCCCGTTTTTCATCGAAAGAAAACAATCCAAAGAAAATTGTTGCACAATGCTTCTCTCCTATCGCAAGCTATATTGCTACAAAGTTCACAGCCGTAGTTAATCCAAAGCCTGTTCCTCAAAAAAACTAGTCGAAATTTAGTCGAATTAATTCCCCTCATTGCTCTTTTTCCTTAAATTTGCTTCCCCAACAAAAAAACAAATGCTATGTCAGAAACATTAACAAAACAATCTTTTGGAATAGAAACTGTTCTAAAAGAACTAGGAATTAAAGAAAATAATTACGGTGCGTCAACCGGATTAAAACATACAATTACAAAAGGTAAAAAAATTGATTCCTACTCTCCTGTAGATGGACAATTAATTGGCAGCATCAATGCTGCAACAGCAGAAGATTATACCAATGTAATGAAGACAGCTGATGAAGCTTTCAAAACATGGCGATTAATGCCCGCTCCGAAACGTGGAGAAATTGTTCGTCAAATGGGCGATCAACTTCGTAAATACAAAGAGCCATTAGGAAAATTAGTTTCCTATGAAATGGGGAAAAGTCTGCAAGAAGGATTAGGCGAAGTTCAAGAAATGATCGACATCTGTGATTTCGCAGTGGGATTGTCCCGTCAGCTTTATGGATTAACTATGCACAGCGAACGTCCGATGCATCGCATGTATGAGCAATGGCATCCGTTTGGTGTTGTTGGAATTATTTCTGCATTTAACTTCCCTGTAGCTGTATGGAGCTGGAATGCTGCTTTGGCTTGGGTGTGCGGAGATGTTTGTATTTGGAAACCAAGTTCAAAAACACCTTTGTGTGCAATCGCTTGTCAGAACATCATTGCAGATGTATTAAAAAACAATAACGTTCCGGAAGGCGTTAGCTGTTTAGTAATTGGAAACGAATCAGGTGATTTAATTAATAATGATAAACGCATTCCATTGGTTTCTTTTACAGGTTCTACACGCATTGGAAGGCACGTATCAAAAACTGTTGCTGAGCGTTTTGGAAATACTATTTTAGAATTGGGTGGAAACAACGCCATCATTATTTCAGAACATTCTGATCTAAGCATGGTGTTGGTTGGTTCTGTGTTTGGCGCAGTAGGAACAGCAGGACAACGTTGTACTTCTACACGCAGGTTGATTATCCACGAAAGTGTTTATGATAAAACAATTGCTGTTTTGAAAAATGCATACGGACAATTGAAAATTGGAAATCCGCTGGATTCCAACAATCACGTTGGTCCATTGATTGATAAAAATGCAACAGTTGATTATTTGAATGCGATTGAAAAAGCAAAACAAGAAGGTGGAAAAATAATTGTTGATGGTGGTGTTTTAACTGGTGATGGTTACGAAAGCGGATGTTATGTAAAACCTTGCATTATTGAAGCAAAAAATGAATATCACATTGTACAAGAAGAAACATTTGCTCCTATTCTTTATGTAATGAAATACACAACCATTGAAGAAGCAATTGCGATGCAAAATGGCGTACCTCAAGGTTTATCTTCTTCTATCTTCACCAACAACATGCGTGAAATGGAATTGTTTCTATCACAAGCTGGTTCGGATTGTGGAATTGCAAACGTGAACATTGGAACTTCCGGAGCGGAAATTGGTGGTGCATTTGGTGGAGAAAAAGAAACAGGTGGTGGCCGTGAATCAGGCTCTGATGCTTGGAAAGCTTATATGCGCAGACAAACAAATACTATTAATTACGGAACTAGTTTGCCTTTAGCACAAGGAATAAATTTTAATATATAACCTCTCCCCAGCCCTCTCCTTGAAGAAGGAGAGGGAGTTGGATTGAGTTCAAAAATAAAAATTCGGAGCCTATCCCCCTCACCGAGCGGGCAGGGGGAGGAAAAACGAATCATCGATGCAAAAACAAAACATCATTTTCAAAAGCGGAATAACCTTGGTTCTTTCGCTTTTGTTTTTTGTGAATGTTTCGGTAGCGCAAAAAGCAACTCTAAAGAATAGCTATTGGAAAGCAACTCTTCAGCTTAACGATTCCACGTCACTGCCTTTCAATTTTTATGTTCGAACCACCAATAATAAAATAACTCTTGAAATTATTAACGCAGATGAAAAAATTATCGTTGATGACATTTCTTTTGCTAATGATTCCATTTTTATAAAAATGCCGGTTTTTAATTCTGAGTTTAAATGCAGAAAACAGAGCGATTCACAAATTACTGGCGCTTGGATTAATTACGCCCGCAAAACAAAAAACATCATTCCTTTTAAAGCAATCAGCATGTATCCCGATGGCATTTATGGAAAGGAAAGCGATTCTATTTTCTTTGCAAAAAGTGCTTATGAAGTAACATTCAGTGACAATACAAATGATAGTTATAAAGCTGTTGGTCTTTTTAAGGAACAAAATTTTTATTATGTTGAGGGGACTTTTTTAACGGAAACCGGAGATTACCGTTATTTATCTGGGAATAGAGGTGGAAATAAGTTCTCCCTCTCCTGTTTCGATGGCTCGCACGCATTCTTATTCACCGGAGAAGTAAAAGGCGACAGCATCGTAAACGGACATTTTTATTCCGGAGCGCATCATCACGAGCCATGGGTGGCTGTTCGTAATGATAACTTCCAGCTCCGTAATCCTGATTCTCTTACATATTTAAAACCCGGTTTCACAAGTATCGATTTTAGTTTTAAAAACTTGGAAGGAAAATCTGTTTCTATAAAAGATGAAAAGTTTAAAAACAAAGTAGTCATCATTCAAATCATGGGAAGCTGGTGTCCGAATTGTATGGACGAAACAAAATTTCTTGCTCCGTTTTATGATAAATACAACTCAAAAGGGTTAGAAGTGGTTGCATTGGCATTTGAACGCACCGATGATTTTAACAAAGCTGTAAATAATATCCAGCGTTCCAAAAAACGTTTTTCAGCCAACTATGAATTTTTAATCACAATGAAAACTGGAAAAGATCAAGCTTCCGAAGCATTGCCCATGTTGAATGCGGTGATGGCTTTCCCAACTACTATTTACATAGATAAAAAAGGAGTCGTCAGAAAAATTTATACGGGATTTAATGGACCGGCTACTGGTGATGCGCACACAAAATTTGTGGAAGACACTACACGTTTTGTAGAAATGTTGTTAGCGGAGTAGCTATTTTTTCTTTGTGGTGGAAGCCTTATTTTTCTCTTCCAATAATCCAACTATTTTTTTCAGGTAGGTATTTTCATTCTGTAAGAGCTCAAGCTTTTTTTCTATCTCCTTTAGTTGATCGCTTACTGAATTATAAGGGCTTTTTTCGTCTTTCAAATAGGCCGGATAAATTCCTTCTTTTTTATATTCTTTCTGCTCCGAATAAATAGAAAAAAAATCCAATCGCAAAATCAATCCTATTTTGTTTAACAAGGCCGTATCAATACTCTCTCTTTCAAAAATATCATAAACAACATTTCTGCTACGATTAATTTTTTTAGCAAATGTACTTACAGAAATTCCCTGTTTATACAATTCTTCCTTTATCCTTTTGCCGATATGAATAGCCATATTCAAAGATAAGTGGCTGATAAAAAAGAAGTTCCGCATTTTGTACTATATAATGTTACGGTTTTGTACTTATTTGTTGTGCATCTTGCATTTTTATATACATTTGCACAACTTTATAATACAATCTGTTTTTTACTCCAAACAGAAAAGGTTGTCCGCGGTACTTTTTTAATATCACTAGCTCGGACAAAGCGACAATCAAACATTTTATTTCTGTCTGCTCCCCAGAAATTTTTTAATAACTGCGTTTTAACACAAAACTCTGCTATATGAAATTTGACGAGTACAAGGAGAAGCTTGAACAAATAGACCAGTTGATACAGGATGCAAATACTGGAACACCAAAGGAATTAGCAAAACGGTTGCGTGTTTCGGAGCGCACTATCAGAAGATTTATTGAACGACTTAGAATTAAAAATAAGTCTATCCGTTTTTGCCGCAAGACTCAATCGTATGTAATAGAAAATTAAACAAATCTGTCCGCGGTCAAAATTTGTCCTCGAGCAACAATATGTTTGCAGCGAAAATCATGCTAGCTGATTTTAACAAAAGCTGTAGCCGCGAGTGCAACAGAAAACTAAAAACTAAAATGAAAAAAAAATGAAAAAAAATCTAATTCTGCTTGCCGCAATAGTAATAGGAATGGCAAGTTGTAAAAAAGAAACTGTTACACCTGCTACTCCGGGTAAAACAATGGAAACACAATTGGCCGACTTGATACAAAAAGGAGACCCGGAAGCATACGATGAAATCTACACAAATCACTCAAATCAAAAAGGGCCCAAGCCTTCCGTTAAATTTATCAGAGGTGTTTTTGTAATTTTGCAAGGAGATGTGGAAAGTGGAACTTGTTTTCCACACCAATGCGTTTGTTTTACCATTATTACTTGGCCTGCTTTTATTCAGGGAACTAGCCCTCTTCCAACAGAAATCAGGTTGCCTTATAGTCAAACATTTTATCAAAACGGAGAAGCCGAACTTATCTTGAACGCCTCTCCAAATCCTATTACTGTCCCTAATTTAGGGTCCGTAAATGTTATAAATGTTAATGGAATGCCAAAAATAAACTACTCAACTTTATAATAATGAAAAAAACAATTGTGTATTGTTTTTTGATATTCATTTTTTTCTCGGGAGCATGTTCCCGAGAGAAAAGTGAATACGTTTTTGAAGCATCCGATTCGATTGAAGTAGATGAGTCCAAAATTGTGCTTACAACATTTCCTTCCGAATTAACCGAGATCAATGATTCTATTATAGGCGTGCTCAATTCTGGAGCTCATCTCTCTCTATACAATATCCAAACAGGTAAAAACTTCGCCAACTTTTCTACTGAAACTATTTCTTTCGACTCGGTTATTACCACAACTTACAGAAAAAAATATGCGAACAAAAGGAAATACATTTACGATGCAACAGTGGCTTCAGGTATGTCAGGTGGCAACTCACAGCTATTGAATTTTTGGTTTTCTGAAAATACATTTTATGTCTATGTCAATACATTGGTAGAAGTAAACTACGATAACGACAAGGAGGAGCTTCAACGTTTTTTGAAAACGGCAAATGCTCAGCAATTATCAAACTCAACAGAGGATGTCAACATTCAAGTAATGGAATATTTGGAGTTTATATTTGTGTTGGATGAACAGCTACAAATCAAAAAAATTATTCCGTTGTATGAACGTGCAAGACTAAAAAAAGATAATTATTCTCCATTTTTTCAGAAAGGATTTGCAGTCAAAAATAACCAGCTATTTACTCCTATCTATAACAGTGAAAAGGGGATTTCTGATTTATCAGGCAAAATGGTCTGCAACAACACCTTTTTCGCCCTTGCCAACTATGATTTAACGAATGACGATGCTGTGCAATATTCACTTCCCTATAAAACAATTGATTTCAATGATTTTTCGGTGCGCAATTATTTTACTTCTGCTTTTACGTTTCGTGATGACGAGAATGAATTGCTTTTTTCAAATGGGAAAGAAATTTTGAATGTTCGCTCCGAAAAAAAAATATTCTCAAAAATATTGCTTGAAGAAAATGAATGGATAAGTGACTTTCGCAAACAAAAAAACACTGTTACGATGCTTACATATAAGCTTTTTCAAAAACGACAACAATCAGAGGCAGAAAAAATGTATGGTTCTGACAGCCTAGGAGATGTTCAAATAAAAATATTTCAGACAGAGCTAATCGCAACAATGGAATTACCTCTAAAAACTCGAACCACAGTATTGATTACTAAAGACAAAGTAATTTTGGTAGAAAAAGACAAAGAACATTACTATTTTAAATCTATACATTATCATGAGAATTAGTGCTTTTGCAGGGCTGTTTTGTTTGTTGTTAAATGCTTGCATGCCGAACAAAGGTGTTAAAGTTTCTTGCTTGAAATCATTAATTGACAGCTTGAAAATTGATACAACAAAAAATATTCTCATCTACACCATCAATCCAAATGATTGCATAAGTTGCATCAATGGTTTTAAAACAATCAATAATACATTGGCTGAAGCCAACAATCCTAAGTTGTATATCTTTTCAGTGGATCGAGAAATAGAAAAAGAAGCAATTCTGAAAAGCAATCCCGACTTGGAGTTATTGTCTATTTCCAATGAATCTATTTGTTGGAGCAGAGAATTGTTTCTTGCTGTTAACCGTTATACAAAAAACAATGTTGCTTTGTCCGTAATCACCATTTATAATTACAAGGCTGATTCGATTGTATACAGCAAACCAATACGTGAAGTAAGTAATGAAAATGAAATAAAAAGTTTGTTGAATACAAATTAAGCTAATTCATCGTCTTAAAAATTTCTCCATCTTCCGAAAACACCTAATGGAAGTTTATTCCCTTCGGTTGCGTGTAAATACAATTCGCCTACATTTAAGTGTTTTCCTGCTTTGGCTTTCAACATATTTTCAAGAATGAGCGCTGAGAAACCTAATGAGTATGCATTTAGAATTAAAAAATGTTCTTTATCATCTAGCAAGTTTAAAACAGCTTGCATCATTTCATTAATATTGTCTTCCAGTTTCCATTTTTCTCCATTCGGGCCATGACCAAATGCTGGAGGATCCAAAATAATTCCGTTGTATTTGTTTCCTCTTTTTTCTTCGCGCTTTACAAATTTTAAAGCGTCTTCTACTACCCAACGAATGTTGTTTAATCCAGAAAGCTCCATATTTTCTTTGCTCCAGGTAACTACTTGCTTTATTGAATCAACATGAGTTATGTCCGCTCCAGCTGCTTTTGCCGCTAATGATGCTCCTCCGGTATAGGCAAATAAATTCAACACCTTTGGCTGTGGCACCGACATTTTTTTTATTGTCTCATAAATAAAATCCCAATTAGAAGCTTGCTCAGGAAAAATTCCCACATGTTTAAAAGACGTTAATCCCAAACGAAATTTTATTGCGGCATCAGAGTTATTAATTTTATATTGAATAGGCCACTGATCTGGGACCTGTTTGAGTTTTTTCCACTCTCCAGAAGAGCTGGAGCGAGGCATAAATTTAATGTGCGCACGTTTCTCCCACTCTGCATTGCTTAATGTTTTGTCCCACACGGCTTGTGGCTCAGGACGAATAGTAATGTATTGTCCAAAACGTTCGAGCTTTTCAAAATTACCAACATCGATTAATTCGTAATCCGTAAAATTTTGTGGGCTAAGTAATTGCATCTTTTAATTCCTGATTTTTGATGTGCAAATGTACCAATTAAATGCACGAATGAGAAACACGCAAATATATTAATCGAGCATCTCCAATCAACACATTTACTTATCTTTGCAGACCAAAAATAGTATGATGGAAAATAAGAGAGTTAGATTGCGTTTTGCGCCCAGCCCAACAGGTGGTTTACACATGGGTGGTGTGCGTACTGCATTGTTTAGTTATTTATATGCAAAAAAGCATGGCGGAGATTTTATTCTCCGAATTGAAGATACCGACCAAACCCGTTATGTAAAAGGCGCTGAAGAGTATATCATTGCTGCATTAAAATGGTGCGGCATTGAACCAAATGAAGGTGTTGGTTTTGGTGATGGACCGCATGCACCTTATCGTCAAAGCGAAAGAAAAGAATTGGGCATTTATGCAAAGTATGCCAAACAGCTTATTGATAGCGGAAACGCCTATTATGCATTTGATACAGCTGAAGAATTAGATGCCATGCGTAAACGACTGGAAGCCGCAAAAGTTGTTGCTCCGCAATACAATTCGGTATCACGACAAAACATGCGTAACTCTTTAACCTTATCGGAAGATGAAGTAAAAAAATTGTTGGATGCTGGAACACCTCATGTAGTAAGGCTTAAAGTCCCTCGCAACGAAGAAATTCGTTTTCACGATATCATTCGTGGATGGGTAGTTGTGAATTCTACTCAAGTAGATGATAAAGTTTTATTAAAAAGTGATGGTATGCCAACTTACCACTTGGCGCATATTGTAGACGACATTGAAATGGAAGTTTCTCATGCTGTTCGTGGAGAAGAGTGGTTGCCATCAGCCCCATCACACGTTTTGATTTATCGTTATTTGGGAATGGAAGACAAGATGCCTTTGTTTGCACATCTTCCTCTTATTTTGAAAACAGATGGAAATGGAAAGTTATCCAAACGAGACAAATCAGGAATTCCAATGTTTCCATTAGACTGGTTTGATGAAAACTCAAAAGAAACGTATGTTGGTTATCGTGAAAGCGGATTTTTTCCAGAAGCGTTTGTAAACATGCTAGCAATGCTAGGTTGGAACCCTGGAACAACACAAGAAATTTTTTCTTTGGATGAATTAGTAGAAGCATTTTCATTTGAACGCGTAAATAAATCAGGAGCAAAATTTGATCCTGAAAAAACAAAATGGTTCAATCAACAATATTTAAGAGCGAAATCAGATAAGGAACTTGCAGCTTTGTTTACGCCTATTCTCAAAGAACATAATATTGTTGCGGAGCCTGCTTTTGTTGAAGGCGTTTGTAAATTAGTGAAAGAGAAAGCACATTTTGTTTCAGAATTTTGGACAAATGGAAGTTACTTTTTTATTGCTCCAACTACTTACGATGCGGATGTCATTAAAAAACGTTGGAACGAAAACAGCGCTGATTTTATTAAGGCTGTTGCTGCTGATTTTAAAGCACTAAGTACGTTTACTGCTGCTGAAACAGAAGCTACATTTAAAGCTACAGCAGAAAAGTTGGGAACAAAAACAGGGGAAGTAATGCAGTTGTTTCGTGTGTGCTTGAGTGGAGTTGGCGGTGGACCGATGCTTTTTGAAATGGTAGAACTATTAGGAAAAGAGGAAGTGATAAAACGATTGGATGAAGCAAGCAAAAGCCTCTCCTCTTAATCTCCTCTCCAAAGGAGAGGAGGTAATACCCAAACAAAACGCAAATGAAAAAACATACTTCCCTTTTTAAACACTCAACAAGCTCCTCCCTTTTGGGGAGGTTGGGAGGTGCCAATGCATAAAATACTCGTACAAGGAATAAAAATTTACGCTTATCACGGTTGCTTAGCAGAAGAAGGCAAAATTGGGAGCAACTACATTGTTGATGTAACGCTGGAAACTGATTTTACCGAAGCTGCAAAAACAGACGACCTTAGCAAAACTATTGATTACGTTATTGTATACGATATCGTGAAAACGCAAATGGCCGTTCGCTCTAAATTGATTGAACAAGTTGGACAACGCATTGTTGACGAATTAAAAAAACAATTCTCTACACTAAAAAAAGTGGAAGTAAAAGTTACCAAACTCAATCCTCCAATGAACGGTAATGTTGAAAAAGTATCTATAGTAATTTCGGAGTAAAATCAATTCCATAAAAAATTGCTTCAATCTCCCTTCTCCTGTCACCCTGAGCGTAGTCGAATGGGTGGAGAAGGTGTCCGAAGGACAGATGAGGTTTAAAAAGGGCTAGGGGGATTTTGTATGTCAGTTAAAAAATGTTCTAAATGTCAAACCACGTTTGATTGTAGAAACGAGAAACCTGGGTGCTGGTGCGAGAACTTACTCATTGATTTAGAAACCCTCAAAGAGCTAAAAGCAACCTACGACAATTGTTTGTGTCCTAACTGTTTAAAGGAATATTCACTGAAAGAATCAATAAATTAGTGATCGTTATCTGATTTTTAGTACTTTTGCGTTAATTAATTGGTCCTGTGGCCGAGTGGCTAGGCTCAGCTCTGCAAAAGCTGCTACTGCGGTTCGAATCCGCACGGGACCTCAATAAGATCTAATTCCATTCGCTTTTCGCGAATGGAATTTTCTTTTTAAGCTAAGACAGCAAAGCCTTTTCGGCTTTAACTGGTGAAAGGTTAAAAACAAAATCCGTCCCAATGGGACGAAATCAGATATTTGACTTTAGGCATGCCCGAAGGAAATTTAATCCGCACGGGACCTCAATAAAACAAAATCCTGCATGTAATGCAGGAATCGTGTTTTTGACGTTAGGCTTGCCCGAAGGAAATTCACTCCGCACGGGACCTCGAAAAATTCCCTTCTTGCTGAAAGCAAGTCGGGAATTTTTGTTTTTGGGTGCTCATGCATTTTCGCTTGAAAATATTACTAACTAAAAAAGGGCTTTCATATATCCGATTTATTTCTGTCTATTTTATAATTGTAAGTTTCTCCGTTTTCACCAACTGTCCGTTTATTCGGATAGCATAATAATACTGCCCTGCGTTCAATTCTGTGGAATTGATAATCAGTTGAGTACTTTCTGAAGTAATCGGGAAAGTCTTTAATAATCGGCCGGTCAAATCATAGACTTCTATCATCACTGACTGGTCGCTCAATAAATGATAATCCAAAATCATCACTCCATCATTTGGATTTGGATAAATTTTGAAATCAAAATCGTTTTCGTATTCTGCTACCGAAACTCCTGTATCTGCACAAGCCAAAACGCTTACGTCATCAATGTAATAATATGCAACATCATAAGGGCTGGCCGCATCTATTATTTGAGTCACAGTATTGCTATCATTCTCGAAATTTCCGATAGTAATATATTTTTCTCCTCCTGTTGCAATATAAAGTCCTGAAATTTTTATCCAGTTTACAGTATCCGTAATTACGGGATTCCCGGGTAATAATATTTGAGGACTGAAGTTTAACACATTTGGAGCTGCTGTTGTGATTGCTGTTTGTGAAAGATAAGCCCCAATATTATTGCATCCTTTTTTAACACGATTGAGTAAGTTTATATAAAAAATAATTTTATAGCATTCTCCCGAATACAGAGAATCTGTTAGTTCCACCTGAATATACTCCCTATATTCACTTCCAACATTTTGTATCGCTTGTAAGCCCACATACCCTACTCCAGAGTATGCATATTGCCAAAACCCCATTGTTCCATCGGGCACATTAACGAAAGATGAAACAGGAGCACAAGCATTAAAGTAGTCAGATGTTGCCCCAGTCGGATCATACCAAGGTGTGGCAAAATTTGTTTGGTTAGGCCACGTGGGGCAAGAAGTATAATATTCAAAATCACCATTCGGTACAAGATTTTGAGATCTTGAGGTAACAGCAAAAAGTAAAAAAAACAAAATTATTGTTGGCTTCTTCATTTATTGATAATAACTATCTTATCACTCTTAGAAAGTTTATCATTTACAATAAGCTGATAAAAATAAATCCCATTGCTAAGGTTTGTAGCAATTTCAATCTGTTTCCTGTTTGAATCCAAAATAATTTCTTGAGATAATTTTCCTGCTGCATCATAAATTTTCATTATCCCTTCATCATCTTGATTCAATGTGTATGTTAATGTCATATTTCCATTGTTTGGGTTTGGGAAAATTTTTAAAACATCATTATCTCTATTTTCACTAATGCCAACCAGTGAATCACAATCAATAACGCTTACATCATCTACATAATAATAGCCTTGTGGATCAAATCCGGGATTTGCAACTGTTATTGTATCAGTAGATATATCATCTTTAAAGTTTCCGATTGTAATAAATCTTTCACCACCTGATGCTGTATATATTCCTGAAATTTCAACCCATTGCGTTGTATCGTTCAGATATACTCCTGCTGGAGACACAATCTGAGGTGAATATGATAATGGCAAAGTGTTGGTTGTTATAATTGGATTGGTTGAAAACAGAAGTCCTATTTCGGTTATAGCAATTGGTGTATATGATGTAGTAAATGCGCTAGATCCAGCATGATTAATATGAAATTTGATACAATACTGATTGCCTGCGACTAAGGTGTCGCTTAATTGAACCTGAATATATTCGCGTATTGAACTTGTGCTTGAGCCGTAGACACCAATCTCAGCATATCCATTTCCTGTTCTAGCAAACTGATAACCCCACACATTTGACGGAACTCCAACGTAACCTGAAATCCCACAAGAATGGAAATAATCGGTTGATCCCATTGTAGGAGAATACCAAGGATATGCGTAACCAATCTGACCAGGATTATCGGGACATTGAGTTTTATATTCAAAACTGTAATTAGGCACTAAATTTTGTGATTTAGTAGTAATTAACAAACAAGCAAATAGAAATGTAAAGAATACTTTTTTCATTGGCAAGGAATAAGAAAGCCCTTTCATACAAAGTTACGAAAGGGCTTTCATTTATTTACAAATGGTTGTTTATTTAATAATCGAGAGCTTTTCTGTTTTTACAAGCTGTCCGTTTACTCGAATCACATAATAATATTGTCCTGCACTTAATTCGGTTGAGTTGATCTCAAGCTGGGTGCCTCTTGATTGAATCACAAAACTTTTCAAGATCCTTCCTGTAAGGTCGTAAACCTCAACTGTACCAGTTTCATTGTCCCCCAAATGATAATCCAGTGTCATCAATCCGTTATTTGGATTCGGATACATCTTAAAGTCTGAACTGGAAGCCGATGCTGATACTTGAGAATTATTGGTCATAGCCTTTGCAATCCATTATTCATGCAACATGTGGAAAAAGAAGTATTTGCCTTGTGCATTATCCAATCATTAGATGAGGATGAAATGTAAACAGGGAGTTTACTAATAGACGACTAATGTCGGATAAAAAACAGTGTTTTTAATAATATTTGAATTTCTTTACCCACTTCATACAACATGGCTGTTCTATGCAGGCATCTTTACTAAAATCACTAGACCATTGTTCCAGTTTTTTGCCATCCATTTTATAAATATTTTTTTCGGTATTTCTGCCAACAATCTCCTTTGAAATAAGCCAATCATTTTGGTCATACTTTAAAACAGTTTCTATCGGACTTTCATTAGTCTGCTGAACTATTTTAATACTGTCTCTTATACACATCTCCGAGCCCACGAGACTAAGGCGAATCTCGTATGCCGTCTTCTGCTTGAAAA